>Ga0182008_10002893_pt1 | contig 10625 bp, 11 predicted proteins | sample Sormic07211129_1_FD_120482 | JGI IMG/M metagenome (GOLD analysis project Ga0182008, IMG submission 120482) | Rhizosphere microbial communities from Sorghum bicolor, Mead, Nebraska, USA - 072115-129_1 metaG | ecosystem: Host-associated > Plants > Roots > Rhizosphere | place: USA: Nebraska...
CAGGGCCACGAAGGCCGAAGGCCGCAGCAAGCCGATGGTGGCGGTGGCGACGATCGCGGCCAGCACCGCCTGCGGCACGTGGTAGAGCAGCGGCATGGCCCACAGCAGCGCGGCCGCCACCACAGCCACGCTGAACAGCGTCGCCCACTGGGTCTTGGCGCCGGCATACAGCGTGATGGCCGAGCGCGAGAACGAGGAGCTGGTCGGGAACGATCCCGTCAGGCCCGAGGCGATCTTGCCCAGCCCCTGGCCGATCAGGTCCTGGTTCTCGTTCCAGAGCTTGCCGGCGCGGGCGTTGTCGACCTTGGCGCTCGATGCGGTCTCCAGGAAGCTCACCAGCGTGACCAGGAAGGCCGGCAGCAGCAGGTTGCCGAGCTCGTTGACCGTGAGGCCGCCCGGCCAGTAGAAGTGCGGCAGGCCCGCGGGCAGCTTGCCGATCACCGCGCCGCCGTTCAGCGCATAGCCGACCGCGGCACTGATCGCCGCGGCGGCCGCGACCAGCGCCATGGTGGTCGGGAACTTGGGCGCCAGCCGCTTGCCGAGCCACAGCATCGCCATGCCGCCGAGCCCGAAGGCGATCGCGACCAGGTCGGGCAGCGGGCCGTGCATCAGCTGGACCACCGAGCGGCCGGTGTAGCCCAGCAGGGCCGGCAGCTGCGACAGCGTGATCAGCACCGCCGCGCCCTGCGTGAAGCCCATCAGCACCGGCGAGTTGACCATCCGCAGCAGCCAGCCGAAGCGGGCCGCGCCCAGCGTGACCTGCATCAGTCCCGACAGCAGCGTGAGCCAGACCGCGTAGGCCACCCATTCGGCGCTGCCCGGGATCGCCAGCGGCGCCAGCGAGGCGCCGACCAGCAGGCTGGTCAGCGCGGTGGGCCCGACCGACAGCCGGGCCGAGGAGCTGAAGAGCAGCGCGATCAAGGCCGGCAGCAGCGCGGCGTAGACGCCGGTCACCAGCGGCATGCCCGCCAGCGCCGCGTACGCCACGCCCTGCGGGATGACCATCAGCGCGACGGTGACGCCGGCCGCGGCCTCGTTGACGAGCAGGGCGCGGTCGGGGCGTGGCCAGGTCAGGAAAGGGAGCCAGCGCTCGAGCTGGACGCGGGTCAGGGCCATGCGCGGTGTCCGCGGGGTGTTGGGGAATGCACCCGCCGATGATACGGAAGCGCCAAGGTAGATTCCCTCCATGACCGAACTGCGATCCCTTTTCGATGCCCAGCACCGGGCCAGCCGCGAGACCGCCGACCTGTCGGTCGCCGAGCGGCGCGATCGCGTGCGGCGGGTGCAGCGCCTGCTCGACCAGCACGGGGACGCGATCTCGGCCGCGGTCGAGGCCGACTTCGGCGTCCGTTCCGCGGCGCTCACCGAGGTGGCCGACCTGCTGGTGCTGCGCAGCCTGCTCAAGCAGCTGCTGCACCGCCTCGAAGCCTGGAGCCGGCCGGTGCGCGTGCGCACGCCGCTGCAGCTGAAGCCCGCGCGGGCCTTCGTCCAGCGCCAGCCGCTGGGCGTGGTCGGCGTGATCTCGCCCTGGAACTATCCGCTTCAGCTGTCGCTCGGGCCGGCGGCGACCGCGCTGGCGGCGGGCAACCGCGTGATGCTCAAGCCGAGCGAGCTCACGCCGCGCACCTCGGCGCTGCTGGCCGAGTTGGTCGCGCAGGCTTTCGCCCCGCAGGAATTCACCGTGGTGCAGGGCGATGCGGACGTCGCCGCGCGCTTCGCGAGCCTGCCCTTCGACCACCTGTTCTTCACCGGCTCGACCGCGGTCGGCCGCAAGGTGGCGCAGGCCGCGGCGGCCAACCTGACGCCGACCACGCTCGAGCTGGGCGGCAAGTCGCCGTGCATCGTCGATGCCTCGGCCGACCTCGAAGAGGCGGCGCTGCGGATCGCGCACGGCAAGCTGCTCAATGCGGGCCAGACCTGCATCGCACCCGACTATGTGCTGCTGCCGCGCGGCCGCGAGGATGCCTTCGCGGCCGCCTGGCAGCGCGCGGTGACACGGTTGTTCCCGCGCTTCGACGGCAATCCAGACTACGCATCGATCCTGGGCGAGGGCCACCTGGCGCGCCTGCGTGCGCTGCTCCAGGAGGCGAAGGACAGCGGCGCCCGCATCGAGCAGGCGGCCGCTGCCGGGCCGCCGGGCTCGCGCCAGCTGGCGCCGGCGCTCGTCATCGGTCCGGACGCCGGGCTGCGGCTGCTGCGCGAGGAAATCTTCGGCCCCATCCTGCCGGTGCTGCCCTGCGACGACGGCGACGAGGCGATCCGCTACGTCAATGCCCGTCCGCGGCCGCTGGCGCTCTACTGGTTCGGCACCGACACGGCGGCCCGCGACCGCGTGCTGGCGCGCACCGTGAGCGGCGGCGTGACGGTCAACGACACGCTGATGCACATCGTGCACGACAACCTGCCGTTCGGCGGCGTCGGCGAAAGCGGCTGGGGCGCCTACCACGGCGAGGCCGGCTTCCTGCGCTTCACCCAGCAGAAGGCGGTGCTGGTGCAGTCGCGCTGGTCGGCCGGCGCGATGATCTACCCGCCCTACGGCGAGAAATTCCGCCGCATGATGAAGCTGCTGCGCCTGCTCGGATGAGGCCCGGGCGTCAGCCGCGCTTCTTGTGCTGGAAGGCGGTCGGGGACTGCCCGGTGGCGGCCTTGAACATCGCGCAGAAAGCGCTGTCGGTGGCGTAGCCGCTGGCCGAGGCCACCAGGCTCACCGCCATGCCGCGCGCCAGCAGCGGCAGCGCATGGGCCAGCACCGCCTGCTGGCGCCATTGCTGCCAGCTCATGCCGAGCTGGTCGCGAAAGAGCCGCGCCACGGTGCGCTCGCTGGCGCCGATCTGCTGCGCCCGCTCGGCCAGCGTGGCCCGGTTGGCCGGATTGCGCAGCAGCGCCTCGCACAGCTGGCGCAGGCGCTTGTCGGTGGGAAGCGGCACGTCGATGCGGATCTGGGTGGCGCGCTCGAGCTCGTCGACCAGCAGCGGCGCGATCCAGCGCTCGCGCTGGGCGGCGTGCGGGTCGGCCGGCGGCAGCCCGTCGGGCGTGGTGTCCAGCGCCAGCATCAGCGCGCGCAGCAGCGGACTGATCTCGAGCACTTCGCAGCGCTCCCAGGCCGGGCCGAGCCAGCTGTGGAGGTAGACGGTGCGCAGCTCGGCATCCTCGATCAGCGAGATGCTGTGCGGCATGTCGGCTGGTACCCAGAGGGCGCGCGAGGGCGGCACGATGTAGCTGCCGTCCTCGGTGCTCAGGCGGATCACGCCCCGGGTCGAGAAGGTCAGCTGCGGCCAGGGATGCTGGTGCAGCTCGACCTGCGTGTCGGCGTTGAGGAAGTGCTCCTTGGCCCGCAGCGGACGCAGCGCATCGGGCGCGTAGAGATGCGGCGTGAGCGGGCCGACGCTGTTGGCGGGTGCGGAGCCGGGAGCGCGGTCGGTCGCGGAAGGGGCAGCGATGGGCGGCATGAATTCGACAAATCTTGTCTCTGTATCGCCATTCTGCCGCTCCGACCCGGCTTAGGATCGACCCCCGAGCCAGTTTCTTGTAGCAATCCATGTCTTCCGCCACCCATTCCCCCGCCGCGCCCACCGTGCGTTCCGACGTCAAGCTGATCGGCCTGGTCGGCCTGGCGCATGCGGTCAGCCACTTCAGCCAGCTGCTGCTGGCGCCGCTGTTCCCGTGGCTGAAGGACGCCTTCAACGTCAGCTACACCGAGCTCGGCGCGGTGCTGACCGCGTTCTTCGTGGTCTCCTGCGTGGTGCAGGCCGCCTCGGGCTTCATCGTCGACAAGCTCGGCCCGCGGCCGGTGCTGTTCGTCGGGCTGGGGCTGCTCGGGCTGGCGGCCTTTGGCTATGCGCTGGCGCAGAACTACTGGATGCTGCTCGGCGCGGCTGTCGTCGCGGGCGTCGGCAACGGCGTGTTCCATCCCGTGGACTACACCCTGTTCAACCGCAAGGTGGCGCCGACGCGCCTGGGCCACGCCTACAGCGTGCACGGCATCACGGGCAGCCTGGGCTGGGCGCTGGCACCGGCCATGATGGTGCCGCTGGCGATGGCTTTCGGCTGGCGCGTGGCGCTGGCGGCGGGCGGCGGCGTGGCGGTGGTGGTGCTGCTGGTGCTGTGGCTCAACCGCAGCGTGCTGTCGCTCGACGTCAAGGCGGTGCAGCACGCGACCGGCACGGCCGGCCCGGCGGCGGGCGGCGAGTTCGCCTTCCTGAAGATCCCGGCGGTCTGGATGTGCTTCGGCTTCTTCTTCTTCTATGCCATGGCCCTGAGCGTGGTGCAGACCTTCGCGCCGTCCGCGGCCGGACGGCTGCACGACGTGCCCGTGGCGCTGATCGCGATGTGCCTGACGATCTACATGGTCGCCAGTGCGGCCGGCATGGTGGTGGGCGGCTTCCTGGCCTCGGACCCGACGCGCTGCGAGCGCATCGTCGGTGGCGGTTTCGGGGTGGCGGCGGGGCTCGCGCTGGTGCTGGCCCTGGCCGACTTCGCGCCGGTGCTGGTGCCGGTGATGTTCGGCGCCATGGGCTTCGCCTCGGGCATCGCCGGGCCGTCGCGCGACCTGCTGGTCAAGCGCTCGACCCCGGCCAATGCGACGGGCCGCGTCTACGGCGTGGTCTACGCGGGTCTCGACATCGGCCAGGCGGTGGCGCCGCTGATCTTCGGGCGCCTCATGGACCACGGCCAGTACGTCAGCGTGATCGTCGGGCTGGCGGTGGTGCAGGGCGTGCTGATCGCCAGCGCCTTCAATGTCCGGCGGGTGCGGCGCGAGGCGCTGGTGCCGGCCTCGGCCTGACGCCGCTCCGCCGCTCGCTCAGGCGGCGATCAGTGCCTCGACGCGGCGCAGGCCCTCGATGGTCTTGACGCAGGCCTCGGCGGCCTCGGTGCCCTTGATCGCGAAATGCCGGTGGAAGTACTTGCGGTGCTCCACGTGCTCGTGGAAGTGGTGCGGCGTCAGCACCGCCGACAGCACCGGCACGCCGGTCTCGAGCTGCACCCTCATCAGCGAATCGACGACCGTGGCGGCCACGAAGTCGTGGCGGTAGATGCCCCCATCCACCACCAGCGCGCAGCCGACGATCGCCGCATAGCGGCCCGAGCCGGCCAGGCGCTTGGCATGCAGCGGGATCTCGAAGGCTCCCGGCACGTCGAAGACGTCGATGGTGTCGACCGGCACGCCGAGGCGCTTCATCTCGGCCAGGAAGGCGTCGCGCGCCTGGTGGACGATGTCCGAATGCCACTGCGCCTGCACGAAGGCGATGCGCTGGCCGCGCGGTGCATCGGCGGCCGGAATGGCGGAGAGGGGAAGGTCGTTGATCTGACTCATGGTTTGCCTTTGCAAGGATTGCCTGAATCAGGGCGCACGAGCCCGCGGCAGGGGCCGGCACGCGAACGCGCCGACCCCGCCACGGGGTCGCGCTCTCTTTCATCCGGACTGTGACCGTCGGCCCCGGGATCGCACCGGGTCTGCTGACCCTGCGGCGAGTTGCCTCGCCGCAGGCGCTCGCGGGCTCGTGCAGCCTGGGCTGCCATCACCGCCGGTGGGGAGTTTCACCCCGCCCTGAGAACGCTTGCCTCGACGGTTGTCGAAGCAGCCCGGATTCTAGGCAAGTCGGCCGCGGCGCGCTGTCGCCCACGAGCCAAGTCCCATCGCGGGGCAGGGCCGCGCCACGGCGCATCAGCGGGCGGCCAGGAATTGCGCCATGCGCTGCAGCTCGTCGTCGAGCGCGGCACGGAACGCGGCGCCCTGCGGCTGGCCTGCGGCGTAGCCGAAGGCGGGTTGCAGCCGGCCGTCGCGGGCCGGGACGTTGGCCCAGCCGATCACCTGGTCCCGCCACAGCATCGGCAGGGCGTAGTAGCCGAACTGCCGCTTCTCGGCCGGGGTGTAGGCCTCGAACTTGTACGTCCAGCCCCATAGCAGCGTGAAGCGGCGGCGGTCCCAGACCACCGGGTCGAAGGGCGCGAGCAGGCGCAGTTCATCGTCCGGCGTGTGGCGCTGCGAGCGCGGGTTCTCGTCGGCCGGCCAGTACCAGGTCGTGCCGTCGATGCGGCAGCTGGCGAGCTGCTCGCGCGCCAGCGCCAGCGCGGCTTGCGTCTGTGCCGACAGGTGCGGGGCGCCGTAGCCAAGCAGCCGCACCAGGTAGGTGAGGCTCGCGGCCGGCAGCGGCGCGTACTTGCGCACGATCAGGTCGACCAGCGCGGCGGCGCGCCGGGCGCGGCCGGCCGGGCTGTCGTCGGCGGGCGGGTGGGTCACCGCCTCGTAGATGCGGGTGCCGCCGTCGCGCCGCTGGACCCGCAGCAGGCCGCGGTAGTGCATGTCGTCGAGCAGATGCGTGCTGGCATTGCTGGAGCCGCCCCAGTAGTTCTTCATGCGGCCGTGCGCGAATTGCAGCTCGACCGCGCGCGGATGCACCGGCCCGCGCTCGCGCACGAAGGCCAGCACCTCGGCCGCCTTGCGCCGGGTCTCGGCGTCCCAAGGGCGGGCGGCCTCGCGCGGGTGCATCAGCGCCAGGTGCTCGCGCGGCAGGAAGCCGTAGTTCACGAGGCAATCCTCCTCGACCGCGAGCCGCGCGTAGCGGCCTTCGAGGTCGCCGGCGCGATAGTCCTTGACGCGATGGCGCAGGGTCAGGTCCTGGGCCCGCGCAGGGGCGCGGATCGGATCGGCCTGCACGAAGCCCAGGCGCCGGATCGCGGCCGGCAGCGTGGTGGGCGTGAAGAGGGTGCGCGCCACCGCGTAGCGGCGCAGGTGTTCGAGCGTGGGGTCGGTGGGCATGCGGTGGTGGGTCAGCCGAGCAGCGGCATGCCCGTGAGCCATCCGTGGACCTTGAACAGGAAGGCGGCATACACGCCCAAGCCGCCGACCACCACGACGATGTCGTTCACGGCGCTCGGCGGCGCACCGGGCACGCTGCGCGGCACCGCGCGGCGCTTGACGGAAATGCGGTCAGCCACGGCCCAGGCGAGAAAGGCGCCGAACAGGAGCACATCGGCCAGCGTGCCGTTGGCCAGCAGGTGGGCGGTGGCCCAGAGCTTCACCGCCAGCAGCATGGGGTGCCGCGCCGCGCGTTGAATGCGCCCGGGCAGGTAGGCGGCGAAGAGCAGCGGAAACACCGGCAGCATCAGCAGCAGCGCGAGATGCCGCATCCCGGCAGGCGGCGTGTAGAGCACCACGGGGGTCAGGCGTGCCTGACCGTATCCATGAATGAGCAACAGCAATCCGGCCAGCGAGGCCAGGGCGTACATGCCTTTCCACGCCCGCTCGCCGCGTCGCGCCACCTGCGCATCGCGCCAGGCGGGCGCGACGATCGACACGGAATGGATGCCGAGGAACAGGACGAGGCCGATGACGAGAAGGGACATGACGAACGCTCCGGATGGTGTTCAACGGTCGTTGGGAGGCGAATCAGCTTACAGCCAGGAGGGCTTGGCGATGAAGGCCTGCCTTGCCTGTCGATCGAATCCGGCGGATTCATAGAACTGGAATGTGGCTTCGTCCTTCCTGCCGGTCATCAGCATGACCTTGTAGCAGCCTCGGGACCAGGCGACGGACAGAGCCTCTGCCAGGACGGCCCTGCCGAACCCGCAGGCGCGGTGCTCCGCCTGGGTGACGACATTCTCGATGACGCCGTAGGGCCTGCCGCCGCGCGTGAGGTTCGGGATCACGGCCAGCGTGCAGCTGGACACCAGTTGAGATTCGACGAACGCCCCGAAGTAGCGAATGCCCCAGTTCGCCTGGATTTCATGCCAGACCGCTTCGATCCGCGTGGGTTCCGGAAGGGGCTCGTCGGCGTCGTGGAGATGTTTGTAGAGATGGAGCAGTGCGGGAAGGTCGGAGTGGGCGAGCTCACGTATTTGCATGGGCGGATCGATCGGAGAGCGGCTTCTATTTTGTTCCCCGCATCCTATCGATGCGACCACGCGATGACATGGGAAAGGTCCGAAAGCCGGCCAGTGATTTCAGACGGTTCCAAGTCTTCGCCTTGGACGCCACGGCTACCATTGCGCGCATGCAGGCGCGTCCCGGTCGTCGCTCGAAATTTCCCCATGTACGTTCCCAGACACCATGAACTGCCCGGCAGCGATGCCGCCCACGCATTGATCGAGGCCCATCCGCTCGGCGCCTGGGTCGTGCCAGGTGCCGACGGGCTCGTTGCCAACCATCTGCCGTTTCTTCTGGATCGGTCGCGCGGCAAATTCGGAACCCTCCTTGGCCACGTTTCACGAGCCAATCCGGTCTGGCGCCAACTTGATGCATCGAAGCAATCGATCGTCATGTTCCAGGGTCCCGACGCCTACATCACGCCGGCTTGGTACCCGGGCAAGCGCGAGCACGGAAAGGTCGTCCCGACCTGGAATTACGAGGTCGCGCACGCGCATGGTGTCGCACGAGCCATCCACGATACGGGCTGGTTGCGCGATCTGCTGGCGCGCCTCACGGCCGACAACGAGGCGGCACGGACCATGCCGTGGACGATGGCAGACGCGCCGAGCGAATTCATCGACAAGCTTCTCCGGGCCGTCGTCGGCATCGAGATTCCGATCGACGACCTCGTCGGCAAGCGCAAGGCAAGTCAGGACGAGGAACTGCAGGACCGGTGGGGCACCGTGAAAGGTCTGATGGCCGAAGGCAGCGACAACGCACTGGCGATGGCGTCGCTGGTGCGAAACGCGATCGGCCGGTCCGAGGGCGCCTGACCATGCCCGCGCAACACCCGCTGCCGACGCACCTGTGGGTGCTCGCCGTGCTGTACTTCATCGCCAGCCTGGCGCATTTCACCCACAACGCCGAGTTCATCGCCTTCTATCCCAACATGCCGAAGCGGCTCACGCAGGAGCATGTGTACCTTGCATGGCTGGCGATCACCTGCCTCGGCATTGGCGGGCTGCTCCTCGTTCGGCGCGGCCTTCGCGCCTTGGGCTTGGTGCTGATCGCCGCATACGGCGCCATGGGCCTGGACGGCCTGGCGCACTACACGCTGGCGCTGTGTTCGGAGCACTCGGTCGCGGCCAACGCCACCATCGGAGCCGAGGCCGCGAGCGGCGTGGCCCTGATGCTCGCGGCGTTGCTGCAGACAAGGAATGTAGATGCCGTTGATCGATGACTTCCTGCCCGTTTTTCAGTTCCGCGAGCGGCACGCATTGATCACCCGCGCGACGCCCAAGGCACTGCTGAACGCCGTGCTTCTCCCAGGCGTGGCCGAAGATCCTTTGGCGCGCTTCTTCATCCGCCTGCGCGAGGCACCGGACCGCCTGCTCGGCGCCCGAAGCGGGCTGTCCGGGCGCCCCGCCTTCGGCATCGAGGACTTCATGATCCTGGGCCGCGACGCCGACCGCGAACTCGCCTTCGGGCTGGTGGGACGCTTCTGGCAGCGCGACTACGGCCTCATCACGCTGGCCCACCCGAGGCAGCAGTTCGCCGGCTTTTCCGAACCCGGGCTGGCCAAGCTGGTGCTGAATGTCAGCACCGAAGCGCTGTCCGGCGGACGCACGCGACTGATGACCGAAACCCGCGTGCATTGCATCGACGCCAGTGCACGACGTCGCTTCACGCCGTACTGGTGGCTGATCCGTCCGGTCAGCGGATTGATCCGGCGCCGTCTGCTGGTGCGGATCGATGAAGCCGCCTTGCGGGCGCATCATCGATGAAGTCGTTCACACCGCGCTGCGATGCCGCTCGATGCAGGTGACCAGCGTCTCTTCGCCCGAGCGCTGCCACCAGTCCAGCGCCGAGAAGATCTCGACCTCGCTGAAACCCTCGAAGCCCGCCGCTTCGACCCAGCCGCGGATCTTGCGCAGCTCGACCACGCCGTCGCCCATCATCCCGCGGTCCGACAACAAGTCCCGCGTCGGCGTGAGCCAGTCGCAGACATGGTAGGCCAGCAGGCGTTCGCGGCCCGCCCGCGCGATCTGCTGCTGCAGCTTCGGATCCCACCACACGTGATAGATGTCCAACGCCACGCCCAGCATGCCCGAGCGTGCGGCGTCGAGTTCGTCGCACAGGTCGAGTGCCTGCTCCAGCGTGTTGATGCAGGCCCGGTCGGCCGCCTGCATCGGGTGCAGCGGTTCGATCGCGAGCGGCATGCCGACCTGGCGCGCGTAGTCGAGCGACGCCGCGATGCCGTCGCGCACCTCGCCGCGCGCGCGGCCGATGTCCTTGTAGGCGGCCTTGCCGTCGAGCGCGCCGGGGAGGGCGCCGACCACCAGCACCAGGCAGGGGGCGTCGAGCGTCTTCGCCTCGTCGATGGCACGGCGGTTGTCGTCGAGCGCGGCCCGCAGGCCGGCCGCATCGGGCGCCGGGAAGAAGCCGCCGCGGCAGTAGCCCGAGAGCCCGATGCCGTGGGCCTTCAGCTGCCTTGCGACTTTGGCCAGCCCGACGGCGGCGACCTGGTCGCGCCAGGGGCTGATCGCACGGATGCCGTGTTCGGCGCACTGGTCGATGATCCGGTCCAGCGGCACCTCGGCGCCGCGCTGCTTGCGGATCGTCGCGGTGTTGATCGACAGCCAGTCGTGGTTCTGCGAGAAGTCGCGCATCGCCGGCCTCACCCCTCGACGCCGTGCAGCGCCAGCAAGGTCTTCATGCGCCGCACCGCCAGTTCGGGCTGCTCCAGCAGGTTGGCCGCATCGGCGAGCCGGAACAG
>Ga0182008_10002894_pt1 | contig 10625 bp, 9 predicted proteins | sample Sormic07211129_1_FD_120482 | JGI IMG/M metagenome (GOLD analysis project Ga0182008, IMG submission 120482) | Rhizosphere microbial communities from Sorghum bicolor, Mead, Nebraska, USA - 072115-129_1 metaG | ecosystem: Host-associated > Plants > Roots > Rhizosphere | place: USA: Nebraska...
CGCCTGTTCATCGGTGCCGGCCTGCGGCCCAATATCCGCTACCGCAGCACCCAACTGCTGAGCACCCTGGAAACCGTGGCCCGCGGCGATGCCTTGAGCATCGTTGCCGAGTTGTCCCTGCCCCAGTCCGCGGACACGCGCTACACCAGCCGCCCCCTGGAGCCTGCCGTGCGCCGCCAAGTGGGGATCGCGGTGCTCGACCGACGCCAAGCGTCGCCGGCGGCCCTGGCCTTCATCCAGTACGCGCAGCGCCTTTATCGCCGGTAAAAGCCGGCTATCCTGCGATGATCAAGACAGCCGCAGGGGTCATGCCCCCCGGTGCCATCCTCCCCCTCGCCCGCCGACAGGTCCGATCCATGCCCCTGACCGCCAAAGGTCCATTGAAGCGCTCTACCCGTACCTTCTGGACATTGCTGGCCATGCTTCTTCCCATCGGGCTCGGCGCCCTCATCCTCTACGCCCAGGCCGAACGAACACTGATGCACAGCAGCCTGGAAACCGCCGAAGAGGCCATCCGCCAGTTCGACCTGATGCTCGACAACACCGACATCGCCGCCAGGGCGCTGCTGCCCCAGGTGGGCCGCGATTGTGATGAAGTCCGGCAACTGGCCCTGCGCGAACAGGTCACCCGCCGACCGTTCGTGCGCTCGACCAACCTGGTGTGGCGCAACAACAACTACTGCAGCTCCCTGCTCGGCAGTTTCGCAGTCCCGCTCAACCCCCTGGACTACGTGGACGGCCGCCTCTGGCTGATGAGCGGCAACCCTGTCACCCCCGATACGGCCCTGCTGGTCTATCGCTGGAGCGAGGGCGATCGCGCCGCCCTGGCCACCATCGACGGCTATCACCTGACCAATGCCCTGCGCCTGATCAGCCGCTTCGCCGACCTGCAATTGCAGGTCGGCGGGCATTGGCTGTCCAGCGACGGCCGTGTCCACGAGGGCAGCCCGCCACTGGCGGCCGTGGCCAGCCAGCAACTGAGCTCATCGCACTATCCCTACAGCGTCAGCTCGGGGTTTCCCGAGGGCGACGTGTGGAACTACATGAAGAGCCAGTACCCGGCACTGTTCAGCCTGCTGGTGTTTTTCGGCGCGGCGGCGGGCGTACTTGCCCACTGGCTGCAAAAGCGCTCCGCCTCCCCCACCCACGAGCTGCAACGGGCACTGGGGGCCCAGGAGTTCATTCCGTACTTTCAGCCGGTGGTGCGCGGGGACACCCTGGCGTGGGCCGGCATCGAAGTCCTGATGCGCTGGCAGCATCCGAAAGAGGGGCTGGTGCGCCCGGACCTGTTCATCCCCTTCGCCGAGCATTCGGGGCTGATCGTGCCCATGACCCGCTCGCTGATGCAGCAGACCCAACAAGCCCTGGCGCCCCATGCCGCGCACTTTACCGACGGTTTCCATATAGGTATCAACATCACCGCCAGCCATTGCCATGACCTGCAGTTGCTGGAGGACTGCCGGGAGTTCCTCGCCGGCTTCCCCCCAGGCAAGGTGATCCTGGTGCTGGAGTTGACCGAACGCGAACTGATCGAGCCCACGGCCACCACCCACCAGCTGTTTGCCGCCCTGCACGAACTGGGTGTGATGATCGCCATCGACGACTTCGGTACCGGGCATTCCAGCCTGGGTTATCTGCGCCAGTTCAATGTGGATTATTTGAAGATCGATCAGAGTTTCGTCGCCATGATCGGTGCCGACGCACTGTCCCTGCATATACTCGACAGCATTATCGAACTCTCGGCCAAACTCGATCTGGGCATTGTCGCCGAAGGTATTGAAACTGCAGAACAGCGGGATTATCTAGCAGCTAAAGGGGTGGATTTCCTGCAAGGTTATTTATTCGGACGGCCCATGCCCAGTGCCGAATTTGTTGCAGCCCTGGCGCGCCATTAAATAGCCATACCCGAACAAAAAGTGCTGGATCTAACAACTCGGGGCCTGCACAAATTTGAATCAATTGGTCAATATCGCATTTAACAAGAACAACCTGATTTACTCTCGATGCATTAACTACTACAATTTTTCCCGCCTGTACAAGATTCACAGGTAGGCCACTTAATCGAGCCTTAATCGGCTCATGGCTTATAGCTTTGTTTGTGGTTTGTATCAGCCAAATAGACTAGTGGAGTGAAGATATTGTCCAGACTTGCTGAGTTTCGTGCTGCAGAAAAAGCACTTCAAGAACAGCTCGCGCAGCTTGAATCCCTGAAAAACGACGCCGGGCTCAAGAAGGAAATCGAGTTCGAAGAAAAGCTCCAGGCCCTGATGAAGTCCTACGACAAGAGCCTGCGTGACATCATCGCCATCCTTGATCCCAACCAGGGCAAGGCCGGCCAGCCACAGGCCAACGCCCCCAAGCAGCGCCGTGCCCGCGTGGTCAAGGTCTACCAGAACCCGCACACCGGTGAACTGATCGAAACCAAAGGCGGCAATCACCGCGGCCTGAAGGCCTGGAAAGAACAGTACGGTGCCGCCACTGTGGATTCCTGGCTGCGCGCTTGAACAAAGCCGCACCCCGAAAAAGGCCCTGCATATGTAGGGCCTTTTACATTGATTAAGAAAATTCTTATTACGACTTGCATCTAAGGGAAGAGCCGAGCGGGATCCCACCCCTCCCCCTAGCCGATACATCGCGCAATAACGTCTGATTCCCGAGCAACTTCAGGCTTAATGCCTTTTCGCTAACGAACGGGCAACCTGCAGAAAGCGAACCGATTGGTTCAGATTTTTCCTTAAAGTTTAAGGCCATTTCGTACAGCGAGTATTTCATCCTGGCTCTCGGCAAAAGCCGCAGCCTGGCCAGCGTATGAAAGTACATAAGCCTTATCCCCATTCAGTGCCGCCACCAATGTTTGCGAGAGCACATGCCGGCCATTCTGGGTAATGGTGCAAGTAGTCTCCAGCGCCTCGAGACGACTCAACTGCGCGGCATGAATCTTGTTACAGACACTCTGATAACCACCCTGGGCAAAGTCCTTTTGCACCGACTTGCGCATCTCCAGCAATACCCCCTGCAGATTGACTACATGCCCACTGTCCACCTGAGTCATGGTCAACTCCATGACCATGAGTGGATTGCCAGCGGTATCGCTCTTGACCGCTCTCTGCCGGGACACCTTGGCGGCCTCTTCGCCTTCTGGGGCCGGCAGCGGTTCCACCGTCCAGCCCTGGGGCCAGGTCACTTGCGGCTCGGCCTCTGCAACACCGGCCAGCGCCAGTAGCAACAGAGCTGCGGCGCGGAACTTAAAAGACTCGATCATGCGTTTGCACACTGAGGTAAAGGGGCCTGGAAGTCTGAGCCCGGCGCCAGGAATGGGCAATAGATCAGGAGCTTTGGGTTTGGCGCCAGCCGACCCACTTGCGTATCATTGCCCGATCCCAAGGATGTCCGAACCATTGCCAGCCAAGGCTGCTTGTCCCGGCAAGCAGTCTTGGCCGCACTTTCTTCTGGAGGGCCCATGAGCCTCAACGAACTCAATACCTTTCCCGGCGTGACCGCCCAACCGGATGCGGCCACTGCCCGTTTCGTGTTCAACCACACCATGTTGCGCGTCAAGGACATCACTCGCTCCCTGGACTTCTACACCCGGGTCCTGGGCTTTTCCCTGGTGGAAAAACGCGACTTCCCTGAAGCCGAGTTCAGCCTGTACTTCCTGGCCCTGGTGGACAAGGCACAGATCCCGGCAGACGCTGGCGCGCGAACCGAGTGGATGAAGTCGATTCCCGGCATTCTCGAACTGACCCACAACCACGGCACCGAGAACGATCCAGCCTTCGCCTACCACAACGGCAACAGCGACCCGCGCGGCTTCGGCCACATCTGTATCTCGGTGCCGGACATCGTCGCCGCCTGCGAGCGCTTCGAAGCCCTGGGCTGCGATTTCCAGAAGCGCCTGAACGATGGCCGGATGAAAAGCCTGGCCTTCATCAAGGACCCGGACGGCTACTGGGTCGAGATCATCCAGCCAGCACCGCTGTAAACCTATGCAGGTGCGAAGCCGGCCTGTGTAGAAGCTGGATTGTCAGCACTCCCCTTCTCAAGGGCGGCGCAAGACCCAGCGGCCACTTCAGCGACAAGCCGGTGCCTGCCGGCACAGCAATAAAAAACCCCATGAGCCAGGCTCATGGGGTTTTGTTTTTCTAAGCGACCGATCAAGCCGGTGCTGAGGTACGGATCAAGTGATCGAATGCACTGAGGGAAGCCTTGGCGCCCTCGCCCACGGCTATCACGATCTGCTTGTAGGGCACCGTGGTGACGTCACCTGCAGCAAATACCCCAGGCAGCGAAGTCTCGCCGCGGGCATCGACGATGATCTCGCCACGAGGCGACAGCTCGACGGTGCCCTTGAGCCAATCTGTGTTGGGCAACAGGCCGATCTGCACAAAGATGCCTTCCAGGTCCACCGTGTGGAACTCGCCCGAATCACGGTCCTTGTAGGCCAGGCCGGTGACCTTCTGGCCGTCACCCTTCACTTCGCTGGTCAAGGCGCTGGTGATGACTTTGACGTTGGGCAGGCTGAAGAGCTTGCGCTGCAACACCGCATCCGCCCGCAGCTTGCTGTCGAACTCCAGCAGGGTCACGTGGCTGACGATACCCGCCAGGTCGATGGCCGCTTCGACACCGGAGTTGCCGCCGCCAATCACCGCCACACGCTTGCCCTTGAACAGCGGGCCGTCGCAGTGCGGGCAGAAGCACACGCCCTTGGCCTTGTATTCCTGCTCACCCGGCACGCCCATCTCGCGCCAGCGGGCACCGGTAGCCAGGATCACCGACTTGGCCTTGAGGCTGGCGCCGCTTTCGAACTGGATCTCGTGCAAGCCGCCGACTTCCTTGGCCGGCACCAGGGCACTGGCCCGCTGCAGGTTCATGATGTCCACGTCGTACTGCTTGACGTGCTCTTCCAGGGCGGCGGCCAGCTTCGGCCCTTCAGTTGCCTGCACCGAGATGAAGTTCTCGATCGCCATGGTGTCCAGCACCTGGCCACCGAAACGCTCGGCAGCCACACCGGTACGGATGCCTTTGCGAGCGGCATAGATGGCTGCCGAAGCACCCGCTGGACCACCGCCGACCACCAGCACGTCGAAGGCTTCCTTGGCGTTGAGTTTCTGCGCCTGCTTCTCCACCGCACCGGTGTCGAGCTTGGCGAGGATTTCCTCCAGCCCCATGCGCCCCTGGCCGAAGTTCACACCATTGAGGTAGACACTGGGCACCGCCATGACCTTGCGCTCATCGACTTCGGCCTGGAACAGCGCGCCATCGATGGCCACGTGACGGATGTTGGGGTTGAGCACCGCCATCAGGTTCAGCGCCTGGACCACGTCCGGGCAGTTCTGGCAGGACAGCGAGAAGTAGGTTTCGAAATTGAACTCGCCCTTGAGCGAGCGGATCTGCTCGATCACCTCGGCACTGGCCTTGGATGGATGACCACCCACTTGCAGCAAGGCCAGCACCAGGGAAGTGAATTCGTGGCCCATGGGAATACCGGCGAAACGCAAGCTGATATCACTTCCCGGGCGATTCAACGAGAACGAAGGCTTGCGCGCGTCGCTGCCGTTATCGAGCAAGGTAATCTGGTTGGAAAGACTGACAATGTCTTTAAGTAACGCGAGCATTTCCTGGGATTTCGCACCGTCGTCGAGGGAGGCTACGATCTCGATCGGCTGGGTGACCCGTTCCAGGTAAGACTTCAACTGAGCTTTAAGATTGGCGTCCAACATACGGGCGATCTCCTGTTTTGATTCGGTAGAAAAAACAACGCCCGAGCGAATCTCGCCCGGGCGTTGTTTGAGGGCGGTGCAGCTGGCTTAAGTGCGGATCACCGCCCTTGGGTAATGCATGGACTTAGATCTTGCCGACCAGGTCCAGGGACGGAGCCAGGGTGGCCTCGCCTTCTTTCCACTTGGCTGGGCAGACTTCGCCTGGGTGAGCAGCGACGTACTGAGCGGCCTTGATCTTGCGCAGCAGCTCGGAAGCGTCACGGCCTACACCGCCGTCGTTGATTTCAACGATCTTGATCTGCCCTTCAGGGTTGATCACGAAGGTGCCGCGGTCAGCCAGACCGGCTTCTTCGATCAGCACATCGAAGTTGCGGGAGATGGCCAGGGTCGGGTCGCCGATCATGGTGTACTGGATCTTGCCGATGGCTGGCGAAGTGTTGTGCCAGGCAGCGTGGGCGAAGTGGGTGTCGGTGGAAACGCTGTAGATCTCGACGCCCAGCTTCTGGAATTCGGCGTAGTTGTCGGCCAGGTCTTCCAGCTCGGTTGGGCACACGAAGGTGAAGTCAGCCGGGTAGAAGAACACGACAGACCATTTGCCTTTCAGATCGGCGTCCGACACTTCGACGAATGCGCCGTTTTTGAATGCGGTAGCTTTGAAGGGTTTAACTTGGCTGTTGATGATAGGCATCGTTGACTCTCCATCAGTGGTTGAGAACATTGGGTGAAAACTTGATGGGGAGAATCCTAACCAATGAATCGCCCCTTGGCTCATTGGCAAACCTGATACTGCCGATTGGTTTTGACTATCAGCCAACAGTATTAATAGAAGAAACCTTAATCTACTGCTGTACCGGCTTCTCGCCGATGCGCGCCATGCCCATGAACGGGTTGGCCTCGACGTAGCGCATGGCGGACTGCATGTCCTTCCAGCCGACATAGCTCATCAGTGATTTCAGATCCCAACCGCTGCGGTGCGCCCAGGTGGCGAAGCCCCGGCGCAGGGAATGGCTGGTGTAATGTTCGCCAGCGATACCGGCACGCTCCAGGGCTTGGCGCAGCAACGCGATCACGCTATTGGCATGCAACCCCTGCTCGCTCAGGCGCCCCCAGCGGTTGATGCCGCGAAACACCGGCCCGCGCACCAGCGCCGCGCTGTTGATCCACTCGATATAGGCCTGCACCGGGCACAGGCGCAGCAAGGCCGGGGTGTGAAAGGTCCGCCCAAGGTTGTCACGGTCACTCTTGCTGCGGGGCAGGTAGAGGCTGATGCCCGACCCGGCCACCGCTTGCACATGCTCGATCTGCAAGCGGCACAGCTCATCACTGCGAAAACCGCGCCAGAAGCCCAGCAAGATCAGCGCCCGATCACGCCGGGCACGTAACAGATCCCCCTGGCGCTGTTCAGCTGCGGCACTCGCGACCTCCTTATCTAGCCAGGCGACGACCTGTTCCAGGTGCTGCAGCTCCAAGGGTTGCGCCTGTTTTTCCTGTACCGGGTGCAGCGCACGGATGCCCTTGAACACCTGGCGCACCACCGGTGCCTTGGTCGGGTCGGCAAAGCCCTGGCTGCTGTGCCACTGGGCCAGGGCCGACAGGCGCAACCGCAGGGTATTGATCGACAGCTCACCGGCATAGGCGGCCAGGTAGCGGGCCACGCTTTCGGCCGTAGCCGGAAGGAAACCGCCCCACTGCACTTCGAAATGCTCGATGGCCGCCCGATAGCTGCGACGGGTGTTGTCGCGGGTGGCGGCTTGCAGATAACGATCCAGCTCGCTCATGGCAGCTCAACTCAGGCAAATGTACGGCGATGGCTGGCGAAAACCGCCCTCAGCGCCTATCACACGGGGTAATACCATAATATCCCATGTCAGTTTCAGGCTTTTGATAATTTCACATCTGCTGTACAATTCCATGTAATTACATACCACGTAACACAGTATTAAATCGTCGGAGGATGCATGGCTCGCGGAGGCATAAACAAGGCGGTGGTGAAGAAAGCGCGTCAGGCGATTCTTGCCCGCGGCGAACACCCCAGCATCGACGCAGTACGCATCGAAATGGGCAATACCGGCTCGAAAACCACCATCCACCGCTATCTCAAGGAGCTGGATGACGGCGCCAGCCGGCGTGACAGCGGCCCTGCACCCCTGGACCAAGAACTGGGCGAACTAGTGGGGCGCCTGGCGCAACGTCTGCAGGAGCAGGCCCAGGAACCCCTGGAGCAAGCCCTCGCCCACTTCGAAGCACAGAAGCAGGTGCTGGAACACCAGTTGAACGAAGCCCACCAGCTTCAGGAGCAGTTGCAACAGCAGTTGCAGATTCAGGCCAGCGCCCTGGCCGGGGAAAGCGCCGCCCTGCAAGACACTCGCTCCATGCTGCAGAGCGAACAGACCCGCAACGCCGAACTCAACCAGGCACTCAAGGGCCTTGAGCTGCGGCTGGAGGACAAGGAGCAGCAGATCCACTCCCTGGAGGAAAAGCACCTGCATGCCAGGGACGCTCTGGAGCACTACCGCGCGGCCAGCAAGGAACAGCGCGAACAGGAGCAGCGCCGCCACGAAGGGCAGTTGCAACAGATCCAGATGGAGCTGCGCCAGGCCCAACAGAGCGCGCTGGTACGCCAGGACGAGATCACCCAACTGCATCGCGATAACGAGCGCCTGCTCAGCGAACAGCGCGCCATCCACAAAGAGCTCAAGCAAGCTCAGGATGCCGCCAGCAAGAACTCGGCGCTACAGGCCCGCCTGAGCGAACAGGTCGCCCGCCAGGACAGCGAAAGCACCCTGCTCCAGGAACGCCTGCGCGTTGCCCAGGAAGAAGTTCAGGCACTCAAGGAACAAACCAGGAAACAGGCTCGATCGAGCAAGGAGATGGAGTTGCGCGCCACCAAGGCCGAGGCCGGCCTGGAGGCGTTGCGCCTGGCTGCTGCCACCAAGGCCCAGCCAGACGCACCTGCGAAGGCTTGATCAGCCCGCGACAGGCGTACGCATGGTGACGAACTCTTCGGCGGCCGTCGGGTGCACGCCGATGGTTTCGTCGAAGTCGCGCTTGGTCGCCCCCGCCTTCAGGGCAATTGCCAGGCCCTGAACGATTTCACCGGCATCCGGGCCGACCATGTGGCACCCCAGGACCTTGTCGCTGTCGGCGTCCACCACCAGCTTCATCAGGGTGCGTTCCTGGCAGTCGGTCAGGGTCAGTTTCATCGGCCGGAAGCGGCTCTCGAAAATCTGCACCTTATGCCCCGCTTCTCGCGCCTGCTCTTCGGTGAGGCCGACGGTACCGATGTTCGGCAGGCTGAACACCGCCGTAGGAATCATCTGGTAATCCACGGGACGGTACTGCTCGGGCTTGAACAGGCGCCGAGCCACGGCCATGCCCTCGGCCAGGGCCACCGGCGTCAGCTGCACGCGGCCGATGACATCGCCAATCGCCAGGATCGACGGTTCACTGCTCTGATACTGCTCGTCCACTTCGATGAAACCGCGCTTGTCGAGCTTCACGCCGGTATTCTCCAGCCCCAGGTTGTCCAGCATCGGCCGGCGCCCGGTGGCATAGAACACACAATCGGCGACCAGCTTGCGACCATCCTTAAGGGTGACCTCAAGACTGCCGTCGGCCTGCTTGTCGATGCGCTCGATGTCGGCATTGAACTGCAGGCCCAAACCACGCCTGGTCAGTTCCTCCTGCAAGTGCTTGCGCACTGCGCCGTCGAAACCGCGCAGGAACAACTCACCGCGATACAACAGCTGGGTATCGGCGCCCAGGCCATGGAAGATCCCGGCAAACTCCACCGCGATGTAGCCACCGCCCACCACCAGCACGCGCTTGGGCAGCTCCTTGAGGAAGAAGGCCTCGTTGGAACTGATGGCATGCTCACGCCCCGGGATATCCGGGATCTGTGGCCAGCCGCCGGTGGCAATGAGGATGTGCTTGGCGCTGTAGCGCTGGCCGTTGACCTCTACCTGGTGCGGATCGATCAGCTTGGCGTGGCCTTCATGCAGGGTCACGCCGCTGTTGACCAGCAGATTGCGGTAGATGCCGTTGAGGCGATTGATTTCGCGATCCTTGTTGGCGATCAGGGTCGCCCAATCGAAATTCGCCTCACCCAGGGACCAGCCGAAACCCGAGGCCTGCTCGAAGTCTTCGGCGAAGTGCGCGCCGTACACCAGCAGCTTTTTCGGCACGCAGCCGACGTTGACACAGGTACCGCCCAGATAGCGGCTTTCAGCGACCGCGACCTTCGCGCCAAAACCCGCCGCGAATCGCGCGCAGCGCACACCGCCGGAACCGGCACCAATTACATAAAGATCAAAATCGTAGGCCATTTCACTCTCCCAGGCAGGCTGACAAGCATAACCGCAGATGGCGATCGGGTCAGCGCAGAGGTCTACATAAGGGCGACAAATGAAAAAGCCACCCGAAGGTGGCTTTTCCGAAAAACCCGTGCAGCGGCTATCAGTAAGCCTTGCCGGTCTTGTAGAAGTTCTCGAAGCAGAAGTTGGTTGCGTCGATGTAGCCTTCGGCACCACCGCAGTCGAAACGCTTGCCCTTGAACTTGTAGGCCATCACGCAACCGTTCTGCGCCTGCTTCATCAGGGCATCGGTGATCTGGATCTCGCCACCCTTGCCCGGCTCGGTCTGCTCGATCAGGTCAAAGATGTCCGGAGTCAGGATGTAACGACCGATGATCGCCAGGTTCGACGGTGCGTCTTCCGGCTTTGGCTTCTCGACCATGCTGTGAACGCGGTAGATGTCGTCACGGATCATCTCGCCAGCAATCACGCCGTACTTGTTGGTTTCCTGCGGATCGACTTCCTGGATGGCCACGATCGAGCAGCGGAACTGCTTGTACAGCTTGACCATCTGGGTCAGTACGCCGTCGCCTTCGAGGTTGACGCACAGGTC
>Ga0182008_10002896_pt1 | contig 10620 bp, 16 predicted proteins | sample Sormic07211129_1_FD_120482 | JGI IMG/M metagenome (GOLD analysis project Ga0182008, IMG submission 120482) | Rhizosphere microbial communities from Sorghum bicolor, Mead, Nebraska, USA - 072115-129_1 metaG | ecosystem: Host-associated > Plants > Roots > Rhizosphere | place: USA: Nebraska...
GCCGGAGGCTTGCCGCATCGCCGACGCGCAGGTGATGAATGTCCGCGTGCCGGGCCACATGCCTGCGGGCGGCTGGCTGGAAGCGTGGCTCGAGGACTCGCATGCCGGCTGGTCCATCTTGCGCATGCCGCAATGCCAGCGGATTGCCGCATCGTTGCCTCAGCCGGCAGTACGTCCCGGCGGCGGCGTCGACTTTATGATCGGCGTCGCGCAGGTGGTGCCCGGCGGGCTCGCCCTGGTCCAGCGGCACGAGACCGTCGCGAATAAAGATAGTTGGCTGCTGGCGAACCTGCCGGCCGGAACTCTGACGCCGCTGCGGGCGCCCGAAACCAAGCAATACGTCGCGCCTTATCTCTCCGATGACGGCAAGCAGACCGGCTGGGTCCTGGTGATCCCCAACACGGGACCGCCGGTGCTGCAAGAGCTGCACGTCTTGCCGGCGAGCGGCAACGCCCCCGAGCGCGTGGTGGACCTCACACCCTTTGGCCCCAACAGCTACGAGCTGATCGGGCTCGACGATCGCAGCGGCGAAGCGTTGCTCTGGGTCCCGCTGCCCCTGCCCGGTCATCTCCTGACGATCGGGCCCGACGGCCGCGCGCGTCCCGCGCCGTCAATTCCCCCAGGTATCCGCCCGCAGCGGCAGACCTTCATCCTGCTGCAGCACGGCGTCATCGCGTGGGACGCCTACAAGGAGGACGAGAACTACGTCATCGGCTGGGCGCTCGATACCGGCACCGGTTCGCACAAAATTCCGCGCGGCAGCTCGCCAAGCTCAGTCGCCGCAGATCCGGCCGGGCGCTACATCGCCTTCAGCACCACGACGAGCTTGAACATCGGCGATACGCGGGACACGGTCGTAGTGCTGCGGACGGCCGACGGCGCGGAAGTCTTCCGCCGTTATCTCCCCGCTTACAACCGCACGGGCGTCACATTCCTGGGCACGGATTATTTCGCCTATTCCGAGGCCGGGACGACGCATGTCCTGCGCATCGAATGACCGGGCGCTGACCGGGCCGATCACGGTTTTGTCGGGCTTTGCCCCGGAATCGGCCGCTTATGGTCGAGCAAGCGACAAAATGGACGGGTACTTTCCGCCTTCCTCTAAAGCGGTGACCCATGGCCGAACGATCGGAAATCGCAAGTCTTTTGCCGCGGCTGGCGGAACTCCGCCGCAATGCCGCGCGGGCACGCCGGCTGGCGCTGCAGGCGAACACGCCTTCCGAAAGCGACAATCTTTCGGTCTACGCCGACGGTCTCGACCGCGAGGCCGACGCGATCGAAGTACGGCTGGCGATTCTCCGCGCGGCGATCGCGGCTTCGGGTTCTGGCCACGAGGTTGCGGCGCTCATCGCGCCTTGAGCTTGGGGAGTGGACCGGCGGCGCCGGGAGTTGGCAGCAGTGTTTCAGGGGCCCTTGGCCGTCCGGAGTTTTCCTCCGGCACCATAGCTACCGCCGATCTCGCCATAACGGCCAATGAACGCCGGGGTTGCAGCGAGGTCGGGGCCGCGCTGAGATAAATCTTTCTGGCTTCGGTGCAAGGCTCAGCCGAAGCTTCATGGGCGGGAGGTCGAATACATGGCTCGGGAGCGCACGCAACAGCGGGAAGATCGGGCAAGCGCGGCAGACACGAGCGCGCGCGACGCCTTGGAACATCCGCACATCCTCTTTCGCTTTCAGCGAGACCCGCTCGATGTCGCGCTGCATACGCGCATCGAGCAAGCCGGCAGCGGCTCGGCGGCGCGGCAGCCGCCAAGGCGCCGCGCAAAGCCGGGCTGACATACGGCGCCAGGGCCGGTTCCGGCAATCAAATCGGCGTTAACCACAAATTAACCACGATGGCCGATGCTCCCCCTGCCGGAATTTGGGGGAGCAGAACCTTTGAATACCGATCTGGAGCGGAAGGCTCGCCGCTATCGCGAGCTTGCGCGGATGGTCCCGGACGACGCTTTGCGGGCGGAGATCGAAAAGCTCGCGAGCGAATATGAAAGGGCGGCGCGTCTGCCCCCCGTCGTGCCCCGGCTCGACCCCGCGGCATGAGCGAGAGCCCCGCTTCGGCGGGGCTTTTCGCTCCTTGATCCTGCGCCCTAGTGCAGGAAGCGCAGCGCCAGGCGCACCATCCCGAATTCCGGAAAATGCTCCGGGATCTGCTTGTGAAAGAGAATGCTCACGAGCAGCAAGCCGAGGCTGATGATGCGAAAGAGCCGCATGGGTTCGGTAACCCAAGATCGCGGCCACCCATGTCAATCGCTCGATGAGGCGGCAGCTCGACCTGCCGCTGTCGTCGAGGATACGCCGCTTACCGCACCATTCTCTTCATAATGATCTCGTCGCTGATCATCGCGACGAACTCATAGCCTTTCTGCGCCATGCGATTCATCTTGAGCGTCAGGTAGAAGGCGCGTTTGTCGGCGTCGTCAGGCCGCGGAATGTCCTTGAGCTCCGGGTAGAAGAACTCGACTTTGCCGTCGGGATAGATGACGCACATCCGGCTGGTGCCGTCCCACCGGATGTCGATGAACTCGGTCCGGAGTGCCGGTGCCTGCGCCTGCGCGACCGGCATATCGCCCCGCGCCACGCCGAAGACAGCCACCGCCAGCGCGGCCCACGCAACGATGCTCGCTTTCATAAGACCCCCGATGGTTAACGACCGCGCTACTCTGCCGCCCGGCACCGCGTAAAACAATCGCCGCATCGCGCGGCATGAAGGGAAGCGCTCGAAGCGGCGCTCGCCGAAGAGGGCGGGGCAACGCGAGGCCGCGAGATGAAGGCGTTTGATGAAGCGATCGCCGCTTTTCGGCAAGCGATTACCCGCAGGTCAAACCGTCCGCCGGTGCTTCGCGTCGGCTCAATCGGGATGCCGATAGTGTGCTACGCCGCCGAAACCTTCGCGTCGAGCTCGAGCCAGCGGGGATTGTCCGACGCTTTCTGCGCTTGGCTCTCGCTGCTCTTGCCGGGGATCTTCATCTCGCCTTCGATCCTGCCGCCGTCTTCGACCTGCAAACGGCCATACTGGATCGATCCGACGACATGCCCCGTACCCGTGATGCGGAGCGTGCCTTTCACCACCAGCGTGCCGGTGCAATAGCCGCTGATCTCCGCCTCGGCGACCGACGCCGTGCCCTTGAAGATCCCGCCGGGGAGAATTTCCAGTTTCTCGCAGCGATCGATCGTCGAGTAGGCTTCGCCTTCGATCGCCAGATGGGCGCAGCCCAAAATGTCGCCGCCTTGGATGGTGATGCCCTCGGCGACCAGCATTCTTTTACGGCCTGATTCCCGCGCAGGCACAGGAGCGGCGATGAGGGTAGCTTGCACGGGCTCCGGCAGGATTGGCGCCGGGACCGGCGTCACCGTGACGTGAAAAGGCGACTCCGCCGCCGGAGGGCTTTCGGGCGCCGGCACGGTCGCTTCCGCCGGCGGCGAGGCGGCGCTCGCCTGATCTTGTGTCTCTTGCGGCGTCTTATCGCGGAAAAACATGCTGCCCTCTGCTTCGTGAGTGGTTGGAGTGTTTTCATGGCGCCGGTAATGGGCCACCGCGCTGGCGCTCAACGCACGCGGCAGGCTGCGGCGCACCATGTCGACGACATAGGGATCGGAGAATTGAACCTGCAAAGAGAAATCGCTCACCGGCGCGCGGCTCATCACGCCGCTAAGGCTGTACGCGGCGATCAGATCTCGTACCGGCGCGAGCACGTCGAGCACGGCATCGAAATAGTCCTGGACCTTGCTCGCCTCGCTCGCCGGCAATGAATGGCCGGGAAGCAGCGCCATGAAATGGAACTGCGGATTGAAGGCGCCTCCGAGATTCTCCCATTCGATCGCCGTCGGCTTGCCGTCGACAAGCCAATGCAGCCGATCCAACGGGCTCTCCGCCACTATCTCCGACATGAACGGCCTCGCGAAACGCTGAGGACACTACGATTTGAGGATCGTATCCGCACTTGGTTAACGAGAAGTAACCACGTTTCTCCGCGGGGTGGTTCGTGATACCATCGCGGTTTCAGGCAAAGGCTCGGGTGACAGGGCCGGCAGGGAGGAATCGATGAACGGGAAAAAGCTCTGCGCAGCTTTGCTGCTCGCATTGGCGCTCGGCGTCATCGCCGCGCCGGCCGCAGCCGACACGGCGCTCACCGTCGGCAAGGCATCGGCGAATGCCGATCCGATCATTCCGGTAAATATCGGCGAGAGGGTCGGTATCTTTAAGAAGCACGGTCTCGATCTCAAGATCGTCGACTTCACGGGCGGCGCGAAGATGGTGCAGGCGCTGACCGCGGGCGCGATCGATATCGGCGACGGCGCCGGCACCGAGATGGCGCAGGTCGCGAAAGGCGCGCCGATGATCGCGATCTGCGAAACCGCCTCGACCTTCCCGTTCCTCGGCGTCGGCGTGCCGGAAAATTCGCCGGCGAAAGGCCTCGCCGATTTGAAGGGCAAAGCGATCGGCGTATCGACTGCGGGCTCGCTGACCGATTGGCTGGCGAAGCGCCTCGCCATTCACCAGGGCTGGGATGCCGCCACCCTGAAGACCGTGGCAATCGGCAACGCCTCGGCCGGGATCATCGCCGCGTTCCGCACCGGGCAGGTCGATGCCGATATCGGCGAAGGCGCGCTCTTCCTCAGCATGGCGGAGAAACAGGAGGGGCGCCTGCTCGCCCCGGTCACGGATTTCCAGGGCAGCGCCGTCTCGGGCGCGCTCTTCGCCTCGACCAAGCTGATCGAGAGCAATCCCGATGCGATCCGCGCGTTGCTCGCGGGCTATGTCGAAACGCTCGACTGGATCCGCGCGAACAAGGCGGAGACCGTCAAGATTAAAGGCGAGCTCCGGCACTATTCCGAGGCGGTCGAGGCGAAGGACTATGACCTGACGCTCGGCATGTACACCAAGACCTGCCGCTTCGATGCCGAGGGCATCGCGACCTTGAAGCAGAGCTTCGCCGATCTGAAGCTCACCGACACCGCGCCAGACATGAGCAAGCTCTATACCGAGGCGTACGTGCCCAAGCGGTGAGCGCGCCCCTCGCCTAGCGCTCCCTGAATTCCGGCAGCGGCTCGATCTGCGTCATCTCCATCGAGACCGAATCCATGATCGGCATGTGGATGAAGGCGATCCAGAGACAGGGCTCGCCCGGCGCGTGGTTGAAATGCTGATGCACGACGCCCTGCGGCTTGATCGGCAGCAGCAGGAGATCGCCTGCCTCCCACTCGATGCGCTCGTCGTCGACCACGGAATAGCCGCGCCCCTCGATGACGTAGATGACCAGCCCGCCCTGGTGGCGATGCTTGCCGGAATGGCGCTTCACGTCGTTGATGAAGACGAGCCAGTCCTGCAGCGGCGTATCCTTGTAGGTCATTGGATCGAGGTAGTATTTGAGATTGGCCTGGCGCGTGACCGTGAACTCGCGATCGGTCGAGTGGATCACCACCGGCCCGACCATCTGCCGCTCCTGAAATTCGGCGCGCGAGCGCAGCTGCAGCTCGTAGCTGTCGAGCTTCGGCGCTTCGCGCTCGCGCGTCCGGGTGCGTTCGTTCTCAGCCATGATGCGCTCCGTAGTCGGGGGATTCCTCGATCTGCTCGAAGCCCGAGCCGCGATCGACGCCGGTGCAGGCGAACAAGTTGGGCTCGCAGGCGAGGAAGACGGCGCGCGTTTCGGGATCGTCGTTGAAATGCTGCACGATGATGCCGTCGCGTTTCAGCGGCAGGTTGAGCACGTCGCCCGCGGCCCAGGAATGCTTGACGCCGTCGAGCAGCGTGTGGCCGCGGCCCGCGAGGATATACATCACCTGCCCGCCCTGGAATTTGAGCTTGCCCGAGCGGCTGCCGGGCGGGATCTCCTGCTTGTAGAACATCAAGGTCGAGAGGATCGTATCGCGGATCGCGGGATGGAGATACCAGCGCATCAGCCCGTGCTTGTTGCGCTCCAAAGGCAGATCCTTGCCGCGCACCACCTGGATCGCGCTCGCCCGCCGCGCGCGCTGCTCGTCGCGCAGCGCGAAGAGCTCGCCCCAGTAGTTCTTGCCTTCCATCTCCGGACGCGTCGCCATCGCCAACCTCCGACATATTTGAAGCTCGTGCCGATACTAATCGCGGGCGATCCATCGCGGCAAAGCCTCCCGCGCCGCCGCATTCCTCCGTGTCCTCGCTCTATGCGATGCGCAGCAGCCACTCCCATCCCAAAGGATTCTAGCCGAATATTGCTTCGGGTGCGTACGTAACGCCGGCGAAGGAGGCTGTCCGCGAACCAGTCAGGATTAAGGTGATTTCCGCTCTGCGGAGCCTCTCGAGCGGCACGGCAATGGCGGCGCCGAATTGCTTACGTGCTGCGCCGCTGCGCTGCGATGAGGAAAACGACCGTATCGGAGTGTGATGCGCTCAGCCGGTTTTTTCGCATTTTCTCATGAAGCTGTTCTTTGCGGATCCGGCGAGCTTCTTGCCATTCTTGTCGACGGCCTTGGGTTCGCATACCTCTCGCATGCACCTGCTCACGGAAGCGATCTTTGCCTTGCCGACGAGTGGCGCGCCCGTCGTCTTGGTAACCGCCTGCGCCTCGCAGGCGGCTCTGTTTTGTGCAGATGCCGGCGTCGTTATCGAGCCGAGAGCGAACACCGACATCACAGCTGCGAGCACGATAGAATTCTTCACGACATTTGCTCCTCATTTCCGAGACGGGATTACTCGGCCGCAGGACCGAACGGAGGTCCCTAACCGCATCAAAAATCGCGTCGAATGCCAAGCGTCAGCCAATTCGAGCCGCCAGTCTTTCCGAACAACCCGAACGCAGTTGACCGATGGTGAATTCGCACAACACCACTCCACAAACTTTCCGGCGGCGCCAATGTCAATTCCGCGAGCCAAAAACCGAGCCATTGCTCGCTCTGACCATGGAGGGCCACCTCCTCGGGCGGCGTCTGCGTCTCGTAAGATGGACCCACCCCGAAGGCCAAACTCGTCCGGACCCAGTCATTCCACGGAAAATACGTCCAACGCCCACCAGGGCGGCGTCGAACTCCCATTGATGCGCATGGCCGAGGTGAACCGCCGTCTGGCCGAGAGCTTCGACGTCGAGCTTGTTGAAAAAACTCGTAATACGGCGCGCGTAGCCCAAACCGGCAAGATAGGTATCCCGGAGTTTGATGTCGGTGGGCGCGAGAAAATCTTCCCAGTTGTTTCCGGTCAAAGTTGCCGCGAAGAAGGTTACTGAATTTTTCGGACGATCTGCTCCTTGAGCGCGAGCGCCGGGCGGCGAAGCGAACATAATCAAGGGGACGGAGATGATGACGAAGCGCGTGAATCGACGTACAGAGACTGTGTTCATCCCGCCAATGACCTCGCGCGATCTCGGGACTAATTCAAGCCTTCGCCGGTCATGAGCGCGCCGGGAGGAGGAAGCTTCGCTTGCCACCAGCATCTTTCGGCGTCCCCTCCGCGGATGCCGCCAAATCTGCGAGGTGCTCGTACGTCGCTGCGACTTCGACCAAATCGGCGTGCGTTCGCGCGTCGCGGGATGTTTTCGCCATCGCCATCACCTTTCGCGCGCGATGACGCCAATGCTCCGACAGATCGCTAACTGCTGACATGGTGCCGGAACCTCCTCATTATTTTGCTATCCCAAGCCGGTAATCACTTTATCTTTGCCGTAGCCGCGCCCGAGAGTTCAAGCATGCGTCGCCGCGCACCAGCGCGTTTGTGTATGAACTAGGTACTTTGCCGTAGTGGTTTCCGGTCGCCTTGCCGAAGGCGTCCCTTCATAGCAGGGAACCGCAGGCTACGGCGTCGCTGAAGTAGATCGCTGGAACGCCTCCTCCGCGTTCAATGCATTTTCTAGGCCGGCGGCGACGATGTCCTCCTCCTCAGCCATGTTCCGCAAGCGAACGGCCAAGTCGGTGTCGCTTGTCGTCGCGGCGATGCGCCGCATCTTCGCAGCTGTTTCCCGAGCGAGACGTATGAGGTCCAGTTGCCGCTGGTGGTGCATCTTTCGTTCTACCTCGTTTCGATGATGAGGATGCTGTCGAGTGTATGCGACGTTGAGCCGTTCGCACTACATTGAAACCCGGAGCGACTCGCGAGCCCCGGCCGCCTCTAGGCGTTCAAACGAACAACCTGCTTTGGTGTGCAACTTGCGTGCGGAGAATCCGTTGCAACTATGTGCGTGTGCCTTAGCGAGGATTCGCGGTGTTCTACCGATGTTATTTATTCGGCCGCGACGGCGGGATCGTCGAGCGCGTCGATTTTCACGCGGAAGATGATGTCTCCGCGGTCTCGCAGAGCCTAGCGAAGTACACCGAAAAGCCCGAGCCGAAGCATGGGTTCGAATTGTGGGAAGATGGTCGCCAAGTCCACAAGCAACACTAATGGCTCGTGCGCCGTTCGGCGCGGGCCTTTATCCGCATTGCGCGTTCTCGAGGCGACCGATGAAAGGCCGCCGCTCAGCCGTGATATTCAGACCTAACAATAAGGGGGATCGCACGGAACGTGATGGATCGCGCGCGCCCGATGCGCTGCCGAGGGCCGGCATCGCTCAAAAGCTGATGCGTCTGGGGTAATCGCCCGATCACGGCTGCTTCCAGCGCCGCCTATCCTTGCAACGTAAGGCTGGATGTTGCGCCGGCTCTGCCAGGAAGCGGACCGAGATGACGCCCGTGTTTCATCGTTTGTGGCGGATGGCATGGCTCGCGGCGCTCGCCGTCGCGCTGATCGCACTGGCGCCGGAGACGCGGGCCCAGCGTGGCGGCGGCCATGGCGGCGGGGGCATGGGCGGCTTCCATGGCGGCGGCGGCATGGGCGGTTTCCATGGCGGCGCTCTCGGCGGTTTCCATGGCGGCGCTCCCGGCGGCTTCCATGGCGGCTTCCATAATGACGGCCATTTCCACAGCGGCGGCCCGGTCTTCGGCTTCGGTTTCGGCTTTGGCGGCTGGCCGTTTTGGGGCGGGGGCTATCCTTATTACGGCGGCTATCCCTATTACTATCCGCCCGCCTACCCTTATTACTATCCGCCGGCTGCGCCCTATCCAGCGCCGGCGCCCTACTATCCACCTGTTGCGGCTCCCGCGAGCTTCGCGGTTTATTTCGCGACCAATAGCGACCAGCTCAACGCCGCCGCCCATGACACCGTCGCGCAAGCCGCTGCTGCCGCCGCGCATTCGAATGTGCAGATCGAGGTCGCCGGCTACGCCGACGCGACCGGCAGCGCCCCCTACAACGTCGATCTCTCGCGCCGCCGCGCCGAGCATGTCGGCGGAGCGCTGGTCGCGGCGGGCGTGCCTCAGCAGCGGATCGGCCTTGCCTGGCACGGCGAAAGCGCGGCGAGCGGCGGCGCCCAGCCGCACGACCGCCGCGTCGTGATCACGATCGGCGGACCGCCCGCGAGCGCGCCGTTCCCGAACGCCCCACCGCCGAACGCGGCGCCTCAGCCCCCCGTTGCGCCGCCGCCGCACCTGTCGTCGCTCTGAGTTTCGTTCTCCGCAGTGCCCGAGCGTGTCGCGGGCGTCGTCGCGATATCCTCATGCTGGCCGTGCACGATGCGCATCACCCGCGCGCGCAGTTCGGCCCTGGCATCGCGGCTCGCGCGCTCCTCGTCCTCTTGCAGAAGCGCGAAGCGGCCGCGGCCCGGCGCGCGCGTCAGGAGCCCGGTCATGTGCGCCAGGAGCTCGAGCGCCGCGAGCTTGTCGTGCATCTCGAAGCGCTGCGCCGTCTCGCCCTTGCGGCCGCCAACCGAGATCCATTTGACCGCTCGGCGGTCCCCGGCCGCAAGATCGTCTGAATCGACGAGCTCGACGCCATCGCCCAGGATCGGCGAAGGCGATGCACATCACCTCGCCGATGATGCGCTCGCTGGCGAGGCGCAGGCGCTGATCACGCTCCTTCATCTCGGCGCGGATCGCGAGCTGCACTTCGGAACGGCGCAACAGCTCGGAGGCCTTGCCGCGCGCATAGCCGGCGCGGCGCGCCGCGGCCACGCCGTTGAGATCGATGACATATTCGAGCACGAAGCGGCGATGCCGTTTCTTGAGCGGCGGAATGAGCTCCGCCGCCGGCGGCTGCGGCGCATTGCTCGCGGCCGATACGCCGCCTTGCTCCGCTGCCCGCGAGCGTGACGGATGTTTCGGATCCTCTGACATGATTTTCTCCAGAAATGAAAAAGCCCGCGCGCGAGGATCGCGGCGGGCGGATGGCTTCGATCGTTACTTCACGGATTGAGACCGCCAGTCGAACGCGCGGCGCGGCAATGGGGCTTTAACCGACGCCATGCGATACGCCAATTTTGCGGTATATTGATAATGCGGTGGCTTGCTCGGGGTTCGAAACCTATCCGCTATGGTGTTAAGCCGAGAACTGGAGGGGGAACATGCGAACAATTGGTAAGCTTGCGGTAATTGTGGGGGGAGCCTGTTGTGCGCTGGCGATGCCAGCCCGCGCGGCCGACACGGTCTATCTTGGGACAGCGCGTGTAACAAACGCCGGCGCCAATCCGGCGGCATGCACGACGCGGCATTTGAAAATCACGGTGAGCGGCGATCGGTTCGCTTTCGGCGGGCCAGAGTCTGCTCCGATCGCTTCTGGTGCGGTATCATCTGACGGATCGTTCAGTGCGACCTACGTCTCGCCAGGATCGAGGGTAAGTGCCC
>Ga0182008_10002897_pt1 | contig 10619 bp, 8 predicted proteins | sample Sormic07211129_1_FD_120482 | JGI IMG/M metagenome (GOLD analysis project Ga0182008, IMG submission 120482) | Rhizosphere microbial communities from Sorghum bicolor, Mead, Nebraska, USA - 072115-129_1 metaG | ecosystem: Host-associated > Plants > Roots > Rhizosphere | place: USA: Nebraska...
AGATATTTAAAGAGTTTGGAGTGCAGAGGCAAGATAATCGATGAATGACGAGTAGGATAACAAGAACAAGAACAAGAACACGATACCCATAGCGGATTTTGCATTCATTGGAACTTGAAGAGCAATAATACTACTATAGAAGCATCAGATCAGAGATAGCCATAGTTGATTACCACAATGATCTCTTTCCTGATGTTAAGACATTTTCAAAAGTTGAAACGGTCACAGAAATGGCTCCTATATGACAAGAAAATTCTATGGTAGAAGGAGTATGGTGAAGATCAGCTCTGGTTTGGTAGACCAATAGATCAAAAGAAGTTGCAAGAATGGATAAGTGACTTGATCAATGGACTCTATATAACAGATCCAAGAATCTAAATTGAATAGTAGATTTGTAATTTGCGTTAAGGCAGTGGAAGATAGTTTTAGATATAAAAGTCCTATAGTAAAGTATTGTATTATAGTCTATATTTTCACACTATGGAGAGTACTCGGTTGATTAACATGATAGATAATTGGACTCCGTTTTTCTGTATTATCAATTAGTTATTTTTCTACATCATCTTCTCTTTTCTTAAAAGAGAACCACTCTTTAGAATCCTTGTAATCGTCTTTTGCAAGACGTGCACCTAATCCTGACAAAATACCAGTAATAACTGGTTGGTTTTTGTACAAGGAAGATAAACCAAGCAAAGCACCAATTCCTCCATGATGTACTCTTCTATTAAATATGTAAACTTTAGATGGATTTTCTTTTGAATTCCAGTAGGATGTCAAAACATCACCAATCGCAGATCCTAACTTGAATGGTTCATTGCTTTCATTTTTATCGCCCGTTTGAACAGGGATTTTAGTTGGGATATTCTTTATTTTGTTAAACATCGTTTGCTTTTCTTTCAAGTTTTGTTTTAGTATATTTATAGCGTCTTTTGCCTTTATCTTTTCAGATACATTCAACATCTGTTTGTACAATAAAATCTCCGCATTTTTTACTATTACATCTTCTTTTACGTTTAATATCTCAATTTCTTTAGGTGTCATATTCATATTGTTATTATCGCGATCTTCCTCGGCTGTTGATTCTGTGTGTATGTTATTCAATGTATTATTGTTTTTCTTAATCATATCATTCTTTGTTGTTGCATCTACCGAGTTATCCAAAGGAACTAGATCAGCTTTCGAATTTGTCGGTTTTCCGCCATAATAGGCAATCAGATTTTCCAGCCGACTATGTTGTTTATGTTGTTCTTTCAGCTGCTGTTGTAGTTTCCTCTTTGATTCTTGTATAGATGTTTCCAGTATTCTTTTGTCCAATCTTTCGATAACTGTGTTTTCAGCTGATAAAAGGTCATTCAAACACTCTAGAAATGTCATCCTATCTATTGCATCCTCAGTATCGAACATGTACCCAGTATGTATACAGTATTAGACTTAAAACTTTGTTAGAATCAATTCTACTACTTGCCGCTATTAGCCTGCTACTGCCAGATATCACAGATTGATTGACAATACTCGCTGTTATCCAATCATTCAACAGTCCTGTACATTATACTTCATTATGAGTTAGAAAAGTATCATAATAAAGTTCGATCATCATAGAAAGATAATCAAGATCATATAATCATGTTGTGCTCCAATCAAAATTTGGCTGTATACGCTGTTTTTAATAATTTAATTTATTCTTCAAGCGGCTGCAGAGATAAATTGGAGTGAATTTGAGGTTATGGGGTGATAGAAGACGGCCTGATTATTATAATTATTTGTCATCAAATTTTTCAAAGTAAAGTAACAAGTATTTAAAAAATTGGCTTTCCTACTTTTTATCATCGGAATGTTCCTCAACATTCTTTTTTTTACCAGCAGTAGCTTCAGACAGGTTGCTGCTATTATTTTCATCAGATACAAATGAAGGAGGAGGCAGGACGTTTGTATTTGTATTCTGCAGAGAAACCTTACCTATCGTTAGTTTCATCAAGGCTATCCACATTATTAGAAGCGGGATATGATATGATGCAATTCTCCATGCTATAATGACACTTAACTGAGAATCTTTAACCACATCTTGGATAGACGGAATGCCACTTAGATTCGAAATATATGCCCAAATCCCTAGTTCTGCTAAGCCAGAACCACCTATCGTAATGGGTAGTGTTGATAACACGGTAGAGGCCGAAGTTGCTAATAATGATCCAAACAAACCAATATGAGATCCGACTGAATTTGCCAGTACCATGAACGATACTCCCTGAAGTACAAAGGCGGCAAAAGTTAGAGCGATACCTACTGTAAAAACTTTCACCGCTTTCATAGAATTAAAATTTTCTCGACTCATCTTACACAGATCTGCTATTGCAGCATCTGTTGAATCTATCATTCGATCTGCCTTATCTTTGGATATTAACTTTCGCAGTATTTTTTTAGAGAAAGATGGCAGTTGAAGATTACGTTTTGCAGAAAAAATAACGAGCGATAACCAAAAAGCAAGTGTTGGAATAGCGATGAGAATTACTACAATACCAATAAAGTCACCGCCATTATAAATCGCGACCGCTCCAGCAATGAACGCAAGCATAGTCCCAACGAAGACATCAGCGATGATTTCCAGGGTTGTAACCCATGCTGATCTGCCAACAGGCACCCCATTCTTAGTCAAGAATGCAACTCTTACCAATTCTCCTCCAACATACGAGGGCGTTGTTTGTGTTACAAATTCACCGGCTAGTCTGGCCGATATTATGCTGCTAGTAGAGCTCACATCTCGGCCAATAAACTCATTAATAAAATACTTGAAGCGAAATGCCTGTAACATGATTTTTCCCATAACAGACGCTATAGAGGCCATAAATGGAATTAGACCTACTGCAAATATATCACTGAAGGAGACCTTAGTAAATAGAAACATAATCAGCAGTGGCACAACACTTGCAGGTATTGCGAGCAGTTTCCAATTCAAAAGAGTTCATTCACCCCGTAAGGACAAGTCATATAGTAATTAATAGAAATTATCTTACTCATATGACAGATACTTATCGTGATCTCGTATATATCTTGCACACGGTTTGTATCGAGATGACTCTAGTAAGTACCCATATTCCAAAACTAAAAACTAATTAATTCATTCATAGCCTGGGCTCGCTTATATCATAATGTCCATAGTTACTATTAGAATATGGGTTATAATAATAAAAGTTGGGATATGCTCCATTGATAAGATTTAATTGCAAGACATAGTTGCTTTTTCTGTATGTCTACTATGAAGTACATCCAACTTGAACCACGGGGCGATATCGCGATCATCAAGATTAACAGACCTGAAGCACTGAATGCTGTCAACATAGATGTTATCGCTGAATTATCAAGAACGGTTGATATTGTTGGAGCCGACGACGGTATTAGAGCTGTAATTATTACGGGTGTCGGAGAAAGAGCTTTCTGCGCGGGAGCGGATATAGCCTACATGGTTAATATCGATCCAATAAAGGCTGAGAAATATGCATCTTCGGCTCAGGCGGTTCTAAACAAAATCGAGAGATTGGAAAAACCAGTTATCGCCGCAGTTAATGGTTTTGCCTTGGGTGGTGGTTGTGAACTAGCCTTGGTTTGTGATATTCGAATTGCTTCTAGCAACGCCAAAATTGGCCAGCCTGAAGTTACGATAGGCATTCCACCAGGATGGGGAGGTACACAACGATTAGTCAGAATTGTAGGGCCAGCAAAGGCAAAAGAACTTGTCTTTACTGGTAAAATGATTACAGCAGAGGAAGCGGCACAAATAGGCCTGGTTAATAGGGTAGTTAGTTTAGAGGCAGGAGAGCCGTTACAATCGGAAGCACTTAAAGAAGACGCGTCTAATAGAAAAGAGAGAGCAAACGAAGAAGCCAAGACCCTTAACAAAAAGCTAATAGAAGAATGCATGGTTCTTGCGAAGGAAATTACGAAGAATAGTTTTACTGCCGTCAAAGTTAGCAAAATGTTAATTAACAAAGCTATGGACGCAGATATTGATACTGGACTTCGACTAGAAATTTATGGATGGGCGCTGTGTTTTTCCCACGAAGATAGACAGAAAATGATGTCTGCCTTCTTGAGCAAAGGCAAGAAATAAAAGAAGTGATACATTTAGACAAGGTATATTACTTCCACTTTTACTCTATGGCTACTACCTTAGCTCCCCTACTTGGATGGCATACAAAGGTTCTGCTTTTTATTCTTGATTCTTTAAAACCTGCTGCCATTGAATCGGCGACTTTGTTTCCATTTTTGCTAGTCTTCAAAAATGAAATCATTGATGGTCCAGCTCCACTTATTGTTACTGCAAGAGCTCCCGATTTCAGTGCATTGCTTTTGACCGCATCGTAGCCAGGAATCAAATGCTTTCTTGCAGGTTCCACGATGACGTCGTCTACGCCCTTTGCAATCATTTGTATATCTTTTAAAATAAACCCTGCAACAATTGTGCTAGCATTAGATACATTATGAATGACACTCTTCAGTGGAACCTCTTTCGGTAATACACTTCTTGCAACTTCTGTCTTTCTGTCAGATACCTTTATTGTCGGAATTGCAATAACAAGAACCAGATCTTTTGGGGGATCTAGTTGGATAAATTCAAGCTCTGGAATACTACGAACAATAACAAAACCACCGAGTATTGCCCCCGAAACATTATCATAATGTCTTGTTCCTGCGCTGGCAATCTCCCCCTCCGCAGCATATTCAATTATTTTTGCTTTCTGGATTTTGAGATGAAATAGCCTGTCGAATGCAACTGCGGCGGCAGCTGCAGATGCAGCACTGCTACCGAGTCCAAATCCCGGTGGCACTCTTTTTAAGATGCTGATATTAAGATCATCATGTATGTCAAAATCTTCCGACATTTTTTTTATTACTAGTCCAGCAGAATTAGATTCTATAACTGATGGTATCGACATGCTTTTTTCTCCTGATACTCTAATAATTAGTCGTCTTGATCTTCCTGACACCTTGGTTATCCTTACGGTATCTTCTAAAGCGTCAAGACCAAGCCCAAATACGTCATAACCTGGACCCAGATTAGCAGTAGATGAAGGCGCAACAGCAGTACATGATGATGCCATTCTTATATTCAATCTCTGAGGTCCTCCCCTTGATTAAGGATTCTGGCTAATGCTGCAGCTAGATTGACCATCCCGTCCATAGTTACACTGGAAACAGCGGTGAGGTTCTGCATGAACCCGCCTTTACTCATGCCTCTTACCAAATCCTTACTCAAAAGAGAAGACTCAGCATCTTTTTCATTACTTAGCGCAAATTCCAATTCAACGTTAGAAGTAGACCATTTTAAAATGTGTTTTAATTTCACATCGATCAGATCACGTTTAGTAAGGACATTGACTTGGGAAGTTTTCAGTCTAAGTTTTATTGATGCTGCCAATAGAGATATGGATACATAGTTGAGAGGAGATGACACCAACATACCATCAAATATAAATAATGTTACCCTGCTATCTGACTGAAAATTTGAGACAAAATATGGACCACTTGCTCTGAAGGCAAATAATTCGATCTGTCCTGGAGTATCTATTATGACATAATCTGGATTCAAACTGTCTACTTCAGTTTGAATGTCATCTAATCTTGTTGCAATCATATCACTTGCCATCACTAACGAGCCGTTTGGTCCAAGATTGTATGTCTCCATCAGAGTTCGTATGTCTATGTAATCCCGAACATCTACATCCGGTTCATATGGCAAATTTAAGGCCCCCGGATCTAAGTTTAGGATAATTGGATATGATTGATTGTCTCTATACAATCGGAGTAATCTAGAGGCAAGGAGTGATTTGCCTGAACCGGCGGTACCAGTAATATATATGGCATCCATCTGTAGCTGACAAGGATCAATTATATTTACTTTTTTGCCAACAAATTGTAAATTTCACATTTCAATGTAGCTTCAGTTACCAATCATAAATAACCCAGGCCCAGAAATTAAAGGAAAGAAAATTAGAAGGAGGATTGTAATCTACTCTACTACGCTCCGGCCATACCGTTTCGAAGTTCAACACTCCTATGATCATCAGGAGACGATTCACTAGCCGATTTGTGCATTTCAGATAATGCGCAACCCATCTCAGCCTCCGGTTTACCTTTTCTCATTAAGCCTCTATAAAGACCAGCTTCTAGAGTTTGACCATGCGCCTTTTCCCATTCTTCTACGGGAATGCTAAACTTCTTTTGGATTCTATCCCTGTACCACTCTGGAATAACGTTGAACGCGCAGAATGGGATGATCCTGAGGTCTGGTGTCAGGTAGTGAATATCGCATCGCTGTAGCCTTTCAAGATCTTCATTATATTTATCCTGGAAGTGCATCATACCCAAGAACAGTGATCTGACATGCCACGAACCAACCGAATCAAAGTTGCGTTTTAGCAATATACTTGAGAACATCTTCGCAAGATTTAGGCCGTGTGGCTGCTTGGTTCTGTCAACAAATTGATTTAACTTTCGTACAACCTCCAGCATTGTCCAATATCTGTTTGTGCCTGATTTGATGTCGTCAGCCTTTTCTTCAAAGTATTCTAGCAAACCCTTAAGATCAACAAATGTCGTCAGAGGGATTAGTTTTTTTGTTTGAGTATCTTCGAAAACATATGTGCCAGCACCGCAGGCAAAGTGGATTGACAGCTCGTACTTTGGTTTCTTGCTAAATGCTTCTATTACATTAGTAAGCGGCATACATGAGGGGACAGGGAACCACGCATCGGTAGTTATTTCACCGCCCGTCTGCTCTTCAATCCGTTCGATGCAATCAGGAATAGTTATCCTATATTTTTCACGTTCTTTCTTCGTCATCCTGCCGGTTAACGAGACTGGTTGAAAGTTCACTGCATGAACGACATCCAAATTCTTCTGGGCATTCCGTATAATTCCACCTAGTTCATGGTCATTGATTGATTTAATTACTGTTGGAACAAATACAACAGTCATACCGCATTTTCTGGCAGACTCCAATGCATAGGGCACCTCCCAGTGGTTCTTTGGATTCGTTCTTGGACTAACACCGTCAAACGAAAGATAGAGATTATTTACACCAGCCATTCTTACTTGGCGCATGGTTTCTGGAGATAATGCTAGTTTAATACCATTGGTATTTAGCTGGATGTGATCTACGCCTTCTTCTCTCATCATTGCGACAACCTCATTGATATCATCTCTGAGCATCGGTTCTCCACCAGTTATCTGAATAGAGTTACCTGCTATTGGTTTTTCAGCCTTGAGGGTCTTCATCATTGCTCTTATTTGCTCATGGTTTGGCTCATAAAGATAAGCGCCTTCTAGACCTTTCTTAACATAGAAAAAGCAGTACCAACATGTCAGATCGCATCTATTGGTAATAATCATGTTGGCAAGCCCAGAATGCGAAAGGTGATCTGTACAAAGACCACAGTTAGTGGGGCATGCACATTTGTCTATCATAACGTTCGGAGCTTGAGCACCCTTTCCATCCATCCAATATGTACTAAACTTCTTATACATGTCATAAGAGCCAAAATACAACTCCTCACATTCACCGTGGGTGGGACACGTCTTCGTCATGTATACTTTCCCTTCTCTTTCAAATACCTCTGCGTCTAAGATCATATTGCAATCAGGGCAAATACTCTGTGTATACCTAATCGTTCTTCTAGCAGATGTGTTTTTGCTAGACAGATTTGAAATATGTATTAATTCCATATCTATTACCTATATAATATACCTTTTATGAACAGGTCTTGCATTTTTATATATAAAGCTAACGTTACCAATCCTACGGTGAATAGTTGCTAGAAATCATGGAATTTTTCACAGTAGATAAGGGATAATCGACTTGATTTAAGCCTAAAACAAGCTTATATTACAGCATCTAATTCACTTTTATCGTAAATACATGAGTATAAGCGACAAGTCAAGGAAAGCAATGGAAAGTCTTGGCTTGACAAGCTACGAGATTAAAGTTTATCTTTCGCTTTTAGAAACGGGTTCAATGACAGCTTCTGATGTAAGCAAAAAATCAGGGGTTCCATATTCTAAGATTTATGAAGTTCTAAACAGTTTGGAGGACAAAGGCTGGCTAGAATCTGCTAGTTCAAGACCCCAGAAATTCTTTCCGAAATCTCCTTTAACTGCACTCGAGGCAATGCGAATGCGGATTGAAAACGGAATTAAAGATAATGAAGGTCTGATCATAACTGAATTAATGCCAGTATATGAAAAGAGTGGCATTAAAGAAAGACCAGAAATTTGGGTAGTAAGAGGAATTTACAATATTGCTGCCAAAGTGAATGAGATTATTCAAACTTGCCAAAAAGAATTACTGATAGCATTGCCTCAAGTCGCCCAAGATATTGCAAAACCTGTACAACCGATGTTGAGAACGTTACAGGAAAAAGGTGTAAAGATAACTGTTCTTGCTTCTGAAGGAACGAATACAGATACTATACGCGCCTTATCTAGAATTGCAGATGTTAAACTAAAAAATGACATGTTTGGAGGAGGAGTAATTGGCGACAGTAGGCAGGTAATGATTTTGCTTGGTGAAGGAAGAATTGAAAAAGGGAATTATGAACCGATTGCAATTTGGGCAGATCATATTGGACTTGCTGGTTTTGCAAAAGATTATTTTCATTACCTATGGGAAGACGCAAGTACCAAGGAAAAAAACAGATATCAATGCTAGTGGCAAAATGAAAGTGGATGAACCCAACACAGTCACCATTAACTCTTTAACAGATGTTTTTAAAGAGGATTAATAATCATTTCAATCAAAAGCTGAGATCACTTGCAAAAATGGCAGAGTGAGAATAACCAAAATAACCCTGTGTTGGAAAAGGCCGAAACTAAGCATATGTCATATGCGTCCAGGAAATTGGATCAATCCGGTTAGTATCAGCATCTGGAATATCCGGTTAGAGAGGAAAGTATAGATATGACATAAAAACGGTGTGGTTGCTCGTCAAATTATTGCATATAACTCAAGCCTGTTCAAAGTATTAATGAAGGAATCCCAAATAGAAAACGATGAAGAAATGGTTTTTTATCTATTGATTTATGCACCATTACATCACTCGCGGAAATCTTCTCGTGATGGCTCTATCCCCAAAGGATCGTGTTGCAAATAGCTATCAAATAACTCATTCTTTCTTTTTCAGTCGACTATACCATTTTGTATTAGATCTTCAGGATATAACATGTTAAACTGTATTAAAGTTATGTCTTCGTTTTTATGTTACCGCCTTTATCATTTAGATGGACAAACGATGACAAGACTAGCCCTACTGAGTTATCGATGAAGTAGATCTTGAGTTAGGAGTTTGTCCAACAAGTTTTCACATACCATCGTTTTCTTGTTCGTAAATATCAGAAGGCTATTTATCATCAACTTCTTTTTGTCCGAATGACTTTTCATTAGGCAGTACGATGTTATTAATCCAATATGGTCATAACAATAAAGTAAATCACAAGATCACAGGTGAAAAATAGTCATCGCATATTCTACGATGTCATAAACTTGATAAGTGGCGGGGTAGCTTTATAAATACATTGGTTCACATAGAAACTACCGCTTCACTCGAAAATTTTAGAAAGTTTATTATTGTTAGTACTTGCAGGTCATTTATTCCTGAAAGTTATCTGCGAGACTATGAAGTGTTTCCAGAGCGCGAAGAGGGTCCAGGAGCAATCTATATTGAAGCAGCCGATAAAGTAACATTGAAAAAAATACGAGAAATGACATTTGTAAATGCCAAAGAGATTCTTGGAATAATTTATTCTTCAAAGAGTGGCAACACACAGCTTAAATGGAGGCAGACTAGAAAGAAGTCAGGTAAGGTACAAGGTGACGCTTCAGCCAATGCATTGGTAAATTTAGTAGAATCAGGGGTGTTAACTCAGGAATGGGTCGACAAATATCTAAAATCAACGCAAACCAAAGAAGACAATTCTCCCTCTTTGACTAGCGAAAAAATAACACAACATAATAAGAGTTAAAGAACTTTCTCATGATCAGTAAAGAAGTGAAGGGATCTTCTGGCAAAGCCTATTTTGTCATTCCAGAAGATGCAGACGACCTTCTTACCCTAAGAAGAATAATAGAAAGTGGAGACTATATAATAGCCGATACTACCAGAGTCATCAAACAGACAAAAGAATATGCAAGACCTGATAAAGGAGAACGAATAAAAGTACGAGTCTCGATTAGGATTGAGAACATAAATCTTGACGACGCTGTAGATCGTCTGCGTATAACTGGCAGCATAACAAACTCTGACAGTGATCTGGTTTCGAGAGGAACCCACCACTCTCTTGCTGTGCAAGTAGGAGACTCAATAACAATTGATAAGGATAGAAAGTGGCAGGCTATTGAGATAAGCATTCTAAAAAAATCAGGAAATAATTCAACCTTTATTTTGGTTGCAATCGATGCACAAGAAGCAGGAGTCGCAAAGGTTTCTGGCACACATTTGAAGATAATCCCAAATATATATTCTGGACAAAGTGGTAAACGCTATCAGCAGTCAGTAAAAAACAATCCGACGACAGAAACGTTTTTTGGAGAGGTCACGAAGACCATCGCGGGTATTTGGAATGTGTTTCTG
>Ga0182008_10002898_pt1 | contig 10616 bp, 9 predicted proteins | sample Sormic07211129_1_FD_120482 | JGI IMG/M metagenome (GOLD analysis project Ga0182008, IMG submission 120482) | Rhizosphere microbial communities from Sorghum bicolor, Mead, Nebraska, USA - 072115-129_1 metaG | ecosystem: Host-associated > Plants > Roots > Rhizosphere | place: USA: Nebraska...
CGCATAACGCCACTGATACAACCCTCAGATAAGGCTGGAGTATAAATCTGCTTGTCGTAAACAACAAAAATATTAGAGCTGATGCTCTCACAAAGAAAACCATGCTGGTTTAACAGAATCGCTTCATCCAGCCGGTGCTGTTTTTTAAACAAACCTGCCATCACATAAATCAAAGAACTACAGGTTTTTATATTCGAGAGCATATTTACAGGTTTGGTGATCTCGTTATAAACATCCACAATCAGCCCCTTTTTATTCAATTCATATTGATTGCCGGTTAATGGCGTGGCTTCCAAAAGGTAACCATATTTATTGCTGTTGGGTGTATATAAACCATCCCCTTCCCTGTATACAGTTAGTCGGAACTTGACATTGTCTTTAATTTTATTTTTCTTGCAAAGCTCGGCCGTCTTTTGCTTCAAAAAATACTCATCCAGTAATGCACTCCCTTCTATTTTTAAGGCTTTCATTCCTTCCCGGAGCCTGTCCACATGCAAGTCTGGAAAATTAAGTTTACCATTACTCATCCGGATGGTTTCAAACAACCCGTCGCCATAACGGAAACTGCGGTTACCGGCTTTAAGAACAGGAAGATTCAGGCTAAAAAATTCGTCGTTATGTAAAATATATTCTTGCTGCATGTATTTTTATGAGGGTATAATGTAGTTCCGCCATTTATCAAGCACGGCTTCGAAATCGGCTGGCAAAGCTGCTTCAAACTCCATGTATTCTTTGGTGCTTGGATGTATAAATCCTATTGTTTGCGCATGCAAAGCCTGGCGTGGCATAATTTGAAAACAATTATTTACAAACTGCTTGTATTTGTTAAAGGTGGTGCCTTTTAAGATTTTGTCACCGCCATAATTGGTATCACTAAATAAAGGATGTCCTATATGCTGCATATGTGCTCTGATTTGATGTGTCCGGCCGGTTTCCAGCTGACAACTCACTAAGGTTACATATCCTAAACGCTCCAATACCTTGAAATGTGTTACAGACCACTTGCCTTTTTCTTCTTCTTCATATATATCCATGATGATCCGGTTTTTAGCACTCCTGCCAATAAAGCCACTTACGCTACCATCCTCTTCAATATCGCCCCATACCAAAGCCAGGTATTTACGGGTGATGGTATGATCATAAAATTGCTTGGCAAGCTTGGTCATGGTCATTTCATTTTTACTGATCAGCAGTAAGCCAGAAGTATCCTTATCGATGCGGTGCACCAAACCAGGGCGACCTTCATTTCCCGGAAGTTGCGGCAGTTGATCAAAGTGAAAAGCAAGTGCATTGACCAAAGTTCCTGTATAGTTATTATAACCAGGATGCACGACCATCCCTGCTTCTTTATTTACGACCAGGAGGTCCTTATCTTCATAAATGATGTCAATAGGCAGGTCCTCAGGATAAACTTCAGTATCTCTTGGGGGATGTGGAAAAACAATAGAAATTTCATCTGCAGGTTTTACCTTATAACTTGCTTTAATGGTTTTCTGGTTTACCAGCACATTTCCGGCATCAATTGCATTTTGAATACGGCTCCGGGATGCATTCTCGATCCGGTGCATTAAAAACTTATCAATCCTTAATAAGGATTGACCTTTATCAACAACAATATTAAAATGCTCGTATAAATCCTGATCCTCTACTTCCAGTCCTGCATTGATATTTTCCATTGTGCAAAACTAATCTTTAACAATTACATATTAATAAAGAAATTGGCTTACATTTTGAGTTCTTGAAAATAAGTTAACGGATCAAATCACACCTTCATAACCGAAAAAACATCATCCTATGAAACTATTTGCTCAAAAAGTTAAAATAATTCTGAATTTTTTCCCGTACCTGGTAAAAAAGATATATTTCAAATCCTGACTATAGGTAATGAAATGGATTCTATATTTGCATAAATGTTTGCAACAATTAACAGTCCGCTCCAACAATTAAGGTTTCCGGAAATCGAAAACTTGTGGGTTAAAAGAGACGATCTGATAGACCCCTATATCTCCGGAAATAAATGGAGGAAGCTTAAATATACCTTAGAGAAGGCTGCCAGAATAGAAAAATTACACTTGGTTACCTTTGGAGGTGCCTATTCTAACCACTTGCTGGCTACGGCCGCTGCTGCGGCACGAGCAGGCTTACGTGCAACAGCCTTTGTAAGAGGTGAACCTGTAAACAACGAAATGCTGCTGCTGTGCCGCCTTTATGGCATGAAGCTGATTTTCACCACCCGCGAGGAATATAAAAATAAGCCGGCCCTGTTTAAAGAATTCTTTCATGATGATCCTTCCGCTTATTTCATTGATGAGGGAGGTGCCTCTCCTGAAGCTGTAAAAGGCTGTGCCGAAATTATTGATGAATTGCCGGCCGATATTGATCATTTATTTTGTGCCGCTGGTACGGGTACCACTGCTGCAGGTTTGCTCAGGGGGATAAAAAAGAGAAATTTAAAGACACAGCTTCATGTTGTTCCCGTTCTAAAGGGCGGTGACTTCATCGCCAATCAAATTTATAATTACACCAGCGATGTGGAGCAATTGCATTTACATACCGAATATCATTTCGGCGGTTATGCAAAAACCAATACTGAATTATTACAGTTTATGGCCCGCTTTATTGCAAGAGAAGGCATACTCATCGATCCCGTTTATACGGCAAAAATGTTCTACGCTATTTTTGATTTGTCAAAAAACAATTACTTCGGGAAAGGGGAAAAAATTGTTGCCTTACATACCGGTGGCTTGTTGGGTATTTTAGGGAAGAAGGATAAGCTGGAAGAGATATTTACTTAAACTTCCACAAAGCATTGTTTTTTTAGCGGAGCCGGAATTCAGGTAACATGTAACATCTGTGAAATAAGTTAGTCAGACAATTAATAAGTCGCTAATCCCATCTCACATTATTCGGTGTTATATGATCAAATTTTTGAATTTCAGAAAATCTTATGGTAAATCTCCTGTCTTAGGGGTGCCTGAATTGACTTTGGACAAGGGTATCTACTGGATAAAAGGTGTAAATGGCTCAGGTAAAAGCACGCTTCTTAAATCAATGGCTGGAATGCTCTCCTTCAATGGTGATATTGAGATTGAAAACAATATCAGTCTGAAAAATAACCCTGTTAAATATAGAAAGATTGTAAATTTTGGTGAGGCTGAACCCCTTTTCCCGCTGTTCCTTACGGGTTTGGAAATGATCGATTTATTTGTTTCAGCAAAGAACGGATCGAAAAAGCAGAAAGAAAAACTGATAGAAAGTTTGAATATGCAGCAATACATTGGTATGGCTGTCCACTCTTATTCGAGCGGGATGCTTAAAAAGCTCTCCCTGCTGTTGGCTTTTATAGGTACGCCAAAAGTAATATTGCTTGATGAGCCCTTAATAACTATCGATATTGATTCTCTGCATATACTTTACAGCTGGATCGCAGAAGAACATTTAAATAAACAAACGACTTTTCTTATTACCTCCCATCAGCCATTAAATGTGGACTATCTGCCTGCTACAAAAGAACTATTGGTTGAGAAGCAAACTTTAAGACCACTATTTGAATATGCTTAAACCGCTTACGAATATTTTAACCAAAATTATTGTAGATGGTTTTTACAAAGCACATAATGGAATATTCATTCTATTGTTATTGATTGTAATTGCACCAGGAGGTGAATTTATAAAATTTCATCAATCGCTTATGCTTTATTTCATTGCAAAGCCCTTGGGTATGATTATAATTTTTGCCTTGAGCTTGTTATACACATTTAAATGCTGGCACTTTGTATCTTCTACCCTAACAGGATTACATCAGCAATTTCTATTCTATAGCATGAACAGCTTTTCAAAATTTGATCAGGTGTTTTCTTGGGGAATAATTCATGCACTGATGAGCTTACCAATAGTGCTCTACATGCTTTGCAGTGTAATAATGGCTATCAGTCACCATTATTTTCTGTCTGCTTTCATAATATTGATCTTCTCAATTGGTTTGCTATTGCTCAGTGCGATTTTCTACTATTGGCTGATTAATAAATTAATTGATGGGCGTAAACCATCCATGATTTTAAAATTAATGAATGGATTTAAAAAACCCTTTTTTTCGCTTTACCTATATCATGTATTTGATAAGTTTAAATTAAAATATTTACTCATTAAATTACTGTCATTCTTATTAATAACAGGGGTCTTTTTGATGTTCGCAGATGTAAAAACAGATATTCGTGTAGCAGCTATCGCTATGCTTGCAATTGCGATTGCTCATGCCATGTTAATTTTTGAGGAAAGGGAATTTGATGGTACATTTCTGATGTTTGCAAAGACACTCCCCAAGTCCAGATTCCAATTATTTTTATCACAACTATTTATGTATAGTTTCCTATTACTGCCTGAAGGAATTTGGTTGCTCTTTAATTTACCAATTTTGATGGCCGCCGGTTTATTTTTATTTTGCATCAGCATCGTGATGCTTTTCGTAAGTTCATTACACCTTATAGGTTGCAATCAGGATAGATACATGCAAGTAGTATCTGGTCTCTTCTTTTTGATATTTCTTATCATACTCTTTAAATTAATCTGGGCTTTGGTATTGATCAATTTTTTAGTCAGCTATGCTATATTTCATTTTAATTATTACAAATTCAAGGTAAATGAAATGCATGACGGCTGAAAAAACAATGAATACTATAAGCTTATCCGACCTATAAATAAACTAATGGTTTTGAAGATATCTCACCAAATCCCAAGCTAAGAGACCAATGCGGTTTAATATATAGGACGTAAAAACAGGAAATCTTTAAAATCGGATATTTTTTCAGCCCTCAAAAACCATAAAAACGGCAAAATCCAACTTTAAACAGTTTAAACACAGTTTTTGAATTTCTATAGAAAAAGCCCCTCCATTTGATTAATTGGCTGATTTTGTTACATTTGAGCATCAACCAAAAACAGATGCCATGTATCAATTGACTATACCTCCAGTAGAAGTAAACGAAGTTTTAAGTAAACATATTCTAGCAGACGGCTACGATTTAGTTTATGACATCGAGAAAAGCCAGGGTGCTTATATTTATGACTCCAAGTATGAACGTAAGCTTTTGGATTTTTTCACTTGCTTCGCCTCTGTTCCTTTGGGATACAACCACCCCAAAATGATCAATGACGAATCTTTTAAACAAAACTTATTGGCAGCGGCCTTGGCCAACCCTTCCAATTCTGATGTTTACACCCAACAATATGCCCAATTCGTTGACACCTTTTCCAAAATAGGCATTCCTCACTACCTTCCTCATGCATTTTTTATTGCTGGCGGCGGCTTAGCCATAGAAAACGCACTTAAAGTGGCGATGGACTGGAAGGTTCAGAAGAACTTTGCCAAAGGCTACCAGGAAGAAAAAGGATTTAAAGTATTACACTTTGAAAAAGCATTTCATGGCCGAACCGGCTATACTTTAAGCCTGACCAATACCTTGCCTGATAAAACCAAATGGTTCGCCAAATTCGACTGGCCCAGGGTACCGGTTCCTACAGTGAAATTCCCTTTAAATGGAGAAAACTTATCAGTTGCCGAAGAAACAGAGGCTGATTCTATAGCCCAGGTTAAAAAAGCGTTCGCGGAGCATACCGATGACATCTGTGCCATCATTATTGAACCGATTCAATCTGAAGGTGGCGACAACCATTTAAGGGAAGAATTTTTAATTCAACTGAAAGCGCTGGCGGATGAGCATGATGCTTTTCTGATTTATGATGAAGTGCAGACCGGCGTTGGGTTAACAGGTAAATTCTGGTGTCATGAACATTTCAGTGAAAAAGCGCGTCCTGACATTGTAGCCTTTGGTAAAAAAATGCAGGTATGTGGTATCCTAGTCGGCAATAAAGTAGAGCAGGTGGAAAACAATGTTTTTCATGTCCCATCCAGAATCAACTCCACATGGGGTGGTAACCTGGTCGATATGGTCCGCGCTACCCAGATATTACAAATTATTCAGGAAGATAATCTTTGCGAAAATGCCATAGTGGTAGGCCAATATTTAAAAGACAGTTTGGAATTGCTTGCAGCCAGGCATGATATCATGAGCAACATTCGTGGTAGAGGCTTATTATGTGCCTTTGATTTCCCCACTAAAGAGATGCGTGATGCTTTCATCAGCAAGGGAATGGCTCACAATGTGATGTTCCTGGGATGTGGTAACAAGACTATTCGCTTCAGACCAGCGTTATGTATAGAGAAAAAACATATCGATGAGGGTCTGGCGGTCATGGAGACCATTCTACCAACGTTGGAACAAATAAAAATAAAGGATAACTAACTAATGTTTAAAAATAAAACCAATTTATATTTAGGAATAGGCGTGTTAATTTTAATCGCCTGGATGTTGAAGGGAACTTTTTTCCAGCCTGGGATTGATGATTTAAAAGGCGAGTTTAAAGAAGTTACCCATTACAGAAATGAGAACAACACCGGCCCTGTTCAATATGTATTTATTGTAACCACTAAAGACGCCGCTTCTGCTGAGCTGGAAAACTATGGCAACTTTAAGCCACACCATAAAGGTGGCAATACTAAAGTTTACTTCTTTTTAGAAGGCACACCTACACCAGAAAAGGCTTATGCCGGTAAGGTTAATTTCGATCCGTCATTTAACAAGTCCTGTATTGCCCTTTACGAAAAAAGCGCAATGGGCAATACAAGTGTAGTCAGAAATCCTTTTCAGTAATAAAAACACTAACGAAGTTGAAACAAGTCGTCGACTCCCAGGAGTTTACGACTTGTGAAACCTTCTCCATAGGTGGCCCCAATGGACTTTCCAAATTCCCTGGCTCTGCCAATCACACTTTCGAAAAATTCAGGTGAAGAAATATAAGTCTGCTGTCCGTCAACATCAGGATTGTAGAATTGTGTTTTGAAGGCTTTGATTGCTTTAATTTTCCCTTCAATATAAGGTGTGATGTCAATGATGATATCAGGTTCAATATAACGGTCCTGGATATACTGCAACACCAGTCTTGGGCGATAAGCCTTTTGTTCCTCCGCATCCAATCGGGTGGAAACCTTCGGCAAACCGGCTAAAAAACAAGCATCATATACCAGGTCACCAGCACGGCCATGATCAGGATGACGATCATGCAAGGCATTGCTAAGCACGATCTCCGGTTGGTACTTCCGGATCATTTTAACAACTTCCAGTTGGTGCGCTTCATCATTACTAAAAAAGCCATCCCTGAATTTCAGGTTTTCACGCACCTGCAGACCTAAAATCACTGCAGAATCAGCAGCCTCCTGGTCCCGGATTTCAGCAGTGCCCCGTGTGCCCAGTTCTCCACGGGTAAAATCCACTATCCCAACTTTTTTTCCGGCGGCAATATGCCTCAATATCGTCCCTGAACATCCCAGTTCGGCATCATCAGGATGTACGGCAAACACTAACAGGTCTAATTTCATTCAATCATTATTTATAATAAGCGCTGTATCTTCTTTTTTACTTTTGAAGATAAAGGCTTTGTAAACGGAAAGAAGTAATCTACTACCTCCCCCTCTTTATTAATCAGGTATTTGTGAAAGTTCCATCTTGGCGTAGACTTAACATTTCCATTAAGTTTCATATCGGCCAGAAACTTATAGATGGGATGAGCCAGGTTGCCCCTCACCATGATTTTCTCCGAAACGGGAAATTCCACCCCAAAGTTGTTTTTACAGAACTCACCGATGGCAGGGCCATCCAAAGGTTCCTGCCGCCCAAAATCATTGGAAGGGAAAGCAATAACCTCAAAACCCTGGTCCTGGAATTCTTCACGGAGTTCCTGCAATTCCTTTAATTGCGGTGTGAAACCACAGCCAGAAGCAATATTTACAATTAGTAATACTTGATGCTGGTAGTCAGACATGTTCTTTTCAGAACCGTCAAGGAGATTAAACTTGAACTGGTGGACACTTTTCGAATGATCTGTCATGATGTTTTATTGGTAATACCCCGATGAAATGATGATGGATTCTATATCCCGGTCTTCAATTGGGCTATAGGTACTTTTCAGATTATGCCCCACCACTTTCGCTACCGATTGGTACACGAAAGCTTTTAACCCCCCTCTACTTTCTTTTATGATATCGAAAGTGGTTTTACCCAGTTCCCTGTCTACCAATTTAGTTAAAATCTTGCCCTGCGTAATGGTCAGCTCCTTAATTTCAGTTTTAAACATCTGCTTAATCTCAGCATCACAAGCTTTAACCAGCTTTTTTTGCTCATGTTTATTGTTAGTTAAGGCCAAATCACGTTCCAGTTGTTCGTAACGTCTTTTCGCATAAAGCGCATAAGGCATTACTTTTAGTACATTGTAGCGTAAACGATTAAAGGCAGCCCTTTCTGCAGGCGATTTAAATATCCGCGCACCATAAATGACCACCTCGTTTAAGGGTATCCACGGTATCATCTCGCCATCTACATTCGTCGATGCAACCATGATGGTGTCATTTTTACCCAGTACCGGCATTTTATAAGATAAAGGCTTTTCCTGAGCTGCTACAGGAGCCCCTGTAATAATGACAATTAGCAGAACAACAAGCTTATAAAATTTCATAAATTTATACCACTGCAAAGTTAAAGCAATTTTATATATTAGGTTCAATCCAAACTCCTATTTTTGTAATCAGTATATCATTTAGGAAACTCTTAAACTAATATAGTGCTTTAACGGAAAGCAGGTTATAATATTTCGAAAATAATACAAATGAAGAACACATTGGTTATAGACCTTGAAGCAGAGAAGCAAGAAATATTGAAGAGATACCGTGCGCTTTTAAGGGCATGTAAGCCAACGATGCAGCGTGGAGATAAAAAAGAAATCAGAAAAGCCTTTGACATGGCCCTGGAAAGCCATAAAAATATGCGCCGGAAATCTGGCGAACCTTATATTTACCATCCAATTGCGGTAGCACAAATTGCCGCCGAGGAAATCGGCCTGGGTACCACTTCCATTGTATGTGCTTTATTGCATGACGTGGTGGAAGATACTGATGTGACCCTTGACGATATTGAAAGGGAATTTGGGAAAAAAACCGCCAAGATCATTGATGGATTAACCAAAATATCCGGCGTTTTTGATTATAACAGTTCCCTGCAGGCAGAAAACTTTAGAAAAATGCTGCTCACGCTGGCAGATGATGTAAGGGTGATTCTGATTAAACTGGCAGACAGGTTGCATAACATGCGGACCATGGATTTTATGCCAAGACAGAAGCAATTGAAAATCGCCTCTGAAACCATTTATCTGTATGCACCACTGGCCCACCGTCTGGGTTTATATGTGATAAAATCTGAGTTGGAAGACCTTTCCATGAAGTACCTGGAGCCTGACACCTATAAATATATAGCCACCCAACTCAATGAAAAAAAGGCGGAACGCAACTTGTTCATCAAGCGTTTCGTTGAACCGGTTACGGAGATTTTAACCGAACAAGGACTTAAATTCGAGATTTTCGGACGTCCTAAATCCATTCATTCCATCTGGAATAAAATGAAAAAGAAAAATATACCTTTTGAAGAGGTATATGATCTTTTCGCCATCAGGATCATCCTCGACAGCGCTCCGGATCAGGAGAAAGCTGATTGCTGGAAAGCCTATTCCATTGTAACCGATTTATACCGGCCAAACCCCGACCGCTTGCGCGACTGGGTCTCCTCGCCTAAAGGCAATGGTTATGAATCATTGCACACAACGGTAATGGGCCCTAAAGGGCAATGGGTAGAAGTACAGATCCGTACCCAACGGATGAATGAGATCGCTGAAAAAGGTTTTGCTGCCCACTGGAAATATAAAGAATCCAGCAACGACAATGGTCTTGATCAATGGATCATGAAAGTCAGGGAAATGCTTAGCAACCCTGAAGCCAATGCCCTGGATTTTCTTGATGATTTCAAGATGAACCTTTTCTCCGATGAGATTTTCATCTTTACCCCTAAAGGCGCTTTACTGCAATTGCCGCTTGGTGCAACCGCACTTGATTTCGCTTTTGAAATCCATACCGATGTAGGCGCAAAATGTATCGGGGCCAAGGTAAACCATAAACTGGTACCCTTATCCCATAAGCTGCAAAATGGCGATCAGGTAGAAATTATTACCTCCAACAAGCAGGTGCCAAAAGAAGACTGGCTGAATATTGTGGTGACGGCCAAAGCAAAATCCAAGATTAAATCTTCGTTGAAAGAAGAGAAAAGAAAAATTGCCGAACACGGCAAGGAAATCCTGGAGCGTAAGTTAAAATCACTAAAAATTACTTATAATACAGATAACCTGAATAAGCTCAGCTATTTCTTTAAGTTACCTTCCACACAGGAGCTGTTTATTGGCATTGCGCAGGGAAAAATTGAACTAAAAGACCTTAAGGAATACCTTGCTGCAGAAAAGGAAATTGAAAACAGGGGCATCTCTGATCGCAACGATCATCAAAAAATTGATGCCTTATTAAACCGTATCAAAGGACCTGAATCTGACACCTTATTGATTGGCGAAGACCTGCAAAAAATCGATTATACCCTTGCGGCCTGCTGTAACCCGATCCCCGGAGATGATGTTTTTGGCTTCGTCACCGTCAGTGAGGGCATTAAAATTCACCGTACCAATTGTCC
>Ga0182008_10002899_pt1 | contig 10615 bp, 8 predicted proteins | sample Sormic07211129_1_FD_120482 | JGI IMG/M metagenome (GOLD analysis project Ga0182008, IMG submission 120482) | Rhizosphere microbial communities from Sorghum bicolor, Mead, Nebraska, USA - 072115-129_1 metaG | ecosystem: Host-associated > Plants > Roots > Rhizosphere | place: USA: Nebraska...
GCATGGGTGTCAGTGCTTCCCGGTGAGGGTGAAGATGCGCGCGTCCTTGTTCTCGTAGGCGACCTTGAACTTGCCGGAAGCGACGAGCCGCTCGGTCAGCTCGACGTCCCAGTCGCGAGGCCTCCCGGTACGAAGGGAGGTGGCCTGGATCTGTGCCCGGGAGACGTAGAGGAACGAGTCGTGGTTCGGCCGCTGCGTCATCTCCTTGTAGATCTGGTCGACGTTCGCGAGGTCGAAGTCGTCGAGCGACGGCAGGTACTCGTACTCGTCGACCCGCTCGATCTTCCAGGCCGCGTTCGGGTCGACGGCGACGAGGGTGGATCCTTCGGGGGCGAGCTCGTAGAGCCGACGGGCGGCGACGTACTCAGCCTTGGGGATGTACTCGAAGGCCTCGTTGCCGTAACGGGCCAGGACGAACACGGGGACCACGGCGAAGGCAAGGGCCACGGTGAAGGCGAAGCGGCCGTTCCCGAACGGCGTGGTGCGATCGGGAAGAAGCGCCAGCGCGCAGAAGACGGATGCGAACGGGAGCGTGAACAGGAACACGCGCAGGATCGCCTCACCGCCGTAGCTCTGCCCTCCCAGCACGAGGAAGGGCGAGAACATGCAGACCAGGAGCGCCAGGTCGGTCTTGCCCTTGCGGAGCCGCCGGAGCACACCGAGCGCCGCCGTGGCCCAGATGAGGCCGGTGAACGCGAGCCGGCCGTAGATCACGTCGACGTGGTTGCTGCTCACCTGCACCCGGTTGCCCACGTTCTGCTGGACGGTGCCGCCCACCTGGCCGAAGCCGCCGAAGATCTGGTCGAGGTGCCCCGACCAGTAGGCGACGGCGCCGTAGCTGATGTACGTGAAGACGATGGCCAGGAGGGCGAGGGGCATGCCGCGCAGCTGCGTCCGGCCGATGACGACGAGGATCAGGACGTTGAGGAAGATGGAGAACGGTGTGAGCTGGTGGCTGACGACCGAAGCGGCGAACAGCACGAGCATCGCGGCGATGAGCGCGACCCGCTGGCCCGGCATCGTCGGGATGGTTTCGGTGCCGCCGGGCCGCAGTCGGGGCGCCCGCAGGACGGTACGTACGACCCGCGACGCGGCGCGCTCGAGGAACCGCAGCCGTGCGGGCAGGCTGCCGTGGTCGGTGCGGAAGATCCGCAGCAGCACGGCGGTGAAGGCCAGGAAGAGCAGGAAGTTCAGGGCCTGCGGGGCGAAGTAGTCCTGGCCCACCCAGCTCGCCGAGAAGAAGGTCCACGTCGCGAGCCACGGGACGCGCCGGTCATCGGTCGTCGTCCGGGCGATCGAGAAGAGGAGCGGGGCGTACAGGAGGTTCGTGACGAGGGGTGCCCACAGCAGGAAGTCGTAGGCAGAGCTCGTGCCCGCGACCTTGTCGAGGACCGCGCCCATGGCGAAGAACCCCGGCCAGCTCATGCGGGCGTCGAGCCAGGTGACCGCTTCGTCGTGGCGCTGGATGATGTCGATGAACCCGAGGTGGGTGTAGGCGACGGGGAACCGCGGGCTCTGCTCGATCCACGACACCGTGCCGTGGAACAGGACCACCAGCGCGACCATGTGGGCCCCGAGCACGACAGACGACGTCGAAGCCCTGCGGAGGTGCCAGAGGAACGAGGTGCCGAGGAGCCCGCAGACGAGGAAGAACGGGACCGGGAGGAGCTCGATGAGACCGAGGGGGCCGACGTGGTGCGCATCGACGTTGCGCACGAGCCACCAGCCAAGGATGACCAGGACGATGGGGGTGGCCAGACCGACGGCGGTCATCCGAGGACCCGCGGTGGCACGATCGACGGGCGCCGCAGCCATGGAAGCGGCCGGGCGCGCCGGCGGGAGGTCCTCGATGAGCGTAGGGGTGTCGGCGGGAGGAGGGTTCACGAGTGGTCGTTCGTTGTCGGCCCGGACGTGGGCGTGGATGCCCTGCTGGGCGCGATCGGGGTCATGGAGCGCTGTGCCGCCTTCACGATGTTGCAATGTTTCGCAGGGATCGGCAAGCTCCTCAGCGTAGGGCCCGCTGAGGGCTCAGCCGTCGGCAGGGCGAGGGTGGTTCATCTGGCGCGTCGGCGGCTGCGGAAGTACGCGATCGGCCCCACGAGCATCCCGAGCCGTTCCAGCCAGGTCAGTTGCGAGGGGTAGAAGGCGGTCTTGTGCTCGTTCTTGGTCGATGAGGCGTGCAACACGTGCCGGAACCCCGCAGGGAGGCGACGAACCACGTCTTGGGCGACGTCCCGGTCCTCCACCAGCCACTTGGTGACCGTCGCCGAGAACCCCACGCCGTACCGGAAGAGCTGGCGACGCAGCGCGTCGTAGCTCCGACGGTGGTGGTGCCAGACGAGCGCAGCCGGCTCGTAGACCAGACGGTGGCCGCTGGTGACGACTCGGCGGAGGACGTCGATGTCCTCGCCGCCATGGGTCGGCGTTCCCGCGCCGAGCACTTCGGAGAAGCCGCCCATCCCTCGCAGCACGGCCGTGCGGAACGCGGTGTTGGCGCCCGAGCCGAAGCGTCCGGCGTCGTAGGGGTAGAGCGGGGTGTCCCGACGATGGTCACCGAGGTCGTACACCTGGCGGGAGAAGCCCTTGTTGAACCCGCCGTACTGCTCCAGCCATCCCTGTGCCGGCGTCTCCATCTCGGCAGCGACGATCGCTCCGCTGACGCAGGCCACCTCCGGGTCAGCGCAGAAGGCGCGAGCGATCGCGGGGAGCCACGTGGGGTCGGCGACGACATCGTCGTCGGTGAAGACGACGATCTCCCCGACGGCCTCCCGCAGGCCGCGGTTGCGCGCCACGGACAGGCCGCGGCGCGGCTCGTGCACCCAGCGCACGCGTGGGTCGTCGGCGAAGCGCTCGGAGAACGCGCTGGCGACGGCCCCATGGTCGTCGTCGTTGTCGACGACGACGACGTCGAAGGGCGCGTACGGGGACCGGAGGATCTGCTCGACGGTCTGCACCGCAGCGATGGGATTGCGAAGGGTGGCGACGGCGACCGTGATCGAGGGGGCCGGCTCGGGCGCCCGCGTGATGTCATCGGCGCAGCTCGCGGCACGGACCGCCTCGAGGAGCGGGCGGTCGCCCGCCTCGACGCCGTCTCGCTGGAGGTGCTCGACGATCTCGGCGCGCAGGCTCCGAGCGGCCTCCTCGCACAGGTCGGCGATGTCGTCGAGCGAGACGTCGAGGCCACCGATCGGGTGCCCGTGGAGGCGGACGACGACGTGGGCCCGGCGCGGTGCCGGGACAGGGGCGTGGCCCGAGGGCTCCTCGACGGCGCCCGTAGCCAGCTCGAGGGCCAGCACGCGCGCACGGGAGAAGGAGCTGGCCGTCATCGGTAGTCGGTCCCGGCCTCTCGCCGCAGCACGGCCTTCGCTCGCCGGTAGGCACGCCACCCCTTCGTCCGCAGGCGTTCCTCCGACGCCACGGGAGCTCCCGACCCGTCGAGCCACGCAGCGACCTCGTCGTCGGTCGTGGTCGCCTTCAGCGTCAAGCGCGCGATGGCGAGCTCGTGGTCCCGGTCGTGGGAGAGGGCGTCGACGACGGCGGCTGCCGAGTCGAAGCCCACGTCACGGACCTGGCGCCGCAGCCGCGGGCTGTTGTAGCCGTGCGGGTAGGCGAAGCTCCGGACGGGGTGCCCGAGCGCGTCCTCGAGCAAGGACTTGGAGCGGGCGAGCTCGTCCCAGGCCGCCGCAGTTCCGAGCGTGTCCATCTGGGGGTGGCTATGGCTGTGCGCCCCGAGCTCCACGCCGCCCTCCTCGAGCTCCGGGAGCTGGTCCCATCGCAGCATGGGGTCCGCGGGACGGGGGAGCGGCGGCGTCGAGCCCCCGTCGATCCATCCCGTGGTGACGTAGAGCGTCGAGGGGATCGAGCGCTCGAGCATCACGGGGAGCGCGCTCTCGAGGAAGTCCAGGTAGCCGTCATCGAACGTGACCAAGGCGACGCCGTCGGAGGGGATGCCGGCACGTCGTTCGTCGATCCATCCGGATACCGTGAGGCATCGCAGCCCGCGCTCGGCGATGAGGTCCATGTGCCGGGCGAACGCCTCGGGCGGCACGGTGAACGGCGCCATCCGGGCCGATGGCGCCGCGACGACGCCGTGGTAGAGGAGGACCGGGACGATCGTCATGGTGCCTCGGACGAGTGCGGGACCTCGGTGAGGTTGCGCTCGGGGCCCTTGGCCAGGCGCCCGCGCGCGTAGCCCAGCGTCGTCGCAGCGAGCCCGGCGACGACCGCAGCGCCTCGGGCGAAGCCGTGCACGTCGCCGCGGAGGCCCTTGCCGAAGTTGCGGACCACGGCGAGCGGAAGCACCTTCAGGGTGTAGTCCCACTCGCTCGACAGCCCGTCGTCCGCACCGACGAGGCGGGAGATGACGGCCTTGGAGAGGCCCTCGGCATAGCACCGGGCCCGGAAGTAGGCGAAGCGGGCTCGGGCGTCGGGCACGCGGTGGCCGACGGCGGAGGCGGGCTGGAAGATCGCCGTGGCTTCGGGCCAGCGCTGGTGGGCGCGGATGAACAGCTCGGTCTCCTCGCCGCCGATCGGGTGCTTGCCCACCCGGCCGATGGCAGAGCTGAAGCCGCCCACGGCCTCGAACACCGAGCGCCGGACGGACATGTTGGCCCCGATCGGGTTGCGGATCGGCGCGACGGTGGTGGGCATCCCTGTGTAGGTGCACCCGACGACCCAGTCGAACTCCTCGGGCCACCAGTTGGGACGGCGCGTCTCCCACGCCGGGTCGATCGTTCCGCCCACGCCGATCACGGACGGGTCCGCGTACGGCGCGAGGAGCGAAGCCACCCATCCCTCCTTGGCGAAGGCGTCGTCGTCGAGGAACGCCACGATGGGGCGGCTCGACGATTCGATGCCGGTGTTCCGGGCGCCGGACAGGCCGCGCTTGTGCCGGTTCGGGACGATGGTGACCCCGTCCGTGAACTGCTCGCGCGCTCGGGCCATGAGCGCATCGTTGTGGTCCACGACCAGGACGATCTCCCCGACCGAAGGGCTCTGGCCCTGGACCGAGGCGATCGCCGCCACGATGTCGTCCCAGCGCTCTTCGGTGTAGGCGCAGACGATCACTGCCAGGTCGTCACCGGTCGGCGCGACGTGCTCGCCGGCGTTCGAGTCCTGGGGATCGCTTGTCATCAACTGGCTCCTTCGCACTGCTCGGCCGCCGGAGTTGCGGTCGCTCGGTATGGTCGAGGGTATCGCCTCCTGCTGATTCGACAGCAGCCGGGCCGTCCTGGAGGCCGTACTGGTCCTCAGGGCCGTGCCCAGCCGTGCCGATCCCTTGGTGGCTCCCGAGTGCACGCGCCAGGACCCCCGTGACCGACGACGAACCGACGACCGACCAAGCGACGAGGAGCCTCACGCGCAACGCGCTCGCGCTCGTGCTCAACACCGTGGTCACGTCGGTCCTCGGCATGGGCTTCTGGGTCCTGGCGGCCCACCTCTACGACCGGGTCGAGCTCGGCCGGGACTCGGCGCTCGTGTCGGCCATGTTCCTGCTCGCTGCCGTCTCCGAGCTCAACCTCGGCCTTGCGCTGCCCCGGTTCCTTCCCCAGCTCGGCGAGCGCAGCGCCTCGACCGTCCTGCGGTCCTACGTCGCCAGCGCCGTGGCGGCTGTGGTCGTGACGGGGGCCGTCGTCCTCGTCGTGCCGCACGTGTCGCGCTCGTTGGCGTTCCTCGGGCAGGACGCGGGCGTCGCCGCCTCGTTGGTCGTGGCCGTCATGCTCTGGAACGTCTTCGCTTTGCAGGACGCCGTCCTCGCTGCCCTCCGGCGGACCAGCTGGATCCCGGTCGAGAACACCATCTTCGGTGTCGCCAAGATCGTGCTCATGGTGGCCCTGTCGCGGGCTGCGGTCGGCCACGGCGTCTTCCTCGCCTGGGTCGTGCCGATGGCGGTCATGCTGGTCCCTGTGAACGTGGCGCTCTTCCGATGGGCGATCCCGCACCACGTCCGGACCTCACCGCCGGCCTCGTCGATCTTCGCGGGCGAGGGGAGCCGTCGGAAGGTCGTGCGGTACCTCGCGCTCGACTACGCCGCGTCCTTGCTCGTCCAGGGGTCGCTGACCTTCATGCCGATCGTCGTGGTGGCGATCCTCGGGCCCGAGCAGAACGCGTACTTCTACGTCGCCTTCAGCATCGTCGGTGCGCTCGACCAGATGGCGCACAACATCGGCCTCTCCTTGACGGTCGAGGGTGCCTTCGACGAGGCGCTGCTCGGTCGGCTGACCCGGCACACGATCGTCCGCTTCGGGATCGTCCTCGTTCCTGGCCTGCTCGGGCTGGTCGTGCTCGCCGTGCCCATGCTCTGGTTGTTCGGCCCCGACTTCGCCAAGCACTCGGTCACGGTGCTGCGCCTGCTCGTCCTGGCGTCGATCCCCCAGGCGCTCCTGCACCTGTACCAGGCCGTCGAGCGGGTGCGCGGGCGCGCCGGCCGGATCATGGCGGTGACGCTGGCGCGCTTCGTCGTGATCCTTGTCGCCGTGGTCCTGCTCGGGCGCCACTACGGATTGGCGGGCGTCGGTTGGGGGTGGTTCCTGGGCCAGGTCGTCGTCCTGCTCGCCGTGCTGCCGGCCCTCGTCCGGGTCGTCCGCCAGGGGAGGGTGGCCGCCTGAAGCCACGCTTCGGGTGAACGCCTTGGGTTCCGAGGGATTCGTCCCTTACCCTGGTCAGCACCATGCCCGCGAACGCGTCCCCGCTCATCACCGTCATCACCCCTGCGTACAACGTCGGCCCGTACATCGCCGAGGCGGTGGGCTCGGTGCTCGCTCAGACGTTCGGCGACTTCGAGCACCTCGTGGTCGACGACGGCTCCACCGACGACACGATCCCGCAGATCGAGGCGTGCGCCGCGGCCGATGACCGCGTCCGGCTGATCCGGTCCGACCACGGGGGCGCCACCGTCGCGCGCAACATCGGGCTCGAGCGGGCCCGCGGGGAGTACATCGCGTTCCTCGACGGCGACGACCGTTGGTCCCCGGACTTCCTGGAGGACCAGCTCGCGCTGCTCCGATCGCTGGACGACGACGTCGCTGCGGTGTTCTGCCGGGCCAGGGTCATGTCCGAGAGCGGTCGGGTCTACCTCCTGCGCTGGCAGCGAGCGGGGCGGTACGACTTCGACGACATGCTCATCGACTCCTGCCCACCGCGAGTGGGGAGCTCGCTGTTGATCCGCAAGTCCGCCTTCGACCGCGCCGGGCTGTTCGACCCCGAGCTCCGCAGCGCTCAGGACCTCGACATGTGGCTCCGCATCCAGCGGGACTCGGGCATGCCGTACTTCTGGGGCAACCGTGCGTACTTGCTCGACATCCGGGTCCGAGCAGGGGCGATCAGTCGGGACCACGGACGTCGCTTCGCAGCGCTCGACGAGATCGCCGCGACCTACGCTCCGGACCTGGCGCGGTCGCCGCGAGCGATGGCGTACGTCCGGCCTGCGGTGTTCGCGTACCGTGCCGGGGACGAGGCGTACGCCGAGCGGTGGGCGGCCGAGGCGAAGCAGGCGGGAGCTGCACGGTTGCTCCGGGACGGGTTCGGTCGGCGGCTCATCCTGTGGAGCGCCGCCACGCCCAAGCAGCGTGCTGCGGTGGGGAGCGTCAACGCGCGCGTGCGCTCCCTGATCGGCTCGGCCATCGGTGTCGCCGGGGGCTTGAAGCGCTGAACGAGGCTGGCCGACGCCGGCCGTGCCGCCGGCTCGACGGTCGTTGGACGCGAGAGAACCCCTGGGCCTGTTGGCCCCAGGGGTTCTCTTCGTGAAGGTGGTGGCTCGACGCCAGGCCCGCCCTAAGGGGCGGGAGGGAGTCAGGCCGAGGCCTTGAGGGCCTGGATGCGGCGCACGAGGCGGGACTTGCGGTTCGCGGCCTGGTTCTTGTGGATGACACCCTTGGCGGCAGCCTTGTCGAGGCGCTTGATGGCAAGGCGCAGCGAGGCCTCGGACTCCGGCGCGCCCTCCGTCGCCGTGGTGATGGCGTTCTTGATGCGGGTGCGCAGCTCGGAGCGGACGGCCTTGTTGCGAAGGCGTGCTCGCTCGTTCTGACGGTTTCTCTTGATCTGGCTCTTGATGTTTGCCATGGCCTCTCCACACTATCGGCTTTCGCGGAGGCTCCCGACCTGCCGCATGCCTCCCACGGCGGAGGCGACCGGCAAACGATAGTCGCCCGCCGGGCACCGGGCCACCCGACCAGGCCGCCACCGCCGGGACCCTCGACTTTGCCGCCGTCCCGCCACCATTTATGGTGGCGGGACCCCGATCGCGACCAGGAGCCCTGCGTGCCCGACCGCCCTGTCCCCGAACTGACCGCCGACGACCTCCCGGTCTACGTCGGGCAGCTCGCGCTGGACGAGCCATTGATCGACCACGTCGTCCCGCAGCCCGAGATCGGCGCTCGGTACCGCAAGGCCCGCTTGCTCGTTCGGCTCCACGGTGTACCGCTCGGCTACGTCGTGCTCCCCGCGGAGCTCGTTCCTGCCGCTGAGCTGGCACGGACCGTCCAGGACCAGCTCGGGGACCGCATCGCTGCCCATCTCGCCGCCGACGGGTCGGCAGCCGTCGCCGAGCTGCCGCTCGAGGGGATCGCGCCGGACCCCAGCTGTGGGAACGAGACCGGCGCCGAGCTCCTGCCCTTCATCAGCGTCGTGGTGTGCACCCGGAACCGCCCGATGGGTGCCGTCTCGGTGCTTCGCAGCCTCGCTCGCTTGGACTATCCCGCCTACGAGGTCGTGCTCGTGGACAACGCGCCGTCCGACGATGCCACGCAGGTCGCGGTCGAGGAGGAGTTCGGCGACGACGAGCGCGTGCGCTACGTGCTCGAACCCCGTCCTGGCCTCTCCTGCGCTCGCAACCGCGGCTGGAACGAGGCGCACGGCGACATCGTCGCCTACACCGACGACGACACCTTGGTGGACGAGCATTGGCTGACGGGCATCGCTCGTGGCTTCCGGCGCGCACCGAGGGTCGGGTGCGTGACCGGGCTCGTCCCCACGGCCGAGCTCCGCAACGACTTCCAGCTCTTCTTCGACCAGCGCGTCGCCTGGGGGGCGAGCTGCACGCCGCGGGTGTTCGACATGGGTGCCAACCGGCCGGATTCGTTGCTCTACCCGTTCGCTGGCAGCGACTTCGGGACCGGAGCCAACTTCGCCTTCCGTCGCCAGGCGATCACCGACTTCGGCGGCTTCGACGAAGCCCTCGGCGCCGGCGCACCGACGGGCGGTGGTGAGGACCTCGACGCGTTCGTCAAGACCCTCCTCGCCGGCTGGGCGATCGTCTACGAGCCCTCGGCGATCATCGGCCACATCCATCGCGCCGACGCTGGCGAGCTGAAGCGACAGATGTTCACCTATGGCTCCGGGCTGACCGCGTTCCTGTCGAAGTACCTCGTCGATCCGCGCACGATGTGGCGGATCGTGCGTGCGGCTCCCGCCGGTGTGCGCAAGGTGGCCGGCTTCACGGGGAGCCCCGGTCAGCGCGTGCGCTTGCCTCGGGCGGTCGCGTACCGCGAGCTGCTCGGGATGGCCGCCGGGCCGTACCTCTACGTCAAGGCACGTCGACGCCTGGCTCACCGCTCCGGATAGGACTCCGCCCCGCGGCGTGCCCCTCGGCACCCGGCAACGATCATCTGGACCGTGGCGGGGTGCCGGAGCGCAACCCCTATCGTGCCGCCAGCTGCGATGGCGCTTCGACCTCGGCTACGGCGAAGGCGGGCGCTTCCGTGCCGGCCTCCTCCGAGTTCCCGGCGTTCGTGGCGCGCACGTTGGCGGGCAGGAGGAACCCGATCGCGATGGTCACGAGGCCCAGTGCGAGCGAGGCGAGCGCCACGTGCTCCGCGCCCTGCACGGCCGCCGCTCGGAGGTGCGCGTCGGTGCGCGACCCGACTGCGCTGAAGAACATGGTGCCCAGCACGGCGACGCCGAGCGTCGCACCCAGCTGTTGCAGCGACTCGAGCACGCTGGATGCCGAACCCACCTCGTGGTCCTCGACGCCGGCCATGATGATGTCGAACAGCGGGACGAAGATCATGCCCATGCCGAGACCGAACACGAGCAGGGGCGCAACGAGGTCCCATGCGCCGACCGAAGCGCCGTCGTGCGAGAACACCAGGTACAGCGCAGCCGTCCCACCCGTCATGATCGTGAGGCCGATGTGCAGCAACCGGCGCCCCAGCTTCTGCATCGTCGTCGCGGCGAACCCGGATCCGAGGAACGCCCCGACCGACCACGACACCATCGCCACGCTCGCCCGCATGGGCGAGTAGCCGAGGCCGATCTGGAGGAACATCCCGACCGACAGGCTGAAGCCGGCGATGGTCCCGAAGAACACCATCACGAAGGCGACACCGGAGAGGTAGGACCGCTTGGCGAAGATGCTCAGTTCCACCAGCGTCGAGCGCCCGCTCCGGCGGCGCTGGAGCTGGGAGAGGGCGAAGACGACGAAGGTGGCGATCGAGCCGCCCATCATCGCGAAGCACCACGTCGGCCAGTCGTGCTCACGACCCTGCACGAGGGGGAACACCATCAGGAACAAGCTCGTGCCACCGAGCACGGTGCCCACGACATCGAGCTGCAACGGTCCTCGCTGCGCCGCGGTCGACGCGGGCCAGGACCGCGAGCCGGCGACGAGCGCGAACGC
>Ga0182008_10002903_pt1 | contig 10609 bp, 8 predicted proteins | sample Sormic07211129_1_FD_120482 | JGI IMG/M metagenome (GOLD analysis project Ga0182008, IMG submission 120482) | Rhizosphere microbial communities from Sorghum bicolor, Mead, Nebraska, USA - 072115-129_1 metaG | ecosystem: Host-associated > Plants > Roots > Rhizosphere | place: USA: Nebraska...
AAATTACTACTGTGTGCTTGGGCTGTTATAATTAGCCTACCATTAATTGTCCATTTAGCACTGCCCAACTCTTGACCTTGTGGACCCACAGCCTTTGGTATATCTATTTCCAAGTTTTGGAAATTATAAGCAATTTCTGCTCCTTTTCCTGTCAATCGGTCAAAAAGTTCAACCATAAGTTCTGCCCATTGACCTGTTTTTTCCTTCGATTTTTCATCGACCTTTTGAGACATGGAGGTTGTATGTATTTCAAGGTTTATAACAATATGGAAGGAATTGTATAATACGAATTCATTTTTTAAGGGAGTCGTTGTTCTTCAATCAAACGTGTTTTGGGAGAGGACTTATTACCAAAACAATTTAGTGCACAGAAAGTAAAGTAGAAACAGGTTTAAAAGCGACACTACCTAACAAATTCATTATCAGCTAGTAACTAACCTAAAATAGTGCAGAACCTAATGCGACCACTTATGGTATGGAATTAAGATACAGACTGGTTAATACAACTGTTTTTTTATTTACAACACCAATCCTTTAAGAAACCGCTTGCAGACTTTGTATCTTTGAATATTCTACTAGTGTTACCATCTTCCTTCAATGGTATTACCAGACCCTTAAAGTCAGAATAAATATCAAGGGGTGTATTATTCAGCGTAACAATAAACCGAACACCTGCTTTAATAGCAGCTTCAACTCCTAACGGGGAATTTTCAACTATTATCGCTTCAGAAGGCTTCAGACTCATTTTTTGCAATGCTGTTTGAAATGGCCTAGGATCAGGTTTTCCTTCTCCTCCTAAATCATCACCAGTAACTATTATATCAAAATTCTTTAAACCTATGTTTTTTTCAAGTGTAGTTTCGATTTCTTGTTTAGCAGAACCACTAGCAACTGCTTTTAAGCAACTGCAACTTTTCAAATCATTAACCAATTCTCTTGCTCCTTCAATAGGCTTTGATTTCTGAATCTCTTTGAATACCTCCTTCTTTCTTTTGCTAATTTTTTCTGCAAGGTTATCGTCTATATTTTTATCAATTTTTTCCCTTTTGAAAATCTCTTTTACCAGTTGCGCTCCAGGCATTCCTTCAAGTAAATAAACTATTTTTTTGTCAATGTCATGATTTGTCTCTTCCTTAATTGCAATTCTCATAGATTCAGCATGAAATGGCATTGCATCTATTAGAACTCCATCCATATCGAAGATTATCGCCTTCATAAAATATCATCATGTAATAATTATTGGCTATAGAAAGTATTATTATTATTACTGCTAATACTAGTCGGAAGTTTATGTTCGCGCATGGTGGAGAAAGGAAGAGAAGGCTTGTCGATCATCATCATCATCATCATCATGATCTATAAAAAGACTTCATAGGCTATACAGTCATGTTTTTATTGGGTCAGCCTGTATGTCTTTCGTCCTTTCTTCTCTTAATTTCTCATGCCATTTCCTTACCTTCTTTCTAAATAAAACTGCCCTTAACTGTCTGCTCAAATCTAAAAGATCCCAGCACTGTTTCTGTCGCATCAAGCATCATTTCTCTATATTCATCATCATAATAATTCAGATTTCCATTCATCCCTCCGATACTTGTCAATATCCTGCCCAAGCAGTTTGGAGATTATAAGGGCTTGTCTATGAGGTCTTCACCTGTCCTAATTTTGTCCATTGCGTTGGTCGCACGGGCTCCGTTAACCTAAGCGGATTCTAGGAATCTTATAGAATCTCAGCTCTAACAAAAGAGTCCATAAAAACTATCAGCATTCATTATCATTATCCAAGATGCTACACTACATCCAATGGTAACAGCATATAATGTAGTATATAATGTAGCATATAATGACAATTCGTACGATCCTATATGTAGGAGATATTGAATCCATTAATCAACAAAAACCGCGTAAATTATTTTGAGTCAGTTACAGCAATGGGAGAAAGTTAGATATAAGAAAGAAAAAGATGAAATCCATGCTCGGAAAGACATTGGTAAGGGGTTGTAATGGATGATTTAAAGAAAGAAAAATCAAAGGACAGCAGGGAAACCCCTAGAAAACAGGAGCAAAAACAGCCGCCATCATCAAAATCGGAATTACCAGAAACTTCTAGAGACAGTCGAGCTTCTGCATGGATAACACTTGCGATTCTAGGATCCACCATCCTAATTACAATGTATGGCGAGACAATGTTATTACCCGCTATACGTGATATAATTGCTGACTTTCATATCTCATATAGTATATCATCTTGGATACTTACAGCATATCTCATCTCAGCCGCTGTTGCGACTCCTATTGCTGGAAAGTTATCCGATATCTACGGACGAAAGAAAATGGTAATAATAATACTGATAATTTACATCATAGGAATTTCTGTTGGGGGTGTCTCAACTAACATATCCTTTCTTCTTACTGCCAGAGTTATTCAAGGAATTGGTATATCCATGTTTCCAATAGCTTTTGGAATTATAAGAGATCAATTACCAAAGGAGAAGCTTGCAATAGGTATAGGATTATTCAGCTCAATGTTTGCTGCTGGATCAGTAGTGGGATTGGCAATCGGCGGAAGTATAATCCAAAGCTTTGGCTGGCATGCTACGTTTCTTTCGATAATACCCATTGCTATCATTCTTTGGGTAATAATCAATAGATTCATTCACGGTGATAATAAGAAGGATGAAGTAATAGAAATAGAAAGTGAGTTATCACAATCTAATGTTAATACCAAGTCCAATCGAATTTATTCTGCAAACCCAATTGGAGTTGATACTAATATTAACGGAAGGAAAAGCCTTGATGTAAAGGGTGCCATAACTTTAGCTATTACGATAGCCTCCTTTTTACTAATTCTTACATATATTGCAAATAGTAGTGGTAGCAGTAACATCAGTGCATATCCTACCCAGATTATAATAATCTCATTAGCTTTGTTGTCAATGGGATCGTTAACATTATTTGTTATTATAGAAAGAAGAGCAACATCTCCTTTAATTGAATTAAGTTTAATGACACATAAAGTACTTCTTCCTGCAAATATGCTTCTCTTGATTTTTGGAATGACTATGTTTATGGTATATCAGACTACACCAATATTAGTAAGAAGCCCACTCCCACTTGGATTTGGCGGAGATGCTATTGAGAGTGCAATGGTTCAATTACCTTTTATGATCGCGTTCTTGGCTTTTGCTCCTTCTTCCGGTTTTATTGTCTCTAAGATAGGCAATCTCAAACCAACCGTATCAGGAACTATCATTATGACCGTTGGCTTTTTCAGCCTCTTTATGTTTCACTCAACAGAATTCATGGTTGCAATAAACCTGGCCATAGTAGCAATTGGAATCTCATTGATACAGGTGGGTGCATTTAATATCACGATGGAGTATACACCACTTCGATTTAGTGGGGTATCACTTGGAATGTCAGTCGTGCTCGTGCTAATTGGAAGTTCAATTGGACCTGCGATTGCAGCAATTTACATGCAAACACATCAAGAGATTATAAAAGGAGTTAGCGGTTCATTTCCTTCGATCATATCATACAACCTGATATTCCTTACTGCTGCTTTGATTTCAACCATATCTATTGCATTTGCGATGGTTTTACAAAGAAGAATGTCAGATTCAATATTGAAGAAATCAGAAAGTACATTGGATGGGTTCAGAAAAGGGCCGAGAAATTCTTAAATTTTGGCGGCATATGAGGCACAATGGCTGGTTAAGCTGCAAACTATACTTCAATCCAACAGAGCAAATATTCACTTACCTTCTCGATATCTTGTCATTATATTTTATTTTCTTGAATATTGGCAATCATACTGTTGCAACTGCGTTAGCATTTTTCTATGCTCAGCATGGATTAAACACACAGATAACAATAACATTTCTGTTAAATCTAATTAAATTAAATAGACAATTCAATATTGCGCTGAACAGATGATTCAACATTGTATTCTTTTTTAAAAGCTTTCAACATGCATAGATTGATTGATTTTACCATTTTTACCATTGTACTGATCGATATTCCATCTATGGAGTTCGCTGGTATTAGCCTATTCCATTCCGGATCATTTGCAGCTTTAGCAAGGAATTAAGGATCAATCTCTTACTCCTTAGTTTGACATTCCTCATCCAGACATTATTGAGTCAGACAGAAATATTATGATAGAAGATCATATAAATCGTTAAAAAATTGTGAACAGGAAAGAAAAACTGGCAAATAGAGAGAAGATATGCTATTCCAAAGAAGAAGTCAGGCTAGGTGAAATAGCATAGAAAATTTGAAGAAATAGTCCATCCAAATATACCATTCTCAAAACAAGATAATAAATTTGACATCATCTGATGCAAGAGAAACTTGAAAAAATACCGGGTGAAGTATACGTAAGGATTTCTAATGAAAGATACCCAATCATCATCAGCATATTCATCATGCAAAGGCACTCCGGTGTATTTCCAAGAGGAATTTAAACACTTTTTAAAAGTAGGCCACGAAGAATTCATTGAAACATCTCACCTGAAAAGGAAGCCACACATAGGACTGTAGAAGATAAGGGTTGCTAGATTAATAAGATCATTGTTTAGCCTAGTTTGTAGTGTTTCTTTTTGCTTTTAATAGTAATGCACCTTAAGTTTTAATAGTTATTAATTAGTTTTAGGTTTTAGCTCAACAATTTCTGACTATAACTTCATAACAAACCCAATACATTTATTTGCAAATACTTGATTTCACTCATTTATATTATAAAATTCTAATTCTTTATATTGGACTGTGGACAGCTTTCAGGAGCATAACTTCTAAAATTTTAGTTAACTAATAATGATTCACATACTTGATATATATAATAACTATAGGTAATGTAATCACAATGGCAGATACTGAAAAAAGAACATCAATTGCTGCAACACCAAGAAGAACAAAGAAAGAAAAAGAGCTATTACAGAATAAGACTAATCAGGAAAATTTAGCATCTGCAATAGTTACACTTGAAAATATTAATAGGAATCATTATCGAGAAGTTAACAGAATTATAAAAAGTAGGATAAATGAATTACTTGCTCTATTAAAGGATAACGAGCAAAAATTTAGCTTATCTGTGAGGGCAGCAAATGCCGTCAGCATATTAGATAAAATGACACAAGACAAGGCAATGAAATCGCATATTAGAACAATGCTATGGCAGGTTGTATCAAATCTTGAAGGTATAAGGGAGTGAGACAACATCGCGCTTTTACAAAAATTACCTGATCTATTTTGAAGAATATGTTTGTGCTAAGTATCTTACTATACGTCATTAGTAAAAATATCTTTTGAATTATTATTCAATCCCGCGGAAAGATATACATAGTGAGCCACTGGTAGTCACTAGCGCCTGTGGTGCACTTGATCCATTAAAGGATGATAGCACAGAACTGGCAAATCTGTTAGATGAAACAAGTCAGCAGCATTATTTGAGTATTTGGCCAGGAGAACTACTACTACCCCTTCCATTATTCCAGAAGATAAAATCTACTTGGTTCGATGTGTACCTATATGAAGGGTTTTGGCACAAGATTTGTGTTTATAGATGTCAAAACCATATTGTTGTCTGGGCTGATCAACAAATGCCATCTCATGTTAGAGACCTTCCAAATCATACTACAGGTATACATTTAAAACAACTGTTGACAAAGGAGAATTATGATTGAGTCACAAGATCAAATCTGTCAGTGGAGTCAATATTAGTGTTGAAGATATTGGGACTGGAAGCCTATTGTTTTCATCCATGGCTGGCCGGTCAACCACAAGATGTTCGAGTATCAGTTTACAGAGCTCCCTAAGCATAGCTACCGTTGCGTTGGTATAGATCTGCGCGGCTTTGGCGACTCTGACAAGCCTTGGGACGGCTACCAATATGATACGATGGCCGATGATGTCAAGGCTGTTTTGGATACTCTGAATCTCCAGAATGTGACTTTGGTAGGATTCTCGATGGGTGGGGCAATCTCTTCGATATATAGCTCATCACCACGGGGCACATATTAAAAAGCTCGCTCTTCTAGCTGCAGCCGCGCCATGCTTTACAAAACGAGAAGATTTTCCCTACGGTATTGGCAAGACCGCGGTAGATGATCTTATCCGTCAAACCTATGAAGACCGTCCCTCTATGCTCAGAAACTTTAGTGACATATTCTTTGCAGCTCCCGACAAGCTTAGTCCAGAATTCAAGATGTAGAACCTGAGCCTCGGATTGACGGAGTCAGCGTATGCTACAATCCAATGTGCAATTGAACTCCAGGATGCAGATCTGCGTAGGGATTTGGCTACCATTCAAGTGCCTACACTGATTCTTCATGAAGTTAATGATCGGGTGTGTTTATTCGATTTGGTCAAAGTTATGCACGAGGGTATCAAAGGCTCACAGCTAATACAAGTCGAGAAAGCTGGTCATGGCTTCTACTATGAAGAGCGTGAAAGAGTCAACTCGGAGCTTGTTAGCTTTATTGGCTAATTCTTTTTTCTGTGACTGCTAATTCTTTCTATAACAGCGATCATATGGTTTGTATAACTGTGTCAACATATTCTGATAATTAACCATTACAAAAAATATGAGAAGTCAAATCCTTTATCTTAAGATCCTATAACTGGCGACGGTATAAAGGTAGAACTCTCCAATAATGCTACTAACATGTCTCCATTAGAGAAGACCGATATAACAAGCACATTTCGTAGTCAACATGGTTAATCACGACCACAGTAGCGAGGGCACCATTTACACATTGTTATAAAATTCATCATCCTTTGTCTGCCATATTGTGTACTGAGTATATTATATTTGAGATCATTTTAGTGGCTTTCTGCTTAACTATCTGTACAAGGACGTACATAATTATGTGGCAAAGATTCGTGCGTATATATCGGCCAGATTAATAGAATAAACTAATAAAAAGAATTAATATGTTAGCAGATATAAATAAATCATATTAGCAGATTATAAATATCCAGAAGATAGATATGATATGATAAATTAATAATAAGAATATGGCTAGAAACAACGAACAAATATCGAGCCTTCTAAGGGATTTAGAACAGATAGCCAAAAGCGAACACCTTCCTACAATTGGACCTATTAAGGGTAAAATAATATCAGACATTATCAAGAGGTATCAACCTACAAAGATACTTGAGATTGGAACCTTGCACGGCTATTCTGCAATATTAATGATGGATTTGCTGTTTGATGATGGAAAACTAATCACTATTGAGATAGATAAAAATCTTGCAGATATTGCGAGAAAAAACATAGCTAAGGCAGGTTTGTCGAACAAGATAGATGTAATTAGTGGTAATGCTCTTGAAGTTATTCCTACGCTTACTGGTTACAAATTCGACCTGATATTTTTAGATGCAGCCAAGAGCGAATATCTACAATATCTTAGACTCTTAGAGGAGAAACATTTGATGAAAAAAGATTCAGTCGTGGTGGCAGACAATGTAATACTATTTGAAAATGAAATGAAGGATTATCTAGAATATGTTCGAAGTTCTGATAGATATAAGAGCCAGACCACTGAAACTACTTTAGAATTTAATAAAAATGTAAAAGATGCTCTTGAAATAAGTCTTAGGTCAGAAAAATAATTTTTGCTCGTATGTCCAGCTCCTAGTAATCATCCTCTGTGTGATTATACATACATGCCATGACAAATTTCCACTGCATGGTCTTAGGACTTGCTATGCGTGTATGCGTGTGTGAACGATCTCATTCAGAATTATACTAAATTTTGCATCAGGTTTTGACCCCCTTGGCATTCTGGGTTTTGAATCGGTAAGATTTCTTAATGAGGACTACATTGCACTGCCATTGCAGTAGTCCAGGATTTTTCGGAAAATATTGTTTCAAAGTTATCTGTAAAACAGATTTTATCGTTCTTAAACAAACTATCACGTATCACATAAAGGCAAATTACATTACATTAGACTACATTCATCTTATCTTCATCTTTTGCCCAAGGGTATAGTCCAAACACATTCGAGAGTTTAATGATAAAGTTCAAAAGAGTCTTCTACAGTAATACTCTTTCTGTTATATCTGGGACTAAATCAACACTAAGACAGTAGTTGACGAATATGGCCGCTATAATCATAAATACGATAACAAGATAACATGTAGACTCAATCACAATGAGGATCCAAATGGGTAAAGTGTAATTTATCATCATTACAAATACAAGAATGTAAAAGACGAAAAGATTTGCAACTCAGTAATTGCCAAGGTCTTCCATAAACCTTCCCGACTCTGCAGATCCATCATACAATGGATAGATTTAAAAGTAAAGTAAAAATCAATTGTCTAACACCATATAATCAATCTCTATTGACCGATATCGGTTCTGACAGACAACAACACCTATTACTCCAAAGAGATATCCGCAAGGGAAGCAGGAGACTCATCCGCTAACCAGCCAGCTAGTTTTACTAGAAGGTCTTCCTTAATTTATCTCGTGTTCAACTTTTAAATCACATGAAATCTGACCACTATGGTATTCTTGCCTGCATCAAATACTATTGGTTCAATTCCAACCGTAGTCTTCATACCTTGCTCAATCCAATTCTTTAGAAAAATCGACCACTTCTCGCCTAGATCATGGATCAAAGTGATGGTGTATTCAGTTTCGTCTTCATTCGCATCAACTTCATATTCAGCAAAACCACTGTATCTGCATATTAATGACAAATATTTAAGATAAGTCTCAAGGTTCGTCTTCTTAAACCAAAACAAAAGAAATTGTTTAGGTATTTGCGTGCCAATCTCTTTGGCAATATTGGTAATCTTGTCATCTTCAATGGCTTCAAGAATGGATCGAAAGCCCTCGCGCCTTAATGTTATGGTATCAAATCTTTCGTTGTATCTGTCCATCTCAGCATACTTGGTCATTATCATCGAAATGAGAGAATTAACACTAACTCTCTTAGCTTTGGCGTCCTTCTCTAAGAGATTATCCAGTTCCTTTGTTATACGTACGCTCCTTATTACTGTTTTAGACTTCTTTCCACTGGTCATCCACGTGATCTAGAATTGTAGTACTTTGTAAACAATTTAAACACATATTGCGATTGTAAACCTCCATTTTATTAGGTATTTAGCCATAGTTTTCATCTGATGACTAAAATAAGAGAAAGACAAATTGCTGCTGCGTCTGCAGTTTTGATGAGCATCCTTGCAGTTGCTACCGTGATAGTAATAATTTCTTTACTAACCAGAGGAGATTATGGTACTGCAGCTGTTGCAGCCCAACAAATTCCATCTAAAAAAATACTTATTGTTACTACGAGTCATAATGTTTTAGGAAAGACAGGATTTCCTACAGGCATATGGCTCCCTGAAATGACACATCCATTTTCGGCATTAGCAAATGCAGGATTTAACATAACTATTGCAAGTGTTAAAGGCGGTAATGTTCCAATAGATCCCTACAGTATCCCATCAAACCCACAAGGTACAAACAGAGATGATCCTATGACTGAAAAGTTCTTACATACACCAACCTATGTAGCAATGATTAACCATACTGTACCTCTCTCCACTATCAATCCAAAAGACTACTCTGCAGTAGTATTCCCAGGTGGAAATGGAGCAACTTATGACTTTCCATGGGATAAGAATGTAAATAAGATTGCAGCAGCGATTTATGAACAAGGAGGAGTCGTAGCCGGTGTTTGTCATGGTCCTGCTGCTCTTCTAAATGCGACACTATCTAACGGACAATATCTGATAAAAGGGATGAAGGTCACAGGCTTTTCAAATGAAGAAGAGGCAATAACAGAAATCCTGATTGGTAAGAAACATGTTGTACCTTTCTTCCTTGAGAATGAGTTACCAAAGCGGGGTGCTATGTACGAGAAGGTGTATGTACATGAGCCGCTAGTTCTTGAAAGTGGTAATGGAAGGCTTATCACGGGACAAAATCCTGAATCGGCGACAAATGTTGGTGAAAAAGTGGTTGAAATTCTTAAAGGACAGCCAACATGATATATATATATAACATCTTTATAGGCAATCACTCATCCTCCACACTTTTTGTTTATAGATGAGGTTGTTTAACTTGGATATGCTCGAGTTATCACGCATTGCAGCCGGGTGAAGCGAATTGCAATCCTAAATTATTATTTTTCAAAGACTAAGTGTGACTAAGACAATTCAGATGGGATTAAAATGCATCATTATGTCTTAACATAACAATGTATCAAAATAATCGATATCGATATCAGACAGATACATATGCAAGATTTATTAGTTCATTTATATGTATAAATTATTTGCTATTGCATAAGACATTCTTTTTGAGGAATTCAGTATTAATAATAATAATATTAATGCTGAGCATTGTTTTGCTTTCATACAATTCTACGTTTCAAACAGTGGTGGTGGCAAAGAAACACCATATTAGCATCATTGGTAGTAGTGATAATGGACGACAACTACCACCACGACCACCTCACCTTATTCAGATCTGTTGCGCATGGGGAGACAAACTAGCAGTTGGAATATTAACATACCAGATAAATGGAGGAGATTCGGCAGCTCGGCAGGCTGTTTATAACGCCATAGGGAATTGGAACTCAAAGCTAACTG
>Ga0182008_10002904_pt1 | contig 10607 bp, 11 predicted proteins | sample Sormic07211129_1_FD_120482 | JGI IMG/M metagenome (GOLD analysis project Ga0182008, IMG submission 120482) | Rhizosphere microbial communities from Sorghum bicolor, Mead, Nebraska, USA - 072115-129_1 metaG | ecosystem: Host-associated > Plants > Roots > Rhizosphere | place: USA: Nebraska...
AGGCGGCGACCGCTTCGGCGAGCGCGTCCCATTCCATGAGCTCGATGCCCGTTGCGCGGGGACCGAGCTCGACGGTGACGGGCTGTGCAAGCCGGATTTCCTGCCGTGCGGTTGCGGATTCGATCCGCGCCGGAGTGTCCTGGACGGCCAAGTCATCGGATGCCGCTTCCAGGCCGGGATGGAATTCTTCGCCTGACTCCGGCTCGGCCGCGCCCTCGCGCACGTTCACGCGGCGCACGCCGAAAGTCACGGGCCGATAGCGTGGCGTCTGGGTCGTCGGACGGGGGGCTTGCATGGGGAATCCTCGGTTTTGTCTCAGCTCTTCTGGACCTTGGCCGCCTTGCCGTCCAGGAAGGCGCGCACGCGCTCCTTGGCGTCGGGCGCGGCCTGCGCGATGCCGGCCATCAGCGCCTCGGTGAAGAAGCCGTGGTCGGCCGGCTGCTCGGCGATGCGCGGCAGCGCGTGCATCAGCGCGTAGTTGGTCAGCGGCGCGTTGGTCGCCACGCGCTTCGCGAGCTCCAGCGCCTTGTCGAAGGCCGTGCCTTCGGGCACCAGGTACTGGGCGAAGCCGGCGCGCTCGCCCTCCTCGGCGTTGTAGACCCGGCCGGTCATCATCATGTCGGTCATGCGGGCGGCGCCGATCAGCTTGGGAATGCGCACCGAGCCGCCGCCGCCGACGAAGATGCCGCGCGAGCCCTCCGGCAGCGCATAGAAGGTGGTGCTGTCGGCCACCCGGATGTGGCAGGCGCTCGCCAGTTCGAGCCCGCCGCCGACCACCGCGCCGTGCAGCGCCGCCACCACCGGCACCGGGCCATGCTGCACCAGCTCGAGCGCCGCGTGCCACATGCGCGAATGCCGCAGGCCCTGGCCGGCGTCGCGCTCCTTCAGCTCGGACAGGTCGAGGCCGGCGCAGAAATGCGGACCCTCGCCATCGATCACCGCGGCACGCACGGTGGAGGGCAGCTTTTCGAAAGCGTCGCGCAGTGCCAGGATCAGGCCGTCGGACAGCGCGTTGCGTTTGGCACCCCGCGTGAGGCGGATGATGGCGATGTCGTCCTGGATGTCGAGGTGGAGGTCGTTGGAGGTCATGATTGCATTCCGGAGTACGATCGATTATGGTTATGAAAAATAATCAATTCAAGCCGCATGACGCTGTGTGGCGTAAGGATTTACCCTAGGCTTCAAACCGTTCGGAGACAACCCCCATGGACCACCAGAACCTGATCGCGATCGACACTCACACGCACGCCGAGGTGAGTTGCTGGAACCCCTTCGACAACTATGGCGAAGAGTACGACCGCGCCGCCGACAAATACTTCAAGTCGGGCCGCCGCCCGACCATCCAGGAAAGCATCGACTACTACCGCGAGCGCAAGATCGGGCTGGTGATGTTCATGGTCGATGCCGAGTCGAACATGGGTCGCCGCCGGATCCCGAACGAGGAGATCGCCGAGGCCGCGCAGAAGAACTCCGACATCATGATCGCCTTCGCCAGCATCGACCCGCACAAGGGCAAGATGGGCGCGCGCGAGGCCCGCCGGCTGATCGAGGAATACGGCGTCAAGGGCTTCAAGTTCCACCCGACGGTGCAGGGCTACCACCCCTACGACAAGATGGCCTGGCCGATCTACGAGGTGATCGCCGAATACGCGCTGCCGGCCGTCTTTCACACCGGCCACAGCGGCATCGGCTCGGGCATGCGCTGCGGCGGCGGCCTGCGGCTCGAGTACAGCAACCCGATGCACCTGGACGACGTCGCGATCGACTTCCCCGACATGCAGATCGTGATGGCGCACCCGAGCTTCCCGTGGCAGGACGAGGCGCTCAGCGTCGCCACCCACAAGCCGAACGTCTGGATCGACCTGTCGGGCTGGAGCCCGAAGTATTTCCCGAAGCAGCTGGTGCAGTACGCCAACACGCTGCTCAAGGACCGGGTGCTGTTCGCCAGCGACTATCCGCTGATCACGCCCGACCGCTGGCTCAAGGACTTCGAGGACGCCGGCTTCAAGCCCGAGGTGATGCCGGGCATCCTCAAGGGCAACGCGGTGCGGCTGCTCAAGCTCGACCAGTAGGCACCGGGTTCAGGGCAGGCGCTCTTCCTCGACCTTGTCGCGGTCCCAGTGGGCGCCGCTGCGCTGGCGCCGTTCCTCGCGTTCCCGCGCCATCTGCTCCTGGAACTGCTGGCGGCCCTTCTTGGCCACCGCGATCAGCTGGGCGCGGTCGCCCTTGTAGTGCGGGTAGGTCTCGAGCATCAGCTCGATGTTGCGGCGCCGGAAGCGCATCGCGTCCTCGCGCGCCTCGTGGGCCGGCCAGCCGATGGCCTCGAGCACCGAGCGGGCGCTGCGCAGCGAGGACTCGAAGAGCTCGCGCTCGACGAACTCCACCTTGCGGTCGAGCAGCTGGTAGTAGTGCGTGACGTTGCGCGCCCGCACCACCAGCCTGGCCTGCGGGAAGTGCTTCTGCGCCAAGTCGACGATCTTGAGCGACTGCTCCATGTCGTCGACCGCGACCACCAGCACCCGGGCCGTGCCGGCGCCCGCGGTGCGCAGCAGGTCGAGCCGTGTGGCGTCGCCGTAGAACACGCTGATGCCGAATTCGCGCAGCGCCTCGATGGTGTCGGGGTCGTGGTCGAGCACCGTGATGCGCACGCCTTGCGCGGTCAGCAGCCGGCCGATGATCTGGCCATAGCGCCCGAAGCCGCAGATCACCACCTTGGCGTCCTGCTGCTCGGAAATCTCCTCCATCGTCGTCGGCTTGTGGGCGCCGAAGCGCGGCAGCACCCATTTGTCGATCGCCACCAGCAGCAGCGGCGAGACCAGCATCGAGAGCGCCACCGCGGCGATCAGGAACGAGGCGACGCCATGCGGCAGCACGTCGGGGCCGGCGGCCTGGAACACCACGAAGGCGAATTCGCCGCCCTGCGCCAGCAGCAGCGTGAACACCGGCCGCTGCTGGTAGGGCACCCCCATCGCCTTCGCCAGTGCGTAGATGACGACGAACTTGACCGCCAGGAAGGCGATCACCACCAGCGCCATCAGCGCGGGATGTTCCAGCAGCACGCCGAAATCGATGCTCATGCCGACCGCGATGAAGAACAGGCCGAGCAGCAGGCCCTTGAAGGGCTCGATGTCGGTCTCCAGCTCGCGCCGGTATTCGCTCTCCGCCAGCAGCACGCCGGCCAGGAAGGCGCCGAGCGCCATCGACAGGCCGACGAACTGCATCAGCGCGGCGATCGCCACCACCAGCAGCAGCGAGGTCGCGGTGAAGATCTCGGGCGTGTTGCTGCGCGCGATCCAGCGCAGCAGGGGGCGCAAGGCGAGCCGGCCGCCGACCACGATGGCGGCGATCACGCCGACGATCTTCAAGCCCTCGAAGGTGCGCTCCCAGCCGGTCATGGCCGGCCCGGCCGCCGAGCCGACCGCCAGCAGCGGCAGCAGCGCCAGGATCGGGATCGCCGCCACATCCTGGAACAGCAGGATCGAGAAGCCGGCCTGGCCGCTGGGCGCGAGCAGCAGGTTGCGCTCGGCGAACACCTGCAGCGCGATCGCGGTCGACGACAGCGCCAGCCCGAGCGCCGCGACCAGCGACACGCGCCAGTCGGCGCCCGCGGCGCAGCCGACCAGGAACAGCACCGCGGCGCAGGCCAGCACCTGGGCCGAGCCCCAGCCGAAGATCGGCCGCCGCAGGCTCCACAGCCGCTTGGGCTCGAGCTCGAGGCCGACCAGGAACAGCATCAGAACGACGCCGAACTCGGCGAAATGCAGGATGTCCTCGACGTTGGTGACCAGGCCCAGGCCCCACGGCCCGATCGCGATGCCGGCCACGAGGTAGCCGATGATGGCGCCGAGCCCCAGTGCCTTCGACAACGGCACCACGAGCACCGCGGCGCCCAGGTAGATCAGCGTATTGATGAGCCAGGCGGGTGCGTGCTCCATGCTCAGCTTTCCTCCTGGGCCGTCGGTCGGTCGATCTCGGGCACCGGGCAGCTGACGCAGACGTCGAGCCCCTCGAGTTCCGGCCAGTCCGGATAGCGGAGGAGCCGCTCCTTGAAGACCTCGACGTGGGCCGTGACCTCGGCCGCGGGCGCGCTGCGGGCGCCGTGGAACAGCAGCGGCGGCAGGAAGCGCATCCCGCACAGCGCCGCGGTCTGCTCGTAGGGCGGCAGGAAGGCGTCGAAGAAATAGCGGTTGTAGCTTTGCGGGTGGTAGCTCGCCTCGGGGCCGCCGGTGGTCGCGACCAGCCAGCAGTCCTTGCCCTCCAGGGCCCGGCCGCCGGTGCCGTAGGCCCAGCCGTAGTCGAGCACGTCGTCGGTCCAGAGCTTCTGCAGCGCCGGCATCGAGTACCACTGGATCGGATGCAGCAGCACCAGCAGGTCGGCGCGCGCCAGACGGGCCTGCTCGACCTTGACGTCGATGGCGTAGTCGGGGTAGGTGTCGTAGAGATCGTTGACGTCGACGCCTGGCGTGGCCCGAGCGGCTTCCAGCAGACGGCGGTTGACGCGCGATTCGCGCCAATGCGGATGGGCGGCCACCACGTAGATGCGCGCCGGACTGTTGTTGTTGGTGTTTGTCGACATGGCGCGAACATTAGCGCACTCCGGGGTGCTTCGCGCGCGGCTACCATGACGCCTTTGTTCAGCCTGTCGGAGTCCAACATGCCGGTAGTCCTGGTCGCCAATCCCAAGGGCGGCGTCGGAAAATCCACCCTCGCCACCCACATCGCGGGCTACATGGCCAGCCGCGGCCATGCCGTGATGCTGGGCGACATCGACCGCCAGCAGTCGTCGCGGCTGTGGCTCGGGCTGCGGCCGCCGCAGGCGCGGCAAATCCTGAGCTGGGAGGCGTCCGAGGACGGCAGCGTGGTGCGGCCGCCGCGCGGCACCACCCACGCGGTCATCGACACCCCCGCCGGGCTGCACGGATCGCGTTTCAAGGAGGCGCTGGCGCTGGCCGACAAGGTGCTGGTGCCCTTGCAGCCGAGCATCTTCGACATCTACGCCACGCGCGATTTCCTCGACAAGCTGCTCGCCAACCGCCACGCGGGCAAGACCCAGATCGCCCTGGTGGGCATGCGGGTCGACGCCCGCACGCTGGCCGCGGACCGGCTGCGCGAGTTCGTGTCCGGGCTCGGCGTGCCGGTGCTCGGCGAGCTGCGCGACACCCAGAACTATGTCCAGCTGGCGGCCCGCGGGCTGACGCTGTTCGACATCGCGCCGGGGCGGGTGCAGCGCGACCTGGAGCAATGGCAGCCGATCATCGACTGGCTGGACGTCCGGGAGCCCGCCCGGCCGGCCTGAGCCCGTGTTTACCCCGAGCCCCGATGTCTCGGCGTGGACAGGGGCCGGGTCGGCGCGCCGCTACAGTGAAGCGATGAAAAAGACCTTCCAGACCCTCCAGGAACTTGCCGCGTGCGTCGGCCAGGAAGTCGCGGTGAGCGACTGGATCACCATCACCCAAGAGCAAGTCAATCAGTTCGCCGAGGCGACCGGCGACCACCAGTGGATCCATGTCGACGTCGAGCGCGCCAAGGCCGGCCCCTTCGGCGGCCCGATCGCGCACGGCTTCCTGACCCTGTCGCTGCTGCCGCGGCTCTATGAAGTGGCCTTCGAGGTGGTCGAGTCGCGCATGGGCGTGAACTACGGCCTGAACCGGGTGCGTTTCATGTCGCCGGTGCCGGTCGGAGGCCGGGTACGCGGCCGCATGAAGCTGCTGAGCTCGGAGCCGATCGCCAACGACGGGCTGCAGATGACCTGGGAAACGACCATCGAACTGGAAGGTTCGCCGAAGCCGGCCTGCGTCGCCGAGTCGGTCGTTCGGCGGTACAAATAGCTCAGCCGAAGCCGTTCTGGCGCCAGGCTTCGAACACCGTCACCGCCACCGCGTTCGACAGGTTGAGGCTGCGCTGACCCTCGCGCATCGGCAGCCGCAGCCGCTGCGGCGGGGCGAAGCTCTCGCGCAGCTCGGGCGCCAGGCCGCGGGTCTCCGACCCGAACACCAGCCAGTCGCCGGGTCTGAAAGCCACGTCGTGCACGCGCTGCGTGCCGCGCGTGGTGAGCGCGAACATCCGGTCCGGCGGCGGCTGCTGGGTGTCGAGCAAGGCCTGCCAATTGGCGTGGCGCAGCAGGGTCGCGTACTCGTGGTAGTCCAGTCCGGCGCGGCGCAGCAGGCGGTCATCCATCGAGAAGCCCAGCGGTTCGACCAGGTGCAGGGTGCAGCCGGTGTTGGCCGCCAGCCGGATCACGTTGCCGGTGTTGGGCGGAATCTCGGGTTCGACGAGAACGATATGGAACATGGCGCGATTGTCGGTCGCCGCCCGAATCAGTCCGGCGCGTCGGTCCGCGCCAGCACGATCGCGGTGATGCGGGCGGCGCCGGCGGCCCGCAGGACCTCGGCCGCCGCGTACAGCGAGGCGCCGCTGGTCATGACGTCGTCGACCAGCACCAGGCGCCGGCCGTGCACCGCCCCGGGGCGCCGCGGATCGAGCGCGAAGGCGCCGCTCAGGTTGTGCAGCCGGTCCTGCCGCGCGAGGCCGCTCTGCGGCGCGGTGTCGCGGGTGCGCAGCAGCAGCCGGGGATCGCACTTGTCCGGCGCCAGCCGCCGCGCCAGCTCGTACGCCTGGTTGAAGCCGCGCTCGCGCAGGCGGGCCGGCGCCAGCGGCATCGGCAGCACGGCGTCCGCCTGTTCCAGCGCCGGCTCGACCCAGGGTGCGCTGCGGAGCAGCGCCGCCAGGGGTGCCGCGCGCCCGGCATCGCCACGGAACTTGAAGGCCGAGATGCATTCGGGCCACGGCCACGCATAGGCGCAGGCCGCCAGGCAGGCGTCGAGCGGCGGCGGCCGCCGCTGGCAGTCGAGGCAGCGGGTGTCGCCCGGGCCCAGCGGCAGCGCGCAGGTCGGGCAGCGCGCCACCGGCGCCGCGAAACGCGCCACGCAGGCCTCGCAGATCGACGCCGCGGGCCAGGCGCGGCAGACCGCGCACTGGCCCGGCAGCCGTGCCGCCAGGGCCGAGAAAGGCCGTGCCGCCCAGGGCTTGAACATCCGTCAATATACTCAGCGCCCCATGCCCACCGACTCCGCACAGCGCCCGCCGACCATCGATGCCACGGCGGCCGGTCGCTGGAGCCGGCTGGCGCCGGCTTCGCAATCCCCCTGGCTTCATGAGGAAATCGGCCGCCGGATGGAAGACCGGCTGCAATGGATCACGGCCAAGCCGCGCCACTGGGCCGACTGGTCGCCCCTGCGCGGCGGCCTGGAGGCTCACGGCCTGGTCGCGCGCCGCTACCGGGATGCCACGCCCTACGTCATCGAACCGGATCCCGTGCTGGCCGCCGCCACCGCCCGGTCGCTGACCGCGCCGTGGTGGACCGCGCGCCGCTGGCAGGGCGCCCGGCCCAGCTTCGATCCGCCGCCCGAGGACGGCGTCGACCTGCTGTGGGCCAACATGGCGCTGCACATGGCGGCCGACCCGCAGGCGCTGATCGCGCATTGGCACCGGGGGGTCGCCACCGACGGCTTCCTGATGTTCTCCTGCTTCGGGCCCGACACGCTGATGGAACTGCGGGCCCTGCACCGGCAGCTCGGCTGGCCGCCGGCCAGCCACGAGTTCACCGACATGCACGACTGGGGCGACATGCTGGTCGGCGCCGGGTTCGCCGAACCGGTGATGGACATGGAGCGCATCGTGCTGACCTGGACCAGCCCCGACGCCGCCCTGGCCGAGCTGCGCACCCTGGGGCGCAACTTGCATCCGGCTCGCTTTCCGGCCTTGCGCGGCAGGGACTGGCGCCGCGCGCTCGGCGCCGCCCTGCCCGAGCTGGCGCCGGCCGAGGAGGGCGGCGGGCGGATCGGGCTGACCTTCGAGATCATCTACGGGCATGCCTTCAAACCGGCCCCCCGTGTCGCGCTGTCTGCGGAAAGTGCAGTGTCCTTGCGGGAAATGCGTTCCATGCTGCAGCGAGGTCGTGTAGGCAACTGAGGCCCGCTCGGTTGACCCGCTACAATTCGGCGCTGCGTGAACTCCCGGGTATTGTCCCGTGATCGAGGCCTGTCCGATTCATTTTTGACAGTCGTCGACGCACCGATTTGCTGAACTCGCCCGTGTCGAATTCCGTGTTTCGTTTTGCCACTGTTTCTGGCCAGAGCATCCACTGGTTCCTGAAGCGCAACTGCTCGGTCACGCCGAGCCAGCTCGGCTGGCTCTACGCGTCGCTCTGCGTGGTGTCGCTCGGCATCGGGACGGTCTTCTGGCTGAACGGCGCGCGGCTCGTGTTGCCGTTCGCGTGGCTCGAACTCGCCGCGGTCGGGTTCGCGTTCGTGCTTTATGCGCGGCACGCGACCGATGGCGAGAAGATCGCCTTGCAGGGCGGCAGGCTGGTGGTCGAACTCGAGAACGGCGGGCACTACGAGCGCACGGAATTCTTGCCGCACCAGGTGCGGGTCGAGCCCCAGGCCAGCGATCGTTCGCTGATCGAGGTCTCGGGTCAGGGTCGTTCGGTCAGGGTGGGGCGCTATGTGCGTCCGGAGTTGCGCGCGGCGCTGGCGCGCGAGATTCGCATGGCATTGCGGGCCGCCTGAGGGGGCGCGCGCAATGACGCACCGTGGGGACCGGTGGGGTTAACAGGAAAATGAAGAAGTGAACACGATGAAGAGCAATTGGCGGAACAAGATGTGGCCGGCGAATCTGCTGCTGGCGGCCGGCGCGGCGTTCAGCGGCGCGGCGCACGCAGTCAACGACCTGCCCGGCGGTCCGTCGGTTCGTCAGTTGAACCTGCCCATCGGCGTGACCAAGATCTCCCAGGAGCAGCACTTCCTGCACACGGTGATGATGGTGCTGTGCACGGTCATCTTCGTGGCCGTCTTCGCGGTCATGTTCTATTCGATCTGGAAGCACCGCAAGTCGGTCGGCCACAAGGCCGCCAACTTCCATGAATCGGTGGTGGTCGAGGTGATCTGGACCATCGTGCCCTTCCTGATCGTGATCCTGATGGCGCTGCCGGCGACCCGGGTGCTGGTGGCCCAGAAGGACACCACCAACTCCGACCTCACCATCAAGACCACCGGCTACCAGTGGAAGTGGGGCTACGACTACCTGAAGGGCGAGGGCGAGGGCCTGTCCTTCATCTCGACGCTCGACAGCTCGCAGCGCGCGATGTCGAACGCCGGCGCCCGCGGCGAGATGCCCGACGACTACCTGCTGAAGGTCGACAACCCGCTGGTGGTGCCGGTCAACGCCAAGATCCGCATCATCACCACCGCCAACGACGTGATCCACGCCTTCGCGGTGCCGCAGCTCGGCGTCAAGCAGGATGCGATCCCCGGCTTCGTGCGCGACACCTGGTTCCGGGCCGAGAAGGTCGGCGACTACTACGGCCAGTGCCAGGAGCTCTGCGGCAAGGAACACGCCTACATGCCGATCCACGTGAAGGTGCTGGCCGCGGCCGACTACACCGCCTGGGTCGATGCCAAGCGCAAGGAAGCCGCCGCCAAGCAGGACGACCCGACCAAGGTCTGGACCCTGCCCGACATGCTGGCCCGCGGCGAGAAGGTCTATGCGGCCAACTGCGCGGCCTGCCACCAGGCCAACGGCCGCGGTGCCGGCCCGATCAAGGCGCTCGACGGTTCGCCGACCGTCCTCGACGCCGACCACCAGAAGCAGCTCCACGTGGTGCTCAACGGCCAGAACAACGGCGCGATGCCGGCCTGGAAGCAGCTGAGCGACACCGACATCGCGGCCGTGGTGAGCTTCACCAAGAACGCCTGGTCGAACAAGACCGGCCAGCTGGTGCAGCCCTCCGAAGTGCTGGCCGAGCGCGCCAAGGCCAAGTAAGCCGGCGCCCACGCAGAGTTTGCAAGGAAATCCAAGATGAGTGCAGTCCTCGACCCCCACGGCCACGCAGCAGGTCACGACGACCATGCCCACGACGACCACCACGGCGCACCGGCCGGCTGGCGCCGCTGGGTGTTCGCGACCAACCACAAGGACATCGGCACGCTGTACCTGCTGTTCTCGTTCACCATGCTGATGGTCGGCGGCGTGCTCGCGCTGCTGATCCGCGCCGAACTGTTCCAGCCCGGCCTGCAGCTGGTCAACCCCGAACTGTTCAACCAGTTCACCACCATGCACGGCCTGATCATGGTGTTCGGCGCCATCATGCCGGCCTTCGTGGGCTTCGCGAACTGGATGATCCCGCTGCAGATCGGCGCATCCGACATGGCCTTCGCGCGCATGAACAACTTCAGCTTCTGGCTGCTGATCCCGGCGGCGCTGATGCTGGTCGGTTCGTTCTTCATGCCCGGCGGCGCACCGGCCGCGGGCTGGACGCTCTACGCGCCGCTCACCTTGCAGATGGGCCCCTCGATGGACGCCGGCATCTTCGCGATGCACATCATGGGCGCCTCGTCGATCATGGGCTCGATCAACATCATCGTCACCATCCTCAACATGCGCGCCCCCGGCATGACGCTCATGAAGATGCCGATGTTCTGCTGGACCTGGCTCATCACCGCCTACCTGCTGATCGCCGTGATGCCGGTGCTCGCCGGCGCCATCACGATGACGCTGACCGACCGCCACTTCGGCACCAGCTTCTTCAACCCCGCCGGCGGCGGCGA
>Ga0182008_10002907_pt1 | contig 10604 bp, 8 predicted proteins | sample Sormic07211129_1_FD_120482 | JGI IMG/M metagenome (GOLD analysis project Ga0182008, IMG submission 120482) | Rhizosphere microbial communities from Sorghum bicolor, Mead, Nebraska, USA - 072115-129_1 metaG | ecosystem: Host-associated > Plants > Roots > Rhizosphere | place: USA: Nebraska...
CTCGACGTGCTCACCGCGATGGGCGCCCGGATCGCGGGCCCGGTCGCCGCTCCCGCCGCGTACGCGCTCCAGGAACCCGAGCCGGTCACCGCGCGCGTGGCGGCCGCCGTGCACCTCCACGCGCGCGTGGCCACCGCTCTGCACTCCCGCGTGGTGGCGGCCGGCGCGCTCTCCCGGCCCCCGCGCACGGGTCGCCATCTCTACGTCGACCTGGGCCCGTTGCGCTCCGCCCTCACCGCCCACGGTGTCGGCGACGCCCAGGAACTGGAGGAGTTCCTCGCCGCCCGGCTCGGCATGCCCGCGCCCGGCGGCCACCGCTTCGGCGACGAACTGGGTGCCCTGCGCGTGCGGTTGTCCACCGGTCCGCTGATCGGCCGCACGGACGGCGAACGCGCGGAATGTCTCACGTCACCCACGCCGTTGGAACTGCCACATGTGCAACGCGCTTTGAACCATGTGAAGTCGGTCTTCGACGATCTCCGCGACGACGCTCAGCGATGGGAGCCTCCTCGATGACGCAGCAGTCCGAGTCGACCACCACCACGACCGCTACGACAGCCACGACCGCTACGACCGCTACGACCGCCACGACCACCACGGACACCACGGACACCGACGACCCGGCGTCCAGGCCGGGGTCCGCGACCGCGTTCCCGCCGCTGGCCGAGCCCCGACCGCTCGGCGAGCGACGGGTGTGGCCGCGGACCTTCCACGACCGCCTGACCGCCCCGCTCCCCGGTCTGAAGGCCATGGCCCGCTTCGCCCGCGAAGGGTCCGTGCGCCCCGGCCGCGAGGGCCTCGCCGACATCCCCCGCCTCCCGTTCGCGCCCGCCCCGCTGCCCCGCGTGGACACCCGCACCCTCGCCGTCTCCTGGGCGGGGCACGCCAGTTGGGTGGTGCGCATCGGCGGTCTGACGGTCCTCACCGACCCGGTGTGGTCCCGCCGTATCCTCGGTACACCCGCCCGCATCACGCCGGTCGGTGTCCCCTGGGAGTCGTTGCCGCCCGTCGACGCGGTGGTCATCAGCCACAACCACTACGACCACCTGGACGCCCCCACCCTGCGCCGACTCCCGCGCGACACCCCGGTGTTCGTCCCGGCGGGCCTCGGCGCCTGGTTCCGGCGCCGCCGCTTCACCACCGTCACCGAGCTCGACTGGTGGGAGGCGGCCCGGCTGGAGGGTGTCCGCTTCGACTTCGTCCCCGCCCACCACTGGTCCAAGCGCACCCTCACGGACACCTGCCACTCCCTGTGGGGCGGCTGGGTTCTGACCGCCCCGGACGGCGAACGCGTCTACTTCGCGGGCGACACCGGTTACGGCCACTGGTTCTCCCGTATCGGCCTGCGCTACCCCGGCATCGACCTGGCCCTGCTCCCCATCGGCGCCTACGACCCCCGCTGGTGGCTGAGCGACGTCCACTGCGACCCGGAGGAGGCGGTCCGGGCGGCCCAGGACGTCGGCGCGCGCCGCATGGCGCCGATGCACTGGGGCACGTTCGTCCTGTCGGCGGAGCCGGTCCTGGAGCCGCTCACCCGGGTACGGGAGGCCTGGGAGAAGGCGGGCCTGGACCGGGACGACCTGTGGGACCTGCCGGTAGGGGGGTCCCGGGTGCTGGACTAGGGGGCCGACAGGCCCTGGCCGACGCTAGACGGTCGTCGTCCGGCGGAGCCGTCGCCACAGGGCGGGGGCCGCGCTGACCAGCACGGTGAGCGCGATCGCCGCCACCACCCCTTCCCAGGGCTCCTCGAACAGCGACCCGCCCAGGATGCCGATCACCTGGTACGTCGCCGCCCAGGCCAGGCAGGCCGGCAGGTTCCCCCGGGCGAACCGGCGCATCGGCCACTCGGCGATCAGACAGGCCAGCATCACCGGGATACGGCCGGCCGGCACCAGCCGCGACAGCACCAGCACCGCGACTCCGTGCCCGGCGAGCTTCTCCTGGGCCTGCGTCAGCCTCTCCTCCGGCGCCCGCGACCGGATCGCCTTCAGCCACCGCGACCCGTTCTTCGACCTCATCCCGCGCCGCCCCAGCAAGTACAGCGCCGCGTCCCCGAGGAACGCCGCCAGCGCGCCCGTCACGAAGACCAGCGCCAGAGCGAACGGCGCCGTCTGGTGAAACGCCACCACGGCCGCCGAACTCACCAGCGCCCCCGTGGGAATCACCGGCACCAACGCCCCGAACAGCACCAGCACGAACAGCGTCGGATACCCGATCGCCTGCTGCGTCGACTCGGTGGGCACGACCGATGTCACCTCGGCCGCCAGCTGTATCACCGAGCGACCTCCAGCCGCACACTCTTCCCGTGCCCGAGCCGGTGCACCGCCACCTCCGGCGCGTGCTCGGCCGCGAAGCGCACGAACTCGTCGCCGGGCGCGTGGAATTCATGGGGCCGCACGGCGTCCATCCCGATCGGCCAGTACGTGCCGTAGTGCACCGGCACCGCGCTGCGCGGCGCCAGCAGGGCCAGCGCCCGCGCGGCCCGGGCCGCGTCCAGGTGCCCCTCCCCGAGGTACGGCCCCCAGCCGCCCACCGGCAGCAGCGCCACGTCGACCGGCCCGACCTCCTTCGCCATGTCGTCGAACAGGCCGGTGTCCCCGGCGAAGTACGTCCGCCCCTCGCCCTCGACGACGTACCCGAGCGCGGGGGAGCGGTGCGGGCCGACCGGCAGCCGCCGCCCGTCGTGCCGCGCGGGCACGGCCCGTACGACCACACCGCCGATCCGTACGACATCGCCGGGCGCCACCTCGGTCATGTCCAGATGTGTGAGCCGGCGCAGCCCCGGCACCGACCGGGGTGCGCCCCGGGGCACCAGCAGGCGCGTGCCCGCCGTGAGCCGCCCCAGCGACGGAACGTGCAGGTGGTCGGCGTGCAGATGGGAGACGAGCGCCACGTCCGCGCGCCAGGCGCCGGGCGGCGGCAGCGCGCCCCTGCGCCGCCGGAGATGGGCGAGGCGGCGGGCGAACAAGGGGTCGGTGAGCACACGGACGTTCGAGTCCTCGACCGTGCAGGTGGCGTGACCCCACCAGGTGATCTCCACCGGCACCTTCTTTGCCTCCTTCGCGCGACTCCCCGAAGCCTACGGGCTGGAGTAGGGTCGGCGGCGAAAGCCGGAGGTGAGGGGGACGCCATGGGACCGATGCGCGTGCGCGTCACGGCGATCGCGAGTCTGACGCCGCTCGAGGAGCTGGACGCCGATCCCTTCCTGGTGGACTCCCGCAGCCAGCACGCGATGTGCGCGCGCTGGGCGGCCGAGCGCGGCTACATCGTCAGCCGGGAGCTTCTGGTGCGAGGGCTGCGGGCCGACCACTGCGTCCTGTGGGACGGCGTCCGGCCCGGCATCGACCTGTTCGTGGCCCCCAGCCGACGCGTCCTGGAGAGCGCGCTGTCGTCCGTCGAGGAGTTCACCGCGGAGTGCGCGCGGCGCGGGGTGCGGGTGGAGACGGTCGGCTTCGCGGAGCCGTGCTACGACGCCCAGATGAAGGCCCGCGTCCACCGACGCCTGTCGATGCCGACGGCCGGCTACGACGGGCGCTAGCGCGTACGGCCCGGACGGCCCGAGCAGCCCCCCACCAGGCACGGAAAGCCCTCGCCGAACCTCGTATGACAGGCTTGGTCCGGGCCCGCGACGATGACGGGCGGGACGTGAGGTGTGCGGCGTGCGGTGGCGGCGGGTGGCCAGTCAGATCGGGCGGAGCATCGCGGTGTGGGCGGTGTCCACCGTGACCATGCTCGTGCTCGCCGGGATCCTGCCGGACTTCCGGCTGCAGTCCCCGGACGGCGAGAGCGCCACCCACATCGCCGTGACCGCCGCGTTCGGCGCCGGCGCCTTCGGTCTGCTCTCGGCCCTGGTCTGGCCCTTGCTGGTACGTCTCCTGCTGCTCGTGCCGGCCCTTGTGCTGGGCCTGCTGGTCTTCGTGCTGAACGGCTCCCTGCTGCTGGTCGCCCTGCGGCTCACCCCGGCCGGCAGCGCCGAGGCCGCGCCCGAGACGGCCGTGGTCGTCGCCGCGGTGATGTCCGCCGTCGCCTCCGCCACCGGCGGTGCCCTGGCCGTCCGCGACGACGACGCCTACCGGCGCCGGCTCTACCGGCTCGCCGACCGCCGCCGCAGACGTATGCCGCCCGGCCCGTCCGCCCCCGGCACGGTCTTCCTGCAGCTCGACGGCGTCGGCCACGACGTGCTCGTGGACGCCGTCAAGAAGGGGCTGATGCCCACCGTCGCCGGGTGGCTGGACGCCACCCACCGGCTGACCCCCTGGCGCACCGACTGGTCCAGCCAGACCGGCGCCAGCCAGCTCGGCATCCTGCACGGCTCCAACCACGACGTCCCCGCCTTCCGCTGGTACGAGAAGGACCGGGGCGAGGTGATGGTCTGCAACCGCCCGACCAGCGCCGCCGAACTCCAGCGCCGCGCCGTCGAGTTCACCGGCGACGGGGGACTGCTCACCGCCGACGGCGCCAGCCGCGGCAACCTGTTCAGCGGCGGAGCCGACGAACAGGCCCTGGTCCTCTCCATCGCCACCCGCAGACGCGGCCGCGACAACCGCTCCCGCGCCGGCTACTTCGCCTACTTCGCCGACCCGGCCAACGCGGTGCGCACCGCGATGTCCTTCGTCGCCGAGGTCGGCCGGGAGATGGGCCAGTCCACCCGGGCGGTGATCGGGAAGCAGCGCCCGCGGGTCTCCCGCGGCGGCCTCTACCCCTTCGTCCGCGCCTTCGCGACCGTCGTCGAACGGGACGTCGTGGTCGCCGCGGTGATGGGCGACATGCTGGCCGGCCGCACCGCCGTCTACGCCGACCTGGTGGCCTACGACGAGGTCGCGCACCACTCCGGGCCGCGCAGCCGGGACGCCGAGAAGGTCCTCCAACGCCTCGACCGCTCCCTCGCGCTGATCGCGAACGTCGCCGAGCACGCCCCGCGGCCGTACCGGATCGTCCTGCTGTCCGACCACGGCCAGAGCCCCGGTGAGACCTTCCGCGCCCGCTACGGTCTGGGCCTCGGCGAGCTGGTGCGGGCCGGCTGCGGGCTGCCCGTGCCGCGCAAGGCACGGCGCACCCACAGCGGTGCCGAGGCCCGTGCCGCCGTCCGCGCGGCACTGCGCCGGCCGGTCGAGGAGCGGCACGAGCAGCACCACCCCGCGCACCGCTCGGAGCCGATCGTGCTGGCCTCCGGCAACCTGGGCCTGGTCTCCTTCCCGGACGTGCCCCACCGGATGAGCAAGGAGGAGATCGACGCCCGCCACCCCGCCCTGCTGACGACCCTCGCCAACCATCCCGGCATCGGCTTCCTCCTCGTACGCAGCGAGGAGCACGGCGGAGTGCTGCTCGGCGCGTACGGCGCCGAGATACCGCTCGACCGGCTCGACGACCGGCACGGCCCCCTGGAGGCCTTCGGACCCGGCGCGGCCGACGCGGTCCGGCGCACGCACTCCTTCCCGCACACCGCCGACATCATGGTCAACTCCTTCCACGACCCGGCCGACGGCGAGGTCCTCGCGTTCGAGGAGCAGATCGGCTCGCACGGCGGGCTCGGCGGCGCGCAGGGCAGGCCCTTCCTGCTGTCGCCGGTGGTGTTCTCCGCGCCCGTCGAGGAGGGGCGCGAACTCGTCGGCGCCGAGCAGGTGCACCGGGTGCTGCGGCGCTGGCTGCGCGAGACGGACGGGCCTCAGGTGCCGGTGGAGACGGAGCCGGAGGAACGGGCCGCCTGAAATTCGGCTGCGCCCGACGGGGCGGGGGCGCACACTGGCCGCGTCGCGAACTCTGTCGAACACCCCCAAGGAGCCCCTGCGTTGCAGGCAGCCGTCACCGTCACGCCCGCCCGTGTCCCCGAACTGCTGCTCGGCCTCGCCACCGTGCGGCCGGTCTTCCTCTGGGGCGCGCCCGGCATCGGGAAGTCCTCCCTGGTGAGGGAGTTCGCCGAATCGCTGGGCCTGGAGTGCGTGAGCCTGCTCGGCACCCAGCTCGCGCCGGAGGACCTGATCGGGGTGCCGCAGATCCGGGACGGGCGCTCGGTGTTCTGCCCGCCGGAGGCGATCGCCCGCGACGAGCCGTACTGCCTGTTCCTGGACGAGCTCAACGCGGCCACCCCGGACGTGCAGAAGGCCTTCTACTCCCTCATCCTCGACCGCCGTATCGGCACCTACGAGCTACCGAAGGGCTCGATCGTCATCGGCGCCGGCAACCGCGCCACCGACAACGCCCTGGCCCGTCCGATCGCCTCCGCCCTCGTCAACCGCCTCGCCCACGTCCACCTGGAGGCGTCCGCCAAGGACTGGCTGACCTGGGCGGCGAACCACGACATCCACCCGTGGATCCTCGACCACCTCACCGACCGCCCCGACCACCTGTGGTCCAAGCCGCCCAAGACCGAGGAGCCCTTCTCCACGCCCCGCTCCTGGCACATGCTCTCCGACGCCCTGCACTCCTTCGGCCGCGACCTCGACGAGGAGACCCTGAAGGTCCTGGCGCACGGCACACTGACACCCGCGCACGCCACCGCCTTCTGCGGCTACGTCAAGATCGTGCGCAGCCGGTTCGGCATCGAGGCGATCATCAAGGGCGACGCCCGCTGGCCCAACGGGCCGGCGGACCGCGACCTGCTCTACTACCTCGCCGAGTCCTTCCGCGGCCGACTGATCAAGGAACTCCCGGTCAGCAAGGAGCACATGTCGGCGAACGGCCGGCAGACCGCGTACCGCGCCAAGTCGCTGCTGGTCCAACTCGCCGAGATCTCCGTCGAGGTGGCCCAGACCGTGATCGCCCCCGACGCCGACGGCAACCCCGTACTGCCCTCGTGGTTCCTCATCGAGACGGCCCGGGACATGCCCCGGCTGGTGGAGGCGCGGCGGTGAGCGGGCGCGGCAAGGGCAAGGGGGAGAAGAAGCGGGACCTCGCGGCGGAGGCGTTCGCCGAGGGAATGCGGCTGGTGCAGGCCAACCCGGCGCTCGCGGCGGTGGAGTTCGCCGTCTGCCGGCGCGAGGACTGCGAACTCGCCCCGCGCGACGGGCTGGTGGTCGTCGACTCCGACGGCGACCTGCACGTCCACCCGAGCCGGATCGCCGACCCCGCCGCGTGGGCCTGGGCCCTCGCCCACGCCGTACTCCACCTCGGCTTCGGCCATGTCCCCGCGGTCAAGGGCCGGCAGCCGCGCCCGCAGCCCGACCGTCACGACATCGCCGCGCGCTGCGTCGTGGTCAACCGCTTCCTGCTGAACTTCACCATCGGCGAGACCCCGGAATCGCTCCCCGCCTCCTACCCGGACGGCGACGAGGAGCAACTCGCCGCGCGCTGGCGGCGGGACGGACTCCCGCCCGCCTACGAGCACTGCGGTACCGCCGGCGGCGAACCCGACCAGCTGCTCGTGCCGTGGGCCGGCTGGGCGCAACCCCCGGACCACCAGCTGGCGTTCGCCACCGCGCTGACCCGGACCGTGTCCGCGGCGATGGACATGGCGGGCGGCCACCGCGACTCCCTCACCGGCGAGCCGTCCCCGCAGCGACCGTGGCAGCGGGCGCTGAGCTGGTTCGTCTCCTCGTACCCGCTGCTCGGCGGTATCGCGGCCGGCGTCAAGCTGGTCGCCGACGCCGAACTCGCCCGCGCCCACGGCATCTCCGTCGCCGCGGTGAACGCGGAGGCCGGCGAGATCTACCTCAACCCGCTGCGCCACTTCGACGACGAGGAGTGGCGCTTCATCCTCGCCCACGAGATGCTGCACGCCGCCCTGCGCCACGGCGACCGCTGCGGCGCCCGCGACCCCTACCTCTTCAACGTCGCCTGCGACTACGTCGTCAACCGCTGGCTCGTGGAGATGCAGATCGGCACCATGCCGGAGGGCCTGCTGTACGACCCCGCCCTCACCGGCCTGTCCGGCGAGGAGGTCTACGACCGCATCGCCGGCGACCTGCGCCGGATGCGCCGTCTGGCCACCCTGCGCGGCAAGGGCGTCGGCGACCTCCTCGGCGCCCCGCTCGGGCCGCCCGGCGACTGCGTCGACCTCGACGGGTTCTACCGGCGCGGCCTCTCCCAGGGCCTGGACCTGCACCAGCAGCAGGGACGCGGCCACCTCCCGGCCGGCCTGGTCCAGGAGATCCGCACCCTCAGCCACCCGCCCCTGCCCTGGGACGCCCGACTCGCCCGCTGGTTCGACGAGTTCGTGCCCCGCCCGGAGCCCGTGCGGACGTACGCCCGTCCCTCCCGCCGCCAGTCCGCCACACCCGGCATCCCGCGCGCGGGCCACTACTTCCCGCCCGAGGAGATCGCCCGCCGCACCTTCGGTGTGATCCTCGACACCTCCGGCTCCATGAACGTCACGCTGCTGGGCAAGGCGCTGGGCGCGATCGCCTCGTACGCCGAGGCCCGTGACGTCCCGGCCGCCCGGGTCGTCTTCTGCGACGCGGCCCCGTACGACGCGGGCTACCTCCCGGTCGCGGAGATCGCCGGCCGGGTTCGTGTCCACGGCCGCGGCGGTACGGTCCTGCAGCCCGGGATCGACCTGCTGCACCGCGCCGACGACTTCCCGCCGGGCGCGCCGGTCCTCGTGATCACGGACGGCTGGTGCGACGCGCTGCGGGTGCGGCGCGAGCACGCCTATCTGATCCCCCAGGGCGCACGGCTGCCGTTCACCGCGCGTGGGCCGGTCTTCCGGGTGCAATGAAGTGAGCCGGGATGTGATCGGATGGGATCCCAAGAAACATCAGGATTGGAAGGATTCACCGTGGCAACCACGCGCTCCGCACACACCGTCTGGGAAGGCAACCTGATCGAGGGCAGCGGTGTCGTCAACTTCGACTCCTCCGGTGCCATCGAGGCACAGCCGGTCACCTGGGCCTCCCGCTCCCAGGACGCCAACGGCAAGACCAGCCCCGAGGAGTTGATCGCCGCCGCACACTCCAGCTGCTTCTCCATGGCGCTGTCGCACGCCCTGAACGGCGCAGGCACCCCGCCCACCAAGCTCGTCACCTCGGCCGACGTGAATTTCCAGCCGGGTGAGGGCATCACCGGCATCCACCTCACCGTCGAGGGAACGGTCCCCGGGATCGACAACGAGACGTTCGTCGCCGCGGCGGAGGACGCGAAGAAGAACTGCCCGGTCAGCCAGGCGCTGACCGGCACGACGATCACTCTGTCGGCCAAGCTCGCCTGACCCGCGCCGACCGGCCTTTCCGGTGCCGCGCCCCGTGTACGGAGGCGCGGCACCGGTGTTTCCGGGTACTCGGCATTGACAACAGCGCACTCAAGTTTTGTGCTGGAGACTGAGGTATGCCCTGGCGGAAGGGGACGGAGATGGCTCGTGCGGTCGGTATCGATCTCGGGACCACGAACTCGGTGGTGGCCGTGCTGGAAGGCGGCGAACCCAGCGTCGTCGCCAACGCGGAGGGGGCCAGGACCACACCCTCGGTCGTGGCCTTCGCCAAGAACGGGGAAGTGCTGGTGGGGGAGGTCGCCAAGCGGCAGGCCGTGACCAACGTGGAGCGGACCGCCCGCTCCGTGAAGCGGTACATGGGGGACACGGGCTGGCGCTTCCCCGAGCAGGGCTCCGTCGACGGGACCCGCTACCGGGCGCAGGAGCTGTCCGCCCGGGTGCTGCAGAAGCTCAAGCGGGACGCGGAGGCCTACCTCGGCGAGGACGTCACGGACGCGGTGATCACCGTACCGGCGTACTTCGACGACTCCCAGCGGCAGGCGACCAAGGAGGCCGGGGAGATCGCCGGCCTGAAGGTGCTCAGGATCATCAACGAGCCCACGGCCGCCGCGCTCGCCTACGGCCTCGACCGGGGCGAGGAGCAGACCGTGCTCGTCTTCGACCTCGGCGGCGGCACCTTCGACGTGTCGCTGCTGGAGATCGGTGACGGCGTCATCGAGGTCAAGGCGACCAACGGCGACACGCATCTGGGCGGCGACGACTGGGACCAGCGGATCGTCGAGTACCTGGTGAAGAAGTTCCAGGGGCAGTACGGCGTCGACCTCGGCAAGGACAAGATGGCGCTGCAGCGGCTGCGCGAGGGCGCCGAGAAGGCGAAGATCGAGCTGTCGAGCTCGTCCGAGACCACGATCAACCTGCCCTACATCACCGCGTCCGCGGAGGGGCCCCTGCACCTCGACGAGAAGATGACCCGCGCCCAGTTCCAGGAGCTCACCGCGGATCTCCTCGACCGCTGCAAGACCCCCTTCCACCAGGCGGTCAAGGACGCGGGGATCAAGCTCTCGGCGGTCGACCACGTGATCCTCGTCGGCGGCTCGACCCGGATGCCCGCCGTCACCGACCTGGTCAAGGAGCTGACCGGCAAGGACCCGCACAAGGGCGTCAACCCGGACGAGGTCGTTGCCGTCGGCGCGGCTCTGCAGGCCGGTGTCATCCGCGGTGACGTCAAGGACGTGCTGCTGCTCGACGTCACCCCGCTGTCCCTCGGCATCGAGACCAAGGGCGGCATCATGACCAAGCTCATCGAGCGCAACACCACGATCCCGACCAAGCGGTCCGAGATCTTCACGACGGCCGAGGACAACCAGCCGTCCGTGCAGATCCAGGTCTACCAGGGCGAGCGCGAGATCGCGGCGTACAACAAGAAGCTCGGCATGTTCGAGCTGACCGGTCTGCCGCCGGC
>Ga0182008_10002908_pt1 | contig 10599 bp, 13 predicted proteins | sample Sormic07211129_1_FD_120482 | JGI IMG/M metagenome (GOLD analysis project Ga0182008, IMG submission 120482) | Rhizosphere microbial communities from Sorghum bicolor, Mead, Nebraska, USA - 072115-129_1 metaG | ecosystem: Host-associated > Plants > Roots > Rhizosphere | place: USA: Nebraska...
CAGTTGATCGGAACCATGCTCGGCGTCATCGTGGCGCTGGCCGGTGGCTTCGCGGTGTATGGAATGATCAAGGCACTTCATGGCCTGCGGCTAAGCCAGGAAGAAGAGTATTACGGCGCCGACTTGTCGGTGCACAAGATCGGCGCCGTGAGCCAGGATTGAATCAGTTCTCTTCATCATCGGTGCCTGGATAGAAACCGTGTAGCAGGCGATAGCGGTCACGCCGTATCTGGTCTGCCCGCTCCTGAACCTGATGCGCGGGTAAACCCAACATGATCAACGCGTGAGAGGCGAGCATCAGGCTCGACTCCAGCAGTTCGGGCACGACTTCGCTGGCGCCGGCTGCTTTCAGTTCGGCCAGTTGGCTGTCATCGCGAGTGCGTACCAGGATGGGAACGGTCGAGTTCAACCGGCGTGCCTCCTTGAGAATCAACAGCGCGATATCGGTCTGGTCCACTGCAATCACCAGCAATCTGGCGCGCGCCAGCCCTACCGCCAGCAGCAGGTCACCGCGCCGTGAGTCACCATAGTGCACAGAGGTTTCATCCACGGCGGCTTCCTGGACCCGTACCGGATCATTGTCCAGCGCGATATAAGGCTGCAGCGCATTGCGTAACGCTCGGCCGATCGACTGACCGACTCGACCGTAGCCACAGATCACCACATGGCTATGCAAACCGGCATTAAGCGTGCTTATTTCCTCGAGTTTGGCTTCTTCGTTGGGCTTGCGGTGCAGGCGAATCGCAAGTCCGGGCGCCGCGCGCAGCAGCAACGGCGTCACTAGCATCGAGCAGAATGTCGCAGCCAGCAGCAACCCGCCCACTTCAGCGGGCATCAGTCTGTTTTGTTGCATCAACGCCATCAGTGCGAAACAGAACTCACCGCCCTGGGCCAGTGCCAGGCCACTGCGCCAGGCCGTTTCAACATCGCTGCCACGCCATTTGACGAGCAACGCGACCACACAACCCTTGATCAGCAGCAACCCGAGGGTCATTCCAAAGATGAGCAAGCCGTGACTGACGAACAGTTGCAGGTCGATGAGCATGCCAATACTGACGAAGAACACGCCGAGCAGAATGTCGCGGAACGGACGGATGTCGGCTTCGATCTGATGGCGGTAGTGGCTCTCTCCAAGCAGCATGCCGGCAAGAAATGCACCCAGGGCAGGTGAGAGTCCGAGCAGGTGAGTCAGCCACGCCGTCAGCAAAACGATCACCAGTGCCAGCAAGACAAACAGTTCCGCGGAACGGGCCGCCGCCACTTCATGAAACAGTCGGGGCAACAACCAGCGACTGGCCATCAGCAGACCGACAAAAAGCACAACGGTCTTCCCCAGCGTCACGGGAAGCGCCCAGTACCAGGCCTGATCGCTGCTGCCAGCGAACACCGGCACCAAAGTCAGCAGCAACACGGCCACGATGTCCTGGAACAGTAATACGGCGATAGCGTTCTGGCCGTGGCTGCTGAAAATCTCGCCGAGACTGCCCAGCTCCTTGCTGACAATCGCGGTGGAAGACAGTGACAGTCCGGCACCAAGCAGTAGCGCAGGTGTAGCCGCAATACCGGACAGCATGAGCAAACTCCCCAGCAATATCGCAGTAACCAGCACTTGCTGGCTCCCCAGTCTGAACACCACTTTGCGCAACGCGAGCATTTTCGACAGGGAAAACTCAAGACCAAGTGAAAACAGCAGAAACACCACCCCGAGCTCGGCGAGATCGGGCAACTCTTCACTCTCATTGATCCAGTCAAATGCCGTCGGCCCTATCATCAGCCCCACGCACAGATAACCCAGCACGGGGGGCAGGCGCAGGCGCTGGAACAGCGCTATGACCACCAGGGAAGAGGCGAGAATGATCAGCAGGTTGGTGAACACTAAAAACTCCAGTGACAGGGGCCGGCTACTCCAGCGTAGAGGCAAAAAAGCCGAGAGGATCGCGTAATTGGCTTTCCGTGCGAATGATGTGAGTCAGGAGTTTGCGCAAATACTTGCAATCCCGGCGGCTCGACTGCCTCTGATCACGGGCCTAGAATGAACGCCTACTTTGCCGGATCCTCTGCTCATGCCTCCAGAATGTCAGCTGTTCGGAACTCTTGGGTGCCATCTTTGTGAAGTGGCGGAAGCCATGCTGATGGAATTTGTCGAGCGTGGCTTGCTGGTCGAACTGGTGGATATCGCGGAGGACGAATCCTGGTTCGAAGCCTACAGTCTTCGCATACCGGTATTGCGACGAAGTGATACCGGTGCAGAACTCGATTGGCCGTTCGACGGTGAGCAGGTGGTTGCGTTCCTGCGTTGACCCCGACTGCTTCCTGAGCTCCATCTGTCGCTGACCTCGTTACAGCCATTGGCGAAATACGGGTTCTTCGGTTACTGTATGTGCATACAGTTAGTCGGCTTGCCGATGCCGGACGTCAGAGGGATGAATCTTGGTCAATGTTGAACAATTGAAGAGCAGCGTGAACCGGATGTCGGTGGACGTGGTGCGTGACGCCGTTGCCGAATTGCGTCTGGATGGGCTGGTCACGGAAGGGAAGACCCCGTTCAACAAATTGCATTTCAACACCTGTTTCGCAGAAATCGAGGCGCTCTTCCAGCGCGCGGGTTATCACCGGCAGCTGGATGTCGTGGGTTATCAGGGGTTGTTGTACGCGCTTTATGATCCGGGACGCTGGGAAGCGGTCGAGGTGTTGCGCTGGCTCAAGGAGTTTACCGAGGCGGCAGCGCGCGCGCAGTCGATATCGGCCTGAGGATTCTCCTCTAGGTTCGATCCAGCCTCTGCTGGATAATGCCACCCTGTATTGAGGGTCAGAGCGTTCGTATGTCCACTTCAACTTTCTCCGCTGCGCACAAACAGGCCAGCACGTTGTACTTGCCACCTGGGCCGTGGCAGACCGTGCTTGATTGCCTGTGTGAACACTTCAGCGCCATCGATCGGGAGCAATGGCTGGACCGAATTGCCCGGGGGCGTGTACTTGACGGGCATGGCGTTCCGATCGCCCTTGATCTCGCCTACAAGGAAGGTCTGCGGATTCACTATTTCCGGGAAGTCCCGGACGAAAAGCCAATCCCTGTCATCGAGTCGATCCTGTATGCCGACGAGCATCTGGTGGTGGCTGATAAACCGCATTTTCTACCAGTGACACCCGCGGGTGAGTATGTAGAACAGACGCTGTTGCGGCGCTTGATCCGTCGTCTGGATAACCCGCATCTCGTGCCGTTGCATCGAATTGACCGGCATACGGCCGGGTTGGTGCTGTTTTCAGCGAACCCTAAAAGTCGTTCCGCTTATCAATCCCTGTTCCCCACGCGGCAGATCGAGAAACGCTACGAGGCCATCGCCGGGGCTATACCTGAACGGGTCTTTCCGCTGGTTCACAAGAGTCGGCTCATCGATGGCGAACCTTTTTTCCGTATGCAGGAAGGGCCGGGCGTCGCCAATACCGAAACGGCTGTCGAGGTCCGGGAGAAGAACGGTGATCTATGGCGCTATGGCCTGTACCCGGTGACGGGCAAGAAGCATCAGTTGCGTGTGCACATGACGGCCTTGGGTGCCAGCATCTGCAATGACCCGTTCTATCCGAACGTGCTCAAGGACGTCGAAGACGACTATGCCAATCCTTTGAAACTTCTCGCTCAAGGGCTGCGGTTCGTGGACCCGGTTACCGGCGACCAAAGAGACTTTGAAAGCGCCATCACCCTGCAATGGTAACGGTTATTTTCCAGCCACGAAAAAGCCCGCTTTAAAGCGGGCTTTTCTGTATCCGGTATCGCCGAAAGAATTACAACTCTTTAACGGTACGAACCTGATCCTTGTTGACGCGGGTCTGCTTGCCGTCCAGTTGTTCGAACTCGTAGAAACCAGCTTCGTCGTCGTATTTAGGGGTGTCGACGGCCTGAATTTCGCGACCGTCATTCAAGGTGATCACAGTCGGCGATGCGCAACCGGCGAGGGTCGCGAGGCCCAGTGCGAGCATGAAAGTGGCGAGGGTCCGTTGAGTCATGAGTGTGTCTCCGAATGGGAATTCTTTTGGTTACTGACCGTGAGACGTATACAACGCGCGCAAGTTCCTTGGCTAGTGTCAATCTGACACGGTCTTGTGGGTGCTCAACAGTTCCGGTGTATTGAGGTTGGTCAGACGAGGATCGTTTTCGGGGCATTGCAGGGCAGTTGCGCCCAGACTGCGCATGAGGCGACCTGGGCTGCGCTCTCCTTCATGCCAGGCATGTTCAAACGATTCGCGCAGAGCCACGGGGATCACGCAGAGCAGAGGTTCCCAATGATCCCCATGACGCAGCATCAGAGGCTTGTCGGGATGCTGGCTGGCAGTTTCTCGCATGTTGTCGAGCAACGTGGCATCGATGCGGGGAACGTCACACGGCAACACCATCAGATAGTGATGGCGAGCGACTTTCAGTCCAGCCCGAATGCCGGCCAGGGGCCCTGGAAAGTCTCCCTCGTCGTCATGGACCAAACTGTCGGCGTAGGGCGCGTATTTTTCCAGGTTTCTGTTGCAAGAGATAATCAGGTCATCGCTCAGCGGGCGGGTTTTGCGATGAAGATGTGCAATCAGTGGTTCACCGTGCCACTCGACCAATCCTTTGTCCTGACCGCCCATGCGCTGGCCGCGCCCACCTGCCAGAAGCAGGATCGAGCAGGAAGGCAACTGTGTATTCGAGGTCATGGCAGGTGTCCATGGAAGCGGCAAAATAAAGGGGCGCTGTGATATAACACCGGGCTGTTTCTCCTACAACTGGACGAGCCTATGAAAGCCAAGGCTGATGTACCTTTCGCACCGCTCAACATCGCGGTGCTGACTGTCAGCGACACCCGTACCCTGGAAACCGATACCTCAGGTCAGGTCTTTGTCGACCGTTTGAGTGCTGCCGGCCATCACCTGGCTTCCCGGGTTCTGCTTAAAGATGACCTGTACAAGATTCGCGCGCAAGTTGCCAACTGGATTGCCGACGATGTCGTGCAGGTCGTCCTGATCACTGGAGGCACAGGCTTCACTGGGCGTGACAGTACGCCGGAGGCGGTGAGCTGCCTGTTGGACAAGCAGGTCGATGGTTTTGGCGAGCTGTTCCGCCAGATATCGGTGGCGGATATTGGTACATCCACTGTCCAGTCCCGTGCTCTCGCCGGTCTGGCCAATGGCACGCTGGTCTGCTGCCTGCCAGGCTCGACCAACGCTGTACGCACCGGGTGGGACGGCATTCTTGCCGAGCAACTGGATTCCCGGCACCGTCCCTGCAATTTCGTTCCTCACCTGAAACAGGCGGAACCCTGTGTATCCCGTGGGTAAGCCCGGGAAGACTGGCAGCCTGATGGCTGTCGAGGTGGCTTTGGCGCGGCTATTGGAAATGGCAGAAGCAACGCCGATTGTCGAGCGTGAACGCTTGCCGTTGGCGCAGGCCCAGGGGCGGGTGCTGGCCAATGACCTGGTTTCGACGCTGGATCTACCGCCGTGGCCGAACAGTGCCATGGACGGCTACGCCTTGTGCGCGACCGATTGGGCGGGCGAGCCGTTGGTGGTCAGCCAGAAGATATTTGCAGGTAATGCTCCGGAGCCCTTGAAGCCCGGTACCTGCGCCCGAATCTTCACCGGTGCGCCTGTCCCCGCAGGGGCCGACTGCGTCGAGATGCAGGAAAACGCCGAAGTGCTGGCCGATGAGCGAGTCCGTTTCATCGAAGGATTGATACCCGGACAAAACATTCGTCCACAAGGCCAGGAAACTACCGTCGGTGAACTGATACTGGCAGCCGGCACACGCCTTGGGCCGATTGAACAGGGGCTGGCTGCTTCGCTGGGCTGCGCTGAACTGGAGGTGATACGGAAAGTTCGCGTTGCGGTACTGTCCACCGGCGATGAGCTGGTTGAACCAGGCGAGGCCCTGGGGCCTGGCCAGATTTACAACAGCAACCGGGTCTTGCTCTGCAGCTGGTTGCAGCGCCTGGGATGTGAAGTGATCGACGCCGGCATTCTTCCCGATAACCTTGAGACGACGCGCGCTCGCCTTGGAGCGTTAAAAGATGTCGACCTGATACTGTCGACCGGTGGCGTTTCGGTAGGTGAGGCGGACTTTTTGGGCATCGCCCTGCGAGAGGAGGGTGAGCTCGCATTGTGGAAACTCGCGATCAAACCAGGAAAACCACTGACATGCGGACATTTCCGTGGCGTTCCAGTGATCGGGCTGCCTGGTAATCCAGCGTCTACCCTTGTGACCTTTGCCTTGTTGGCGAGGCCCTATCTCTTGCGTCGCCAGGGCGTAAAAGAAGTTGAACCCTTGAAAATCCAGGTTCCGGCAGGATTTGTCTGGCCCAAGGCAGGCAACCGGCGCGAGTACTTGCGAGGGCGTCTGGAAAATGGCCGGGCAATCATCTACAAGAACCAGAGCTCGGGCGTGTTGCGCAGTGCTGCGTGGGCTGATGGTTTGGTCGAAGTACGGGAAGATCGCACACTGGTAAAAGGAGACAGCGTAGGTTTCATTCCGCTGAGCGAAGTGTTGGGCTGATCTACGTCGCACAACTCTCACACTAACCCGGTTGATCAAACCGGGTTTTTTGTTCAAGGCCGCCACTTATCGAGCGAGAAGTGCTACCAGCTGATCGAAACGGCTGTTGGCAATCCACCCCAAAAGCCCGATGACCACGGCTGTTCCACCCGCCGCGTAGGCGAGCCGGTGTTTGATGGATTTGACGTCGCCCCGGACTTCTTCCATGTGCCTGCGGATGTATTTGAGGTGGGTTTCGAGTTCAACGACGCGAGGTTCCATATCGATTTCTCCAGTGGGTTTTGCGCTGTTGTTCCGTTCGGTTTGATAACTGGCTCGCCTTTCTGCGAGCGGTGTGACCGGGGTGCCCGGCAACCTGATGTCATGGCTTTGCATGGTACGTCCCTGTAATGAATGCTCGTAGCCCCAACTTGTACCAATCTCACTCCAGGGTCAATTGAGCCGATTCCTCACGTTTTGTAAGAAAAAACCCCGCTCTGTAGGACCTCGTTAGCGTTCAACTTGAAATAATTCAATTTTTTGCGACTTTTATGGGGTGCAACGGGGTCACATTTCTCATATGCAATTCAATCAGGGGAGTGACCGCAATGGATGAACGCAAGGCGCTGTTGATTCTGCATGGGAAGCAGGCGCTCAACGAGGAAGTCCGGGCGGCTGTTCAGGACAAGCGTGCGCAAGGCTGGGAGTTGGCCGTTCGCCTGACCTGGGAGGCCGGTGATGCACAGCGATTAGTGGAAGAGGCGCTGGCTGCCGGTTATACGAAGGTCATCGCCGGTGGTGGCGACGGGACGTTGCGCGATATTGCGGAGGCCATGGCCGGGCACTCGACGAAGGCCAGTCTGGTGCTGATGCCGTTGGGAACGGCCAACGATTTTGCCCGCGCGGCCGGTATCCCTCTCGAGCCTGCTCCAGCCCTGGATCTTCTGGAGGTTCAACCGCGTGCCATCGATCTGGGCGAGGTTGGCGGCCAGGTGTTCCTGAACATGGCCACGGGCGGCTTTGGCAGTCAGGTCACGGCGAACACCTCGGAGGATCTGAAAAAAGTGCTCGGCGGCGCTGCGTATCTGTTCACCGGCTTGTCCCGCTTCAGTGAGTTGCATGCGGCCTATGGCGAGCTGCATGGTCCGGATTTTCAGTGGAGTGGCGAGCTGCTGGCGCTGGGCATCGGTAACGGTCGTCAGGCCGGTGGTGGCCACGTGTTGTGTCCGCAGGCGTTGGCAGATGATGGCCTGCTGGATATCAGCATCCTGCCGGCGCCGCAGGAAGTGGTCGGTACATTGAAAAGTCTGCTTGCCGATGGCTTCGGCATCGACAGCATGTTTGTCCGCGCACGCTTGCCCTGGGTCGAGATCAAGGTCTCGGAAGGTCTTTACATCAATCTCGATGGCGAGCCGCTTGAAGGGGAGAGCTTGCGCTTCTCGGCGCGTCCGGCCGCACTGCGGGTGCATCTGCCCGAGAACTCGCCGCTGCTGAGCGCTCCTGCGGCGATCAATCGTCCAGACTGATGATTTGCTCGCGCACAGCGAACAGTACGAGGCCCGCCACATCGTATATCTGCAAGCGTTTCATGATTTGTGAGCGATGGGTCTCAACCGTCTTGATGCTCAGACCCAGGCCGTTGGCGATTTCCCGGGTGGATTTCCCGCGAACGATCAGCCGCAGGATTTCCAGCTGGCGTGCCGTCAGGTTGTGCGAATCGGCGGGGTCCGGGTGGTGCTTCTGGTTTCGAGTCAGCGCCTGGTTGATGACGGTATGGGCGATGGCCGGGCTCAGGTAGCGCTCGTTATTGCGCAGGGCATCAAGGGCGTGCTCGAGTTCGGTTGCCGTGGTGTCCTTGAGCAGATAGCCATGCGCGCCGGATTCCAGTGCCTGCATGATCAATGCCGGGTCGGTGTGCATCGACAGGATCAGTACCTTGCTTTGCGGGCGTACTCGTTTGAGGCGCTGCAAGGCTTCAAGGCCACCGGTTTCCTTCATGGAAATATCCAGCAGCACGATATCCGGGGACAGCCGCTCGACCATGTCGAGCAATTGCGAGCCGTCATTGGCTTCACCGATTACCGCGTAGCCGGGAATATCCAGCACCAGGGCGCGCACGCCAGCCCTGATCAGCGAGTGGTCATCCACCAGAAGTAAGTTACAAGTCAATGCATAACCTTATTCGTACTGGCCCGTTCCAGCGCACGGGGCGCCCACGGGAAGAGAGCTTCGATTTGAGTGCCTTTGCCCGGCTCGCTGGTCACGCGCAAGGTACCGCCCAACTGGTCGATCCGTTCTGACATCCCGGCCATGCCACGTTGTCCCTCACGGCCCGGATCGATCGCCGGCGCAAAACCCTGGCCATCGTCACTGATCGACAGGACCAGGCCCAACGGTTGGCGTTGCAGGCGAACCAACAGATTTTTTGCTTCAGCATGACGCAAGATATTGGTCACCGCTTCCTGGGTGATTCGAAACGCGGCCACGGCTATTTCTTCCGGTATGCCGGTCAGCCGTGAATGGCATTCCAGGCTCCAGTGCACCGGCGTATTGCCCAGGGTCTTGAGCAAATGCGCCCGCAGACTGGCTTCCAGCCCCAGGCTCGTCAACTGCCTGGGGTTGAGGATGGCCGACACGTCACGCACTTTGGTCAGGGTTTCTTCCAGCGTGTCGCAGAGCACGGAGCATTGTTCTTGCAGTTCGTCGGGCATTCGGCGTTTGAGCCATTCACTTTGAAGTTTTGCCGCAGTGAGCAATTGGCCAATATCGTCGTGCAGTTCCCGACTGAGCCGGTGGCGTTCGTTTTCCTGAACCTCCAATAGCCGGTCGGCCAGCTCTTGAGGTTCGAACTTTATGGACTTGCGCGACAGGTAATGCTGCAACCAGACACACGCCAGCACTGCCATATTGAGCAGCAGCAGGCCAAGTGGCAGATGAGTGGACAGGTTGTAAATCGCCAGGCTGCCAAGCGCCGAGCAGGTACACAGCAACAGTGTGAACCGGCGTGCGTTTTCTCGGGAGGGTGGCCACGTGGTAATTGACTTGAGGCTGGCGTACATAGCGGATGGAGCCAATGGATGTTCGCTGCGGGCAGACCGGTCATATTGACTGACGGGTCTATGTCTGAGTCACACTGCCATTAATTGACGTCAACTAATGGTCGGCATAATACCACTTAAGATACCGTTGGTCGCGTTTGGTATATATGCCCATACAGTCAGGAAATAAAGGTTTGGACGTTAGTTCCACAATGGAAAAAGTGTGCCGTCAGGAGGGGGTTGTTTGTATCGAACTGTCGTCGACAGATATGAAATATTCAATTGCGACATGAGCGTGTTCTAGTTAATAGAGGGGCATCATGACAATAAGAATACGAATCAACACATAGTTGTCAGAAATTTAAGCCTGGCGTTCTGAATAGGAAACGAGCGTGAACGGTTTGGAATTAGCCTGCGGTTGAAACTGGCTTTGCCCCACCTGGAAGGCAAAAGCCTCAATCAGCGATGTCTGTTCGCTGTCGTCCAGGCTGAGTTGGCCCGTGTTCTGATCAATCAATTCAAGTTGCCACGCCATCAAGGTGAAGCAGTCCTTGAGTGCACTCAGCGCCTGATCGTGCAGGTCCACATGACTCTGGGCGTGGTTCAGCAGGCCATGAATGTGCAGGGAGAACTCCGAAACGGCAACGAGGGCAAGGGCATCTGCCCTGCTGGCCAGCTTCAAGAGGGTGCTCATCATGCAGTCAATGGCATCCTTGTCATTGCTGATCAGTTGCAAATGACTCAGGCATTCCTCGGATTTGGCCAGGAGCGTTTCAGCCTCGACGAGAAACTCCGGGAGCCGCTGAGTCCACTCTTTACGGTTCGGCATGCTTATCTCCACAACGTCATGTCAAATGAGGGAATGTCGTGTGTGTGGGCGAGGACGATCTGTGTCCCGGCGTTGCGGTGCCGTTGTGAGATCGCGCTTCGTCCGGCCGAAAGGCAGGCAGTGAAACTCGAGAGGGTGGATGGCCACTGACCTGCGATCGCACACAAAAGCCTGACTCCGTTCATGCAATGAGAATGGCGTCACATTAATGGCTATTGGATATTGCGAATATCAGG
>Ga0182008_10002909_pt1 | contig 10593 bp, 8 predicted proteins | sample Sormic07211129_1_FD_120482 | JGI IMG/M metagenome (GOLD analysis project Ga0182008, IMG submission 120482) | Rhizosphere microbial communities from Sorghum bicolor, Mead, Nebraska, USA - 072115-129_1 metaG | ecosystem: Host-associated > Plants > Roots > Rhizosphere | place: USA: Nebraska...
AAAACTAAAGAGGTAGTAAATGGCCAAGACAAATTTCCAATACGAAAAACGGCAAAAAGAGCTGGAAAAGAAGAAGAAAGCCGAGGAAAAAGCCAGGCGCAAGCTGGAAGCGAAGAACAATCCTAAGCCGGCCGACGGCAGCGAGGGCGATGAGCCGGAAGCGGACGACGCAGACGTCGACGCTGATCCAGCCGCCGCTGGCGACGCTCCTGCCCAGCCGCAGTAATTCCCCTGTTTCTGACGACCGGTGCGGCATGGCCGCGCCGGTCTCCCCGCGTTTTCCCTTCCCCCGCTACAAGCGCGGCCGCTGGCCGATCGCCAGTTGCAGCTGCGTGCTGGCGATGGCCGCATCGGCGCGCGCCTGCACATAACCCTGATACGCCTCATCGGCCGAACGCTGCGCCGCCAGCCATTCCAGCAGCGAGGCATTGCCACTGAAGTAGGACAGGCGCATGCCGTCGACCACCTTTTGCGCATCGACCAGCACGCCGTCGCGGTAGCGCGCCAGCCTGTCCTGCGCCGCACGCAGCTGCCGCTGCGCCGTGCGCACCTGCGTTTCCGCCGCCAGTTCCGCCTGGCGCAGGGCCAGCATCGCTTGCGTCACGCCCGCTTCCGCCTGCACCACGTCGCCCTTGTCGCGCCGCGACAGGGGGATGGGGATGGCCAGCGATACGCTCAAGGCGCGCGAGCGCGGCGACCCGTCGACGGGATTGCCGCTGGCGTCAACGCCGTCATGGTAGCCGCGCGCGGCGGCCAGGCCCACGGTGACGGTCGGGTCGACGGCGCGGTTGGCGCGCACGAGCGCCGCGCCGTCGCGCAGATTGTCCACGGTGGCGCGGGCGATGCGCACGTCGCTGCGCGCCTCAAGCGCCTGCGGCACCAGCACCGTGGCATCCCTGTTCTCATACGCGGCGAAGTCGCAGGCCAGCTGCGCGTCCGGAAACAGGCTGTCGAACCGGCGGCCCAAGGGCGGCGACAAATTCAACATGGCGCTGTCGGCCTCGCTGCGCGCCTGCGCCAGCTCGGCCTGGAACTGGTCGCGTTCCACGCGCGACTGCAGCAGCTCGATGCCGCCCACGTCGCCCGCCTTGCGCCGCACGGCGTTCGCTTCCACCACTTTCGACAGGGCCGCCATGGTCTGCTCCTTGCGCGCGAGGACCTCGCGCGTGCGGCACGCTTCCGTGAACGCGGCGGCGGCCGTGGCATACAGTTCGCTTTTGAAGCCGGCCACCGTTTCCTCGGCCAGCGCGACATGGCTGCGCGCCGCCTTCAAGCGCGCGGCGCGCTTGCCGCCCGTCTCGATGGCCATGCTGATGGCCGGATTCCACGTGACGGGGCGGTGCTCGACGCTGCGCACGGTTTCGCGCGTGGCGCCCAGCGTGAATTCGGGATCGGGACGCAGGCCGGCGATGCCGATGCCGGCCTTGGCCGAGACGATGTCTTCCTGCTGCGCCTGCAATTCCAGGCTGTGGCTTTCCACGGTGGACAAATAGGTCTCGAAGGTCAACGGGGCGGCGCTGGCGCAGGGTGCGATCAGCCAGGCCGCCAGCAGTACATTAAAACGTGTCATGGTTCACTCCTTCGGTATCGGTCCGGCGTTGTTGTACATACGCCTCGATCAGGTAATACAGGGCCGGCAACAGCAGCAGGGTCAGTGCCGTCGCCGTCACCAGGCCGCCCACCACCACCGTGGCCAACGGGCGCTGCACGTCGCTGCCCAGGCCTGTCGCCAGCATGGCCGGCGTCAGCCCCAGGGCGGCCACGGTGGCCGTCATCAGCACGGGGCGCATGCGGTCGCGCGCGCCTTCCAGCACGGCGTCGCGCAAGTTTTTCCCCTCGTCGGCGCGCAAGCGGTTGATCTGCGCCAGCATCAGCACGGCATTGAGCACGGCCACGCCGAACAGGGCGATGAAGCCGACGGCGCTCGACACGTTCAGGGTCATGCCGCGCAGGTGCAGCGCGGCCAGGCCGCCCAGCATGGCCAGCGGCACGGCCAGCAGGACCAGCGCGGGCTGGCGCAGGTTGCGGAACTGGCCAAACAGCAGCAGGAACATGGCGCCCAGGGTCATCGGCAGGATCAGGGTCAGGCGGCTTTGCGCGCGCTGCAGGTTTTCGAACTGGCCGCCCCACTCGACGCTGATGCGCTGGTGCTCGTTGGCCACGGCTTGCGCCACCAGCGGGCGCGCTTCGGCCAGGAAGCCGGCCAGGTCGCGCCCGCGGGCATTGAGGCGCACGATGATGTGGCGCCGCCCCATTTCACGCACGATCACGCTTTCGCCCGAGGTGGTGCTGATGGTGGCCACCTGCGCCAGCGGTATCCTCGCGCCGTTGGCGGCAGTGAGCTTCAGGCTGGCGATGGCGTCCGGGCTGGAGCGCGTGGCGGGCGGGAAGCGTACGGCGATGTCGTAGCTTTTCTCGCCTACGTAGACCTGGCCGATGGGCGCGCCGCCGATGCCGGTGGCAATCAGGTCGGCCACGTCGGCCGCATTGATTCCGTAGCGGGCCGCCTTCGCGCGGTCCAGTTCCACCTTCAGGTTGGGCAGCGGCGGCTCCACGTCCACCGCCACGTCGGAAGCGCCGTGGACAGTCTTCAGCACATTGGCCACCTTGCCGGCGATGGCGCGCACCTCATCGAGGTCGTTGCCGAAGATTTTCACCGTCAGGTCGCTGTGCGCGCCCGACAATTTGTCCTGTACGCCATCGATCATCGGCTGCATGAAGGCGACTGTGACTCCGGGCATGCGCGCGAAGCGCTCGTTCATTTTTGCGATCAGCTGCTGCTTGCTCATGCCCGACTTCCAGCTTTTATAGGGATGCAGTCCCACGCTTGCCTCGATGTGCGACGGCGTCCAGTAATCGGTGCCGTCGTCGTTGCGTCCCGTCTGCGTGACGATGGTCGACACTTCCGGGAATTCCAGCGCGGCGCGCCGCAGTTCGCTGGCCATTTTCGACGCCTTGTCCAAGGTGATCCCGGGCGGCATCTGCACCTGCAGCCACAGCGAACCCTCATCGAGATAGGGCAGGAAGTCGCGGCCGATGCTGCCGCCCAGGATGGCAAGCGCTGCGAGCGATCCTGCGCACACCATCGCCACCCAGCGCTTCTTGCCCACCATGCGATCGAGGAAGCGGCCATACGCGCCCGTCAGCTTGTCCAGCAAGCGGTTATGGAAGGTGCGGCGCGGCTTGCGCATGGCCAGCCAGGCCAGGCCCGGGATCAGCACCAGCGCCACCACCAGCGCACCCACGAGCGCCGCGCCCACCGCATACGCCATGGGCGAGAACAGCTTGTACTCGATGCGCTGGAAGGCGAACAGGGGCAGATAGGCGGCGATGATGACGGCCATGCCGAACATGATGGGGCGCGCCACCTGCAGGGTCGCCTCGATGGCGTCCTGCAGGGTGAGCGGCCGGTCCTGCTCGCGCTCGCGGCGGCGCAGCATGTTTTCCAGCACCACCACGGAACCGTCGACGAGGATGCCGAAGTCGATCGCCCCCAGGGACAGCAAATTGGCGGGAATCTTAAAGTGGTGCATGAAGATGAAGGCGATCAGCAGGGCCAGCGGGATCGTCAGCGCGACGATGGCGGCCGCGCGCGGGCTGCCCAAAAACAGCAGCAGCACGAGGGCGACGAGCAGCATGCCTTCGCCCAGGGTATAACTGACCGTGTGCAGGGTGGCGTCGATCAGCGAGCTGCGGTCCAGGTAGGGCACGACCTTGACGTCCTTCGGCAGCACGTTGGCATTCAGGTCGTCGACGGCCGCATGGATGCCGGCCAGCGCCTCGGACGGGTTGAAATCCTTCAGCAGCAGGGTGATGCCTTCGATGGTGTCGGGGTTGTCGTCCTTGCCGAGGATGCCGCGCCGCTCGACGTTGCCGTAGGCGAGCTTGCCCAGGTCCTTCACCAGCACGGGCACGCCGTCCTTGCTGCTGACGACGACATTGCCCATGTCGTCGAGCGAATGCAGCAGGCCCACGCCGCGCACCACGTACGATTGCTGGCCGCGGTCGATGACGCTGCCGCCGCCGCTGAGGTTATTGGCGTTGATGGCGTCCTTCACCTGCGCCAGCGAGAAGCCGTAGCTGTCCAGTTTTGCGGGGTCGAGTTCCAGCATGAATTGCGTCGTCAGGCCGCCGAAATTGCTGACGTCGGCCACGCCGCGCACCTGCTGCAGGCGCGGGATCACGGTCCAGAACTGCAGCTCGGACAGTTCGCGCAGGGAGCGTGTTTTCGATTCCAGCGTGTAGCGGTAGATCTCGCCCGTGGGCGAGGTGTAGGGATCGAGCCCCGGCTTGGCGTCGTACGGCAGGTTCACGCTGGCCAGGCGCTCCTGCAGCCGTTCGCGCGTGAAGTAGCCGTCGCTGCCGTCCTCGAACACCACCGTGATCAGCGACAGCGCGAACAGGCTGCGCGTGCGCAGCACGTGCATGCCGGGCGTGCCGAGCAGGGCGCGTTCGAGCGGAATGGTGATCTGCTGCTCGATTTCCTCTGCGCCCAGGCCCGGCACCTGCGTGACGATCTGCGAGGTGACGTCGGCGATGTCGGGATAGGCTTCGATGGGCAGCTGCTTCCAGCAGTAGACGCCGTAGACGGCGACGAACAGCAGCACCAGCCAGACGATGCCGCGCCGCTGGCAGCAGGTGGCGATGAAACGGTCAATCATTGAGCAGCACTCCTTCCTTGACGACGATGCGTTCGCCCGCTTTCAGGCCGGCGAGGATTTCCACCTGTTCTCCATGGCTGGCGCCCACTTCCACCGTGCGCGGCGTGAATACCAGCGGGCTGCGCTCGACCATCACGCGCGTCGATGGGCCGCTTTGCAGCACGGCGGCCGCGGGCACGAGGAGGGCGCGGCGGCTGGCGCCGGCGAATCCCGCGTGAGCGAACATGCCCGGCTTGAAGGTACCGGCGCGGTTGTCGATGGCCACGCGCACTTTCACCGTACGCGTCTCGGGATCGAGCACGGCGCCCACATACGCGACCTTGCCCTCGAAAGCCTTGCCGGGCCAGGCATCGACGGTGATGCGGGCCGTCTGGCCCACGGCCACCTGCGCCAGGTCCCTTTCGGCCACGTTGGCCGACAGCCAGACGGTGGAGAGATCGGCCACCGTCATGACGGGCGCGTTGATATCGTTCCAGTAGCCGCCCTGGGCGCCGTCCATGGCGATCACGGTACCGGCGATGGGCGAACGCAGCACGTAGTCGCGGCGCGAACCGCGCGCGCCGGCGCCGTACTGGGCCAGCTTGTCGGCGCTGGCCTGCGCGTCGCTGCCCGCCTGCGCAAAGGCCGCCTGGGCCGCTTCATATTCCTTGCGCGCGGCGATTTCCGCCTCGAACAGGGTTTTCTGGCGCTCCAGTTCCTGGCGCGCCTGCAGCAGGGCGGACTTCGCCTTGCTGTCGTCCGCGTAGGCGGCACTGAGTTCCGCCGAGTCGAGCGTGAACAGCGGGTCGCCCGCCTTCACGCTGTCGCCTAGGGCGCGCTGCAAGCGCGTGATGCGCCCGGCCAGGGGCGGCGTGATCTTCACCAGTTTTTCCGGCATCGCTTCGATGCTGCCCGGCGCCTCCGTCTGCGTGGCGATCTCCTGTTCCTGCACGGCGGCGATCTGCAGGCGCTGGCGCAGCGGCGACATCCTGTCGACGGCGATGCTGCCGTCGTCCAGATACATCGATTGGACGGGCGGCGTGGCTGCCGCCGTCGGTTTGGCGCAGCCGGCCAGGGCCGAGCAGGCGAGAGCGAGGGCGCAGCTGGCGCCCAGGGCGTTGCGGGTGGTCGTGTTCATCCCGTGTTTCCTTGTTATTGATGGTGATGGGGCATGCATGGATGCCGTGCCCAGGCGGGCGGTCAGAGGGGAGCGCGGGCAGCGGTATGACAGCGCCGGGAAAGCATAGCAATGTGCTCCTGAAGAAGCGCCCAAGAACGCCTGAATCATTCTTCAGGTTGCGTGCGCGCGCGGTATGGCGCGGTAAAATGCAAGGATGGAAAATGCGGGAAAACGCAGCACAATGGGAAAGGCAGGCATGAGAATCCTCCTGGTGGAAGACGACCGCAAGGCGGCGCGCCTGCTGGCCCGTGGCTTGCAGGAAGAAGGCTTTGTCGTCGACGTGGCGCACAGCGCGGAAGAGGGCGAGGACGAAAGCTACGCCGTCGACTATGACGCGATCGTGCTGGACTGGATGTTGCCGGGCAAGCAGGGCATCGATTTTTGCCGCGATTTGCGCGCGCGCGGCATCCAGACGCCCGTGCTGATGCTCACGGCGCGCGACGCCACGGCCGACCGGGTGGCGGGCCTGAACACGGGCGCCGACGATTACCTGACCAAGCCGTTCGAATTCGAGGAGCTGCTGGCGCGCATCCGCGCCTTGCTGCGCCGCTCGGACATCAGCCGCCCGCTGGTGCTGGCGCTGGCCGACCTGACGCTCGATCCCGTCAGCCACCAGGCGACGCGGGCCGGCGCGCCGCTGGTGCTCACGCCCAAGGAATACGCGATTCTGCTGATCCTGCTGCGCCAGGCGGGCGAGGTGGTGAGCCGCGCGCGCCTGGCCGAGCAGATCTGGCAGGCTGACCTGATCGGTATCGACAACCTGATCGACGTCCACGTGCGCAACCTGCGGGGCAAGGTCGATGCGCCGGGCTTGCCGCCCCTGATCCACACGGTGCGCGGACGCGGCTTCCGCCTGGCGGAAAACCATGGTGGCTAGCTTTCGCAAGCGATTGCTGCTGGTGCACCTGGCCGTCATCCTGGCCATCGTCGCCTGCACGGCGCTGGCCGGCTACTGGGGCCTGTCGCGCGCCGTGCATGGCCAGCTCGATGCGGCCCTGCTGGCGCTGGCCGAGACGGAAATGGCCATGCTGCCGGCCGCGCCGCGCCAGCCCGTGCAGGTGCACGAGGTGGCGCCGGGCCTGGCGCCGCCGTCGTTGACGCGGCTGGACCGCCTGGTGCAGATCATCGATGGCGAAGGCCGCGTGCTGGCGCGCAGCCGCAACCTGGAGGCGGCGCAGCTGCCGGCGCCGCCCGCCCTGCTGGCGCGCCTGGCGGCCGGCGAGACCGTCTTCGAAACCTTGCCCAAGTTCGGCGAGGAGCCGCTGCGCATGGTCTCGATTCCCGTGCCCTCGTCCGGCGCGCGCCTGGCGGTGCAAGTGGCCGGTTCGCTCGACGACACGAATCACGTGCTGGCCGCGGCCACCGTGCTGTTTGGCGCCATGGCGCTCGCCTTGCTGGCGGCCGTGGGCCTGGCCGGCGAAATGCTCACGCGCCGCGTGCTGGGCGCCATCGACGACGTGGTAGACCAGGCGCATTCGATCGGCGAAGCCAGCCTGCACCAGCGCCTGCCCCATCCCGGCACGCAGGACGAGATCGGCCGCCTGGTCGATACCCTGAACGCCATGCTGGACCGCCTGGAACACGGCTACGATGCGCAGCGCCGCTTCACGGCCGACGCTTCGCACGAACTGCGCTCGCCTCTGTCGCGCCTGCGTACGGAAATCGAAATCACCCTGCGCCGCCCGCGCGAAGCGCCCGAGTATGTCGATGCGCTGGCGTCTTGCCTCGATGAAGTGCAGCGCCTGACGACCCTGGTGGAAGAACTGCTGATGCTCACGCGCCTGGACGTGGGGCAGGAGCGCAATGCCGTGGAAACCATCGCGCTCAATCCGCTCGTGCGGGCGGCCGCGCAGCGGCTGGAAAAGCCGGCAGCGCAGCGCGGCATCCGCATCGTCTTCGATGACAGTGTGGCCGTGCACGCGCGCGTGGCGGCCGGCCCCGTGGACCTGGTGCTGGCCAATCTGCTCGATAACGCCGTGAAGTTTTCGCCGCCAGGAAGCGTCATCAGCGTGCACGTGGCGCGCGAGGGCGAACATGCGCTCGTCGGCGTGGCGGACGCGGGACCGGGCATCGGCGTGGAAGACTTACCGCATCTGTTCGAGCGCTTTTACCGTGGCGCGCAGGCGCGCGCGGGCGAGGCGCCCGGCTTCGGCCTGGGCCTGGCCCTGTCGCAAGCCATCGTGCACGCGTACGGCGGCAGCATCGAGGCGCGCAACCGTCCGCAAGGCGGCGCACTGTTTACCATGCGCCTGCCAGCTTCAGGCTGAGGAGGCGACGCCTTCCCAGCGCACCTGCCGCACTTGCGGCCAGGCGCCCGCGCGGTTGACGAAGCGCACCAGCACGGCGCGCTGCACGGCCTGGCACAGCACCGTGGCGATCAGCCGCACCACTTGCCGGGCTTCGTCCCAGCTGCGCAGCATCTGCGACGGCGCCAGGCCCGCGCCTTTGAGTTCGGCCAGCAGCAGGCGCACCACGTGGTCGGCTTGCGCCGCGGGGCAGGTGACGGTCAGGCGGTAGGTGGCCACGACGGGACCGCGCCCGGCAAACCAATGGAAGAATTTTTTCATCATCACACTCCCCGTTCGGCGACAAATTCCGCGTTGTTCACGAGCGCCCAGCGCACGGCCGAGACGCTGCCTTCCAGGCTCACCTGGCTGACGATCTGTTCCAGCAATCCCAGGCTGGACAAGGGTGTGAGCAGGTCGGCCCGCACTTCGATGCGCCCGGCCTGCGCCGCGTCTTCGCTGTGCAAGGATTGCAGCATCAGCGCCGGCATGCCGCTGATCAAGCGCAGCATCAGCTTGCGCACTTGCACTTCCTGCTCCGCCTCGCACACGGCCGTCACGCGATAGATGCTTTCCGTCTCGATGCCCGCTTCGCTGCCGTGCGCGTTGATCCGTTGCGCCAGGTGGCGCAGCACCAGGTTGGCGATCAGCACGAAGCCCGTGCCGATGGCCGCTTCCAGGGCAAACCCCAGGCCGCACAGGATGCCGATGGCGGCCGAGCACCACAGCGTGGCGGCCGTGTTCAGGCCGCGCACCGTCATGCCTTCGCGCATGATGACGCCGGCGCCGAGAAAGCCGATGCCCGACACCACCTGCGCGGCGATGCGCATATGGCCGGAGCTGTCGCCTTCGAGCACGGAAACCATCACGAACAGCGAGGCGCCGACAGACACCAGCGCATTCGTGCGCAGGCCCGCCATGCGCTGGCGCAGCTGGCGTTCGGCGCCGATCATGGCGCCCAGGGTCAAAGCCGCGGCAACGCGCAGCGCAAAGTCAAATACCACCATCAGTTTCTCCCGGCTGGGGAGGAACAGGCGAGTGCAAGGGCGAAGAAAATCCGCCCGCAAGGGGGCAGCAGACGATCACGGTGGAACGATGAGGAGGGAAGTGGCGGCGAATGTGCATCGCCGCTGGTAAAACCGCACCTTGCCGAGGGCAGGGCGGGCGGAATGCGCGCGTCTTGCCTAAGGCCGATCGCCGATGGTCAATCGACTACTGTCACTGGAACAAGCACCCACGAGTCACTCCATATCATTGATAACGGGGACAGTCTAGCCAGTGGTGCCGCATTGGTCAACTGAAGCTCTCTTCAGGCAGCCGCCGCGTCGTCCCCGCCAATGCGGGGACGGTGAAGGCGACCGGTAGAAACTCAATGGGCGGCGTCGGCATGCGCTTCGGCATGGGCATGCTCGCCGCCGCCGAAAAAGCGTGCGGCGCGCTTGCCCAGGCTGTCGAGATAGGTGTAGGCGACGGGCACCACCACCAGCGTCAACAGGGTCGAGGTGATCACGCCGCCGATGACGGCGCGGCCCATCGGCGCCTGCGATTCGCCGCCGTCGCCCATGCCGATGGCCATCGGCAGCATGCCGAAGACCATCGCCAGGGTCGTCATCAGGATGGGACGCAAACGCACCTGCCCCGCTTCCATCAGCGCCTCGAACTGCCCCAGGCCTTCGCGCTGGCGCTGGTTGGTGAAGTCGACCAGCAGAATCGCGTTCTTCGTCACTAAGCCCATGAGCATGATGAAGCCGATCACGGAGAAGATGTTCAGGGTGCTGCCCGTGATCAGCAGCGCGGCCAGCACGCCGATCAGCGACAGCGGCAAGGACACCATGATGGCGATCGGCTGCAGGAAGCTGCCGAACTGCGAGGCCAGCACCAGGTAGATGAAGATCACGGCGATCCCCAGCGCCATCATCGCGCCGCCCATGGTTTCGGCCATCTGCTGCGCATTGCCGGCCACGTCGAAGCGCACGCCCGGCGGCAGGTCGATGGACTTGATGGCCTTCTGCACGTCGGCGTCGACGTCGCCGGCAGGGCGGCCCTGCACGCCCGCATAGATGGCGACCCGGCGCTGCAAGGCCTGGCGTTTGAGCACCTGCGGGCTCGATGACGGCACGAATTCGACCACCTGGCGCAGCGGGATCATGACGGGCTTGCCGTTCGCGTCGAACTTGCTCGACGCCAGCGACAGGTCGGCCAGGTCGGCCACTTTTTGCCGGCCCGATTTGGGCAGCTGCACGTTGACGTCGTAGTTCTGCCCGTCGGACGCCAGCCAGTGGCTGACCGTGTCGCCCGCCACGAACGGCCGCAAGGCATTGCCGATCTGCTGCACCGACAAGCCCAGGTCGCTGGCCAGCTCGTTGTTGATCTTCACGGTGGTCGACGGATTGGCGCCTTCCTGGCTGTATTCCATGTCGGCCAGGCCCTTGATGTTGCGCATCTTGTCCATCAGGGTGTGCGCCACCGCATCGAGCTTGCCTTCGTC
>Ga0182008_10002911_pt1 | contig 10590 bp, 9 predicted proteins | sample Sormic07211129_1_FD_120482 | JGI IMG/M metagenome (GOLD analysis project Ga0182008, IMG submission 120482) | Rhizosphere microbial communities from Sorghum bicolor, Mead, Nebraska, USA - 072115-129_1 metaG | ecosystem: Host-associated > Plants > Roots > Rhizosphere | place: USA: Nebraska...
AAAATCACTTTACTGGAATTGAGTGGTGGAATAAGATGGGTAATTTTCCGTATTCAATAAGATACCATGTAGAAATATCGCAGCTTATGTATGGCATAAGCGATAATCCCTCAGACTCAGATTCTATAATTTATAGCCCATATCACGTATTGCTTCCAAATAGTGAAGGTTCAGGTAAACAATACCCAGTTTCTTTTCATAATGCCAGAATCAAAGAAGATGGTTGCATATGTTATAATGTTAAATCAGGTAATTGCAGCACTGGGTTGAGATACAATGTGTAGTTGAAATTGGAGCTTGTACTATCATCATTTTCAACAAATACTGTTTGCGGACTACTTTAATCTATAATTAAGGAACATCTAAAGAAGTTTTCAGATGTTATTTGTAATGGCAAATACGTAGTAACCTCATCTACACACAGTGAGTAAGAATGGTCGCATGCTTCCAATGTAGGGAAGGTGATGATAGTAAGAATATGCTAGCTATACGATTGAATCCTGATCACATGAATTGGATGGTGGATTTAGCTGTTTATTCTTTTTTATCTCATCTACTTGGTATCAATGACAAGGTTATTTGAATTGCTTGAAGAACAGGGAGAAAATTGAAAAGATATCGGGAATCAAGCAAACCGGATGAAAGCATCGATAAATGGTTTAGAGCAGCTGACGAAAATGCTAAACCGAAGCTCCTAGTCATGAGAAATAAATATTGTACGGATTATATCTTGTAAAACGATTGTCTAACTTTCAGTGAAGAGTGAATACAATCTAGAAAAATTTAGGTAAAGACAACAGCAATTATTCAAATCAAATACCAACATACGTTCGCACACTGTTCGATAGAAGATCGCCCCACCAAGTCAAACATAGATCATAAAAGGTTTCTATGCATAGATATTCTCCTCTAAATCTATGACCTAGCCTCCTAGTGCGCTCATCCTGTGATCCTTAAATTTTGTAACAACAACTCAATAAGTTGGCTAAGATAATTTATTTATTAGAATTATCATCTACGACTGTAGTTTTCAGATCATCATATGGCATTTCGTAAAAATGTGAAAAAATGATGACTTGAATCTGCGAACCTTACCCAATCCATTTAGTTCAACGGCAACATATACTTGAAATGTAATATGTAATTTGCTTCTTACCATGTTAGTCCTATCTGTAAGTAGCTCTATTATTATGGCACAAATAATAAATTTCTTACAAACGTAGAATCCAGAATTATATAAGACAGACAAGTACGGCTCAAATTATAGTTGAAATGCCCTATATGCTACTAATCCAGACAAAGGTGATAAATTAAGTATCTTAATTTAGGTACACAAAACATCTTCCATCTCCCCATGATTAGGACCAGATTCGTAGATGAATAATTTGATACTTAACTTATTTGCAGGTATATCCACTATTCTAGGGTTATTTATAATGAAAGTTACTTTCCCATCTCGCTGTCTGTAATAACTCTTAATCTTCAAACCTCATTTTATTGTTATAGGAATTCTGTAATGAATGCTACCAATTTATAGAATTAATAAATGCATACATCCTCTTTTATTAGATATGAAAGTTGAAATAAAAATGTACAACGATGAAGATGATGAGACTACTGTCATGAAAAAGGTTTCTCCTCTAATAAAGCAGGCGAATGATGCAGGCTTTAAAATAGGTGAAATAGAATTCAAAGGTTCAAAACATAAAGTGCATGAAGATAAACACCATAATAGTCATCATAATGAGGATAATAGAAATAGTATAAAATAAGGCGAATAGCAGAAACGATTAATGAAGATGTAGTAAATATATTAAATATAGACAAAAAGATTTCAAGAATCTACGCGTGGAAATTGGTATGACTCTGGCATTCGTCTTTAACTAGGTTTGCGTTTACTGGCCTCGCTAACATAATATTTTCAAAACACAAAATGTAATATCAAGAGTGTAAGCAAAAGCAAGGACAAAACCATGGCAGAGTTCGAGGATAGCAGAATTAGGAGACTTTGAAAATCTGCAAAATATGATGGTATTTCGAGGTGTGACTCTAAAGATTAGACAAAAAAACTACTCACAACGCCAAAAGCAGGAAAACTGCCTAAAGGTTGCATCAATAAAGCCATCATTGCAATGAACCTTTATGATCTCGGAAAAACGTCTGCTTTATATTTTCAGATGCTAAACGATTATTCGGGGAAGGCCCATCAAGAACTGAAGGAGACACACATGTGTAGAATAGCAAAGTAAAAGTTGTTAATCGTGTTAGTATTATAGTGTCAGTAATTGTCGGAAAAATATTCAAAACGAATCTTAATTGCTGGAGGTGGATATGCAGGAATTCAAGCTGCTCTTACATTGGAACGTTTGCTTAACAGAACAGCTTCAAGAATACTCTTAATTGATAAAAACAAATATCACACTCTCCTTCCAAGTCTACCTGAGATTATCTCAAAGCGTGGATTTTCTATCATTAATTATACAGATATTATCCAAACTAAGAAAATTGATTTTATTCAGACAACGGTTACTAATATTGATTTAGAGAAGAAGGAAGTCTTTACTAGTGGAAATTCTTATCCCTTGGGATATGACTTTCTTATTATATCTCTGGGTAGCATGCCTTTTTTACCTAAAATTCCTGGATTAAGAGAATATGCAATCCAATTCAACACAATTCAAGATGCTGAAAAATTAGCAAACAAACTGTTAGACACCGATCTAAGGGGAAATATAGTCATAGGAGGGGCGGGGGCAACTGGGGTAGAACTTGCTGGCGAAATAGCATCTGTGTTAAAACATCGCTATCATCCCGGATCCAACCATCATCCTACTACCGTTATATTAGTTTCTCCAAATCTACTTCCTGGTTTTCCGGATTCGGCAGTGAAATGGACAAGAGCCTACCTACAAAGTCTGCAAGTCAAGTTAATTTTAGGTAGAGAATGCTATATTACAGAGGTAAAACCTGATTCAATATGCCTTAAAAATGGAAGCGAAATCAAAGATACGATGTTCATTTGGACAGGCGGTGTAACCACAATACCACTTCTTCAAAATATTGGCCTAAAAACAGGTAGTAAAGGACGAGTTGTTGTCAACAAATTTCTTCAAGCGTTTGGAAGAGACGATGTTTTTGTAATAGGTGATGCTGCTGATATAGTTGACAATCAAGTACACTCATTGCCAACAACTGCATATTTTGCAGAACAACATGGAAAGGTTGCAGCACAAAATATCTTTGCTCTAATAAAAGGGAAGAAGTTACAAGAGTATCGACCGGATCAACCCGGGTCAAATTTTGCCATTTCAATTGGATCCAACTTTGCAGTTTCAAGAGTAGGAGGACTGGATCTTTTTGGTTATTCTGCAAGTAAACTTAAGAAATTAATTAAAATGAAATATTTAAGAGATATTGGTGGCTCCGCATTAGCTGGAAAAGAGTATTCCAAATTTTGAAACGTCAGATTTGTAGAGTAATATATCAGTATGGTTGTCAAACAACGAAAATTTGAAGGTATCTGCTACGATCAGTTTATCAAATACCTGGTTGCAAGATAGTCAGATACGTTTATTTTGAATGATTTTGAATGGGTATGCGCTTAATTGAGCGTAAAATAAGTTTACTTTGAATACTCGAGTAAATAGGTTAATTCATACTAGTCGTGCACTGTAATGTCAGCAGGACAAGCTCATAAACCTCCTTTGCTGATAAATGCAAGTGGTTCGTAGATATTCTTGGCTGCTAGATCTGCAACTTTTGCATTTAGTACGTCAATATCATACTTTGGTTTGCAGCAGTCTTACATGCCTGCAATTCAGCAATTATGATCTTGTCCTAATTGTCTTAGTCTAAAGTAATTTTGGAGATGCTAGCAATTCGATTACAGCCTTTACCTCTTAACATGACCATGTTACCATGCTTGGTAACATATTAAACTAAGTCACACACTTAGATCGCAAAAATATATTCAACACCTTTGAGTTCAAATGATAGAGCACTGGCGTGGATGATGTCAAATGGCGGGTTGGGAAAATGGTGAAGTGACAGGGTTGTTGTTATTATCATTTAAGTTGCCCGTAGTTGTTGAATTAGACGTAATAGTACGGCATGGTTCATTATTTATGCAAATTGTTGTTACACAAGGCTTATCGTCGATACATGTCGTTGAAGTTGAATTGGATTCTACGTTGGCACCGTTCGCATGTTGTTGAGAATTTCCTACTGCTGCAAACATTAAAACTATTGAACAGACAATAATAATAATAGCAACCGCTATCTTTTTTGCGTCCACTATATGTCACCTGTCTGATCTTTATGACTTGCTATTTCATCTAATTCCGAAAAGGTAGAGATTTCCTTTGCGTCCAGAAACCTCTTGTGTTCAAAATTACAAAACCAACAGCAGTCGTAAACCGTTAATCGTCTACAAACAAACTCGAAGAAACAATTCTTCAGGTCTGGCAAAATTGCGGCACGCTTTATACTATGTTTTTCACAGTTTGGACAAACATAGCCATATCTAACGACCAATCTTGTCATTTATACTTATATCTGCCAGCTATCTATTTGAAAGCATTAGGTCACATTTCCTCAGTTAAAACTAACATATGATGCATAAACTAGCTTGTTATAGTAGTAAAGTGGTACCGACTTAAATAGTAGTATGATAGGTAGTTACCTATACAGTAGTATAATTCTAAATTTAATAAGACTTGTTCCCGATACAATAAATTTATAAAGCATTGAACCGCTCAGAACGAACTTATGTTTGGAGTTGACCCAAACCCCTTAAGTTAGGCCAATCTTCAAGCAATGTGATCAATTAAGAAGTTTGCTAGCGTATGACAAGCTGTCCTGTTCACAGACATTTTCTGAAGATGATTGTATTGAGTGTGGGAAGGAAATACAAGAAAATGGAGCGTGTCTCGATACATCAAATTCAGGCAGCAGGAACAATCAAAATAAGAGCAAGTAAAAAGTCAAGGATATAGAATTCACTGACGAACGTGCAAAGAAATTGTATCAGAGCTTGCTTGTTGCTTCGATGTCTGAAAAGCTGATCTAATGAGATTGAATCTGCTGAAAAGAGCTTTTTATTAGAGAATATATATTATTATTAGGACGTGACAAGTGGTTATATGGGGGAGGCGATATCAACTGGTTATAGAACAAAGAAAAACTATTCTAAACTTGTATGATTCAGGAATCGTTCCGGAGGTAATAGCACTTCAGATGGATTTGAGCGAAGACAAGGTTCTTCAAATCATAGAGGAAGTAAAAAGAGGAAAAGGAGCCGTGGAGAAAAAGAATCAGAAAAACAAGAAAAATACCCCAACGTCCTTGCCAATAGCAGGAGCCGAAAAAGACGATGATCTTCCACTAATTGGTAAACTCCACCTTGATAAAGCTGTTAATATCGATTATGCTATAAAGCATGCACAATCAAGTACATGGAAGGCTCTGAAGGTAAAGTCTGGTTTTGATATTTCAATGGAAGAGACACAGAATACTCTTAAGGAGCATGCAGAATCTAAGGCTACTTTTGTAATTCTCTATATTGATCTTGTGGATTCTACCAAGTTATCAATGACTCTTCCTGTAAGCAGACTTGCAACAATAATTCAGTCATTTACACAAGAAATGTCATTGATTATTTCGGCATATGGTGGATATCCGCTAAAATATGTAGGCGATGCAATTTTAGCATTTTTTGTTGTAGATTCCTCCTCCTCAGATAATCTTTTCCTGCGGTGCATTAATGCCGTAGAGTGTGCATGTTCAATGATCAAAGTTGTTTGTCAGGGAATTAACCCTATTCTCAACCAATACGACTATCCTGAATTAAGTGTAAGAATTGGTATCGATGTCGGTGAAAATGCTGTCGTGCAATTTGGATGGGATACACATACACTAGACGGAAAGATTGTTCTGAAAGATCCTCATTTTGACATTTTGGGTTATACCATAAGCATTGCAGCCAAAATGACTGCGTTCGCAAAACCAGATCAGATTGTAATAGGTCAATTAATATATGATATACTAGAAGATAGACAAAAGTCTACATTTCGAATTTTGCCAATAAGCCCACTAGTTTGGGATTATATGAGTAACAATACTGGAGGTATTTACCACATGTATGGTAGTATAAATAAAATCGAAGACAAAGAGTATAATATTGATAGTAGCCTGAATTGACGTCCCAGAATGATGACCGGGTCTGTCAACCTCGAAGAAAATCTTGGTAGTCGATGATGAGCCTGACGTTAATTTAAAGTTACAAGTAACTCTACAAGATAACCAATTACAATGATTTTGTCATCTGTTTTGCTTGCAACACACATTATGTGAGGTATATGTATACCTCGCTCTGTAACTCGTGTAGCCTGAAAAGTTGCTTCCATAGATAACTATCATCTATTTGGAATGTTGCCAGAACCATTGATCACAATCTAAATACTCTCTTCCTGAAATATAATGATAAGGATACCTCTTTTTTTGTTTTGATCTACATCAACGCCTATCTTTTTGATCCACATTAAAGCGAACATTTCATACTACAATACTCCCCATGATATAAGCTGATGGTCCTTTGTTCACCTATAGGCATTTGCCTTTTTTTCCTTTCTTGTAACATTGATATTACTTTTATTCCACAACGTTCTATTACCGAAATTCAGGATAAAAAACGATCTCACATGAATAGAATATATCTGAAATAACAGTTTAAACGATTCTTTTTTTTATAAAATTGATAGAAAAAATATTGTATCACACTTACTATCGAATTATTAAAGAATAATATGCTACTTTTTTTGAGGGTCAAATTTATATAAAGATAATTTTGTAATTGTAAGAAATGTCATTGATAAAGCAGCTATTTAAAAGAATAGCCAAAGAAGAAAAAGTTGATAACAATAATAAAAATATTGTCAAATGCAAAGAATGTAGTATGCATTTCGAAAATAAAGATAGGCTAAACGTCCATGTAAAGAAAGCTCATTCAGGCAGAGGAGAAAGGAAGAAAAAGTCACTCTCCTAAGATGAACACCCGATTCTTTTTATATTGAGCATCCAGATAAGAGTGCCTCACAAACATGACACTTGGAAGAGATACTTCACGAGATCAATTATCTCGTTCTGAAATGAGATAAGCACATTGCGCGGTGCACAAACAACTTAGCCAATAAAACAGCTTGTCATAACTTATCCTCCCTATAAAAAATGCAAAAACATGTTCTTGTTGAAATGATCTTTCAAAAAAAAGGACTCTTTGACCTTGAATAATTGATATCGAATGAGATAGACTAACTATCCTATACATGCTCTCTGAGTTGCACGCTCATCTTTCACTTTCGGAGTCATGGCTATCAGCGCTATGCAATTTTAGGTTAAAAATAATCGATACTAAAGTTGCGTTTTACGAGATTTTTCCAAAGGGCGATGAAGAATTAGCATCTGCAGAATTTTATAGAGAATAATGAGAACTAAATGTCTTATTATTATGGAGTAAAAATATCATATCTTAATGCTGTGAAATAATTGCAAGATACTGGCTGTAATAGATGATTCTGATTTTGAATATCATATATCTTACCTTACCCATTGATCAGACAAAAGATAAAAAATACACCTATCCGACTTATGATATGTTAAGAAACATGCCGTACGGAGTCATCAGACAGAAAAATCATTTCACGTTTTTTTAGCCTTCAATAAGATATAATCAATAACTCCATGATGATAGGCAGCCTTCATATCCAAAAGTGATCTATAAAGAATAGTTTCAAGAAACTTTGGGTACTCTTTAATAATTATGTTCCTTAGTTTTTCTCTGTTCTCAATATAATAACTAGCTAATGGCCCATACACGTTTGAGCCTATATGCTCGATATCTTTGATTTGGAAACCTTGAGTTTTCATCATTGATTTAACATATTCTAATTGGTAGTGTTCTGAGGCCCAGGTTAAAGACAGTATTCCAAGTTTTACAAATACTGGCAATGATGACAAATTAGAGGAATTTGTTATAACTGGCAATGCTATCACTATGAGGCCGGAGCGTTCCAAAACTCTATTAGATTCTTGTATAAATCGTACTAATGGTTTAAAATGCTGAGCAGATTCAAAAGCAATTACTCTGTCTACAGAATTATTTCTAACGGGTAATATTGTGGAAGTTGCATTTATATGATTTATATTATCACCTCTTGAATTCTTAAGAGAGACTAGTGCAATGCCATGATCTATTCTTTGACTTTTCGACTTGACAGCATCAGCAATCTTCAATTGTTGGAAATTTATATTTATACACAGGGTTCTCAGGGAATTATATTGTGAATTCCAGTGAAATGCAGGAGCAGAATATCCGCTTCCAACATCTATCAACGTTCTTGCTGTCTGCAAGGAAGCAAATTCTCCAATCATAGTAGAGAGTGCATATTGTGCCTGCAAAGGATTTTTAGTCTTGTCGTCCCAGTATCCAAAATTGAGCATATTTCCTCCAGTTGTAATTTGCATTAGCCCTGAAAGCGAATTGTAAAGATTAATAACGTCGCGTTCATGGCGTCTAAGGGTAGATACAAATAATACGAGCAGATCAGTCAAAAGCATTATCAGAGAAGATGGGTAATTTTACCTATTTAACTAGAGTAGCTAAGATATATAGTAATACTTAACCCGTCATTTTTCATCTTTTCAATTTTTCATGAAATCCTGAAAATTTTGCTGTCGGTTGAAATAGTAGAAGCATTTTATGAACAAATTTTGAGATCCGAATGGATGAGAGGTACTGCAAATTATATCGAAGAGAATGTAAGCCACAAATTTTGTCTCTCACTGTTGCTTGCTGCTATAAACTTGATAAATAGTTCCTGACTTCTCGTCCATATAACTCCAGGCATCTGAATTAATGTTCAGTATTTCGAACGAGGACTTTTGTTTTTCATCTAGGATGTGGTATACCGATTGGCCAACGACTAGGCCATTAGGCTTTGCAAGGCTAGTCATTTTTACTGCCACGTTAACAGTATAACCTAGAATATCGTGGTGTGGTTCTTTAACTATTTGTTTTTCATCGAGTATATGTAAATCCCAGCCATATTGTATCAATGCAATTTCACCAACGTCTATTCCAACACGTACACCCATTTCAGGATAATCATATTGATTGAGAATTGGGTTAATACCATTCTCAATCACTTTTATCATAGATCTAGCACAATTAATTGCATTTATACATGGCAGGTACAGCTGATCCTGTTGTCTTTGACAACTATCGTCTTTATTATTATCTGAATTCGTTATAAAGAATGCAAGAATTGCATCTCCTATATACTTTAGCACATAGCCACCGTACAACGCTATTATCATGGACATTTCCTGAGTAAATGTTTGAATTATAGTCGTGAGCCTGTCAAGAGGTAAGGTCATCGATAGTTGAGTAGATCCCACAAGATCAATATGCAAAATTACAAAAGTGACTTTTGATCTAGAAAATCTATTCAATATTTTAGCGGTTTCCTCCATTGAAATGTCAAACTGAGCTCCTCCTGATTTTAAGGCTTTCCACATTCTAGTTTGTGCGTTTCTGATGACCAAGTCAATGTTAACGATGGCATCAAGATAGAATGAGTTACCTATAGAAGAAATCTCCGATGCATTTTTTGCACTTACTGACTGTTGTTTTTTCCTTTCTTCCTCCTCCTCTATGATCTTATCAACTTCTTCTAGGCTAATATCTAACTGCCAAGAGATAACATCACGTGCGATTCCTGAATTATACAGACTAAGTAATGTCTGGCGTTGATAATTTGACGACGTAGAGCTAGAATTGATTTTATCTTCCTGCGCAGCCATAAATCATCTCAATCCCCACATACTAACACTTGAGATCAGCATATATCTATTTTATCTCTTAACCCAGTATAAAATAATGTTTGATGTGAGTCTTTCAAACTCTTCTTTTCAGATTACTCTGCTTTGCTTCAAGCCAATCAACCTTGCTAATTCTTTTAGGATCGGAGAGGATGGGGACGTAAATTTCGTATGTTTTTCGTCGTAACGCTTTTCTATTTTGCGATTGAGCATTAATGATCTAATTCCATCTTGGATTCTTACCGGCTAGTTTTGTATGATATCTACTACAAGATAATGAATGCCTCTCTTCTTGTTGTTTTTCTTGCTTTGCGTTCATAAACGACATCGATATGTATGTCCTGCTCTTAGCGTATAGTGTATTTGATCCACAATGGGAACAAAATCTGTGAGGCAGCTGTAATATTTCTGCAAGGCATTCGAATTTGGAATTCCTCGTAATTAGCCTCGAAACGTAAATAAATAACGTCCCTCAAAGTGCAGTGTTTGTTATCTTAACATATATGAAAGTTTTTTTACAATTTTTGTACTACCATAGTCAATGAGACAAGGTATGTATGTCGTTTCTCCGAATATTCATAAAAAGCTGAGAATGTGACGGAAGGATTTGAATGTATTTGCTATACCATCAAAGAGTCAAGGTAAGCATAAGCTTACCCTGCTGCAAAGTCTGCCGATTTTAGGATAGTAGATGTTCTACGAAGAACTGTTTCC
>Ga0182008_10002914_pt1 | contig 10583 bp, 11 predicted proteins | sample Sormic07211129_1_FD_120482 | JGI IMG/M metagenome (GOLD analysis project Ga0182008, IMG submission 120482) | Rhizosphere microbial communities from Sorghum bicolor, Mead, Nebraska, USA - 072115-129_1 metaG | ecosystem: Host-associated > Plants > Roots > Rhizosphere | place: USA: Nebraska...
AGCGCCTTGCCGGCGGCGGCCAAATCGCCGCCGCTGGTGTGGCTGACGGCCAGCAGCGGCAAGGATACGCGGCTGATCATGGTGGAAGACATCGCCTATTTTCAATCCGACACCAAGTACACTGCCGTCATGACGGCGGACGGCGAGGCGCTGCTGCGCAAGCCGATCCGCGAACTGCTCGACGTGCTCGACCCCGCCATTTTCAAACAGATCCACCGCTCCACCATCGTCAACATGAAGATGGTGGCGTCGGTGACGCGCGACGAGGTGGGACGCGGTGCCCTGCGCCTGAAAACGCGGCCGGAAACCCTGGCCGTGAGCCAGCCGTTCATGAGTTTGTTTCGGAACATGTAAAGCCGGGGTCAGACCCCCGTTTGTGTTGGCACTGAGCTTGACGTTAGCGGTGTTGAGGGACTCGGCGTCCCCGTCTGACCCCACTAGTTACTCCGCGGTTTCAAAACCTTCCAGCACATTCACCACATTGATGCCGATTTCCTTGACCGCATAACCGCCTTCGAGGATGAAGGCGGTGGGCAGGTTCAGATGCGCGAGGCGTTCGCCCACGCGCAGGTAGTCGCCGCTTTGCAGGGCGAAGTGCGACAGCGGGTCGCCCACGAAGGTGTCGACACCGAGCGACACCACCAGCGCATCGGGCGCATACATATTGATGCGCAGGCAAGCCGTTTCCAGCGCGGCGAACCAGCTGGCCGTGGACGTGCCGGCCGGCAGCGGTAAATTGACGTTGTAGCCGAGCCCCGCGCCGCTGCCCGTCTCGTCGGCGTGACCGAGGTAAAACGGATATTCGCTGCGCGGGTCGGCGTGGATCGAGGCGAACAGCACGTCGTCGCGTCCGTAAAAGATGCTTTGCGTGCCGTTGCCGTGGTGGTAGTCGATGTCGAGAACGGCGACCTTGCGGGCGCCGTCGTCGAGCAGATGCTGTGCTGCCAGGGCCGCGTTGTTCAGAAAACAGTAGCCGCCAAAGAAATCGCTGCCCGCATGGTGGCCCGGCGGGCGCGTCAGGGCGAACGTGGCCCGCTCGCCCAGGCGCAGCGCATGCGCCGCGTTGACGGCGCAGTCGGCACCCGTCTTGGCCGCCGTCCACGTGCCGGCCGTGAGCGGCGTGCCGTTGTCCATCGAGTACAGCCCCAGCTTGGCCGTGAGGTCGTCCGGTTCGATGTCGCTGCGCAGGGTGCGTACGGGCCACACGGACGGCAAGGCGTCCTTGTTGGCGTTATCCGGGTCGAGCGCCAGCCAGTCGTGCCAGGCATGGCGCAAAAAATGCAGGTAGCGGGGCGTGTGGATGCGCTCCAAGGAGGTCAGCGGCACGCCGTGCGGCGTGACGATGCGGCCCAGGTTGCGCCGCCCCAGCTCGGCCACCACCATGTCGGCCCGTTCGGGCGTCTCGAAGCAGGGCACCATGGTGCCGCGAAACATCTCGAAGCGGCCCCGGTGCTGGCCGTGCAATTCATTGTAGAAGGTCAGCATCGGGCGTTTTGCGCAAGGTCAGGTGTGCGAACACAGGGTGCTGGCGCGGTAGGCGGCGACGAAATCGTCGAAGCTGCCGGCCGGCGCCGCTTCCATGGCACGCTGCTCGGCCAGCGAGCTTTCCGCCAGCTGGTCGAAATACGCGCTTTGCCCGGGTGTGGGCGGATGCGCGCGGAAAAACGCCGCATGGCGTTCGCTTTGCTGCAGGCCGAAGGCGGCAAACGAGCCGCCGTTGGCGCGCAGCTCGGCCAAGACCTTGGCCGATGGCGTCGCGTCCGCGTCGGCCAGTTTACGGGCCTGCGCGGCCAGGCTGTCCGCATGCGACGTACCGCCTTGGCGTGCATCGAGCAGGGCCGCCACGGGCGCGATACGGGCCAGCAATTCCTCGCCCCAGGCCTGCAGAGTGATGTCTTCGCCATCGCGGCGCAGGCTCAAGCCCGGTTTGCGGCCTTCCTTGACGGTGCGGGCGAAATTGTTCGTATAGCAGGCGCTTTGCTCGGCAGAAATCGGCGCGCTGTCGTCGAGCGCGCAGAACAGCAAAAACGCGTCGAGGAAGCGGCCTGTTTCCAGGCTGATGCCCACCGGTTCGAACGGGTCGACATCCATGCAGCGCACTTCGATGTATTGCACGCCGCGCAGGCACAGGGCCTGGATGGGGCGCTCGCCCGTACGGATCACGCGCTTCGGGCGGATGGTCGAATAGTATTCATTTTCGATCTGCAGCACGTTGGTGGACAATTGTATCCACTCGCCATCCTTTTTCGTGCCCAACGCCGCGTACGGCGGATACGGGTCGTTGACGGCGTGCGTGAGCGCGTTGACGTAATCATCGAGGCTGTTTTCGTGCGGGCGCAGGCCGGACTGGGCGTCGTTCTGGTAGCCGAGGTCGCTCATGCGCAGGCTGGTCGCGTACGGTAGGAACAGGGTGTCGTCGGACAAGGTGTCGAGCTTGTGCGCGCGGCCGCGCAGGAAACCGGCGGACAGGGCCGGCGAGGCGCCGAACAGGTACATCAGCAGCCAGCTGTAGCGGCGGAAATTGCGGATCGTCGCCAGGTAGCTTTCCGACTGCACGTCTTTTGGCGTCGCGGCTGCGTGCGCCGCGCTGGCGCGGGTGTCCGGATGGCTGGCCAGCACTTGCCACAGCTGTTCGTCGAGCGAATAGTTGTAATGGATGCCGGCGATGCATTGCATGGCCTTGCCGTAGCGCAAGGCCAGGCCGCGCCGGTAGACGTGCTTGAGCATGCCCATGTTCGAGCTGCCGTAGTTGGCGATCTCGATGTCCGCTTCGGGCGGCAGCTGGCAGGGCATCGACTGGCTCCACAGCAACTCGTCGCCGAGGCGGCTGTAGGCGTGGCGGTGCACGGTATCGAGCTTGTCGAGCGTGACGGCGATGTCGGCTTCGGCCGGCGTGATGAATTCGAGCAGCGCTTCGGCGTAGTCGGTGGTGATTTCAGGGTGCGTCAGCGCCGAGCCCAGGGCGGCGGGGTGGGGCGTGGAAGCCAGATGGCCGGCATGGTCGACGCGCAGGGTTTCACGCTCGATGCCGCGCAAGCCGCCCAGCAGCGCGCGGTTGGCATCTTCGGTCAGCAATGCCAGGCGGCGAGTCAACAGGTTGGGCAATTTGAGCTTCCTTTCTTGTGCAGCATATAAATAATTTGTGCTGAGATTAACCGAATTTTGGCAAATGCGTCGGCGCCGGCCCAAAAAACGCCGCGTCGCCAGCGTCCGTCCCGGGGAACGGGGACGGCGCTTCGGTCAGGAATTCGCTTGATATTTTAACAAACTGTAGGGGATCTGGCGCGCCGCTGGGTCAAGCTTTGCGCAGGTGGCAACGGTCAGCCCAGGCGGGCGCCGCTGACCCGTTCGATGCCGGCCAGGTCGCGCCAGCTTTGCACCTTGCTGTAGCCGGCAGCGGCCAGCAGCTCGCGCACCTGGGCAGCCTGGTCATAGCCGTGTTCCATCAGCAGCCAGGCGCCGGACGCCAGGTGGCGCGCGGCGCCGGCAACGATGGTGCGCAGGGCCGACAGGCCATCGGCATGGTCGGTCAGCGCGCCCGCCGGCTCGAAGCGCAAATCGCCTTCGGCCAAGTGGCGGTCGCCGCTGGCGATGTAGGGGGGATTGGAGACGATCAGGTCGAACTTTTCCGTGCCCAGCGCTTCGAACCAGTCGCTGGCCATGAAAGTGATGTTGACGCCGTTGGCGCTGGCGTTGCGGCGCGCCACGGCCAGCGCCGTGCTGCTTACGTCCAGGGCCGTGACGACGGCGTCGGGCCGCGTGTGCGCCAGCGCGACGGCGATGGCGCCGCTGCCCGTGCCCATGTCGAGCACCCGTCCGCCCGGCGGCAGGCGCTCGAGCGCCAGTTCCACCAGCACTTCCGTGTCGGGGCGGGGAATCAGCACGGCCTCGTTCACTTCGAACGGCAGGCCGAAGAATTCGCGCTGGCCGACGATGTAGGCGATCGGCTCGCCTTGCAGGCGGCGCGCCAGCAAGCATGACAGGCGCTTGGCTTCATCGGCAGTGAGCACCCGCTCCGATTGTGTGATCAAGCTGACGCGCGACAGGCCCAGCGCGTGACCGAGCAGTATGCGGTTGTCGAGCGGATCGAGCAGCGGACGGATTTGCAGGGCGCCGACAGTGCTGCCGGCAGGGATCAGTGTTTCTGGCATAAATGAATGGTTATTGTTTGCGGCGCAGCAATGTCCACAACATGGTGATGGCGAAGATGGCGAACCAGATGAATGCCCATTGCGGAATCGACAGGCCGAAAAACGGCTCGCCGGCGTTTTCGCAAGCGCCATACGATTCAAACATGAAGGGCATGAGTTCGGCCGTGAAGACCTTGTTCAGCGCCGTTTCCACCGGGTCGATGCCGCACGAGAAGCCGGGATTGGCCAGCACGTACAAATGCTTGGCGCCCACGCCCATGCCGCCCAGGGCCGCCAGCAAGCCGATGCCAGCGCCGATTTTCGGGCGGTTGGCGGCGGCGCCCGCCAGGCAGGCGATACCGATGGCGAGGAACAGGTAGCGCTGGATCACGCACAGCGGGCACGGCGCCATGTTCATGGCATGCTGCAAATACATGGCTACGCCCAGCATCAGGAAACACAGGGCGGCGGTCAACAGGAGGACGGTGCGTGAATTTTTCATGGGCGACACGGTGAGGTGGATGGAATCGAGCTGGTCATTTTCGCACAAGGCCGGATTTTTATTGCTTAGCCGCTACTTAAACCCCGGGGTCAGACCCGCCGGGTCTGACCCCAGCCGTTAGTCGCCCAGGGCAGCCAACAGCTCGGCTTGATGTTCTTCCGCCAAGGCATTCGTCAGCTCCGTCAAATCCCCATCCATGATGAAGTCCAGTTTATATAACGTCAGGTTGATGCGGTGGTCCGTCAGGCGGCCTTGCGGGAAATTATAAGTGCGGATGCGCTCGCTGCGGTCGCCCGAGCCGATCAGGCTCTTGCGCGTGGCCGCTTCCTTCGACTGCTGCTCGCGCAATTGCACGTCCTTGATGCGCGCGGCCAGCACTTTCATCGCCTGCGCCTTGTTCTTGTGCTGGCTGCGGTCATCCTGGCATTCGACGACGATGCCGGTCGGCAAGTGAGTGATGCGCACGGCCGAATCCGTCTTGTTGATGTGCTGTCCGCCCGCGCCCGAGGCGCGGTAGGTGTCGATGCGCAGGTCGGCCGGGTTGATGTTGACGTCTTCCACTTCGTCCGCTTCCGGCATCACGGCCACCGTGCAGGCGGACGTGTGGATGCGGCCCTGCGTTTCCGTGGCCGGCACGCGCTGCACGCGGTGGCCGCCCGACTCGAATTTCAGCTTCGAATACGCGCCATTGCCGACCACGCGCACGATCACTTCGCGGTAACCGCCCAGGTCGGAATCGGACGAGGACACCAGTTCCACCTGCCAGCGGTTGCGCTCGGCAAAACGCGTGTACATGCGCAATAAATCGCCGGCGAACAGGGCCGATTCATCGCCGCCCGTGCCGGCGCGAATTTCCAGGAAGATATTGCGCTCGTCATTGACGTCCTTCGGCAGCAGCATGGTCTGCAGTTCGCGCTCCAGCTGCGCCATGGTGGCCTTGGCCGCCTCGATCTCTTCCTGGGCGAATTCCTTCATGTCCGGGTCCGCCAGCATTTCTTGCGCCGTGGCGATGTCGTTGCCCGCTTCCTGGTAGGAGCGGTACAGGGCCACCAGCGGGCCCAGCTCGGCGTGCTCGCGCGTCATCTTGCGGTAGCTGTCCATGTTCGACGTGGCGTCCGGGTGCATCAGCAGTTCGTCGAGTTCGACCAGGCGGTTCGCCAGTTGATCGAGTTTGCCCAGCATGGATGGTTTCATAGCGATTCGCGGTAAAAAGAGTGTAGGAATGATGCAAGCCCGGCAGGCGGGCAGGGGTAGCCGCGCGCGGGCGGCCAGCGGGGCTGCGCTAACGGCGGGGGCGGAACAGTTTCGGCAGCAGGGTGACCAGCTGCTTGCGCTCGTCGCCCTGCGCATGGTGCAGCGCCTGCTGCGGGCCGTGCAGGAACTTGGCCGTCAAGCCTTTCGACAGCGCTTCGAGCACGGCGTCGATGTCGGCGCCCTTGGCCAGCATCTTGCGCGCCCGTTCCACTTCCAGCAGGCGCAGTGCTTCGCTGTTTTCATGCAGATGCTGGATGACGGGCACCATGGCGCGGTCGTCGACCCAGCTCATGAAGGATTGCACGCGCGTTTCGATGATGGCCTCGGCTTGCGCCACGGCCGCCTGCCGGCTTTCCAGGCCCGTCTGCACGACCTTGCCCAGGTCGTCGACCGTGTACAGGAATACGTCGTTCAAGCGGCCCACTTCCGCTTCGATGTCGCGCGGCACGGCCAGGTCGACCATGAACATGGGCTTGTGGCGGCGCGCCTTAATGGCGCGCTCGACCAGGCCCAGGCCCAGCAGCGGCAAGGACGACGCCGTGCACGAGATGACGATGTCGAACTGGTGCAGCTGCTCGGGCAGGTCGGCCAGGCGGATCGCCTTGCCGTTGAAACGGTGCGCGAGTTCCTCGCCCCGTTCCATGGTGCGGTTGGCAATGGTGATGCTTTTCGGGTTTTGCGCCGCAAAGTGCGTGGCGCACAATTCGATCATTTCGCCGGCGCCGATGAACAGCACGTTCTGTTCGGCGATCTTGTCGAAGATGCGCTGCGACAGGCGCACGGCGGCGGCCGCCATGGATACGCTGTGGGCGCCTATCTCGGTGCTGCTGCGCACTTCCTTGGCCACCGAAAAGCTGCGCTGGAACAACTGGTGCAGATACGTGCCCAGGCCGCCCGCCTCGTCGGCCGTGCGGATGGCGTCCTTGATCTGCCCAAGGATCTGCGTTTCGCCCAGCACCATCGAGTCGAGCCCGGAGGCGACGCGGAAGGTGTGGCGCACGGCATCGTGCTGCGGCAGCATATATAAGTGGGGGCGCAGCTCGCTGTAGTTGAGCTGGTGGTAGTCGGCCAGGAAATGCGCGCCCGCGTCGAGCGGATTGGGCACATGGCTGGCCGCATACAGCTCGGTGCGGTTGCAGGTCGACAGGATGGCCGCTTCGTCGTTGTCGCGCAAGTCGATGCGCTGGAACCAGGTGCGCGCCGCCATCACCGCCTGGCCCAAGTGCTCAGGCGCAAACGCCAGCTGTTCGCGGAGCGACACTGGGGCGGTGGTATGGTTGAGGCCGACGGCGAGCAGTTGCATTTCAGGGCTGTTGGATGACTTATGGCGACATTATAACGCTTTGTGCCCGCGCTTTGAGCAGGTCAGCCGTTTGCCGCCGTTCAGCCGCCCAGTTTTTCCAGCCGATAACCATAGCTGTAGACGGGCACGAGCCGGTAGCCGTGTTCCGGTTTCAGCTGCAGCTTGTTGCGCACGCGCGAGACGTGGGTATCCATGGTGCGCGAGGGCAGGGCCGTGTCGCGCTGCCATACGGCTTCGTGGATGTAGGCGCGCGACAGGGGCCGGCCCAGGTTGCGGAAAAACAGCAGCGCCAGGGCGAATTCCTTGTGCGTCACGTCCAGCACTTCGCCATCGCGCAACAGGCGGCCGGGACGGGTTTCAAACGTGTAATGACCGAATTGCAAGGTCTCGGCGCCATTCTGGGCCGGGTACGCCACGCGCAGCAGCGCCTGAGTGCGCAAGGTCAGTTCGCTGCGCCGCAGGGGCTTGATCATGTAGTCGTCGGCGCCTGCCGTCATGCCCGCTACCACGTCGTCTTCGCCGGAACTGTTGGTCATAAACAACACGGGCGCCTTCGGCGCCAGTTTTTCCCGGGCACGGCGCAAGACTTCCGCACCGTCCAGATCGCTCACATGCCAGTCGAGGATGAGCATGTCGCAACTGTCCTTGCGCAGCTGCCCCAGCATTTCCTTGCCACTCTGAAACTCGTGGCAAGCGTGGCCGGCGGCGGTGAGCACCTGGCAGATCAGTTCTGCCTGGCTATGGTCGCTATCGAGTACGGCAATTCGCATAATTGGCTGGAGTGTGTAGCAACAAACAGACGGTCTGCTCTGCTTATCGTAATGTTAAGGAATGCTCAAGTGAAATATAACAGAGATTGCAATTGTGTCCAGTGAAATCGGAGGGCAGAACCTTTACGTTACACTTGTTCATCTACCCCTACTAGCGGAGAAGCGGCCATGCCAGACAAGAGTACTACCGATTGGACACTGATACCGGCCAGTCGTGCCGAAATCGAGCAAGTGCGCGAGCGTTGCCGGCGCCTGGTGCAGCGGCGCGCCATGATGTCGGCGGGTGCCTCGGCCATCCCCATTCCCGGCATCGACCTGATGTCCGACGTGGGCCTGTTTTCCATGCTGATCAACGATATCAACCACGAATTCGGCCTCACGCCCGAGCAGATCGAGCGCCTGAACCCGCAGTTCAAGATGATGGCCTACCGCGCGGCGGTGGGCATGGGGGGCATGCTGGTAGGAAAACTGGTGTCGCGCGAACTGATCCTCCACCTGCTCAAGCGCAGTGGCGTCAAGATTGCCACCAAGCAGGTGGCGCGCTTCGTGCCGTTCGCCGGCCAGGCGGTGGCGGCAGCCATCGGCTACGCCGTGTTCCGCCAGATCGGCAACCAGCACGTGAACGCCTGCGCCGCGGTGGCGCAGGAATTGCTCACGGTCAGGCCGGAGTAGACCTTACGCGTCCGGCAGCACCACGTTCACGTCGAGGACTTCCAGGTTGCCCTGGCGGTCCAGCGAGATCTTGATGTCGTCGGCATTCACCTTGGTGTACTTGGAAATGACGGCGATCAATTCCTTGTGCAGGGCGGGCAGGAAGTCCGGACCATCGCGTCCGCTGCGTTCGCGGGCGATGATGATCTGCAGGCGTTCCTTGGCCGCGGTGGCCGTCTTCGGCTTGGGGGGGAAGAGGAAAGAAAGCAAGGCCATATCACTTCGCCCCAAAAATGCGCTGGAGTAATCCAGGCTTTTCATAGTTGGTAAAGCGCAACTCGACCTCTTCGCCGAGGAAACGCGAGACCACGTCTTCATAGGCTTGCGCCACGTCCGTGCCCGTGAAATGGATGGCCGGATTGCCCTGGTTCGAGGCGGCCAGCACTTGCTCCGACTCCGGAATGATGCCCACCAGCGGGATGCGCAGGATTTCCTGCACGTCCTGGTAGGACAGCATTTCATCCGATTCCACGCGTTTCGGCGAGTAGCGGGTGATCAGCAGATGTTCCTTGACCGGCTCGCCGCCCGTCTGCGCACGGCGCGACTTGGCTTGCAGGATGCCGAGGATGCGGTCCGAATCGCGCACCGACGACACTTCCGGATTGGTGACGATGATGGCTTCGTCGGCAAACGTCAGCGCCATCAGCGCGCCATGTTCGATGCCGGCCGGCGAATCGCAGATGATGAACTCGAAACCCATGTTGATCAGGTCGTTCAACACGCGTTCCACGCCTTCTTCCGACAAGGCATCCTTGTCGCGCGTCTGCGATGCTGGCAGGATGAACAGGTTGTCGCAGTGCTTGTCCTTGATCAGGGCCTGGTTCAGGGTCGCTTCTTTATTGATCACATTGATCAGGTCGTAGACGACGCGGCGCTCGCAACCCATGATCAGGTCGAGGTTACGCAGGCCCACGTCGAAGTCGAGCACGGCTGTCTTGTGGCCGCGCATGGCCAGGCCAGTGGAAAAACTGGCGCTAGAGGTCGTCTTGCCGACACCGCCCTTGCCGGACGTCACAACAATAATTCTTGCCACAAATAATCCTTTTCAGATATCTCTTGAATTGTGCAGCTTAAGAGCGGTTCACGGGAGTGACCGGATTGACAGAGTGTATATCGATTCTGTCTCCAGCCAAACGAATTTGCGCGGGTCCGCGCGCCATTTCCGGGGGGAAACCATCCTCGAACGTGCGGTACACGCCGGCGATGGAGACCAGTTCCGGTTCCATGGCCAGCGCGAAGATGCGCGCCTGGGGATTTCCCGAGGCGCCGGCCAGCGCGCGGCCGTACAGCGAGGAATACACGTGGATGCTGCCGTCGGCGATGATTTCGGCGCCATTGTTGACGACGGCGGTGATGATCAGGTCGCAGCCGCGCGCATAGATGCGCTGGCCGGCCCGCACGGGCGTGTCGATCACCATCACTTGCGCGTCGGCGCCCGCCTGGGCGGCCGCCGTGGGGATATCCTTCGGGCCATCCTTGGGCGGCGCATCGTCGCGCGTCTTGCCGCTGTCGAGGCTCAAGCCTTGCGCCAGGATGGCGTCATGCATGTCGGCCGGCGCATTGCGCACGGCCACGGCATTCAAACGGTATTTTTTCAGCAGGGCCACCAGGGCGGCCCAGTCGATGGGGACGCTGCCGGGCGGCAAGGCCGCCACGTCCAGCACGGCCAGGTCGTCCTCGAAAAAGTCCGCCACGCCTCCCGTCATGTCGCGCAAGGCGGCATCGAGTGCCTGCGTATCGGCGCTATGCAGAATGGCGGAGACAGCAACGACGGTGGAAATCTTGATTTCGATAGGCTTCTGCGACGGGCTTTTGGACATAAACATTTATCAAAGTGAAACTGCGGCAGGCCAGATGTTCCGTACGGCAACAATGGGAGCAGTAAATTTCTTGCATTCTACTGCAAAAAAATC
>Ga0182008_10002916_pt1 | contig 10575 bp, 6 predicted proteins | sample Sormic07211129_1_FD_120482 | JGI IMG/M metagenome (GOLD analysis project Ga0182008, IMG submission 120482) | Rhizosphere microbial communities from Sorghum bicolor, Mead, Nebraska, USA - 072115-129_1 metaG | ecosystem: Host-associated > Plants > Roots > Rhizosphere | place: USA: Nebraska...
CAGGCCCGGCAGCAGGGTTTTGGACACGGTGCCGGTGTAGATCCAACTGGCCTTGTGCAGGCGGCTGACGATGGGCCGCGCGCTGGCGCCGTCGAAGGTCAGTTCGCGGTAGGGTTCGTCTTCGATCAGGGTCACGCCGAATTCGTCGAGCAACGTGGCGACAGCGTCGCGCTTGGCCTCGCTATAGCGCACCGCCGACGGGTTCTGGAAGGTGGGGATCAAGTAGATGAACGCCGGGCGATGACGCTCAAGCTTGGCGCGCAACGCGGCCAGGTCGGGGCCGTCGTCCTCCAGGGGCACAGTGAGGCAATCGGCGCCGAACAGCTGGAAGATCTGCAACGCGGCCAGGTAGGTCGGGCCTTCGAGCAGGATGGGCGTGCCTTGATCGATATACAGCTTGGCCGCCAGGTCCAGGGTCTGCTGGGACCCGCTGACCACCAGCACCTGGCTGGCCTGGCACGGCACGCCCAGGGCGCGCGCCTCGGCCGCCAGCAATTCCCGCAACTGCGGCTCGCCTTCGCTCATGCCGTATTGGCCGATGTTTAATGGCATATCATCCCAGTTCAACGCCGGCAGCATGCTTTCGGCCGGCAGCCCGCCGGCGAACGACATCACTTCCGGGCGCTGCGCCGCGGCGAGGATTTCACGGATCAAAGAGCTTTTAAGGCGCGTAACACGTTCGGAGAAGGCCATAAGGTCACCGCTGGCGAAAACTGTGGGAAATACGTCAAACTGGTTGACCGAAATTACGACAGCTCACCTGGATACGTCAACATGCTTGACCTTAAAAACCAAAACAGCCAGCAACAAGCCATGGAAGCGTTTTTCTTCGGCTACCAGGCATTCACCGCCAAGGCCGATGAAATGCTCGAACGTCGCGGCCTGAGCCGGGTACATCAGCGCATTGTGTTTTTTATCGCCCGCTACCCGGCCCTGAGCGTGACGCAGTTGCTGGCATTGCTGGGGGTGAGCAAGCAGGCGCTGAACATGCCGTTGCGCCAATTGCAGGAAATGCACTTGGTGAGCAGCGTGGCGTCGCAGACCGATAAGCGCAAACGCCTGCTGGAGCTCAGCGAAGACGGCCGGCGGTTCGAACAGTCTTTGCGCCGCGAGCAGGTGAAGTTGCTGCAGCGCGCTTTCAGTGAAGCCGGCGAAGAGGCGGTGAAAGGCTGGCTGGCGGTGAATATGGCGCTGAGCGCGAATAACTAGAGGTTTGCCTTTCATCCCTTTCGCACACAAAATGGAAAACATTATTTGCTTTCTTTGTATACAAAAGCATAATTCGCTTCGTGCGAGTTCCTGACCTATCAGTCAACAAAACCCGCCGGTAACCTCACAGCGCTTCGCGCTGGCCATAACAATAAAATGCTTGAGGAGTACTCGCTGTGGATAGCCGCAAATCCGAAGCCCCTACGCTGGACCTGTCGCCCTCCTCCCAGGGCGGTTGGCTGGAACGCCTGTTCAAACTGCGCATGCATGGCACCACAGTGAAGACCGAGCTGATCGCCGGCCTTACCACTTTTATCACCATGGCCTACATCATCTTCGTTAACCCCAACATCATGGCCGACGCCGGCATCGATCATGGCGCGGCGTTCGTCGCCACTTGCATCGCCGCCGCCCTCGGTTGCCTGCTGATGGGCCTGTATGCCAACTGGCCGGTGGGGCTGGCGCCGGGCATGGGCCTGAATGCATTTTTCACCTACACGGTGGTCGGCACCATGGGCTATCACTGGGAGACCGCGCTGGGTGCGGTATTTATCTCGGGGGTGTTGTTCATGCTGTTGACGCTCTCACGCATCCGCGAATGGCTGCTCAACAGCATTCCGGTCAGCCTGCGCCATGCCATGGGCGCCGGTGTCGGCTTGTTTCTCGGGGTGATCGGCCTGAAAACCGCGGGCATCATCGTCGACAGCCCAGCCACCTTGATCAAGCTGGGGTCACTGCACGAGCCGGCGCCGTTGCTGGCGGCGGTGTGTTTTTTGCTGATTGCGATCCTCAGCTACCACCGTGTGTTCGGCGCGATCCTGATCAGCATCATTGCCGTGACGCTGGCCGGTTGGGGCCTGGGCCTGGTGCATTACAACGGCATCCTCTCCAGCCCGCCGAGCCTGGCCCCGACCTGGATGGCAATGGACGTCAAAGGCGTGTTCAACGTCAGCATGATCAGCGTGGTATTCGCCTTTCTGTTCGTGCACATGTTCGACACCGCCGGCACGCTGATGGGCGTCGCGCAACGGGCCGGGCTGGTGAATGCCGACGGCAGGATCGATAACCTGTCACGCGCACTCAAGGCCGACAGCGCCTCCAGCGTGTTTGGCGCCATGGTCGGCGTACCGCCGGTAACCAGTTATGTGGAAAGTGCCGCCGGCGTGGCGGCCGGTGGACGCACCGGGCTGACCGCCGTGACCGTCGGCGCGCTGTTCGTAGCGGCGATGTTTTTTGCGCCGCTGGCGGGCATGATACCGGCCTACGCCACCGCCGGCGCGCTGATCTATGTGGCGATGCTGATGATGGCGAGCATGGCTCATATCAACTGGGACGAAGCCACCGACAGCATTCCGGCGATCGTCACGGCGATCATGATGCCGCTGACGTTTTCGGTCGCCGACGGCATCGCCCTGGGCTTTATCACCTATGTGGCGCTCAAGGCCGGCACCGGCAAGTATCGCGAGATTTCCGTCAGCCTGTGGGTGCTGTGCGCGATCTTCGTCGCCAAATTTATATTTTTATGAAACAGCGGCAAGGGACAAGAGGATGATTTGTCGTTTGCCGCCGCCCCTGGAGCAATGAAATGACCCTTGAAACCTGGCTGCTGTTCAGCGGCGCTGCCTTGATCGTGATCCTGATTCCCGGCCCGTTGTCGCTGTTGATGATCAGCAACAGCCTCAACTATGGCGTGCGCCGTTCGTACCCGGCATTCCTGGGCGGGGTATTTGCCTCGATCTGCCTGCTCAGCGCTTCGGCCCTGGGGCTTGGCGCATTGTTGCTGGCCTCGGAGCAGCTGTTCAGCGCCCTGAAAATCGTAGGTGCGCTGTATCTGTTCTACCTTGCCTGGCAAAGCTGGCAGCAGTCGCGCCAGCCGGCCCAAGGTGCCGACGTGCCGCGGACGGCAGCTGTGCCGCGCTTTCGCACGCTGTTTGGCCGCGCATTCGTATTGGGCGCCAGCAACCCCAAAGACATCCTGTTTTTTGCCGCGTTCCTGCCGCAATTCCTGAGCAGCCAGCAGGCGTTTGTGCCGCAGCTGTTGGTCATGATCGCCACCTGGACCGTGCTCGACCTGCTGTGCAAGCTGGCCTACGGCCTCGGTGCCCATGGTGCGGCGGGCTATCTGCGCAGCGGCCATGGCCAGAGCTGGTTCAATCGCATCAGTGCGGCGCTGTTCGGTGCCGCCGGCGTGGCGGCGCTGATCAAGGCTAGGACGGGTTTACTTTGACAAAATAGACGGTCGGTGCAAGCGTACCGAGGGTAGGCCATTGAACGCCCGCCACGATACGAACCAGGCGGTTTTCTCTCATGGCGCTCTCGACGCCCGCCAATAGAAGCGAATTCGGATTTTTTTTTATCGCGACATTCACCCAACTGTCCGTAAGCCTCGTATTCAAAGGAATACCCGATCGCTCCAGCCAATGCGGGGAGATGTAGTACACCCTGTTTGAACTGGACAGAGGATGAGTCGCGATCAATTCATCAACGGTCCTGCGCCCGCGCAGGACTTGCAGGCGCTGCACGTTGAAACCTTGCTGTTGCAACACGCGCTCGATGCGCGCGCTCTGCGCAGCGCTTCGCTCAGCGGCACGCCCACGGCCGAGACCGCGACCGCGAGCGCGATCCCGCAGCGCAGGGGCCAATCCGGATACGTTGAAGTCAACGCGAGTGAAGCCAGGTGCCTTGCCTTCATAGCCGATGTTTATTGTGTCCTGCCTTTCGGTAGGCCGAAGCAGCCTCAGCAGATCATCCGTCTGGCCAAGCCCATTAGCGGTCGGGGTCAACCAATTATCCAGCGTCGCGCGGATATTGAGCAGGTGAGTGGCGGTGGCCGGGCGAGACGAATCTGCCAGTTCAATCAGCCTCTGCGCGGTGAAGACTCGGCTTTGAGAGGTCATCTCAGGGAAAGCGATGCCGACATAATTAGCCAAGGGCCTGTCGAACTGTACGCTGTGCAGCCTCCACTCACCGGTTGCGCTGCGTGATACCGGAATGGGCTGCTCTCCAAGCGCAGTGGTTGTCCACCGATCAATATCTACATGCGCGCGTGAAACCAGCGGCTCATTCCTGGTGATAAACGCAATGCCATCCAACGGTGCATTGGCTCCCTGGTGGAGCAACCGGTAGTACCCCGCCCCTGCCGTCGTCGGACTGTCGTACGTTCTGCCCACATAGATGACATCGAAGGGAAAATTCGGGGATTCCATATGCACATGAAACGTCCCCATGGACGACGTAGCAGACAACTGCGTCGTGGAGAGCTGCACTTTCCAATCACACCAATAGGTTGTCGGCGCCGGTGATTGACGGATGCGGTTTTCGGTCGCCGCGCGCACCACTGGCGGCCGCCAGTCCGGCGCCGGTGACACGGGGGCGCGCCATGGGCTCAGCGCCCCCGCGCTGCTGCCCGGCGCAGGTTGAGGAGCGTCCGCGTCGAGCAACCACTCCCTGGAGTGGCGGATGTTCAGAATCAGTTCGTCTTGCCCTGGCGCGTGTTGATTCTTCAGGCGATACATCGGTTCGTCGCTGCGTCGGTACACCGGGTAATGGTGCACGCCATCCGCCACGAAGGATTCGCCATTTTTCACATAGATACCGTGTTCGCCCGGCGCTTTTAACGCCACCGCTTCGTCAGGCAACCCTTTGGTTTTGAAGCGCGCCAGGGCGTCAAGTTGCGTCACGGGTGACGGCACCACACGGGCGCCTCCACTTGTCGTCACCGGCAAGCGACGCATCCGCGCCAACGCTGTCCTCGATCTGGGCCGTATCGCGCGCGCAGCAGAGCCGCCCACCTTTTTCGGGCCGGGTACAAAATTCAGTAGCAAATCAATCGCCAACACGGTGCTCATAAAGCCCACATCCAGTGCATCTCGTGCGTCACCAAAACGATGAAAACGTCGCGCCGCCAGCAGCAACTCGTAGAAATCGTTGAACATTCCAAAGAGCGGAGAGAAAAAAGCCTTCACCGCCCGGTCGCGGGTATCGCTCTGCTCACCAAGACGGCGAGTGCGGTAGGCTTGCAACGCTTTGCCGGACTGGCTGGCGGCCTGGGTAGTGCGTTGCAGCTCAAGCACACTGGCGCGGTACAGCAATGCCTGGGCGTCGCTGTGGGACGTGGCAACGAGGGCCAGCCAGTCAAGCGGGTCACTGGCAATCTGCTCGAGGGCTTGCTTTTCGATCTCATCCAAAAACGGCACTGGCTCCAGATGTCGAGTGCCAAATGAGCGAATGAACTCGATACCTTGCCAAATGCCTTTGGCCATGACGAACGCCGGTATCAGGTCAAGATAATCAAGGGTCGGGCCAGACTGGTCAGCGCCATCGGGATGGTGGACGACTGCCTCGAATGCCCAGCCGGGTGCGACCTGCCGCGCCAGTGCCTTGACGTTGGCCGGCGACGCACCGAGACGGTTCAGCTCGTCATGGGCATGCTGCAGGCTGCCGTATTCGGTAAGAACCAAATCGTGCGCAGCCTCGGGCCAATACACCACGCAGAGCCCGGTGCGCTTGTCCTGTACCACGACTATTCCCGCAATGTAGCGATCATGCAGCATCGTGTGCCCAATCAAATGCACCACGTACAGCTGCAGCTCATGCTGGTTTTTCAGCAAGTCTTGCGGCGTGCGTGCCGCCATAGCCGTGCTGAAGACGCTTTGTGCCGCAGCAGTGAGCCCCCGCTGGATCGCCGACAAAAGATGATGTTCATAGCCTGTGCGCAATGCGCGATTCAATAACGCCGGAACACGTCCCGCGCCGGGTGCCTGGCTGCCTGCGACACGCGGATAAAAGACCCGAAGAATCGATGCGTCGTATTGCCCGCCGATATCCAGCGAGGACACCATGCGGATCAGATAATCGGCATTCAGCGATTGTTTCCATTCCGGTTGCAGAAAGCGTGCGCGATTGAGTCGCCAGCGTGTCCAGGGCGCCAGCGGGTCGAGGTTATGCATCGCCAGTTGTAACAGACTGAAGGAGGTACGCGTGACAGTCGGGGTCAATTGGATATTGCGGTCGCCTGCGGTACAGCCGCTTGTCCAGCCACAAAAGCTGCCCTGAACGTCATCAGGCAGTTCAATAAAGGGTTGGTCGATATCAAGCTCTGGGGAGATGCCGTCCTCGCGCAATCGGGCAGTCAAAACGCGCCGGGCGAAGGTGTACAAGTCAGGCAGCTCGTGTTCAAGCCCGGTTCTAAAAGCAAAGGTGCCGCTCAGATAAAGTTTTAGCGAGCGCCTGAAACGTTTACGCTGACCACGCGTTGCGCGCGTCAGCCAGGCCGGCATGGTTTTGGCTTCGGACGCGGCCTTGCGCACCAGCTCAATGGCGGCCTGGGCCTGGCTCAGGGCGACGTTGGCAGGAATCTTCAACTGTTGTTCCAGCTCGACGGTCAACAGCGCGCGACTCAACTCGGCATCCTTGACCTCACTGAAAAGACGCACGAGCTCTTCGTGGCTTGTTTGCAGGCGGTCGTAGCTACCAAGCAGTTTCTTGAGCGCGGCCAGCGCAGGCTTGCCCTTGATGTTCAGGTAGCGTACAGCCAATGTTCGATTGGTCGCATGGGCACGCAGATCGCGACGCTTGTCACGCTCGATATAACCCCACAGCGGGGAGTCGTCCCGACTGCCCAGGCTTGCCTTGAGGCTTCGGGTCAGTGCCTCCACCCCGGAAAAAGCCACCACCCCACCGTCCATGCCAAACGCGTACAGCACCACCGGATGCTGGCGGGTCGGAACCCTCATCGCGGGCGCCGTGGTCACCACCCAGACGTTATGCAACGCATAGAAGGCGTCCGGCTCACTGCCCACCGCGATCCAATACACCTGGGCATCGCTGTCGGTGCGTTTGTAGGCCCAGGGCTGCTCCACCACATCAATGACCAGGTCGCGATGCGCCGTGCTTAGAAGCTTGAGCTGGTGCTGCAGGTGAACTTCGCAACGCAGGGCCTCGGTTTGCGCGTTCATGAACAACGTCACACGCCGCGCAGTCCACGCACCGCCTGGGCGCTCAGCCCAAAAACCCAGCTCGAGCAAGCGGGCCCGCGCGCCCTTCATCAACGTGTCCAACGCCTGCGTATGGGCCTTAAGCTGTTCCACCAGCGTCGTGAGCGCCTGATAGGTCGGCGTGTCGGCGCCTGGGTCGGAGGGGTCAAGCAACGCAAGCACCCGTTGTTCGTAGCGCTTTGCCCGTTCCTGTACGGTGCGCAAGGCCAGCCCGGACGTGGTACTGGCGAAGATAATTTCCGCGCGCCGTCGTCGATGATCCCAATCAAGCAATTGATCGCCAAGGGCACCGAGTCGAGCGCTGCCGACCATTTGCTTCCTGAACCCCTCCGCGTATGCGAGCAGACGCACGGCGTCCAGCGGCGGTGGCCGGGGCCGATCACTGGAAAACACGTGCGCGTGGTTGACACTGACCGCACAGGCCAATTCGTTGCTCGATTGCCCTGTGAGCAAGGCCTGCGCGCCCAGTTCTAACGCATTGCTCATCACCTCAAGGCCGCGCATGACCGTGGAGGCTGCCGACAAGTCAGCAGGCCTGCATAACCCGTTACGACGGTTTAACGGCAGGCACTGCCACAGGTCGTGGAGCCGAGACGATTCCAGCTCCAGCAAGCCGCACTGAAGGCTTGCGAAAGAGCGATACTCGTAGAAATTGCGCGCCGCACCCGGCAGGTGAATAACATGGGGCGCATCCACCGGGTCGCCTTCACGATAGAGGTGCAGTGCGCCCGGGATCGCTACCGCCGAGGTACCTGGCCACATCAACTGAGCCACGCGCACACTGGCCCAGTCACCGCCCGCGCGCTGGCGCGCCTCGGCGGTCGGCGCATCGATCAGCGCCTTTACCATGGCAATACCTGCACTTGACAGTTCATCAAGTTGGCGCGCCATAAACGCCTGATCGGCGAACAGCTGCGTGTATAAATCGACCCAACGCTCCCGCCGTGTGCGCCAGGAACCCTGGGCCGGCGTGTCCCAATAATCGCTCACCGCGTGGGCCAGGCGCTCGAAAAGCCGCATTGCGATAACTCGTCGCAGCACTTGCAGCGGTGTATACGGCAACCGACGTTGCGGCTCTCCTTCGATGCTCAGGACGGTAAATTGATTGACATTGATCGACACCGAAGGCAGCACCAGCAGCAACAAAGCCCGCTCCGTCAAACTGTCCACTTTGTGGACCACCCCAGGCGCCTTGGTCTCAGTAAACAACAGGCGGTCGGGGTCAACCTCGAACGCTTTGCGCAGCTCTGCGCGGATCACCGTCAACACCTTGGGCGAACGCCCTATCAGACGAGAGAGGGCTTGGGTCGACTCTCGGCAACGGCGCTCGGCAAGACCGATCTGATTTATCAGGCGGCTGGGATGGGCGCAGGTGTTGACTCGTCGGGTCAACTGGTCGCGAATGAACTGCGACGCTGCTTCGACCGCGGCGTCGGAATCAGCGCCGTCGGGTGGTGACAGGCTGAAGGGCGGTGAGGACATAGCGTTTTCGTCTCTATGATGAAAAGGCCAAGCCTATGCACCGCAGCGCCTCAAGGGGCGCTAGATAGTTGAATGTGTGACGAAAGAAAAAAAGCCCGCAGTGTGGGCGGGCGAAACCAACGAAGAGCTTTGGGGGTGATGCGCGGTGACGACTCAGCTACCGCGATAGGTCGAGTAGCTGTAAGGCGAAATCAGTAAGGGCACATGGTAGTGATCCTGTTCGGCGCTGATGCCGAAACGCAGCACCACTACGTCCAGAAAGGCCGGCTGCGGCAGTTGCACGCCGCGGGCGCGGTAGTAGTCGCCCGCGCTGAACTGCACTTGGTAGACGCCGCTGCGATAGTCGTCGCCTTGCAGCAGCGGCGCGTCACAACGGCCGTCGCTGTTGGTCACCGCAGTGGCCACCAGTTCCAGTTGCGTGCCTTCGACGCGGTACAGTTCGACCTTGATGGCGCTGCCGGGGCAGCCGTGGGCCGCGTCGAGTACGTGTGTGGTCAGTCGTCCCATGGGTCGGGGCTCCGTTCAGTCAGGTCAATGAGGCCGCACTTTTTCAGGGCGAGAAAAACGTGGCGATGGCTGATTAAGACACTTTCAACGAAAATTGTACACAATAAAAATGACAAATTTCAGCCTGCGCCGCTTGGCCCAGTGCTGGTGTTTGAATTCTTGGTAATCCTCGCTTTTGAACGACCTTTTAGACATTTACTGACCGACCGGGCAAGTTTCTTGCAGTGCTAAGCTGTGCAAGCGGTCTGGAAAAAATGCGGAAATACAGGCTTACAAAGTGGCTATCAAGTTGTATACAATCAGCCCATCGCTGTGACGCCACCCAGTCTTTCCGCTGGCCGCCACACACTCGCTACCACGCACAAGAAGGAAGACTGCAGTGAGCGCTGACTACCCACGCGACCTGATCGGTTACGGCAGTAACCCTCCTCATCCCCACTGGCCGGGCAAGGCGCGCATTGCCTTGTCGTTCGTACTCAACTACGAAGAGGGCGGTGAACGCAACATTTTGCACGGCGATAAAGAGTCGGAGGCGTTCCTTTCGGAAATGGTCTCGGCCCAGCCGCTGCAAGGCGAGCGCAACATGAGCATGGAGTCGCTGTATGAATACGGCAGCCGTGCGGGGGTGTGGCGCATCCTTAAGTTGTTCAAACAATTCGATATCCCGCTGACCATATTCGCCGTGGCCATGGCCGCCCAGCGTCACCCGGACGTGATCCGCGCCATGGTCGCCGCCGGTCACGAGATCTGCAGCCACGGTTACCGCTGGATCGACTACCAGTACATGGACGAAGCGCAGGAACGCGAGCATATGCTCGAAGCCATCCGCATCCTTACCGAGCTGACCGGTGAACGGCCACTGGGCTGGTACACCGGGCGCACCGGCCCCAACACCCGGCGGCTGGTGATGGAGGAAGGCGGCTTTCTCTATGACTGCGACACCTACGACGACGACCTGCCTTACTGGGAACCGAACACCCCCACCGGCAAGCCGCACCTGGTGATCCCCTACACGCTGGACACCAACGACATGCGCTTCACCCAGGTGCAGGGGTTCAACAAGGGCGATGACTTTTTCGAGTACCTCAAGGATGCGTTCGACGTGCTTTATGCCGAAGGCGCCGAAGCGCCGAAAATGCTCTCCATCGGCCTGCATTGCCGTCTGATCGGTCGCCCGGCGCGCCTGGCCTCGCTCAAACGCTTTATCGAATACGCCAAAAGCCACGAACAGGTGTGGTTCACCCGCCGCGTCGACATCGCCCGTCACTGGCAAGCCACTCACCCTTACAAGGGAGCGGCGAAATGACTGCGTTCCGAACCCTGCAACCCTCGACCTTAAGCCGTGACGCTTTCGTCCAGGCCTTTGCCGATATCTACGAAC
>Ga0182008_10002917_pt1 | contig 10573 bp, 6 predicted proteins | sample Sormic07211129_1_FD_120482 | JGI IMG/M metagenome (GOLD analysis project Ga0182008, IMG submission 120482) | Rhizosphere microbial communities from Sorghum bicolor, Mead, Nebraska, USA - 072115-129_1 metaG | ecosystem: Host-associated > Plants > Roots > Rhizosphere | place: USA: Nebraska...
CCGCCCGCGTGCATCACGTCGTGCCGGACCGAGTTCCAGAAGGCGGCGCTCTTGCTCGGGCCCTCGTAGTGGGAGCGCTCCGGTGTGCGCAGCCAGTCCGTGCGGCCGAGCCGCTGCCACAGCCAGCCCATCACACACGACACGAGGAGACTCGCGACGAAACGGCCCACGACCATCTCGGGGTTGCGGGGGAAGGCCACCGCGGTCGCCGTCAGCACGATCGGGTTGATCGCCGGGGCGGACAGGAGGAAGGCGAGGGCCGCCGCCGGGGTCACGCCCCGGCGCACCAGCGCCCCGGCCACCGGCACCGACGCGCACTCACAGCCCGGCAGCATCGCGCCCGCCATCCCGGCGACCGGCACCGCGAGCGCTGGCCGGCTGGGCAGGGCACGCGCGAAGAACGCCGGCGGCACGAACACCGCGATCGCCGCGGAGAGCAGGACGCCGAGCACCAGGAAGGGCAGCGCCTGTACGAGCACGGCCACGAAGACCGTCATCCAGCTCTGCATCACGGGCGCGGAGAGGGCGCCGCGGATGGGCCCCTGCAGCAGCACGAGGAGAAGCAGCACCATGGTCAGCACGAGCGAGGACCGCGAGTCCTTGCCCTCCGGCGAACGGTTGTCCTCCGGCGAGCGGCTGGCGTCCGGCGCGCTGTTGCCCTTCAGTGCACCCTTGGCCTGCGGGAAGTCCTGGGTTTCCTGGGTTTCCCGGCCGACCCCGGGTGTCTCTTCCGGCTTCGGCCCCGGCGCGGTGCGCACCGGCTCATGGCGGTCCGCCCCCGTGGGGGCCGGCTTGGCCGTGGGGGCCGGCTTGGTGATGGCCACAGGCTCGGTACCTCCGGTGGTGCGCTGTGTCGGGGCGCTGCTGTCCCTCCCCCTCCGTACGGCGGGCCGCCCGCCGGTGTTCAGGACCATACGGTTTCTTTGCTGGAACCACCCGTCCCGGTGAGGCAGTCTTGCCCCTCGTGGCGAGCGTTCCGAATCAAGGTCAGCCGGACGGTGCGGCGGGGTACGCGCACATGGTCGTGTGCGGGGACGACGGTCTTGCGCACCGTCTCGCCGCCGAACTGCGCGGTGTCTACGGCGAACAGGTCACCCTCGTCGTACCGCCCTCCGACCGCAGCGTCCGCCTGCCGGTGGTGGGCCGGGCCCGCGCGACCACCACGGCACTGATCGACCGGGTGAGCGCGGCCGTGAACCGGGCCGGCGGCAACGGCGCCGAACCCGTCGGCACCCAGCAGATCGTCGAGGCCGCCGAGGTGACCGAAGCCGTCCTCTCCGAGGCCGGTGTGGAACGCGCCGCCGCCCTCGCCCTGGTCTATGACGACGACGAGACCAACATCCGCGCCGCCCTCACCGCCCGCCGCCTCAACCCCCGGCTCCGCCTCGTGCTGCGTCTCTACAACCGCCGGCTGGGCCAGCACATCGAGGAACTCCTCGACCAGGCGGCCACGTTGGCCGCAGGCGGCGGCGACGGCTTCGACGCCTCCACGACCGTGCTGTCCGACGCCGACACGGCCGCACCGGCGCTGGTCGCCACCGCCGTCGCCGGCACCAGCAAGGTCGTCCAGACCGACGGGCTGATGCTGCGCGCGGTGGAGCGCACACCGCGTCCCGGGCAGGTGGCGCAGCCGGGGCTCGCCACCCTGGCGGTCCTCTCCAGCAACGACCCGCCCAGCACCGTCGACCCCGAACTCGCCGAGGAACAGGGGCCGTTGCTGCTCCCCGACGCGCAGACGGTACGCGACGCGACCGGACGCGGGACCGTCGTCCTGGAACAGGTCTCCTATACCGGCCCCGCCCTGCCGCCCGCGCGCGGCGCCGTACCGTTCGCCTCGCTGTTCTCGCGGCGGCTGCGGTGGTCGCTGGCGGGCATGGTGGCGTGTGTGGTCGCCCTGGCCGTCGCGCTGTCGGCGGTGGCGGACATCCATCCGCTGAAGGCCTTCTATCTGACGCTGCTGGACCTCTTCGCGATCGACGACCCGGCCATCGGGCAGCCCGTCGGCCGCCAGATCCTCCAACTCCTCTCCGGACTGGTCGGGTTGCTGCTGCTTCCGGTGCTGCTGGCCGCGGTGCTGGAGGCGCTCGGCACCTTCCGCTCCGCGTCCGCGCTGCGCAAGCCGCCTCGGGGCCTCGGCGGGCATGTGGTCCTCCTCGGGCTCGGCAAGATCGGCACCCGGGTACTGACCCGGCTGCGGGAACTGAACATTCCGGTGGTGTGCGTGGAGGCCGACCCGGACGCGCGGGGACTGGCCACCGCTCGGCGGCTGCGGGTGCCGGTCGTCCTCGGCGACGTCACCGAGGAGGGCGTCCTGGAGGCCGCCAAGATCCACCGTGCGCACGCGCTGCTCGCGGTGACCAGCGCGGACACGACCAATCTGGAGGCCGTGCTGTACGCCCGTGCGGTGCGGCCGGATCTGCGGGTGGTGCTGCGGCTGTACGACGACGACTTCGCGACCGCCGTGTACCGCACGCTGCGGGCGGCACATCCGCGGGCGTCCACCCGGTCCCGCAGTGTGTCTCATCTGGCGGCTCCCGCCTTCGCCGGAGCGATGATGGGGCGGCAGATCCTGGGGGCGATCCCGGTCGAGCGGCGGGTGCTGCTGTTCGCCACGGTGGAGGTGGGCGGCCATCCGCAGCTGGAGGGGAAGACGGTCGCGCAGGCGTTCCGGGCGGGGGCGTGGCGGGTGTTGGCGCTGGACCGGCCGGTGGGGTCCGCGGGTTCGGCCGGGCGGGATCGACAGGAGACGGCCACGGAGGAGGCGTACGAGGACGGCGGGCAGTCGGGGTTGGTGTGGGACCTGGATTCCTCCTATGTGTTGAAGGGGTCGGACCGGGTCGTCCTGGCCGCGACGCGGCGTGGACTGGCCGAGTTGCTGGGGCGGCGGACTCGGGAGCGGGCCGGAGCCTGAGGCACAGTCGGCGCTGGGGCGGGATGGGGCGGGGGTTCGCCGCCCGGGCTCGCTGGGGTGCCGCCCTTCCTCGGATCGGGTCCTCGGGTCGGGCGCCACCCCAGCGGCACGACTGCCCGCGGCTACGCCTGCGCTCCCCCCAAGTGCCGCTCCGCGAACTCCAGTTCCAGCCGCACCTGCTTGATCCGCTCGTCCACCACCAGCGAGCCGTGCCCGGCGTCGTAGCGGTACACCTCGTGGACGGCGCCTCTGTCCTTCAGGCGGTCCACGTAGTTCTCGATCTGGCGGATCGGGCAGCGCGGGTCGTTGACGCCGGCCGAGATGTAGACCGGGGCCTTGACCTTGTCGACGTAGGTCAGGGGCGAGGACGCCTCGAAGCGGTCGGGGACCTCCTCGGGGGTGCCGCCCAGCAGCGTGCGGTCCATGGCCTTCAGCGCTTCCATCTCGTCGTGGTAGGCCGTGACGTAGTCGGCGACAGGGACCGCCGCGATGCCCAGGGTCCACGCGTCCGGCTGGGTGCCGAGGCCGAGGAGGGTGAGGTAGCCGCCCCAGGAACCGCCGGTCAGGACGAGGCGGTCGGGGTCGGCCAGGCCGGAATCCACCGCCCAGGCGCGGACCGCCTCGATGTCCTCCAGCTCGATCAGGCCGACGCGGTGCTTCAGGGCGTCCGTCCAGGCACGGCCGTAGCCCGTCGATCCGCGGTAGTTGACGCGGATCACCGCGTACCCGTGGTCGACCCAGGCCGCGGGGCCCGCCGCGAAGGCGTCGCTGTCGTGCCAGGTCGGGCCGCCGTGGATGTCGAAGACCGTGGGCAGGGGGCCGGTCGCTCCGGCCGGCTTCTGGACCAGGGCGTGGATACGGCCGCCCGGGCCCTCCACCCACACGTCCTCCACCGGCACCGAGCCCGGGGACTTCAGGCCGGGCGGGTCCAGGACCACCTCGCCGGTCGTCGAGCGCACCGCGGACGGCTCGGCGGCCGACGACCACAGGTACTCCACGCTGCCGTCGGGGCGGGCCGTAGCGCCGGAGACGGAGCCGGGCGGGGTCGGCACCCGCTCCAGCGTGCCGCTCGCGAGGTCGTAGCGGAAGAGCTCGCTGCGGGCCTCGAAGCTGTGCACGACCAGCAGGCCCGTGCCGTCCGGGTACCACTCGGCGCTGACGTCTCCGGGCAGGTCGAGGGCGAGGTCGGTCTCCTCGCCGCTCGCCACGTCCCACACCAGCGGCTCCCAGCGCCCCCGGCGCTGGTGGCCGACGAGCAGCCGGGTGTCGCCGTCGACCGGCGCGAAGCCCAGCACCTCCAGGCCGAGCTCCTCGGTGCCGCCCTCGGTGTCGTCGAGTTCGGCGACCGCGGTGCCGTCGGGGCGCAGCACGCGCAGCGCGGAGTGCATCGCGTCGCCGTGCTCGGTGTGCTCGACGGCGATCAGCGATCCGTCGTGCGAGAGGTCGCCGACGCCGGCCGACTCGCGGTGCCGGTAGATCTCCACGGGCTCCTCGCCCGCGCGGACGAGGTGGATCGTCGTACCGTCCTCGTCGGTCGAGCGGCCGACGATCGCCGTGCCGCCGTCGCGGCCGATGGCCAGGCCCGCCGGGTAGGAGGCGTCCAGGCCGGGGGCGGCGAGGTCGTCCGGTCCGCCCTCGAAGCGCTGTCTGCGCCAGACGCCGAACTCGTCGCCGTCCTTGTCGTCGAACCACCAGATCCACGCGCCGTCCGGGGAGAGCACGCCGTCCGTCGTGCCGTTCGGCCGGTCCGTCACCTGGCGCTGTTCGCCGGAGGAGCGGTCCCAGGCGTACAGCTCGTACGTCCCCGTCGCGTTCGACACGAACAGGGAGCGGTCGGGGGCGTCCTCGGCCCAGTCGGGCAGGGACACCCGGGGCGCCCTGAAGCGCTTCTCCCAGTCCGGCATCTCTTCGTTCCGCTTGGGGGCAGCGGACCCGTTGCTCTCAGTCATGGCCCCATACTGCCCGCCCGCGCCGACAATTCGTCGGCGAGGTCCTCAGCCTGTGGATAACTTCTACCGTGCATTTACCGAACACACGTCCAGGCAGGTCAGGACTGATTGTCAGTGGCGGGGTGCAGACTCGTCGGCATGAGCGAGCTTCGCAGCGCAGTCGAGAGGTTCTGGGCCGCCGCCGAGGCCCGGGACCGGGACGCGTTCGCCGGCACCCTGGCCGAGGACGTCGTCTGCACGCTCCCGCAGACCCGCGAGCGCATCAGCGGCCGGACGCGGTACGTCCGGTTCGACCGGGAGTACCCCGGCGACTGGCACCTGCGGACAGAGCGGCTGGTCGCCGAGCCCCCGGCCGGCCGGGACCATCTCACCGAGCGGTACCGAACCCCCGCGGCCCGGCCCGCCGCGGGGGCCCCGTACCGTGGATGGCGTGTACCGGTTTCTGCTGACGCCCCGTTGGTGGGGGATCAACGTCTTCGTGCTGCTCGCCATCCCCTTCTGCCTCTTCATGGGGTCATGGCAGCTGAGCCGCTTCGAGGGCCGGGTACAGGACCACCGAAACGCCACCCGGCAGGTCGCCGAGAGCAAGCACGAGGCGGCCCGGCCGCTGCGGGAGCTGCTGCCGGTGAACAAGGCGACGTCCGGCAAACAGGTCACCGCGACCGGCCGGTACGGCAAGCAGCTGCTCGTGCCGGACCGCACGCTCGACGGCAGGAAGGGCTTCTACGTCCTGACCCTGCTGCGCACCGACGGCGGCGAGGCGCTGCCCGTGGTGCGGGGCTGGCTGCCGGGTTCGGCGGATGCCGCGAAGGCGCCCGCAGCGCCCACCGGCGAGGTCACCGTGACCGGCGCGCTGCAGGCCTCCGAGACGCCGGGCGACAACGGGGTGAGCGCCCAGGGCGGCCTCCCGGCCGGCCAGACGGCGGCGATCAGCTCGGCGTCGCTGGTCAATCTCGTGCCGTACGACGTGTACGACGCCTGGATCACCCTGAACAAGACGGGCGCCGGTATGACGGCCGTGCCGGCGACGGCACCGGCCGATTCGGGCCTCGACCTGAAGGCGTTCCAGAACCTCGGCTACACCGGCGAGTGGTTCGTCTTCGCCGGCTTCGTGGTCTTCATGTGGTTCCGTCTGGTGCGCCGCGAGGTCGAGTTCGCCCGGGACGCGGAGATGGGGTTGCTGACCGAGTCCGGTCAGGAACCGGCCAGCACCCCGGTGTAGTAGACAACCCCCGCACAGGCGTTGGGCACCGTCGCCGAGACGGTGGGCGAGCCCGCCTCCGTCGTGTGGGAGACGATCACGCTGCCGTCCGCCGTGCCGCCGTCCTCGGTCACCATCTGCGTCGTCACACCGCTGTCCGTGCCGCCGGTCGTGGACCCCGAGCTGGTCGTGGCGTCCGTGGGCGTCGGTGAGGCGGTGGCGCCGCCGTCCGTCGTGCCGCCGGTCGTGCCACCGGTGGTGGGGCAGGTCTCCGAGGGCACCCAGGCGAACTTGACCTGGTAGGCCGCGCCCGGCGCCAGCACGAGCGAGGCGACCTCGGTGGACGGGTCGGGCAGCGAGACCGCCGCGTCCCCGGCCGCGTGCCGCTTGACGCTGATCTTGGTGGCGTCCGCCGCGCCGGTCGCCTGGAGGGCCACCGTGCCGGGTCCGCCGACCGTGCAGGAGGTGGAGGAGACGTTGACGACGCTGAAGGTGCCGTACACCGCGCCGCCGGTGTCCGGGGAGCCCACGGTGTCGGTCGGCGAGCCGAGCTGCGACGCCGTACAGACGGGAGCCGCCGCGAGGGTCGACGCGGGGCCGGTGCCGGTGCCGCCGGCCGTCGCCGCGCCGCCGCTCTTCCCCTTGCCGTCGCCCTTGTCCCCGGCCTTGCCGGTGGCCTGGGACTGTCCCGAGGAGCCGCCGGCAGTGGACTCACTGCCGTCGGCGTTTTTTCCCTGGCTCGCCCCGCCCTGGGCCTGGGACGCCTGCCCGGCCATCGACGGGTTGACGTCGGAGCCGGCGGAGTTGGACACGTGCACGAGAGCCGGTACGGCGGTGCCGATGAAGAGCGCGGCGGCCGCCATGCCGACCATCGCCTGCCGTTTGCGGGCGCGTCGGGCGGGCACGGCCCGCCGCAGGTGTTCCAGCGTGCCGTCGCGCGGCTCGACCGTCTGCACCGCCTGGTGCAGCATCCTGCGCAGGGCTTGCTCGTCCGAGTCGAACCCGCGGGGGTTCTGGTCGTCGAGGCCGTGGTTCACAGTTCCGTTCCCAGCGTGCGATTGCGTGTGGTCTTGCTCTTGCCGTTCGGTCGGCTCATGCCAGGCGAACGGCTCGTGGCGGTCGTGGGAGTCGGGTCCCTGGGCGTCCCGGCTCATGCCGAGGCCTCCATCGCGATCCGGAGGGCGGCGATCCCGCGGGAACCGTACGCCTTCACCGAGCCCAGCGATATGCCGAGCGTCTCGGCGACCTGCGCCTCGGTCATGTCCGCGAAGTAGCGCAGCACCAGGACCTCGCGCTGGCGGCGCTGCAGGCCCTTCATCGCCTTGATGAGGGAGTCGCGCTCCAGCTGGTCGTAGGCGCCCTCCTCGGCGCTCGCCATGTCGGGCATCGGCTTGGACAGGAGCTTGAGTCCGAGGATGCGGCGGCGCAGGGCGGAGCGGGAGAGGTTGACGACCGTCTGACGCAGATAGGCGAGTGTCTTCTCCGGGTCCCGGACGCGTTTGCGCGCCGAGTGCACCCGGATGAAGGCCTCCTGGACCACGTCCTCGCAGGAGGCGGTGTCGTCGAGCAGAAGGGCGGCGAGACCCAGCAGCGAGCGGTAGTGGGCGCGGTAGGTCTCGGTGAGATGGTCGACGGTGGTGCCGGCCGCCGCGGTGTCCTCGGCGTACTCGGCCCCGTCACGCTGGTTCGGTATGCGGGCGGGCCGCGCTGCGGGCATGGGCGCGATCACCGGCATGCCGCCGGGCGCACCGGGCATGCGGGGTCGGAGCGACGGGCGGGGCCGTAGGGCCGTACCGCGGGTCGCCGCGCTGAAGTCGAGAACCTCTGCCACGTCAGTTGGACCCGCTGCCCCCCGACAGGGTTGTACGCGCCGAGCGTCACTTTTGCGTCATGTGCCGCAAGCGGCCGTCTGGTGTCAGGCAGCGCAACCGACCGTGCGTCAAACGCCCTCATGCCTACCCGCTCTTCCCCTGTGTCCTGAATGACCGAAGTGTCCCCACACTTCGCACCGCGTCCCGCAGGCCCCCTGAAGGGCGTTCGCAAAGACGCTCCCCGCCCTGTGCGCGGTTGCGGAGGGCGGGGAGGAAAATCTTCGGACGCGAGGAGCGCCCGCAGCAAGTGGTCCGGACCATCGACCGGCTCACATTTCGTTGACCGATCTTACAAAGTCCTCAGCAAACCCGTCAGCAAACCCGCGAGTTCAGCGACCCGCGAGTTCGGCCGCGACCAACTCCGCGATCTGCGCGGTGTTCAGGGCCGCCCCTTTGCGGAGGTTGTCGCCGCAGACGAAGAGTTCGAGCGCGGTCGGGTCGTCGAGCGCCCGCCGCACCCGGCCCACCCAGGTCGGATCGGTGCCCACGACATCGGCCGGCGTGGGGAACTCCCCGGCCTCCGGGTCGTCGAAGAGGACGACACCGGGCGCGGTGGCCAGGATCTCGCGCGCCTTGTCGACGGTGACCTCGCCCTCGAAGCGGGCATGGACGGTCAGCGAGTGCACGGTGACGACCGGCACCCGGACACAGGTGACGGCGACGGGCAGCGCGGGCAGACCGAGGATCTTGCGGGACTCGTCCCGCACCTTCATCTCCTCCGAGGACCACCCGTCCGCACGCGGCGAACCGGCCCACGGTACGACGTTCAGCGCGACCGGCTCCGGGAACGGCCCGGTGTTTTCACCGACGGCCCGCCGTACGTCACCGGGGTGTGTGCCCAGCTCCGTGCCCGCGACCAGCGCCAGCTGCTGCCGCAGCGTCTCGACCCCGGCGCGCCCGGCCCCGCTCACCGCCTGGTACGAGGAGACGACCAGCTCACGCAGCCCGAACTCGGCGTGCAGCGCGCCGAGCGCGACGATCATCGACAGGGTCGTGCAGTTGGGGTTGGCGATGATCCCGCGCGGCCGGCGCCGGACGCTGTGCGGATTGACCTCGGGGACGACCAGCGGCACCTCCGGGTCCATCCGGAAGGCGCCGGAGTTGTCGACCACGACCGCGCCCCGGGCCGCGGCGACCGGCGCCCAGTGCGCGGCCACCTCGTCGGGTACGTCGAACATGGCGACGTCGACCCCGTCGAAGGCCTCCTCCGACAGGGCCACCACCTCGACCCCCTCGCCGCGCACGGTCAGCTCGCGGCCGGCCGAGCGCGGGGAGGCGATCAGACGGATCTCGCCCCAGATGTCCGCGTGCTGGGACAGGATCTGGAGCATGACCGTGCCGACGGCTCCGGTCGCGCCCACGACCGCGAGAGTCGGTCGTCCGGCCCCCGGTCCCGTCCCCGCCATCAGCGTCCCGTGCCTCCGTAGACGACGGCCTCGTCACTGTCGGAGTCGAGTCCGAAGGCGCTGTGCACGGCGCGCACGGCGTCCGGCACGTCGTCGGCGCGGGTGACGACCGAGATACGGATCTCGGAGGTCGAGATCAGCTCGATGTTCACACCCGCGTCGGACAGCGCCTCGAAGAACGCGGCGGTGACGCCCGGGTTGGTCTTCATACCGGCGCCGACCAGGGAGATCTTGCCGATCTGGTCGTCGTAGCGCAGCGAGTCGAAGCCGATGCCGACCTTCGCCCGCTCCAGCGCGTCGATGGCCTTGCGGCCCTCGGTCTTGGGCAGGGTGAAGGAGATGTCGGTCAGCCCGGTGGAGGCGGCCGACACGTTCTGCACGATCATGTCGATGTTGATCTCGGCGTCCGCGATCGCGCGGAAGATGACGGCGGCCTCGCCCGGCTTGTCCGGCACGCCGACGACCGTGACCTTGGCCTCGGAGGTGTCGTGCGCGACACCGGAGATGATGGCCTGCTCCACCTTCTGGTCCCCAATCGGCTCACTGCTGACCCAGGTGCCCTGCAGCCCACTGAAGCTGGAGCGGACATGGATCGGGATGTTGTAGCGGCGGGCGTACTCCACACAGCGGTGGAGCAGCACCTTGGAGCCGGAGGCCGCGAGCTCCAGCATGTCCTCGAAGGAGATCCAGTCGATCTTCTTCGCCTTCTTCACCACGCGCGGGTCGGCGGTGAACACGCCGTCCACGTCGGTGTAGATCTCGCACACCTCGGCGTCCAGCGCGGCGGCCAGCGCGACGGCGGTGGTGTCGGACCCACCGCGGCCGAGGGTGGTGATGTCCTTCTTGTCCTGGCTGACGCCCTGGAACCCGGCGACGATCGCGATGTTGCCCTTGTCCAGCGACTCCCGGATACGGCCGGGCGTCACGTCGATGATCCGGGCTTTGTTGTGGACGGAGTCGGTGATGACGCCCGCCTGGCTGCCGGTGAACGACTGGGCCTCGTGCCCCAGGTTCTTGATCGCCATCGCCAGCAGGGCCATGGAGATCCGCTCTCCGGCGGTCAGCAGCATGTCGAACTCACGCCCGGCAGGCATGGGAGAAACCTGCTCGGCGAGATCGATCAGCTCGTCCGTCGTGTCGCCCATCGCGGAGACCACGACAACCACCTGGTTGCCGTTCCTCTTGGCGTCGACGACTCGCTTGGCGACCCGCTTGATGCCCTCGGCATCGGCTAC
>Ga0182008_10002918_pt1 | contig 10572 bp, 7 predicted proteins | sample Sormic07211129_1_FD_120482 | JGI IMG/M metagenome (GOLD analysis project Ga0182008, IMG submission 120482) | Rhizosphere microbial communities from Sorghum bicolor, Mead, Nebraska, USA - 072115-129_1 metaG | ecosystem: Host-associated > Plants > Roots > Rhizosphere | place: USA: Nebraska...
AAAATGAGAAGAGACGTATTTCAGGCAATCGCTGATCCGACCCGCAGAGCTATCCTGAGCTTAATTGCACTGCAGGCAATGACACCCAATGCCATTGCTGATCACTTTGGCAGTAGCAGGCAAGCGGTATCAAAGCACATCAAGATCCTTACAGAATGCCAGCTCCTGAAACAGGAACAATCAGGCAGAGAGATTTTTTACCATTTTGATCCCGGGAAAATGAAAGAGCTGGATAACTGGTTAGCGCCGTTTCGAGCAATGTGGGAAGACAGGTTTAATCAATTGGATGATGTATTACACAATTTAAAAACCAAGAATCATGAAAACACTTAAGCAAACAGAAATCTCTAAAGATTTAAGGAACAACAAGGTTTATGTGGTAAGGGAATTTGATGCTTCACTTGAAGAGGTGTGGAGAGCATGGACAGAAAGCGAGCTATTAGACTTATGGTGGGCCCCAAAGCCCTGGAAAGCGAGAACAAAACATATGGATTTCAGGGAGGGCGGCCATTGGCTGTATGTCATGGAAGGCCCTAAAGGTGAAAAATCCTGGTGTCGCAACGACTACAAGAGCATCGTAACCCATGAATCTATTACGGCTGTTGATGCATTTTGTGATGAGAATGGTGTTATCTCAACTGATTTTCCGCAGATGTATTGGGACAATGAGTTTTTAGCAACGGATTCAGGTTCGAAAGTAGTGGTTGAAATTAAATTTGACTCTGCTGCTGATCTGCAAAAAGTTGTGCAAATGGGCTTTGAAGAAGGCTTTACAGCTGCCCTTGGTAATCTTGATGAGTTACTGGCAAGAGATTAAATTAATGGGCTGCATGACGATTACAGTGATGCAGCCCATTATCATATCCTATTAAAATCGATTTATTTACTGTTTTATTGTAGCTCTCACATCATTTGTGACTATCTCAGTTCAACATACTGAACGATAAGCTCTTTGAACTTCTCCGCCAATTCGGTCGTTACTTCGCCCGCAGTTCCATCACCAACTAGTTGCCCATCGATTGCTGTAACCGGTAAGATGTTTTTAGTAGAACTGGTTATAAATGCTTCTTTGCATTGTCGTAAATCTTCCAGGCTGATGTCTTTCTCCCTGATGCTGAATCTGCTGTTGCTCATCTTCAAGAGCTGTTTTCTCACTACACCTTTTAGAATACCATTGGCAGTGGTGATGACTTCATTATCCTGGGTGACGATGAAAAAGTTTGCCCTCGGGCATTCTTTCACGGTCCCGTTATAATGATACAATACATCGTCTGCCTCCTGTTGCTTTACCAGTGGTTGTAGCCTGATGGCCATCAGGTAATCCAGGGTTTTAACCTGTGCAAGCTGGCGCTGGTGTTCATGGGTAATCAGCCTAATGCCTTCAGCATTAAAGTCCGGGTTTTTGAAAGCCGCCTGGGTGATGATCATATTGGGTGCTGCCGGGGTATAACCATCAAGGGAATAGCCACCAGTTAACGTAATGCGGATGCCCGAATCAGGCAAACCATTCTTATCCATCAGTGTAAGGAGCAAGGCCTCCAATTCCGCTCTACTTTTAGAAACAGGCAGGTGCATTTCTGCTGCTGAATGAAAGAAACGATCCAGGTGATCGTCTATAAACATCAGCTGACCATCAATCGTTTTAAAGAAATCAAAAATTCCATAGCCCCTTTGAATGGCCAGGTCTGTAATTAATACCGATGCAGCTGCTGCAGGTAAAAAATCTTCGTTAACTATAATGTATTTACTCACGTTAAATGAATTTACTGTTTTTTAATGGCATTATACTTCTCTAAGATAGGGATTACCTTTTCAAGTGGAAGTGCTTCTACCTGGTTCCCTTGCTGGCCTGTCATGCTGACACCAGCAAACAAAGAATTAATAATAGCTTCTTCCGTAGCTTCAATAGTGGCCATGAAAAGTGGTGATACCTGGTCGTTCAATAATATTTCGTTTTGCTTCAGTGACTGTTTAGATTGATGGGGGACACGTAAATTTTCAGCCGTGGAGAAAGCGATTACATAATCGCCGCTGCCATTTGAGGCGATACCCCCGGTTTTGGCCAGGCCCATAAAAGCACGTTTGGCAAGCCTTTCCAAATTTCTGCTATCCAAAGGAGCGTCTGTGGCAACGATGATCATACAGGAGCCATCCGCATTATTCATCAACTTATCACTGAAATTAAATTTCCCCAATTCCCTGCCCACGGGCACACCATCAACCTGTAAAACGCCACCAAAGTTGCTTTGTACCAAAACGCCTACGGAATAGCCACCAAGGCTTTTTGGCAAGAGGCGAGATGCGGTGCCGATCCCTCCTTTAAATCCAAAACAAACAGTCCCAGTACCTGCACCAACTGCACCTTCGGTAACGGCTGTCGACTTTGCGTTTTTTATGGCCGCTAATACATCCTTTTTAGTAATATTTCTGCCCCTGATATCATTCAGGTAACCATCATTGGTTTCGCCAATAACGGCGTTTACCGATTGTATAGTTTCATTGCCATGTTGGCCAAGGGTATATTCCACCACGCCATCCATACCGGCTGCAACACTAAGGGTATTGGTTAAAATGATGGGTGTCTCCAGGTTACCCAATTCTGCCACTTGTGTACTGCCTGTAAGTTTGCCAAAGCCGTTTCCGGCAAATATTGCTGCCGGTACTTTGTTTTGAAAAATGTTCCCTTCAAAAGGTAATATCGCAGTCACACCCGTTCTGATGTGGTCGCCTTTAATTAAAGTGGTATGTCCAACTTTTACACCTGTAACATCAGTTATCGCATTTTGCTTCCCTGTAGGTATTACCCCGAAATGTAAACCATAATCCCTTGCTCTTTTTTTTTGTTGGGCAGTTACATATTGGGCGGTAAGTAAAATTAAAAAACTAAGGAATAGGGTTCTCATAAGGATATTTAAGGTTACTAATGTATCAATTCCTTAAATATAAACGATTAAACTATACATTCTTTAATGCTTTACTTTAAAATAAATGCAAGGAGATGTGCAGCCTGTCAATGGCTTTAGAAAGTGTAAACTTAGAACCCGTATTTGTGTAGTAAAATACCAGTTTTCCTGATTATCTTATTCAAAAGATGAGATCATCCTATTGGGCAGCTTACAAAAGCAATGAACCGAGCCTGCGAGTTCTTGAACATAATTAAAAAACATGATCAAATAGTGAAAAATATAAGCTTATGATAGCTCGGTCAACTTTAAATAACAATAATATACAGATGAAATATGGAAAACAGCTATAATCACAGGGAAAGAATACCGGTGAATCCCTCCGTATTACGCATAATTTGGACCTTATTCATTGCGGGAGGCTCCCTTTTAATTTATTTGATTAAAGGCCTTTTTACTGGATACTCATCCCGCCATCAATAACTTGCTCTGTGCCGGTTAAATAGGAAGACTCATCGGAGGCTAAAAAGGTAACCAGGTAACTGACTTCTTTTGGGTCGGCCAACCTGCCCAGTGGTATCATTTTAACAACGTCTTCGCCACCTTCAACAGCGATAATCGCTCTCATCGGTGTTTTAATGTGTCCCGGATGTACAGAATTTACACGGATGTTGTTGGCTCCATACTCCACAGCTGCCGCTTTTGTCATGCCCCTGACTGCAGACTTGGCCGCCATATAAGCTAAGCTCGGAAATCCATGAATCGCTATGATACCTGATATGGAGGATATATTAATAATGGAACCGCCTCCTGCTTTTAACATCGAGGGGATGGTATATTTCATCCCGTAGTAAATTGAATGTTGGTTGATGTCGCAAACTTTAAGGTAGTCATGTTCACTTAAATCTGCAGTGTCGATGATCGGACCTAAAATTCCGGCGTTATTAACCAGAACATTTATAGACCCAAATTGGCTTTCCCCTTCTTCAACGACTCTTTTCCAGTCTTCAACTTGAGTGACATCATGCCTGATAAAAATGACGTTTTCTCCCAGAGTGGAGGCTAATTTTACACCCAGGTCTTCGTTAATGTCGGTCATGATGACTTTAGCGCCTTCTGTGGCAAACATTCTTGCATGAGCTTCTCCCATTCCCTGAGCGGCTCCTGTGATAATGGCGACTTTGTTTTCCAGCCTTTTCATGTTTTTGATCTAATTCTGTGTTAATTTATATAACCCTCATTTAAGCTAAATGTTCTTTAACCTGCTGTTCATTTGTTTGAAATTTCAATTTCATCGAGCCCTAAAAAGACTAATGAACAATAGTATTTAGCCAGCTAAGGATATTAAATAATAGTTAAATGTGGGGAGTTAAATGCAATGTATTTGCGCCAAACCGCATATAGTATTCCTTGGCTTTTTCCGCTTCCTCATCTTTATGAATACGCTATAAATCTAATCCCTTAGTGTGTTGTTTACGTACCCTGTAAATTAAAAATGTTTTGATTTATACTTAGGATTGTCTTATTAATTATATATTAGTCATGTGCTTATTCGCATTAATACTAATTGAACCGAAACAATTTTTCTAGCTAAGACTCAACCAAAAAAGGAATATCATGTGGAAACAATCATTAATCAAAAAAATCAAAATGCTGCTCCTGGTAGTAAGCGTAATGTTTATTCATTTAAACGTTAAAGCCGAAGAAATTAAACCTGTTGATGTTTGTGTGTATGGGGGAAGTTCTGCTGGCATCATTGCGGCTTATACAGCAAAGAAAATGGGCAAAACGGTGCTCGTCATTGAACCCGGTAAATACGTCGGGGGCTTAACCACCGGTGGTCTTGGTGCAACCGATATTGGTAATAAATTCGCTATTACAGGATTAGCCCGGGAGTTTTACCGAAAATTAGGTAATCATTACGGAAAATTAGAACAATGGACTTTTGAACCACATGTGGCAGATAAAGTTTATGCAGACATGATTAAAGAGGGTAACTTAAATGTGATGAGAAACCTTAGGTTAACAGGTGTGACAAAAAAGGATGGCTACATTACAGAAATCAGCCTGGAAGTTTCGGATCAGCCTTCAAAAAGCACTAATAAAACCATCAAGGCTAAAATGTTTATCGATGCTACTTATGAAGGTGACCTGTTGGCAAAGGCTGGCGTGTCTTACACCATCGGAAGGGAAGCAAACAGCATGTACGGGGAAACTTACAATGGTGTCCAGCTTTCAGATTTTCACCAGTTTCCTGATGGCATTGACCCCTATAAGATTCCTGGAAAACCTGAAAGTGGTTTGCTGTACGGCATCAGTGACGCTCCTTTGAAACCAATCGGAAGTGGTGATCAATTAATTCAAGCTTATAATTTCCGTTTATGCTTAACACAAAATAAGGATAATAAAATTGATTTTACCCGTCCTGATAACTATAATCCTGAGAATTATGAATTGCTGACGAGGGTTATTGAAAAAGAAAAATGGGTAGGAATTGATGGCAAATTTATCATCAAAAAACTGACAGGGAAAAATGAAATAGAGAATAAAGGAAACTTCCTGATTAAATATATGCCAAATGGTAAAACCGACTTTAATAATTTTGGTGCATTTTCGACTGACATGATTGGTGCGAACCATCAGTATCCTGAGGGTGATTATGATACCAGGAAAAAAATATGGAAAGCGCATGAGGACTACACAAAGGGGATGTTGTACTTCCTGGCAAACGACAAATCTGTGCCGGAGTCTGTGAGAAGAGACATGAGCTCCTGGGGTTATGCCAAAGATGAGTTTAAAGACCAGAATGGATTTTCAAACCAGTTATATGTGCGTGAAGCCCGTAGAATGGTTAGTGATCTGGTGATGACTCAAAAACATTGTGAAGGTGTAGAAGTAGTGGATGATGCAGTAGGTATGGCTGCCTACGGCATGGATTCTCATAATATCCAGCGTATCGTGATCAATGGTATGGTTAAAAATGAAGGCGATGTTCAAAAGCCTGTTAAAAATTCATTCCCTATTTCTTACCGGGCCATTGTTCCGAAAGAAGCAGAATGTAAAAATCTGTTGGTTCCTGTTTGTTTATCTGCATCGCATATTGCCTTTGGTTCTATCCGTATGGAGCCTGTATTTATGGTCATGGGGCAATCTGCTGCTACGGCTGCGGTAATGGCCATTGATGCCGGTGTTTCGGTGCAACAGGTAAATGTTAAAGCGCTTCAAAAACGCTTAACTGAAAATCCATTGCTTAATAACAAACCTTTGGAAGTTTTAGTGGATAATGATGACCAGTTAAATATGGAAATAGCGGGCGACTGGAAACGTGTTGGGGGTGGCTACAGCCGTAGTTTATTGCTGTTTGATGCCAAATCTGCAAATGTAAACACTGCCAGATTTGTTCCCGAGATCAAAAATAACGGTAAACATGAGGTGTATGTATATATTCCTAAAATTGACGGCAGAACGAGTCAAACCAAGTATAAGATTTTTGATGGAAAGACGAATCATACGACCTTATTGAAAACTGCTGATATCAGGGAATTAGGGTTGACTTCTGGCGAATGGGTGAGTTTAGGGACTTATAATTTGGCTAAAGGTAAAAATGCTTTTGTTGAAGTTTCTACAGAAAATGCAGATGGTATAGTGACGGCAGATGCGGTTATTTTTAAACCGATATAATTGCTGTAAATGGATGAAGAATTTAAAATGATACATCCTCAGTTGAAATAACAAAAAATGAATATCAACGCAATAAGTGTATTGATGAGAGCCTGTTACTTAAGTGTGTTAATGCTATTGCTGGTCGCACCGTATAGTTTTGCAAATCGCATTTCCGGGAGGCCGGGAAATGAAATTGCTAAAATAAACAATCCGCGGTATGGGGCTGAATCCGTAAAAGTCAATTCCTCATCAGCAGAAATTGTAGCTGATCAACTGTTGAGTAACGGTAAGGGAATGACCTTAAAAGCAGGTGTGAAAGCCGCTTTGGATGGGGAACGTTCGGCTGCTGATTTAGTGTTTACGGTAAAATTACCAAAGGCAGGGCGTTATATCATGCGTTCTTATGCAGTGACCGATAAGGAAGGTGCTGCACTCATGAAAAAAGCGAAAGGTAAATATGAGTCTTTATTCATGAGGATCCAGATTGACAATAGCCGACCTACAAAAAGGGTAGTTTATGTTCCCTGGGACAGGCCTTTACAGGCTTCTGGGAAATTTGAACTGACAGGACAGCAGCAAGAAATTAAAATCTGGTTACCTCGTGGGGTAAGGTTGGAATATATTGAATTTCTGCCTTATACGCCACCAGCGATACCCGCTGCAGCGCAAAATTATAAACCGAAAATTGTGCCGCCCAATTCAAGGCCGCGATTGTGGGTTAATCAGCAAACATTGCCAAAAGTTAAAGCTGCATTAAGTGAAAAAGAGCATCAGGCAGCCTGGATCCAGGTAAAAGAGGCAGCGCTTAGGCCTTTCGTTTTTAAGTATGATCCGCTTGTGGAAATGGCCCATGATGCCAAATTGGAAAGTGCAGCAGAAAATAAGGCCTTTTATTACCTGATGACCGGTGATAAAAAGATAGGCCGCGAAGCGATAAAACTGATGTCTGCATACTTGTCGAATGTAGAATTCGGTAATTTATTAGACATTACAAGGGAAATCGGAAGGGCCATATTTACAGCGTCTGAAGTTTACGATTGGTGTTATGACCTCCTGACTGTTGAAGAAAAAAAAGTGTTTGGCGATAACCTGATGAGGTTAGCAGATGACATGGAAATAGGCTGGCCACCATTTCTCCAGAAAATTGTAAACGGACATGGTAATGAAGCCCAGGTTTGCCGCGATCTGTTAGCCATGAGCATCGCCATTTATGATGAAAATCCAATGCCTTTTCAATACACATCTTATGCGGTTTTAGAAGAATTGGTGCCGATGCGTAAATTTGAGTACCAGTCGCCGCGTCATAACCAGGGTGTCAACTATGGTGCTTATCGTTTTAACTGGGACCTGCATGCCGCATGGTTGTTTTATGGGATGACGGGGCAAACTGTTTTCGATGATAATATCAAAAAGGTACATCACCAATGGCTTTATATGCGTACTCCAGATGGACAAATGCTGCGTGATGGCGATGGTTTTAGTTTTGGCGAAGCAGGAAAACCTTTTTATTGGAGTAGCCCCTCGACCATGTTACTGGCCTATTCTTATGCCGCAGATCCGATTCTTAAAGCCGATTTTCAGCGCCAGGGCGGATTGCCAAATAGCCCGGTACTTTTTCTGCTCCTGAACGATCCGAAACTGAAAGCTGAAACGAGTCGCGAAACTTTACCTTTAACTAAAGACTTTGGTCCTGTTTTAGGTGCTATGATTGCCCGTACAGGATGGGATTTTACCAACAATAGTGACGATGTAGTTGCTGAGATCAAAGGCGGTGGTTTTCATGCCGGTAATCACCAGCACAGCGATGCCGGTTCCATACAACTTTATTACCGTGGATTCCAGTTCGGCGATATCGGATTATATAAGTTTTACGGTACACCCTACGATTTAAATTTCAATAAACGATCTATTTCCCATAGCATGATGCTGGCGGTAGATCCCAATGAAAAATTTCTTAGTACGGAATCCAACGACGGTGGTACTAGGTTTATTCAGCGGAATCCGAATACACCGGAAGAATCAATGACCGACCCGGTGTTCAATAATGGAACGGTGTTGTCTGCAGATTTCGGTCCCACAAAATTGAAGCCCTTTTTTAGTTACTTTTCCGTTGACCTGACCGGTGCTTATTCTTCCAAAATAAGTGCTTACCACAGAAATTTCATGTTTCTGAATTTAGGTAGAAAAGACATCCCTGCAGCCATCATCTTAACGGACAACATGACGACCAGTAACCCTGAATTTAAGAAATACTGGCAAATTAATGCGCATCATGAACCTGCAATAACAGCTAATGGTTTTGTTCTCCATAATGAATACCAAGGCAGGATTGGAAAGACGCATGTTGACATGTTACTGCCAGCTGCGAAAGACCGCAAAATGGAAGTCAGAAGTGGGGAAGATGCAAACAGTTCCTTTAATTTCAAATATGAAGTGCCTATCGAAAATTTGGCAGAAGCTACAGGAAGCCGGATCATGATTTCACCCCATCCTTCAAATGTGAATGATCGTTTTCTGACCGTATTGCAGGTAACTGCCGATGAGACTCCACCACTGCCGGTTAAACATTTTGAAACTGAGGTAAGCCATGTGATTATCCTGGCTGATCGGGTAGTCAGCATGAACAAGAATAATGATTTAATTGACAGAGAATTTATGCTGAATATTCCCGCTAAAGGCAATTACCAGGTCGTTCTTGCGGGAATGAAAGCGGGGGATTGGAAAATTACAGGTAGCCAGCCCAAAGTGAAATTTAATTTCAATGTAGAAGAAGGTAAGCATACCGTGTTTTTCCATGCTTCAAAAGGAAAATATACGGTAACCCCTGTTCAATGAAAGTCCTGTCTTCTTGGTTTTTATCGGGTTTTTGAAAAGATTAATTGCACTGATGTTATCGTATAGTACAAATTCCGTTTACTATAAAAGAGTGGCTGAAAATAAGATAGAGAGAATGAAAACTACTGGTTCGCTTTTCATGTTATCATTCAGGTTTATCACTCAAAATCTATTAAAATGAGCGCTAATAAGGAAACTGTAACCAGGTACATGGATGGCTTTTCAAATAGTGACCATTCCAAAATATTATCCTGTTTAACTGAGGATGTGATCTGGGAAATGCCTGGATTTTTTCACCTCACACGCAAAGAGGCATTTGACAAAGAGATAGAAAATGACGCTTTCGTGGGCAAGCCTAACATCACGGTTACCCGATTGTTGGAAGAATCGGATGTTGTGGTGGCAGAAGGGGCGGTTAAAAGTCAAAGAAGGGATGGCGGAACGTTGGATGCCGTATTTTGTGATGTATTCCACATGAAAAACGGGAAAATAAAACAACTGACCAGCTACGTCCTGGTTAAATAATTAAGGTGTTGAATTAGAATTTACGGATATAAGTAAAACCGGTAAGCCCGTTCTGGTGCATGGGTACAAACACTGTATTGTTCGCTTTACCATTAAACAATTTCTCCTTGACAAAAGGATAGGCCCAATAAGTGATTTTTGTGGAAAGGATTCCATAGCCGGCACCTGCAACAACATCACTGAACCAATGTGCCCCATTGTATAAGCGCAGGGTTCCTGTAGCTACAGCAGCCGAATAACCGATCACTGTGTACCATACCGACTCGTCCATATATTCCTGGTGCATAAACTCCGCTGCCATGAATGCTATTGCCGTATGGCCTGATGGAAAAGAGTGATCATTTTCACCATTTGGACGCAGCCTGTTGGTTGCCCCTTTTGTGATGCCCGTTGTCGCACCCATAATTGCAGTAGAAATTAAGAGCATGGCCGTGCGGTCAGTAAAATTATGTTTACTTTTTACTCCTGCAAGATCAAGGCCGTATACTGCAGCAATAGGTGCATAACGGAGATAATCATCTCCTTTGAAACTAAAGCCTGGATAATCTTCCTGTATTTCTAAATGCGTATCAATATCTAATTTGTGAAATTGCCTGATGTATGGTGAACTAAATCCATAGGCTATGAATGCCACCGGCATAATGAC
>Ga0182008_10002920_pt1 | contig 10570 bp, 9 predicted proteins | sample Sormic07211129_1_FD_120482 | JGI IMG/M metagenome (GOLD analysis project Ga0182008, IMG submission 120482) | Rhizosphere microbial communities from Sorghum bicolor, Mead, Nebraska, USA - 072115-129_1 metaG | ecosystem: Host-associated > Plants > Roots > Rhizosphere | place: USA: Nebraska...
ACACACTATTCTTTGCTAGGTAATGTTGTGCTATATCATCAATCCCTTTTTGGCAAACAACCACATTAGCACCCGCAGCAATAATTTTGTCAACCATGCCTTTTAACATCCTATTCTCTTCTTCCAAAAACATATTCATTTGTTCTGGAGAGTTGATATTTATCTTGGCATCAAACTCTGTCTTTTCAATTTCAAGTGCAGAATTGATAAGTGCGATCTTTGCCTTTTCTATTCTTTTTGGCATTCCACCATGCACAATTTCCTTATCAAGAACAATACCTTTGATTAATTTAGTCTCGTGTAACGATCCACCAGCCTTCTTCTCAACCTTAACATCGTCAATATCCACTCTGTAGCCTGAATCGGATTTTTCCGATACATGTGATATTGCGTTGACTACAATTTGTGCAAGCTCATCGGCTTCCTTTGAGACAAGTTTTGTTTGCATAGATGTCTTTGCAATTCTAGTAAGTTGATCTTTTTCAGTGGGGTCAATTTTCTGAGCAATATGATTAAGAACTTCAATAGCCTTGGTAGCGCTCTTCCTATAACCATCCACTATGATTGTTGGATGTACATCCTTCCCAACCAGTTCCTCTGCCTTATCGATTAGAGCGCCTGCTAATATTACTACTGATGATGTACCATCGCCTACCTCATTATCAGTCGCTTTGCTAATCTCAACCATCATTTTAGCTGCTGGATGCTGGGCATCGATTTCCTTCAAAATAGTTGCACCATCATTTGTAATTGTAACATCGCCAAGAGTATCTACCAGCATTTTGTCCATACCTCTAGGACCAAGAGAACTTCTTACTATTTCAGCGATCAATTTTGCGGCAGTAATGTTGTTTTTCTGAGCGTCGCGACCTTTGGTCTGGCTAGCTCCCTCCTTCAATATTAATACTGGCATTCCACCAGCTGAACCTTGTTGAATTGACATCTCATATTCACCCTAAAATTTACAAAATAAGTGGCATAGTTTGGGATATTTTAAACTTACTGTAAAGAGATGTATATATCCTAATGTTGGTATGAATATCTTAATACAGTTATGTTATTTACAACGTCGATTAAATATTCTTTAAAGAAAGTATGCAATTACTGCGCATTTATAAATGTTTAATCATTACATCTTTGCATTCTTGTATATATTAAAACTCCGATAAAGCGTCTAATGGTCTTTGTAATTTTTCTTTAATGGCAATAAATTGTCCTCTATGCGGTACACCCATGGTGTGGCTAAATAGCTCTATTAGTCATGATCCTCCTGTAAAATACTATACCGAATCTGTAATGTATACGTCACGAAACAACCTGACAATTCATACTAAATTACTAAGGTAAAAGCTGAAGGAAAGAATAATAGTATGTGATATGAGAACCAAAAACTTGTAATGGCATTTTTGCATCCGACAATAGTTCTATCTGATATTAATAGCGCTATGGATATATCTTAGTAATATAGAATGACTCTAAAAAAGTAAAATTTTCCACCTTTGATTTTGATCATAAAATCACAATTGAGAAATCATCGTATTAGATAGCCTTATGAAGGCAAGAGAAACGAAGATAAAAAATTAATATTCCAAAAGATTTGGTCCAGTACTAGTGATAAAACAACATACAAAAAACAAGCTTTCATTGAGAAAACAACTTGAAGACAAAAAAAAGATTATGGTATTACCTGGTGTTTTCGATGCGTTAAGCGCAAGAATAGCAGAAAAAGTAGGGTTTGATGCGATATTTCAAACAGGTTATGGTTCTGCTGCAACTTTACTAGGAATGCCTGATTATGGATTTCTAAATGCTGGTGAAACTATTGATAATGCTCGGAGAATTATGCGTGCAGTAAACATTCCGGTAATAGTCGATGTCGATACTGGTTATGGTAATCCACTCAATGTATGGCGGCTTGTGAGTGATCTCCAAGGTCTTGGCGCAGCAGGTATTTTTCTTGAGGATCAGGTATGGCCAAAAAGATGTGGTCATATGATAGGAAAAGAAGTTGTTTCAAAGGATGACTATATTATGAAACTAAAAGCAGCAGTAGAGGCGCGTGAAGATAAAGATTTTATCATCGTTGCTCGAACAGATGCACGAGCTCCACTCGGATTAGACGAGGCCATCCAGCGTGGAAGAGCATACCATAAAGCAGGTGCAGATGTAATTTTTATTGAGGCGCCAAGATCAATTGAAGAATTAAAAAGAATTGCTAAGGAGATCAATGCTCCATTAGTGGCTAATATGATCGAGGAAGGATTAACGCCTAATTTGCCATCAAAGGATCTATTGAAGATGGGCTACAGGATCGCAGTATTTCCATTATCTGGCCTTTATGCTGCAACTTTTGCAATAAAGCAAGTGTTCTTAGAGTTAAAAAATAGCGGTGCTACACAACAAGCACGTAGAATGATGGTCACATTTAAAGATTTTAACAAACTTGTTGATCTGCATAAATATGCTGCTTTGGAGAAAAAATATGCTTCTAGGTGACAGACTGCCTTAGGTAAAATTGGTTGATGATCAGTCAGGTACTGATCGACTTAAATGATATTGTTGTAACAATTGATTTGCAATGTTTCGTAATGATTGATTTTATATTATAATTATTTTATAATATCAAAGTATCACCTTTAAAATTTTCAGTGATTAGGTGTTTCGATAACACCATAATACAAAGGAAGAAATTACCGTTAAAAGATGATATGATGCCATTGATTAAGGCTAGATTACCCAGAATTTTCATGATTTTATTAGGAAATAGTAATTGGAGGAGGCGGTGGCTTGATTTTAGGAATGGTCATAGTATTTATTTAATATTTATAATGACATTTGCCAATTTCGTTACTATTCAATATAGATTGCTAATTGACAGAGTGCCTGTTGTGCATTCAATCTTTAGTAGTATATGGATATTTGCCTTAGTATTTATAGCAATATATGTACCACTTGGAATGGCTATTGGGTATTGGCATAGGAAAAGTCAATTCAGTGTGGAGGCGGAAGCCTTATTTAGTCAAAATCAGATTGGTGCAACAATATATTTATTCCTTATAGATTTAATTGATGGAAAAGTAACCGAAGAAGAAAAACAGAGTATGAGAAATTACTTGATGAAAATAATGAAACGCAATTCGCCGCCATCAGTAAATGGTAATATGGATATTAATAAATCATCCCAAGCTGAACCTAAAATGAATGCAGAAAGAGCAGAATAATCTGTATAAACACTAGAATACATCATCTTACATATTCTGTGTTGACGATTGGGCAGTAGTATTTTTGTCCCAGCAAAGTATTGGCAGCGGTTGCAAAGACGTGGAGCAAAAATAATTACGGACCCATAATTCATGATAACTATGGGATTGATATAATTTATAATGCAATGCTTATAATACCGCATAAAGAATTGTTGTAATTTGACTTGATAGCACCAATCAATACCAAGGTCTAAAATCTTGTGATTATAACAATAACGGCTATAACGCATTAACAAGTCTTGTCATTTTATCGAAACTTACCTCAAAGCCAAATCGGCTCTCTTCTTTCTTCATATTTCTATACATACTCATTAATAAATTAAAGTGCTTGATGGTACTTAATTTACCGTCCATCTTTAGTCTGACGATTCTGTAAACATCATCATAGTATCTGAATTTATCAAGTACCTTTCTTCTATATTCCTTGAAATCAAATATAATACTACTTTTATCAAGTACTTCTAGAAAAATTTTACAACATAATAGCGAAGGAATTATACCCTCTCCTAGCATAGGAAATACACATCCAATAGATTCGCCTACTCCTATCACATTTCTATAATTAAATGGCTCCATGCGTTTGGGAGGGGCCAGACGTATAGGTCTACCTATTTTTTTTATAACTTTGGCTTCAAGATGTTGTATGAAAAATTCCTTGATGCCATAATATTTCTTGTCAAGATCACCTGCACCTACATATCCTTTTCCCTTATCCAGAGGAAAACACCAAAAATAGCCTCGTGCATCTTTATAACCTATTACATAAAATTCATTCATATCTTGGATATTTTCGACTAGATACTCATATGCTGGTATTATGAAATCCTCTTTTGATTTTGGAAGTAATGTACGATGAAGTCCAGTGCAATCAATCACATAATCATAGTTGTTAAATGGAAAAGTCTGTGGATTACATCTGGTGTCATAATTGATCTTGATTCCTTCTAATAGATCATGCTCCCATCTGTATTTATTATAGGTAACCAATCCTCTAAGATCAAGATATTCTCGAACATTGTTTGGAAGATCCATTCTCAGAGTTTTACCCACATGCAAAATATAATCATCAAAATCGAGGCCAGCCCACTGTGAAAATTCTGAAAGTATATTTCTAGAGGCACCCCATGCACATACTGCCCAATGATCTTCTTTCTTTGATGATTCAAAGATTTCTACCTCATGGCCTCTCTTTTGAAGCAAATTACCCAGATAACTGCCAGCCACACCCGCTCCGGCAATGGCAATCTTCATGTACAAATGATCAATGGCAATTTCTTTATAATTCTTGTTACAATTACAGAAGAACCAATATTTCGTATAGCTAGCGTTATATGCAAAGTCTTATAATAAAATCAGGAAGTTTGAAACTGCAATCAAATGAGCCTTTCTGTCTATTTGACTATTAAATTATTAAATTTATTGTACATCTCTGACTCTAATAGTGCTTGGTTCAAGCAACGATAAAGATGCGTTAAAAGCATGAATTAACGAATCCATGAATAACAATTATATCCGTTATTGATATATTTTAAAAGTCCCAAAATTAGGTTGTTTCAATGCTTTGCACTTGTTATAATCTGTATGCTAATGAACTTAATTTATGTGGTCACCTCTAGAGACATAGATAATAACCATTAGTCTTGTATATGTATATTGATAGAGAATTTATAATCAAATTGCATCTTTACTTTTATAACCTATTTTATTTATGTGATAAAGCAGGAAACTATTTGCTTAGTAGATAGATTACTTTTACTAAAAAATAGTTACAATCAATAAAGTCAATAAATAGTTATGTCTAATATACATACAGGTGAACTGTAGTACAAAATAGGGTTTCACATAAATAGTTTATCTCCTAGCGTTCTATGAATGAATCGAACTACAATGTCATACATGGTAGCAACACTAGTGTCTTTGTCTGCACTAGGTACATTAATAATGCAACCCACACTCGTAGCAGCACAGACTAGCAATACTGGTACATCGCCAGCGGATTCTACATCTGGCAGTTCTGCAACCACGAACCCTGCTTGTGGGCAGGTAGTTTCAGGAAATGTCACATTAACTTCTAACCTCAACTGCTCTGGAGATGGGCTAATAGTAGGAAATGATGATACAACAATAAACATGAATGGCTATACAGTTGATGGTCCAGGTAGAGGCAGTTCAAAGGTAGGAATAATGATACCAGCCTCCTCAAACGTACACGTAAAGGGACCAGGTCAGCTAACAGGCTTCCAAGCTGGAATTTTGGCCACAGGCTCTGATAAAGTTGAAGTGTCAAGACTAATATTCAGTGACGATCAAATTGCAGTATTTATGACTGGTACCCGTGATACAAAAATCTCAGAGAATATAATGGATAAAAACACAATTGGAGTGGCAGCTCATTCTGAAAAAGGTGCAGACATAGAATCTAATGTAATGGATGGCAATGCATTGGCTGGAGTTACATTCGTAAATAGCTTAGGCTCCACAATTGCAGGGAACAACATACAAGGATCCAATGATGGCATATTCTTAGACCCTCAGAGTCACGATAATGTAGTAAGCTCTAACATCGCAAAATTGAACACTGAAGATATTAACAATGGCAATGGCTTACCTCCGAACATCAATAACAATGACTTCAAAGATAACCTCTGCACACTCAGTACCCCTAGCGGTCTATGCAAGGGCGGACCATAACAACATCCTTTGTGTAAATATGACGTAATATCGGAAAAACCCTCAAATGGATAACTATCCATACTTATCTTTTTATTTTAAAATAAGATAATATAAATAAAACTTGTTATTTGACTATACGCCACATACATCTTATATGCTTAAATAATCTAATAAGAGAATGAATACTTTATTATATATTCAATAAATGCGTCTACATTAATTATATTTATTATCTGATTCCTATCTGAAATCTTCATTGTTTTTCGTACGGACAAAATAGAAAGTCAATGTAATATGGAAGCCGCCAATGCTTTTAATGACGACTAGTTCGAATTCAAATAAAATATCCATTGAGATTTTTGCCTCATGTAATACAAGGATAGGTTTGAGATAACTACATCCTCTGTATATCATAGTAACAACTTTAATGATGACTCAGATCGAATAGAAGCTAGATAAATTCCCTTTGTCTTAAAATCCCACAACCATTAAAAGTACCACTAAACGTCAAAACCCCCTTCTGCATGGGTTCGGCTCAGAGGAGATAAAAGCATATATTTCAGACGATGGACTATAAAACCAGGGCAACCATATCAACGTTAATAATTTTGCTTGATTTTTGTAACAACAGACCTGATTAATCTTTAATGTCAAAACAAAGACAATGAAGGTCTTAAGGGCTGCAAGCAAACGTATTATCCATGGCCTAGAGAAATTGAAGAAAAAAATAAAATATTGTACTACATTATTACAAGAGAGGTTGATGACAAAGAGGATTAGCTTTAAAGATTGGCAAATAAAAGATATTAAATTGTAGAACTTTCTTTACTAACATAGTTAAATAGTACCATGTGGAACACTAGCTTTTAGCGATATGTAGGAAGGTGATGGTTTGTTATACTTTAAAACAAATAATGAAAGGAGGTGTCATTATTTAGCATATTTGGACTTCAGACTAGATTAAACAATAATAATCATCATGATGGTGATGACAAAAAAGAGAATCCCAGGCAAATACATTTTCTGCTTTGTGGATCGTGTTTTTGGTGTGCTTCATATTTATCTGCAAAGAGTGCGTCGGTTGCAAAATGTCCTATCTGTTGCAACAATAAAATTCAATGGATGCCAATACCCAAAGTAGATCTTGACAAATTAACCCATGGTACTGAAGAAGGAGATTCGGATGCATACTACTGCCACTACTATACAACAGTCAACAGGTGATCATAGAGAAAAAAGAATATTGCCTAGACAGAAACATCTATGAACCTTATAGCAAAGATGTATGGTTGTAAAGAAAAGAATGTGAGGAAGGTAATATACTTATTTCTAGATAGTTCTATAGTCTCTGGATGGATAAGAGAGATGTCATATTAGCAGAATTAGAAGATGTGAACAACTTTTGAAATTCGATTTAGACTAGGTTGACAAAAATATTGTAAAAAAAGAAGTAGCAGAGCTTAAAATGATGCAAGAGATCTGATGATTTTATTATTTTTGATAGTTATAACGTAAATAATATGGAGCAGTATGATATATCATCATGTATCAAATGCACCCAATATAGGGATACAAATCATAGTAATCACTGGTAATGAAAAATTTCAATGAGAACTTGATAGAATCCGTCTATCCCATCATTAAAAAAGTTAGAAAAACTACAGAACGATAACTTCGTATTTTCTAGTCCATGAGAAAAAAACAGTAGGATATAACATAAATCATTCTAAATTACATTAACTTCATGCAGCGTTACCAACCCATTATCGCCAATCATCCTTCTTATCTGCGGAAGTAGTGGTTCTAGTTTTGATCTTCCCTCTATTACTTCTATCATCATAGGAGTAGACAAGGATAATATTGATTTGGTTAAGACTTATCTGAGTTATGGAATTCAAATCAGACAAGTTAAAAATCTACCACCTATGAGTGGGTGTTTCAGACAAGGAGATGTCAGCAACAATAGAAAAAATGGAAGGAGGCAAGAAAATTCAAAGTCTTTTAATTAATACGGAACCTCTGTATATCCAGCATTTTACTTCCATATTTGAGGAGGTTTGGAAGAATGGAATTGCTGCTGTCGAGAGAATAAAGGATATTGAATCTGATATCCACTTGTCTGACATTGAAGTAATCCCAAGCTCAACAAGAGCTAAGGATAGATATCAAGATATTATAAAGTCAGCTTCTAAAGAAATACTATGGATATTTCCAGCTGCCAATGCTTTCGTGAGACAATATAAAATGGGTGCTATACCATTGGCTATACGAGCAGCACAATAAAGAAATGTTAAAGTTAGAATATTGTTGCCTGCAAATAACTTTATAGAACAAAAAGTACAGCAATTAAAACAAAATTGTCCTTTAGGGACAACTCTAGATGTCAAATATATAGAGCTAGCTTCAGATACTAAAGCTACAATACTAGTAGTTGACACAAAAGATTCTTTAGTTATGGAATTAAAAAGATGATTCTAAATCTATATTTGTTGAGGCTATAGGATTATCGACCCATTCTAATAGTAAGGCAGGTGTCTTGCCCTATGTTTCTATATTTGAAATCTATGTAAACAATCAGAATTATATGAACAATTAATGAAAACACATGAACAACTACAGATACATGATAAAATGCAAAAAGAGTTTATCAATATTGCAGCTCATGAGCTATGTACTCCTATACAATCAATACTTGGATTATCTGGGATTGTACATTGTGCACATTTCCTACTATCATATCAACCCTATCACTATCTGTTATTAGTTTATCCCTTACTGTCTAAAAAGAACTTGCTTTAGTTCTTGATATCTATAAATGAGATGTTTTAATAGAGAAAAGATTTATTGTATAACATAGGAAATCGGATAAGCAGCGGGCCTTCTCGACCCCACTACTTAGATTAAATCCCTCAACTGACTGAATCTGGGCTATATACAAAATCATTTCGTGATATTAACTACTTTTGGAGATTTATACTAGTAGAGATACAAGATTTTGTTAATACTACCACTATAACCGAAATAATTGAAATAAAATAATCCATGCTAAAAGTTACTGAAACTGTATCATTAACCCCCCTATGGCATCTAGGACAAGCAGGCTAAATTGCAAATCTATGTATATACATATCATATATCATTTACATTTTGTATAATATCTATCAACGCGATCGTTTTTATATTGCAAAATTCAAGCATCGTAATAAGTTTATTTAGTCAACCACATTAATATCCAATAATGGCTTATCTTAGACGTTAGGCAAATTATGTTAACAGAATTTATTAGATATGCAATATAATATTCTATATATACAAAACTGAACGTAGTGTTAGAATAGAGGTCAGAAAAATTAATAAATTTCATATGAGTTCTTTTGCTTAATGAACAAAAGAAAAAAGACAAACTATGTATTGCTATATGGAATTGCTATCCCAGCCGCACTCCTAGCATCATTATTTGTGACTAATGGCCATTTTGCTCAGAAAGCACTAGCACAAGGCACTCCTATAACTAATGCGACAACTAAAGCAGCAAATCAAACTGGTAATGCAGATGCTAATCCAAGCGCATTGGTAAGTCAAAATGGTCTGAACGCTGTGCTCAACGCAGCTCGCAGCACTAATGCAACAAATACAGCAGTTAAAAATGTTATTAATGCAACAGGTAGTAACACAACCAATAAAACAGGTAATATGATGACCGGTACAACAACAGGTAGTAACACAACAGGTAATATGATGACCGGTACAACAACAGGTAGTAACACAACAGGTAATATGATGACCGGTACAACAACAGGTAGTAACACAACAGGTAATATTGGCTAACTCATATCATAGAAATTTTGGCTCCTATACTAGGAGTAATTACTATGTTAATTAGCTATGTCTAATTACTCCTTCTTTAGGTGTATAGGGAGTAGTTACCAAAACCAATAGCATAATTACTCTATTTACAATAAATCTACTGCAAAGAGAGTTTAAATTAAAACAGCAATAGAGTAAATTATCTATTCTAGGCAACGCAATTTTGCTCATCTGACGCAGCATAGCGGTCTGCAATCCTATATCTGACATACTTATCGTCAGGCGAGTATCTTGCAGGATGTGGATCAACCGTGAGTGCATTGCATTTTGGGCACTCATGCTTCAAAGTATATGTGTGACATACAGAACATTTTCGTATAATGTGTTTCATGTATCTATCCTTGGTGTGTCCTTTTTGATTCCTCACGAATAAAATTAAAAGTTCCATTGTATTTGCTAATCGCAAGACGAACTTTTTCTATTATACTATTCATTGCTCTTTCAGCTACTTTGAAGTTTTCTGCTGTTACTACAATTCTGTATTTTGGAGCTCCAACGTATGTGACACTAACATTTACACCACTCCTGCTTGCTTCCACTGATGTCAGTATATTTGTAATCGTATCTATCCCGTCAGATTTTTTCAAAGAGATTTCCATTACTCCTCTGATCTCTACATGCGGAATCTGTATTTTACTGCTTTCTTCTTCAACAGCCCTTAAGACATCAGTCGGTAATTCAAGATTTTGGATAGATTCAATTCCTTTCTTTGCGACAGTTTCAAAAACATCATAAACATAATCATATTTCTGAAGGATTTTATCTTC
>Ga0182008_10002921_pt1 | contig 10559 bp, 9 predicted proteins | sample Sormic07211129_1_FD_120482 | JGI IMG/M metagenome (GOLD analysis project Ga0182008, IMG submission 120482) | Rhizosphere microbial communities from Sorghum bicolor, Mead, Nebraska, USA - 072115-129_1 metaG | ecosystem: Host-associated > Plants > Roots > Rhizosphere | place: USA: Nebraska...
AGGCGTGATCTATGGCGTGACCACCGGTTACGGCGATTCCTGCGTGGTCGCGGTGCCGCTGCATCACGTCGAGGCACTGCCGCGTCATCTCTACACCTTCCACGGTTGCGGCCTCGGCAAACTGCTCGACGCCCAAGCCACCCGCGCGGTGCTGGCGGCGCGTTTGCAGTCGCTGTGCCACGGCGTGTCCGGGGTGCGCATCGAACTGTTGGAGCGCCTGCATGCCTTCCTTGAACACGACATTCTGCCGCTGATCCCCGAAGAAGGTTCGGTCGGCGCCAGCGGTGATCTGACGCCGCTGTCCTACGTCGCCGCGACCCTGTCCGGCGAGCGCGAAGTGTGGTTCCGTGGCGAGCATCGCCAGGCTGCCGACGTGCATCGTGAACTCGGCTGGACGCCGCTGGTGCTGCGCCCGAAAGAAGCGCTGGCGTTGATGAACGGCACTGCGGTGATGACCGGTCTGGCCTGCCTGGCCTACGCCCGCGCCGACTATCTGCTGCAACTGGCCACGCGCATCACCGCGCTCAACGTGGTCGCGCTGCAAGGCAATCCGGAACACTTCGACGAGCGTCTGTTCGCCGCCAAGCCGCATCCGGGACAGATGCAAGTCGCCGCGTGGCTGCGCAAGGATCTGGCGATCGACGCGCCGACCGCGCCGCTGCATCGCCTGCAGGATCGCTACTCGCTGCGCTGCGCCCCGCACGTGCTCGGGGTGCTGGCCGACAGCCTGAACTGGCTGCGCTCGTTCATCGAGACCGAACTCAACAGCGCCAACGACAACCCGATCATCGACGCCGAAGCCGAGCGCGTGCTGCACGGTGGGCACTTCTACGGCGGGCACATCGCATTCGCCATGGACAGCCTGAAAAATCTGGTGGCCAACGTTGCCGACCTGCTAGACCGACAACTCGCGTTGCTGGTCGACGAACGCTACAACCACGGCTTGCCGAGCAACCTGTCCGGTGCCCCGGCGGAGCGCGCCATGATCAACCACGGCTTCAAGGCCGTGCAGATCGGCACCAGTGCCTGGACCGCCGAAGCGCTGAAAAACACGATGCCGGCTAGCGTGTTCTCACGCTCCACCGAGTGCCACAACCAGGACAAGGTGAGCATGGGCACCATCGCCGCCCGTGACGCGATCCGCGTGCTGGAGCTGACCGAACAGGTCGCCGCCGCCACGTTGCTCGCGGCCAATCAAGGCGTGTGGTTGCGCGGTCGCGATGAAGACGCGCGTGCGCTGCCACCTTCGCTGGCCGCCATGCACGAAGAGCTGGCCAAGGACTTCTCGCCGGTGATCGAAGACCGTGCACTCGAGGGCGAACTGCGCCTGTGCCTGCAACGCATCGCCGAGCAACACTGGAGGCTGCATGCGTAGCGCCGGAGTGCTGCACGCCGACACGGAAATCCTCGTGCCGTTCTTTGACGTCGACACTATGCATGTGGTCTGGCACGGGCATTACGTCAAATACCTGGAAGTGGCGCGCTGCGCGCTGCTCGACCAGATCGGCCACAACTACACGCAGATGTCCGAGTCCGGTTACGCGTGGCCGATCATCGACCTGCAACTGCGTTATGTGCGCGGCGCGGTGTTCGGCCAGCGCCTGAACGTACGCGCCAGTCTGGTGGAGTGGGAGAACCGCTTGAAGATCAATTATCTGATCACCGACTTGCAGACCGGCGAACGCCTGACCCGTGCCAGCTCGGTGCAGGTAGCGGTCGAGATCAGCAGCCGCGAGATGCAACTGGCTTCCCCCAAAGTGTTCACCGATGCGGTGCAAAGGATGCTGCGATGAACCTGTTCTGCAAAGGCCTTGGCGCGCTGGCGCTGCTCGCCGTGTCGATGCTGGCCAACGCCTTCGACCTGCAACAGCTCAGCGAGCAACTGGCGAAACCGGAAGTGATCCACGGCCAGTTCATTCAGGAAAAACACCTGCGCGCCCTGAATCAACCGTTGCTCAGCAAGGGCAACTTCGTGCTGGCAAAAAATCACGGCCTGCTCTGGCTGCTCAAGACCCCGTTGCAACAGGATTACCGCATCACCGCCAAAGGCATCGCGCGACGCGATGGCAACGCTTGGCAACTGCTGCCGAACAAGAGCGCCGGGGCCGAACAGAACCGCTTGTTCCTCGCCGTGCTGCAAGGTGACAGCAGCGGCTTGCAGCGGGATTTCGAGCTGGCCCTGAGCGGCGATGCACAGCAGTGGAAGCTCACCCTGACCCCGCGCTCGGTGCTGCTCAAGCAAGTGTTCAATCAGATCAATATCAACGGTGGTGAGCTGGTACAGACCATCGAACTGCTGGAAACCCAGGGCGACAGCACCGTGCTGCGCATGCAGGACAGCATTGCAAACCAGCCGTTGAGCGAAGCGGAGCAACATGACTTTGCCGAGTGAACGCAGGCTGCCGTGGCTGTTCCTGATCCTGCTGCTGGCGGTCATCGCGCTGGCCGGGTGGCAGTGGCGCGACGGTGCGCCGCTGTCGGCCAACCTCATGGAACTGGTGCCCGGAACCAACCCTGACGCCCTCGAACTGCGCGCCGAACAGCGCATGCAGGAGCCGCTCAATCGGGAAATGCTGGTGTTGGTCGGGCACGCCGATCGCCAGCAAGCTCTGGCCATGGCGCAGACCCTCGGCGAGCAATGGCAGGCCAGCGGTCTGTTCGAAAAGGTCCAGTGGAATCTGCAGGCAGACCTCCCGGCGCTGCGCACGCAACTGCTGCAAGGGCGGCTGGCGATGCTCTCGGCGGATGACCGGCAACTGCTGACCGAGCATCCCGATGCGTTCATTCAGCAACGGGTGCAGGCACTGTTCGACCCGTTCAACGGTTTCACCTTGGTGCCGAGCCAGGACGACTGGCTGGGCCTGACCGGACGCATTCAGAACAGCCAGCCGAAACACGGCGCGGTGCAACTGGACATCGGCAGCGGCGCACTGGTCGCCGATGCGGACGGAAAAAGCTGGGTGCTGCTGCGCGCGCGCACCACCGGCAATGCCTTCGACATGAACCTGCCGCTGAAAGTCGCCGATCTGCTGCAGCACAGTCGCGAGCAAGCGGCGAAAGCCGACGTGCAACTGTTGGCCGCCAGCGGTCTGCTGTACGCCGCCAACGGTCAGCAGCAAGCCACCCGCGAAATGACCTGGGTCGGCGGCGGCGCCACCCTCGGTATTCTGCTGTTGCTGCTGTTGGCGTTCCGCCGCTGGCGGGTGCTGCTGGCGTTCGTGCCGGTGCTGGTGGGCATGCTGTTCGGCGCGGTGGCCTGCGTCGCGGTGTTCGGCCACATGCATGTGATGACGCTGGTGCTCGGCTCCAGCCTGATCGGCGTGGCGGTGGATTACCCGCTGCACTATCTGTCGAAAAGCTGGAGCCTCAAGCCGTGGCGCAGTTGGCCGGCGCTGCGCCTGACCCTGTCCGGGCTGACGCTGAGCCTGATCACCAGCGCCATCGGTTATCTGGCGCTGGCCTGGACGCCCTTTCCGGCGCTGACGCAAATCGCGGTGTTCTCCGCTGCCGGCTTGCTCGGCGCGTATCTGTCGGCGGTGTGCCTGCTGCCGGCCCTGTTGAAAAACGTTGAGCTGCAACCGGCGCAATGGCCGCTGCGCCTGGCCGAGCGCTTGGTGCAACTGCGCGAAAACCTGCTCGAACACGTGCGCACCCCGGTGCTGCTGGCGCTGTTGATCGCGTTCTGCGCCGGTGGTCTGGTGCAGTTGCAAAGCAAGAATGACATTCGCCAGTGGGTCGGTGCGCCACAACGCCTGACCGATGAAGCCCAGACCATCGCGCGCATCACCGGTTATCAGCCGACCAGCCAGTTCTTTCTCGTGCGTGGCGCCAATCAGCAGGAATTACTGGAGCGTCAGGCCGCGTTGAGCGAGCGTCTGCAACAACTGGTCAACCTCGACAAGCTGCAAGGCTATCTGGCCCTCGACCAACTGCTCAGTCCGCCGAGCCAGCAACAGCAGGTTCGCGAAGCGCTGAGCAACCTGCCGCAACACTGGCAGCCATTGCTCGACCTCGGCGTACCGCTCGCGGCGTTGCAAACCGAACTGCAACAGTTGCAGAGCCTGCCTGCCGAAGACATCGACGCGGCACTGGCCGGGCCCTTGGGCGAGCCCTATCGCACGCTGTGGCTCGGCCCGACCGAAGACGGCGTGGCGGCGATGACCAGCCTGCAGGGCCTGAACAATCCGTCCCTGCTGCGGGTGCAGGCGCTGGACTTGCCGGGGGTGATGCTGGTCGATCGGCTCGGTGAATTGAACAACGTGTTTGCCGCGACCCAGATCAGCGCCGCCGAACTGAAACTCGCCTCCTGCGTGTTGATCGTGCTGGTGCTGATCGTGCCGTTCGGCTTCGGTGGCGCCTTGCGCATCGTCGCCCTGCCGCTGCTGGCGGCGCTGTGCAGCCTGGCCAGCCTCGGATGGCTCGGTCAGCCACTGACCCTGTTCAGCCTGTTCGGCCTGCTGCTGGTGACGGCGATCAGCGTCGATTACGCGATCCTGATGCGTGAACAGGTTGGCGGTGCGGCGGTGAGTCTGCTGGGCACCCTGCTGGCGGCGCTGACGACCTGGCTGTCGTTCGGTCTGCTGGCCGTTTCCAGTACGCCGGCGGTGAGCAATTTTGGTCTGGCAGTGAGCCTCGGTCTGGCCTTCAGCTTTATTCTCGCGCCATGGGCCGGACGTCACGCCCACAGCACCAGCGTCGCGGAGCCGGCAGCGTGATCGTCGTCGGCTTCTGGTTCATGGCCCTGGCGCTGTTCGCCGTGGCGACCCGTGTCGGTCGGCACTTCGGCCTGATCCCGATCGTCAGCCAGTTGCTGCTGGCCAGCTTCGGTTTGCCGCTGCTGATGTATTTCTGGATCGAACCGGGCTGGCAGCTCAGCGGTGCTCAACTGATTGCGCCAGGGTGGCTGAAAGACCTCTACAGCCTGAGTTTCGCGCTGTTGCTCGGGCACATTCTCAGTGATGTGATCGACCTGCGGCTGGATCGCCAGAGCGTGAAAATCGCCGTGCCGAGTTTCGCTGTGCCGTTCGCCTGCGGTCTGGCCGTCGCCTGCTGGCTGCTGCCGGCGCAACCGTGGCTGAACTCGCTGGCAATCGGGCTGGTGTTCGCGATCACCGCGATCCCGGTGCTGTACCTGTACCTGCGCCACATCGACTACCCGCCCGCCGCCACCCGGCGCCTGGTGCAGACCGCAATCCTCATCGACCTGACCTGCTGGACGCTGTTCGGCCTCGCTCAGGGCAGTCTGCATCTGAGCAGCCTGTTGCTGCCGCTGGGACTGGCCTGCGTGCCGTTGCTGTTGCATCTGTTGCGCGTGCGCCGACCGCTGACCTACAGCCTCGGCTTCTTTGCGCTGCTGGTGTTGGCCGAGCACTACAAACTCAACGCGCTGATTTTCGGCATCGGTTATCTGCTGTGCATGGCCTTGCTGAAAGTGCCGTTGGTGCTGCCATTGCCGGCGCGGTGGATGAGCCGTTTGCAGACGTGGATCGCGATCCCGCTGATCCTGACCTTCGGCATCGTGCAGATCGACGTGCACAGCGCCCTCGCCAGCCTTGGCGCGGTGCAATGGGCGGCGCTGCTGCTGTTGCCGATTGCCAGTAAACTGCTCGGCAACTGGCTCGGGCTGGGCTGGGCCGGTGCATCGTTCGAAGGCGCCAGCCGCTGGCGCGAAAGCGTGCTGCTGAATATTCGCGGCCTGAGCGAAATCGTCTTTCTCAACCTGTTGCTGCAACAACAGCTCATCAGCCCGGCGCTGTACTTCGCGCTGATGCTGATGGGCCTGATCGCGACGCTGTTGCCGGCCCTGATCGGCCTGCACCGCGCGCCTATGAAAACCAGCGCCACTGCGCCCGGGAGCTCACGTGCCAATCGTTGAAATGGAATCCCGTCAGGTCGTGATCATTGGCGCGGGCCCGTCCGGGGCCATCGCCGCCGCGTTGCTCAAGCGCCAGGGCCACGATGTGCTGGTGCTCGAGCGCCAGCATTTCCCGAGGTTCTCCATTGGTGAAAGCCTGCTCAGCCATTGCCTGGACTTCATCGAAGAAGCCGGCATGCTCGACGCCGTCAACGCCGCCGGCTTCCAGCGCAAGACCGGTGCCGCCTTCGCCTGGGGCGAGCGCTACAGCGCCTTCGATTTCAGCGACACCTTCACCGCAGGCAAGCCGACCACGTTCCAGGTGCAGCGCGCCGATTTCGACAAGCTGCTGGCTGATCAGGCTGAATTGCAGGGTGCCGAATTCCGTTACGGCGATGCCATCGTCAGTGTCGATTTCGACCGGGCCAGACCGCAGCTTGACGTGCTGCGCGAAGACGGCAGCGAGTACCGCGTCGAAGCGGATTTCGTACTCGACGCCAGCGGTTACGGGCGGGTGCTGTCGCGTTTGCTCGAACTGGAAGCGCCGTCGAATTTCCCGGTGCGCCAGGCAGTATTCACCCACGTTGAAGATCACATCGACAATCCGGCCTTCGACCGCGAGAAAATCCTCGTCACCACCCACCCCGAGCACCGCGACATCTGGTTCTGGACGATCCCGTTCAGCAACGGGCGCTGCTCGGTGGGCGTGGTGGCTGCTGCCGAACACTTCAAGGGGCGCGACAGCGATCTGGATGCCTGCCTGAGCGGTTTCATCGGCGAAACGCCGAGCCTCGCCGGTGTATTGAACAACGCGGTGTGGGACACCCCGGCGCGCACCCTCGGCGGTTATGCGGCCAATGTGAAAACCCTGCACGGCCCGGGCTTCGCCCTGCTTGGCAACGCGGCGGAATTTCTCGACCCGGTGTTCTCCTCCGGCGTGACCATCGCCATGCGTTCGGCGAGCATGGCCGCCGCCGTCCTGCACCGGCAGTTGCAGGGGGAAATCGTCGATTGGCAGCGCGAGTTCGCCGAGCCGCTCAAACGTGGCGTCGACACCTTCCGCTGCTACGTCGAGGGCTGGTATGCCGGCACCTTTCAGGACGTGATTTTTTATCAAGACAGCCAGGCAGACATCCGCCGGATGATCTGCTCGATCCTCGCCGGTTACGCCTGGGATGAGCGCAACCCGTTCGTCAGCGAAGCGCGTCGCCGGTTGAAGATGATTTCCGAACTTTGTGCAAAGGACGCCCCATGAATTACTTGAGCGACAGCTACGTCGAGGAAACCCGTTTCGGTTTCTGGTTCCTGCGCAGCCACACCTGGCAGCACCATGTGTTGCGCGTGGCGATCAACGACTTGCGCGGGTTGTTCAGCGAGTCGCTGCCGGCCAATCCGGTGCTGCTGGATGCCGGTTGTGGTCAGGGCAAATCGTTCCGCCATCTGCGCCAGACCTTCGCCCCGCAGCGTCTGATCGGCGTCGACGCCGACCCGCACAGCCTGCAATTGAGCGCCGAAGAAGCGGCGCGGCAGGGCTTCGACGTCGAGCTGATCGGCAGCGACTGCGCGACGCTCAATGTGGCCGATGCCAGTGTCGACCTGCTGTTCTGCCATCAGACCTTTCATCACCTGGTCGAACAGGAAAAAGCCCTCGCCGAGTTCTACCGCGTGCTCAAACCGGGCGGTTATCTGCTGTTCGCCGAGTCCACCGAGGCTTACATTGATACTTGGGTGATCCGCTGGCTGTTCCGCCATCCGATGCAGGTGCAAAAGAGCGCGGCGCAGTACCTGGAAATGATTCGCCAACAGGGTTTCAAGTTCAGCGAGCGCAATGTTTCGTACCCGTATTTGTGGTGGAGCCGGTCGAAGGATTTCGGACTGCTGGAACGGTTTGGATTACGCCGGCCGAAGCCGTTTGGCGAGCGTGAGGAAACGTTGGTGAACGTTGTCGCCCGCAAGCCATTCGCAGAGGTTTCCTGATGCAACACTTAACCTGTGGGAGCGAGCTTGCTCGCGAAAGCGATGGGTCAGCCAGCCTCTTTGTTGAATGTGCCGGCGTCTTCGCGAGCAGGCTCGCTCCCACAGTGTCCGCGGTGTGGCGACTTTTTGTGGTCAGCATGATGCTTCTGTTAAGCGCCTGCGCCAGCCAGGCGCCGCTGCCCGCGAGCGACCCGACGCTGCCGTTACCGCTGCAACTGCACATCGAACGCCAACAGGCCGATCAGCGTCAGGACTGGCTGTTGGTGATCCAGCGCGAAGGCCCCGGCATCCGCTGGTCGATGATGGATCCGCTGGGCATTCCCCAGGCCCGTCAGCAACTGATCGACGGGCGCTGGCAGGCCGACGGGCTGCTGCCGCCCAATCCCGAAGCCCGGGAGCTGTTTGCCGCGCTGCTGTTCGCCCTGACCCCGTCCGGCGAACTGGCGCGCACTTACCCCACCGCGCAGCAGCAGGGCGAGCAACGCACGCTGGCGCCGCGCTGGACGATCCGTTATGCACAACCGTTGAGTTTCCAATTGAATCTGCCCCAAGGCCCGCACTATCGGGTTTCTCCTCTCGGTGAACCGACGCCATGACTGCCTACCTCAATGCCCTCGGCGTGATCTGCGCGCTGGGCCGCGACAAGCAACAGGTCGCGCAGAACCTGTTTGCCGGTGACTGCTCGGGCATGCGCCGCGAGTCCGGCTGGGTTGCCGAGCGTGAATTGCCCGTGGCGGCGGTGCATGGTGAGCTGGCCCCTATTCCAGCCGAACTGGCCGACCAGCGCAGCCGCAACAATCAACTGCTGCTGGAAGCCGCGCTGCAGATTCGCGAGGACATCGACCGGGCCATCCAGACGTATGGTCGCGAGCGCATCGGCGTGGTGCTCGGCACCAGCACCTCGGGGATCGACGAGGCCAGCCGCGGGCTGGCGCACTACCTTCGCGAGCAGCAGTTCCCTGGCGAGTACGACTATCGGCAACAGGAACTCGGCGCGCCGGCGAATTTTCTCGCCGATTGGCTGCAACTCAGCGGCCCGGCCTACGTGATTTCCACCGCCTGCACGTCCAGTGCGCGGGCGTTGATGAGCGCACAGCGCCTGCTTGATCTGGGCCTGTGCGATGCGGTGCTGTGCGGCGGAGTCGACAGCCTGTGCAAACTGACGCTCAACGGTTTCAGCGCGCTGGAGGCGGTGTCCGACCAGCGCTGCAATCCGTTCTCGGCCAACCGTAACGGCATCAACATCGGCGAAGCGGCGGTGCTGTTTCTGATGAGCCAGCAGCGCAGCGACGGCCCGGCCATTGCCCTGCTCGGCAGCGGCGCCAGCTCCGACGCGCACCATATTTCCGCGCCGGAACCGAGCGGTCGCGGCGCCCTGCAAGCCATGCAGAAAGCCTTGAGCCGCGCACAGTTGCAAGCGGCGCACATCAGCTACCTGAACCTGCATGGCACCGCGACCCAGCACAACGATGCGATGGAAAGTCTGGCAGTCGCCACGCTGTTTCCCGACGGCGTGGCCTGCTCGTCGACCAAGCCGATGACCGGTCACACCCTCGGCGCGGCCGGTGCGTTGGAAGCAGCGTTCTGCTGGCTGAGCCTGAGCGCCGACAACCCGCAACAAGCCTTGCCGCCCCACGTCTGGGACGCCCAGCCCGACCCCGACTTGCCGGCGCTGAAGTGGGTGACCGCGAGCGAACGCCTGTCGTCCATTGCACCCCGCTACCTGATGAGCAATTCGTTTGCCTTCGGCGGCAACAACGTCAGCCTGATTATCGGAGACGCTCCATGAATGACTGGCCGCTCGCCGAACTGCTGCCCCACGCTGGCGACATGATCCTGATCGACCGCATCCTCAGCTTCGACGAAGAGCAGATCCACACCCGCCTCACCGTCAAGCCCGACGGTTTGTTCAACCTGCCAGACGGCAGCCTGCCGGCGTGGGTCGGCATCGAGTTGATGGCGCAAAGCGTAGCCGCCTTCGCCGGTTGCCACGCACGGCAGAAGGGCAACCCGGTCGCGCTGGGTTTCCTCCTCGGGACACGTAAATTCGAGTGCAACGTCGAAGCGTTTCCGGCCGGCAGCGAACTGACCATCCACGGCATCCGTTCGCTGGAAGACGACAACGGCATGGGTGTTTTCGAATGCCATATCAACGCCCCCGGCATTGAGGCCAGCGCACGTTTGAACGTGTTCCGCCCGCCGCAGCCCAGCCAATATCTTGAACAAAACAGGGAGTCGAACGATGACTGAATCCGTACTGGTCACCGGCTCCAGCCGTGGTATCGGCCGCGCCATTGCCTTGCGTCTGGCACAGGCCGGGCACGACATCGTCCTGCATTGCCGCAGCGGCGTTGCCGAAGCGCAAGCGGTGCAGGCCGAGATCGAAGCGCTGGGCCGTCACGCGCGCATCCTGCAATTCGACGTCGCCGACCGCGAAGCCTGCAAAACCATCCTTGAAGCTGACGTCGAAACCCACGGCGCTTATTACGGCGTGGTGCTTAACGCCGGCCTGACCCGCGATGGCGCTTTTCCGGCGTTGAGCGATGACGATTGGGACGTGGTGCTGCGCACCAACCTCGACGGTTTCTACAACGTCCTGCACCCGGTGATGATGCCGATGATCCGTCGTCGCGCCGCTGGTCGGATCGTCTGCATCACCTCGGTGTCGGGTTTGATCGGCAACCGTGGCCAGGTCAACTACAGCGCCTCCAAGGCCGGGGTGATCGGC
>Ga0182008_10002922_pt1 | contig 10550 bp, 10 predicted proteins | sample Sormic07211129_1_FD_120482 | JGI IMG/M metagenome (GOLD analysis project Ga0182008, IMG submission 120482) | Rhizosphere microbial communities from Sorghum bicolor, Mead, Nebraska, USA - 072115-129_1 metaG | ecosystem: Host-associated > Plants > Roots > Rhizosphere | place: USA: Nebraska...
GCCGCGCGGCAAGCTTCGCGTGCTGCTGAGCCTGCTGCGGCAGCAAGACCGGGTGGTGCGCGACCGCGAGGGACGACTGCGCTGGCGCGGGAAGCCGCCGCTCGAAGACGCCGAACTCGATGCGCTTCTGGACGAACACCGCGAGAAGCGCGAGCAGGACCGCGAGGCGCTGGAACGCATGACCTTCTATGCGACGACCGGCCTGTGCCGCTGGCAGGTGCTTCTGTCGGGCCTTGGAAGCGATGCGCTCGCGCAGCGCTGCGGCGCCTGCGACAACTGCGTGCGGCTGGCCCGCCACGAGCGCGAGCGCCGCGCGGCTGCGCGAGACGCGGCAGCAAAGGAAGAAGCAGACCCGCCGCAGCACGCCGCCGCTTTTGCCCGGGGAGCGTCGGTGCGCGTGCCGCGTTATGGGGTCGGATGCGTCACGGCCGCCGATGCGGTCTCCGTGACGATCGAATTTCCCGACGGCAGCCAGCGCTGCTTCCGGCCCGAGTTCGTGCGCCCGGTGCCCGCGCTTCGCCGGGCCTGAGGCCCGCGCGCAGCACGAAAGCCTACTTGCCCGCGATCACGTGCCGCTTGTGCAGCGAGCTCGAAGCGTTCATGCCGGCGTCTTCGTCGACACCGATGCCCAGCCGGTCCACCAGCTCTCCGCCGAGCCAGGCCGTGACCATGGCAAGGGCCGCGCCTGCGAAGGACCAGGCCATCTGGCCCAGTTGCGGCGCATAGTCGCGGTCGCGCAGCAGAAAGCTCGCAACGAACAGCAGCAGGACGAGCACGTTGCCGCCGCCGTGCATGGCGCCGATGCGCTTGGCCCTGGTGCCCGAGGGAATGGCCAGCCAGTCGAGGGTTCCGAAAGGCGCGGCGAGCACGCCGCCCACCAGGCCGGCCGCGATCAGCCAGTATGAAACGGCGGCCATGACCTGGCTGTGTCCCGCCAGGTAGATGATGTCGAACACCACCGCAGTGGCGAGCAGCCCAAGCGGAAACACCACCAGCATCTGGTGCACCGAGTGGCCGAGGAAACGGACTCTTGCATGCATGGGATCACCTCCATTGCCTGAACCCCGCCATCTGAGCGGCAGCCGCAACCGGTCCCGCGCAAGCAAGTGCCGCCAGTGCGGGTCGGTACTTTCCTACTCGCCGGCTGCCGTCTCACAAGCGCAAGGGAAAAATTCAAACTCTCTTTATCGGCGCTGGATGACGCTCTGCAGTTGGCAACGCATCAGGCTGCGCGACATGGACAAGTTCTTCGCATCCTTCGCCAATGCCACGGCGCGCGCGGCCGGCAGTCCGATTGCATTCCTGATCTGTGTCGCGCTGGTCGTTGCCTGGGCGGCGGCGGGGCCCTTCTTCCATTTTTCCGAGAACTGGCAGCTGACCATCAACACCGGCACCACCATCGTCACCTTCCTGATGGTGTTCCTGATCCAGAACACGCAGAACCGCGACGGGGCGGCACTTCAGACCAAGCTCGACGAGCTGATCCGGTCATCGAACGCCGGCGACGAGTTCATGGGCATCGAGAAGCTCACTGACAAGGAGCTGGCCGAGCTGCACGAGAAATGCGAAGCGGCCGCCAAGAGAAGCCATGCCGCGCTCGACCGCACGCGCAGCGAGCGCGCACGGCGCGGCCACAGGGGCGCCCCCCAGGAAGGCGCTCAACCAACAGAAAGCAAAGCATGAAGAAATCCATCTGGAAACTGTATGGCTATGGCTGGGTCACGCTCGGCTTCTTCCTGGTGTCGCTGGTGGGCCACTGGGTCTTCGGCTGGTTCGCCTATGTGGACGAGCAGAAGCACTTCGGCGTGCCGCCGGAGGTGTCGGGCTACCTGATCCAGATGTCGAGGGACACGCTGGAGAACTGGCAGTCGGAGTTCCTGCAGCTGCTGTGGCAGATCGGCGGCCTGGCCTTCCTGCTCTATGTCGGCTCGCCGCAGTCCAAGGAAGGCGACGACCGCATGGAAGCCAAGATCGATGCGATCCTGGCGGCGGTCGACCCGAAGAACGCCGATGTCCTGATCGACGAGATCGACCGCGAATACGCCGGCCGGCACACCGACCTGCGCTGGACCAGGATGGCGAAGAAAGACGCCTCCTGACGTGACGGCGGCGCGCGCGGCGCCGCCGCCGCCATGCGTCAGGAGCCGATGACCTGCAGGTCGCCGCTCGCGCCGAGCAGCTGGCGCACCTGCTGCGCGAGCGATCCGAAGATGCGCCCCGCGAGGCTGGGCTCGTCGCGGCCGAAGACGATGCGGTCGCAGCCGAAGTCGCGCGCCGCCGCAACGATGGTCTCGGCGCTGCGGCCGATCGCCACGGTGCTGCTGCAGGACACGCCCGACATCGCGAGCAGGTTCTGCGCGAACTGCAGTTCCTCGGCGCCCGCGCTCTGCTGCAGCTCGCGCAGCTCCTGCGGGTCGAAGAACATCGCGACGTGGCCGGAGACCACGGGTTGCACCCGCAAGAGCCGCACAGCCGCCGGCTCCTGCCGGCAGATGCGCACGACCTGCTCGATGGCCGAGCGCGTGCGGGCCGGCTCGGTCGGGTCGATGGGGACCAGAATGCGCCGTCTCACGCCGACACCTGCTTCAGGCCGACTGGTTGGCGGGTTCCGGCTGCTGTTGCCGGCTGGTCAGCCACTTGCCGATCGCCACGACGGAGATGGCGCCGATCGCGGGCACGATCGTGTGCAGCGCATGCTGGCTCGCGGCCCAGCCGGCGATCGACGGATCCGACATCGCCATTTCGCCGGCCACCCAGCCCAGCAGGGCGGCGCCGAGCGTGATGATGATCGGGAAGCGGTCCATCAGCTTGAGGATCAGCGTGCTGCCGAAGATGATCAGCGGAATGCTGATCACGAGGCCGAACACCAGCAGCGGCACGTTGCCCTTGGCCGCGGCGGCCACGCCGACGACGTTGTCCAGGCTCATGACCAGGTCGGCGACCACGATGGTCTTGATGGCCGCAGCCAGGCTCGAATGGCCTTCCAGGTTCTCTTCGCCGTCATCGCCCTTGAGCAGGCCGATGCCGATCCAGAACAGCAGCGCGGCGCCCACCAGCTTGAGGTAGGGCAGCGTCAGCAGGTAGACCGCAAAGAAGGTCAGCACCACGCGCAGCACGATGGCGCCCATGCTGCCGAACAGGATCGCCTTCTTCTGCTGGGCAGGCGGCAGCGAGCGGGAAGCCATCGCGATGACGACGGCGTTGTCGCCGCTCAGGACGATGTTGATCAGGATGATCTGCGACAGGGCAATCCAGAAATCCGGACTGGTCAAAAACGACATGGGGGGTGTCTCCTCGAAGTGGACGCGGAACCACGGCGGTTCCGACGTGTTCGAGGCTACGGGCCGGCGCTGTCACCTTTCTGCCGGCTGGCTGTCAGCCACATGTCCGCCAGCTGTCAGCCAGCTTACAGAGCCGGCCCGGGCGGCACTGTTCAGGCCTTGCGCAGCGGGAAGAAGACGCTGAAGGTGTTGCCCACGCCGTCGATGTCTTCCTCGAGCGTGATGCGCGCGCCGTGCAGCGTGGCGATCTCGCTGACGATGGCCAGGCCCAGGCCGCTGCCGTCCTCCTGCGTGCCGAGCAGGCGGTGGAAGCGCTCGAAGATGCGCGCGCGCTCCTCCACCGGCACGCTGGGACCGTCGTCGCTGATGGCCAGGCGGCACTGGTCGCTGTCGCTCTGGCCCACTTGCACGGTCACGCGGCCGCCCGCCTGGCTGTAGCGCACCGCGTTGTCGATCAGGTTGTTGATGAGCTCGCGCAGCCGGTCGCGGTCGGCGTTGATCACCAGCGGATGCTCGGCGCCTTCGAAACCCAGGTCGATGTCGCGCTTGAGCGCCTGCGGCACCCAGTCCATGCTGACCTCCAGCGCGTAGGCGTTTAAATCGAGCGGCTGCAGCTGCATGGCGTCGAGCGCGCCGGGCTCGTTGCGCGCGAGCGAAAGCAGCTGGCGCACCAGCCGCGAGAGCCGGTCGGCGCTGATGTAGAGCTGCGCGAGCGAATGGCGCACGCGCTCGGGGTCGCTCTCCCGCAGCGCCAGTTCGATCTGCGCCTTCAGGCCGCTCACGGGCGTCTTCAGCTGGTGCGCGGCGTCGGCCACGAAGCGGTTCTGGAAATCGAAGGTGCGGCCGAGCCGCGCCATCAGCTCGTTGACCTCGTCCACCAGCGGCCGCACCTCGCCCGGCACGTCGTGGATGTCGATCGGGCTCAGGTCCAGGTGCGAGCGGTCCGACACCGCGCGGCGCAGCCGCTGCAGCGGCTCGAGCCCGCGCGAGATGCCGAACCAGACCACCGCCGTGGCCATCACGATCAGCAGCAGCTGCGGCACCACCACGTTGGCCAGCATCTCCCACGCAAGATGGGTGCGCTTGTGCAGCGTTTCGGCCACCTGCACCTGCACCATCGGCGCCTCGGGGTTGCCGCCGATGGGCATCGAGGCCACCAGCATCCGCACCGGCTCGCCCCGCACCGTGTCGCGGTAGAAGCGCGGCCTGGCGGGGTCGCCGGGGCGCGGCGGCGGCATTTCTTCATCGCCGCCCAGTGCCTTGCCGTCCTCGCTGGCCACACGGTAGAACAGCAGGTCGTCCTGGTCGAGCAGCAGGATGTTGCCCGCGGCCTCGGACAGGTCGAGCCGCGGCTGCAGGCCGTCGAGCTTCACGTGCAGCACGATCTCGCGCCCGATCTCGTACAGCGCGCGGTCGTAGGCGAGGTTGGAAAAACGCAGCGAGTTCCAGTAGGCGGCGCCGGTGTCCAGCACCAGCAGCACGGCCAGCGGACCGAGCAGCCAGGCCAGCAGCTTGCGCTGCAGCCTGGGCTCAGGTTTGCGCATCGCCGCGGTCCATCAGGTAGCCCATGCCGCGCACGGTGCGGATCTCGCATCCGAGCGGCTCGAGCTTCTTGCGCAGCCGGTAGACGTTGACCTCGATCGCGTTGTCGCCGACCTCGTCGCCCCATCCGTAGAGATGGTTGACCATCTGCTCCTTGCCCACCACGCGACCCTCGCGCATCATCAGCAGCTCCAGCACCGCGAGCTCGCGCGGCGACAGGTCCAGCGGCTTCTTGTCGTAGAACACGCGCCGGCCCACCGTGTCGAAGCGCAGCAGGCCGTGCTCGAGGTACGGCGTGGAATTGGTGCTTCGGCGCAGCAGCGCGCGCACGCGTGCTTCCAGCTCCGGCAGGTCGAAGGGCTTGGCCAGGTAGTCGTCGGCGCCCAGGTCGAGCCCGCGCACGCGGTCCTGCAGGGTGTCGAAGGCGGTCAGCATCAGCACCGGCATGGTGGACTTGCGGGCGCGCAGCCGCCGCAGCACGTCCAGCCCGCTGAGCTTGGGCAGGCCGATGTCGAGGATCGCCAGGTCGTAGATGCCGAGCGCGAGCGCATGGTCGGCCTCTTCGCCGGTGGAGACGATGTCCACCGCGTGGGCGGACTGCACCAGCGCGCGCGAGAGCGCGTCGGCCAGCACCTTGTCGTCTTCCACCAGCAGTATCCGCATTGATTCTCGCCCCGGCCGTATGCAGCCGAATATGCTAACCGCAATGCCCGGGGAGACGGGGCAACTCAGGAGCAGCTGTAGCTCGCGGCCAGGTTGGGGTCGCCCGAGGTGTGGTTCGCCTTGAGCGGATAGAGGCACAGCGGGCGCGACTTCACGGCCGGAAAGCTGGCGCTGGCCACCGTCGCCACTTCCACGCGCGCCGGCGGCTCGATGCCCTTTTCCACCCAGGCGGTCAGCAGTTGGTAGAGCTGCGCGTTGGTCGGCAGCGGAGGATTCGCGTCGGCATTCGACGTGCCGTTGCTGAAGCCGTGGCCCATGCCGGGAACGAGGTAGAGCCGGTAGAAGCCCTGCGTGGCCGCCACGCCGCCCATCTGCGCGGCGACGCGGCTGTAGTAGTTGATCGTGCCTTGCGGCGGGATCAAGGTGTCGGCCAGGCCGTGGTAGGAGATCAGCTTGCCCTTGCGGTCGCGGAAGGCGCTCAGGTCCGCGCTGTCAGTGTTGATGTTGGCGAACGCGCTTTGCAGCGCCACGCCGCGGTCCCAGGCGTTGGCGAGCTGCGCGTACGTGAGCGATTTCCAGCGGTCGGCGCCATTGCCCGTGGCGTTGAGCAAGCTGGGCGTCGCGATCGTCGGGTCCTGCAGTTCGAGCGCGACCATGTCGCTGGAGATGGGGAATGGCGTGGCGCCGGCCAGGCCCATGAGGTTGGCGCCGCGCGCCAGTCCGTACCACTTCTGCGCAGGCGCGGTGGCGGCCGCGAAGCCGTTGTCGGCCGCAGGGTTCGGCACCGAACCGTCGGCCGTCTGGCCGTACCAGAACTTGTTGAACGCGAGCGCCTGGGCCGGGCTCACGCAGCCCGCAGTGGCGTTGGTGCCGCCGTCGGCGGTGCAGATCACGGCCGCGTCGGTGGTCGGGTCGTAGCGGCAGGCGGCAGGGTCCGGCACATAGCCCAGGTGAACGCCGCCGACCATGTCGCAGGCATTGATCGCAGCATTCGAGACCGTGGTGTGCTGGTCCGCCGTGATCGCCACGCCGCCCAGGTCGCGCTGGGCCACGATCTGCGGATAGAGCTCGGTCGTGATGAACCTGGTCCAGTTGTTGGCGGGCGCGCCGGCCAGGATGCCGTCGAAGTCGGCGGGGTTGGCCTGCGCCTCCTTGAGCCCCTGTCGCCCTCCTGTCGAGAAGCCGTTCCAGTAGGCGTACTTCGCGTCTTCGCCGTAGTAGGCCTTGGCCAGCGCCTTGGTCTTGACGGCCATCTCGTGGATGCCGCGCTCCGAGAAGTCCTTCCACAAAATCGTGTTGATGGTGCCGTCGGGGTTCATCGCGAACGAGCCGTTGCTGATGGCATGGCCGGTGTCGGTGGTGGCGGAAACGGCGCCCTCCACGCCCGCGGTGTCGCTGGCCGAACCGGCGCTGCCGGAGACCGGCGTGATGCCGGTGAGGATTCCATGGGTGCCGCCGGCCCAGCCGCCGCCGCCCTTCACATGGATGCGCCTGTTCCAGTTGGCCGCCGTGGGCAGCCAGATCTCGATGCCGATGCCTGGCGAGGTGGAGGGCGCGCCGGCCACGCCCGGGTTGCCGGGGCCGACATTGAGCTTGACGAAGCACAGGTCGTTCTGCGCCACCGGCGTGCTCGGCGATGCGGCGCCCGTCAGCAGCAGCGCCTCCCCTTTCTTGAAGGCCTTGACCAGCAGCACCGTGGTCGACGCATCGGGCGCGAAGCGGGTCTTCATGCTGTCGTCGCAGGCCAGCTTCTGGGTCGGCGGTGCGCCGGTGTCCGGCGGAACGCCCACGATGGGAAAGCCGCGGGGGCCACCGCTGCCTCCGCAGGCCGTGACGAGTGCTGCAATGCAGCAGAAGGTGGCGGCGCCTGCAGCGCCTGATCTTGATATGGCCATTCGTCGTCTCCAGGGAGGAAGTAAACTGCAGATGAAGATTCATCCACCGGGGCCATGGCGCGCCAGGGCTGCACGATGGTGCATCTTTACAGCGTCTTTCTGCGCTGGGGGAAACCACACGAAGTGAAAAGCGGGGATTCCGGGCCCGGGCGGGCCGCCGGAGGGTGCCTGGCGAGGCGCACTTCAGTGCATGTGCTCTGCGGCGGCGGCGGCCCGTGCAAACTCCACCGGCAGTTCCCTGAACTGTTTCTTCACGGCCGCAGCAGGCGCGCCGCCCACCACGATGCGTGCGAAGGCTTGGAGCGGACTGAAGAACGCAGGCCTGAGCTTGCCCAGCTTGCTCTCGTCGGCGATGAGAAAACTCTCCGACGCACTGCGTATGGCCGCCTGCTTCACCGGCACTTCATGAAAGTTGGAGCAGCTCGCGCCGCGTTCCAGGTCCAGCCCGCCGGCCGAGATGAACGCCTTGTTCACCCCCAGTCTGTTGAGGTACTGCAGCCCTTCGTCGGAAAAGAAAGTGGCCGATGAAGGGTGGTACAGGCCGCCCATCAGCATCAGCTGCGTACTCGGCCGGCGGCTCAGCACCGCCGCAATGTTCGTGGAGTAACACACCACGCTCAGGGGCATGTCCGCCGGCAGCGCCTCCGCAAAATGGACCATGGTGGTGCCGCAGTCGATGAACAGGCTGTCGTGCGGCTGCACCCACTTGGCCGCGCGCTCGCAAGCCAGGCGCTTGTTGATCGCGTGCTGGTCGCTCGCCTCGTCCAGCGAGTAGCGATCGGCGCCCGGCAGCGTGGTCGCCAGCACGTATCCCCCGAGCACGGAAAGCGGCGAGTCGGCCGACGACAGATCGCGCCGGATGGTCATCTCGGTCACGTCGAGCCGCTGCGCCGCCTGCTTGATCGGCAACGGCCCACCGGCCTCGACGAATTCCTGCAACTTCGCCAGGCGCACGGTCCGAGCCTCGGCTCCAGCGGTTTTTCGCATGTTCGGGTTCCTTGGGTTCAAGCCCCGGAGTATCGGTCATCGCAAGTTCTTGAATGTTATTCTCAAAACATCTTGCCCGGATAAATGTTGTTGCAGTAACATCAGCACCAATACGCCGCCGGCCCTGCACGACGGCACGCACAACGAACGACATTCCGGCTGCGCCGCCGCGCGACGAAGCCTTCGGAGACAACCAGACATGTCCTTTGACTTCCTGCCGCCCCGCGCGGCTCCTGCGCGCCACGGCGCTCCCCACCCCATGACATCCAGCTCCCTCATTCGCGCCAACGGCACAGTGCGCTCGCGTCCGGCGCCGCCGGCCACGGCGCTCGCGGCACTGGCGCCGGCAGCGTCCGTGCCGGCCGACACCCCGTCACAGGCGCACACCGCGGCACGAAACATCGCGCAGCCCTTCGACACCGGCTGGTTCGACAACGTCCGCATCAACCTCTCGGCCGCCGAGCGCCGTGTGGCCACGCTGCCCGGGCGCCGCTCGGTCAAGAAGGACGCGCAGGCCGGCTGGCTGCTCAAGGCCATCAGCTGCATCGACCTGACGACGCTCAATGGCGACGACACGGCCGAGCGCGTGCGCAGACTTTGCGCAAAGGCGGCCGCGCCTGTGCGTGCCGATCTCCTGACCGCATTGGGATTTGCCGATCGCAGCTTGCGCACGGGGGCGGTGTGCGTGTACCACCGCTTCGTGTCGACGGCCGTCGAGGCGCTCGCGGGCACCGGTATCCCGGTGGCCGCGGTCTCCACGGGCTTTCCGGCGGGGCTGATTCCGCATGCGCTCAAGCTCAAGGAAATCGAAGCCTCGGTGCGCGACGGCGCGACCGAGATCGACATCGTCATCACGCGCGAGCACGTGCTCACCGGGCAGTGGCGCAAGCTCTACGACGAGATGCGCGACTTCCGCCTCGCCGCGGGCGATGCCCACGTCAAGGCCATCCTCGCGACGGGCGAGCTCAAGACGCTGCGCAACGTGGCCAAGGCCTCGATGGTCTGCATGATGGCCGGCGCCGATTTCATCAAGACGTCCACCGGCAAGGAAGGCGTGAACGCGACGCCGCTGGTCACGCTGGTGATGCTGCGCATGATCCGCCAGTACGAGGCGCGCACGGGTTTTCGCGTGGGCTACAAGCCGGCCGGCGGCGTCTCCACCGCCAAGACCGCACTCGACTACCAGGTGCTCATGAAGGAAGAGCTGGGCCGCGCCTGGCTCGAACCCGAGCTGTTCCGCATCGGCGCCTCCACCCTGCTGGCCGACATCGAGCGGCAGCTGGAACACCATGTCACGGGCCGCTACTCGGCCTTCCACCGCCACCCGATCGGATGACCCGATGAGCAGCAACAGCAGCGTCGCACGCTATTTCGACACCATGGACTACGGCCCCGCGCCAGAGAGCGACACCGACGCCCGCCAATGGCTCTCGCGCCATGCCGAAGGTTTCGGCCACTTCATCGACGGCCGCTTCACCGCCGCTTCGGCCGGCGCGCATTTCGACACCGCCGAGCCGGCCACCGGCCAGCGGCTCGCCCGCATCGCACAGGGATCGGCGCAGGACGTGGACGCCGCCGTGGCCGCCGCGCGCGCCGCGCAGGCGGGCTGGCTGGCGCTCGGCGGCCATGGCCGTGCACGGCACCTCTACGCCCTGGCGCGCATGGTGCAGCGCCATGCGCGGCTGCTCGCCGTGGTCGAGGCGCTGGACAACGGCAAGCCGATCCGCGAGACGCGCGACCTCGACGTGCCGCTGGTGGTGCGCCACTTCTATCACCATGCCGGCTGGGCCCAGCTGCAGGCGCGCGAGTTCGCCGACCAGGTGCCCCTGGGCGTGATCGGCCAGATCATTCCCTGGAACTTCCCATTGCTGATGCTGGCCTGGAAGATCGCGCCCGCGCTCGCGCTGGGCAACACGGTGGTGCTCAAGCCCGCGGAACTCACGCCGCTCAGCGCCCTGCTGTTCGCCGAACTCGCGGCAGAGGCCGGCCTGCCCGCTGGCGTGCTGAACGTGGTGACCGGCGACGGCGCCACGGGCGCGGCGCTGGTGGCGCACGAAGGCGTCGACAAGATCGCCTTCACCGGCTCGACCGACGTGGGCCGCCTGATCCGCGAGGCCACCGCCGGCTCGGGCAAGTCGCTCACGCTGGAGCTGGGCGGCAAGTCGCCCTTCATCGTGTTCGA
>Ga0182008_10002923_pt1 | contig 10550 bp, 5 predicted proteins | sample Sormic07211129_1_FD_120482 | JGI IMG/M metagenome (GOLD analysis project Ga0182008, IMG submission 120482) | Rhizosphere microbial communities from Sorghum bicolor, Mead, Nebraska, USA - 072115-129_1 metaG | ecosystem: Host-associated > Plants > Roots > Rhizosphere | place: USA: Nebraska...
CGGACGATGTGGTGCGACTCACGTCCCGCCAGCTCGCGGCACGCGCCGATGCGGACCCGCTCGTGGTGCCCGAGGGTGTGCAGCCCACCGTCCGGCGGCAGGTGCAGGTCGGCCAGCATCCGTTCCAGGACGTCCGAGGCCGCCAGCAGGGAGCGGTACGAGCGGCCGGCGGACCGCTCGGCACCAGGGCGCTCGTCGGCCTCGGCGAGCAGCCGGATCAGGGACTCCTCCGGCAGCTGGAGTATCTCCTCCAGCGCGCGTACGGCCCGCAGGGACTCGGGGCGCTGCGGGCGGCGGGCCCCCTGCTGCCAGTAGCTCAGGCTGGTGACGCCGACCTTGACCCCGTAGCGCGACAGATGGTGCTGCACACGCTGCAGCGGCAGCCCCCGGGCGGCGATAGCGGCGCGCAGCGCGACATGGAAGGGTCCGCCGCGCAGGGCCGATTGCAGTTCCGCGGTGGCGACGGTGGCGACATCCGCGTGCTGTGTGGCGTGCGGCATGCAGGGGGCCTTTCTGTGAATGCTCGCTACGGCTGGTCGGGCCGGGTTTCGTGCGGCCCGGAGCCACCCCGTCGGCGTCGCGGGGCGTCTTCACATCCGTACGCCGTCGTTCACGGCCCCGAGTTCCCCCGCATTGAAGCGTGTTGACCAAGTCCCGACAACACCTGATGCCCAACAGCCTTGTACTCCTGGCCGAGACGCGGCCGGTCGTCTCAGGTCGGTGGGGCCGTCCCGTCGCCGCCCGGCACCCGCCGGATCGCCCGTGCCGGCACCCGTGCGGACAGGTGACTTGTGAAGGAAGCCGCGGGTCGGACGGCCGGCGATCAGTTCCTCGCGGTCCTCCAGGGAGTGCGTGAAGATCAGGATGATGACGGAGGAGACGCGGTCGGCGAGCCGAGCCGCGACGTCGAAATCGCTTTCTCCGCCGAGGTCGAGGTCCACCAGCACGACGTCGGGGGAGAGGTCCGCCACTCGCGCGAGAGCCTCCGCACCCGTCGAGGCCGGGCCGACGACGGGAATTCCGTCACGTTCGAGCAGGGTGCGTGCGGCCTCCAGGAACCGGATGCTGCCATCGACGAGAAGACAGCGCAGGGATATTCGGACAGAGGCCGAGCGAGGGGTGATCGCGCTTTCCGGCCAGCCGGAAACCGTCGGCGGCCGGTGTCACCGGTCAGCTGGAATGTGCTGAAGTCCCTTGCCGGGCAAGCGGGTTCGCGTTGACCCGGCGCGGTGGCGCATCACCGGCGGTGGCACGAGGGCCGCACTGGAGAGACCGAAGGGCCGGTCGAGTGGGGGTGCGCATGAGGGTGTCGCTCAGCCGGATCGTGCGCTCGGGACCGGCGGGCGCGGCGCTGCTTGGCCGGATGCAGCGGTGGCGGAAACGGGGACCGCACGGGCGCATGGAACTCGTCGCTGGAGCTGCCGGCCGGCGGCAGCGAGATCGGGTACCTCCTCAAGAGCCGGGTCACGGCCGTCGGCGAGTTCATCGAGGCCCTTGAGGGCACCCACCCACCGGGGCGGCTCGGCCATCGCCCCCTCCCCGGCCCACGAGATCTCCTCGGCCCACCGCCGCGACGACCCCCTCGCCCGCCTCGGCGCCCGCGGACGTGTCTCTCGACCGTACCCCTCGGTGACCCGCAGGCGGCGGTCTGTGTCGGCGTTGCAGCGGCCCTCGGCCATCAGGGCGAGGACCTCCAACGCCCCGCCGCACTGTCAGCCCCCGCCAGTAGGGTGTGAGACATGGCCGACCCCTCCAGCTACCGCCCCAAGCCGGGACAGATCCCGGACTCTCCCGGGGTGTACAGGTTCCGCGACGAGCACCGCCGGGTGATCTACGTCGGAAAGGCGAAGAGCCTGCGCCAGCGCCTGGCGAACTACTTCCAGGACCTGGCGAACCTGCACCCGCGCACCCGGACGATGGTGACCACCGCCGCGTCCGTGGAGTGGACCGTGGTGTCCACGGAGGTCGAGGCGCTGCAGCTGGAGTACTCCTGGATCAAGGAGTTCGACCCCCGGTTCAACGTCAAGTACCGCGACGACAAGAGCTACCCGTACCTCGCGGTGACGATGAACGAGGAGTTCCCGCGCGTGCAGGTGATGCGCGGTCAGAAGCGGAAGGGCGTTAGGTACTTCGGACCGTACGGGCACGCCTGGGCCATCCGGGACACCGTCGACCTGCTGCTGCGCGTGTTCCCCGTGCGCACCTGCTCGGCCGGGGTCTTCAAGAACGCCACCCGCACCGGCCGCCCCTGTCTGCTCGGCTACATCGGCAAGTGCTCGGCCCCCTGCGTCGGCCGTGTCTCGGCCGAGGAGCACCGCGAACTGGCCGAGGAGTTCTGCGACTTCATGGCCGGCCGCACCGGCACGTACATCCGCCGTCTCGAACAGCGGATGACCGAGGCCGCCGAGGAGATGGAGTACGAGCGGGCCGCCCGGCTGCGCGACGACATCGAGGCCCTGAAGAAGGCCATGGAGAAGAACGCGGTCGTGCTCGCCGACGCGACCGACGCCGACCTGATCGCGGTGGCCGAGGACGAGCTGGAGGCGGCCGTCCAGATCTTCCACGTCCGCGGGGGACGCGTCCGCGGCCAGCGTGGCTGGGTCACCGACAAGGTCGAGGAGATCACCACCGGCGCCCTGGTCGAGCACGCCCTGCAGCAGCTGTACGGCGAGGAGAAGGGCGACTCCGTCCCCAAGGAGGTCCTCGTCCCGGCCCTGCCCGACCCGGTCGAGCCCGTCCAGGAGTGGCTCGCCGAGCGCCGCGGGTCGAACGTGTCGCTGCGCATCCCGCAGCGCGGCGACAAGAAGGCCCTGATGGAGACGGTGGAGCGCAACGCGCAGCAGGCGCTCGTGCTGCACAAGACCAAGCGCGCCTCCGACCTCACCACGCGCTCGCGCGCCCTGGAGGAGATCGCCGAAGCCCTCGACCTGGACAGCGCGCCCCTGCGCATCGAGTGCTACGACATCTCCCATCTCCAAGGGGACGACGTCGTGGCCTCCATGGTCGTCTTCGAGGACGGCCTGCAGCGCAAGAGCGAGTACCGCCGCTTCCAGATCAAGGGCTTCGAGGGGCAGGACGACGTCCGGTCCATGCACGAGGTGATCAACCGACGCTTCCGCCGCTATCTCGCCGAGAAGGAGAAGACGGGGGAGTGGGTGGAGGACGGCCACGAGGACGGCCTCGCCGGTGAGCCCGGAAACGGCCTCAAGGACGACGACGGCCGCCCCAAGAAGTTCGCCTACCCGCCCCAGCTCGTCGTCGTCGACGGCGGTCGGCCCCAGGTCGCCGCCGCCAAGAAGGCCCTGGACGAGCTGGGCATCGACGATGTCGCCGTGTGCGGTCTCGCCAAGCGCCTGGAGGAGGTCTGGCTGCCGGACGAGGAGGACCCGGTCGTCCTGCCCCGTACCAGCGAGGGCCTCTACCTGCTGCAGCGCGTCCGTGACGAGGCGCACCGGTTCGCCATCACCTACCAGCGCGCCAAGCGGGGCAAGCGTTTCCGCTCCAGCCCCCTGGACGAGGTGCCCGGCCTCGGCGACACCCGGAAGCAGGCACTTCTTAAACATTTCGGTTCATTGAAGAAACTGAAGTCCGCCACCATCGACCAGATCTGCGAGGTGCCCGGCATAGGCCGTAAGACGGCCGAGACGATCGTCGTCGCCCTCGCCCAGGCGGCCCCGGCCGCACCCGCCGTCAACACGGCGACTGGAGAGATCATGGAAGAGGAACCCGGCACCATGGGTTCCAGTGGGGAGCCCGTGACGACGGGCGCCCCGGACGAACGACGGGGGCAGGAGACATGAATGTGAACGAGCACGATGAGCAGGACGGCCGGACCGGCCAAGGCGGAGACGGAGCACAGGTGAGTACGGGCACGAACGGCGACACGGCCGCGGTCCCCGAGGCGGCCATTCCCGAGCTGGTGATCATCTCGGGGATGTCCGGTGCGGGCCGGTCGACGGCCGCCAAGTGTCTCGAGGACCTCGGCTGGTTCGTCGTGGACAACCTGCCGCCCGCGCTGATCCCCACCATGGTGGAGCTCGGCGCCCGCTCGCAGGGCAATGTCGCCCGGATCGCGGTCGTCGTCGACGTCCGCGGCCGGCGCTTCTTCGACAACCTGCGCGAGTCCCTCGCCGACCTCGACAGCCGGGGCGTCACCCGCCGGATCGTCTTCCTGGAGTCCTCCGACGACGCTCTGGTCCGCCGCTTCGAGTCGGTGCGCCGCCCGCACCCCCTCCAGGGCGACGGCCGTATCGTCGACGGCATCGCCGCCGAGCGCGAGCTGCTGCGCGAGCTGCGCGGCGACGCCGACTTGGTGATCGACACCTCCAGCCTGAACGTGCACGAGCTGCGCGCCAAGATGGACGCCCAGTTCGCCGGAGAGGAGGAGCCCGAGCTGCGGGCCACGGTCATGTCCTTCGGCTTCAAGTACGGCCTCCCGGTCGACGCCGACCTGGTAGCGGACATGCGCTTCCTGCCGAACCCGCACTGGGTCCCGGAGCTGCGGCCCTTCACCGGCCTCAACGAGGAGGTGGCCGCCTATGTCTTCAACCAGCCCGGCGCCAAGGAGTTCATCGACCGGTACGCGGAGCTGCTGAGGCTCATCGCGGCCGGCTACCGGCGCGAGGGCAAGCGGTACGTGACGATCGCCATCGGCTGCACGGGCGGCAAGCACCGCTCGGTGGCCACCTCGGAGAAGCTCGCCGCGCGCCTCGCGGCCGAGGGTGTGGAGACGGTGGTCGTGCACCGGGACATGGGACGGGAATGACGGAACGTTCTTCGCGGCTGGGCAGGCTGCGCCGGGTGGTGCCCGAGTCACGCGTGGGCCGACCCGTCGAGGCCCGTGGCGCCCGGCCGCGCCGGCGCGGCGCCCAGCCCAAGGTCGTCGCGCTCGGCGGCGGCATGGGCCTGTCCGCCTCGCTCGCCGCGCTGCGCCGCATCACCGGCGATCTGACCGCCGTCGTCACAGTGGCCGACGACGGCGGCTCCAGCGGGCGGCTGCGCGACGAGCTGGGTGTGCTCCCGCCGGGCGATCTGCGCAAGGCCCTGGCCGCGCTGTGCGGGGACGACGACTGGGGGCAGACCTGGGCCCGCGTCATCCAGCACCGCTTCCAGTCCAAGGGCGATCTGCACGAGCACGCGGTCGGCAATCTGCTGATCGTCGCCCTGTGGGAGCAGCTCGGCGACCATGTCCAGGCCCTCGACCTGGTCGGCAGGCTGCTCGGCGCGCACGGGCGGGTGCTGCCCATGTCCGCCGTACCCCTGGAGCTGCAGGCCCTGGTCAGAGGTCACGACCCGCAGCGGCCGGAGGACGTGGACACCGTCCGGGGGCAGGCGACCGTGGCCCTCACGCCCGGCGAGGTGCAGTCCGTGCACCTCGTCCCGCACGACCCGCCCGCCGTCCCCGAGGCCGTGGACGCCGTCCTGGACGCGGACTGGGTCGTCCTCGGCCCCGGTTCCTGGTTCTCGTCGGTCATCCCGCACCTGCTCGTGCCGGAACTGCTGGACGCGCTCACCGCGACCAAGGCGCGCCGGGTACTCTCGCTGAACCTCGCCCCGCAGCCGGGAGAAACCGACGGCTTCTCCCCGCAGCGTCATTTGGAGGTTTTGGGACGACACGCCCCTAAACTCGCCCTGGACGTGGTGCTGGCCGACGAGGCCGCCGTGCCCGACCGTGACGTGCTCACCGAGGCCGCGGGACGGCTCGGGGCCGCGGTCGAGCTGGCCCCGGTGGCACGGAGAGACGGAACTCCGCGGCACGACCCGGAGCTGCTGGCCGCCGCGTACGACCGTATTTTTCGGATGCATGGAAGGATCGGCCCATGGCGATGACGGCAGCGGTGAAGGACGAGATCTCCCGGCTCCCCGTCACCCGGACCTGCTGCAGGAAGGCGGAGGTCTCCGCCATTCTGCGGTTCGCCGGCGGCCTCCACCTGGTCAGCGGGCGCATCGTGATCGAGGCGGAGCTGGACACCGCGATGGCGGCCCGGCGCCTGAAGCGGGACATCCTGGAGATCTTCGGGCACAGCAGCGAGCTGATCGTGATGGCACCCGGAGGACTGCGCAGAGGCTCGCGCTACGTCGTCCGGGTCGTCGCGGGCGGCGACCAGCTGGCCCGGCAGACCGGCCTGGTGGACGGGCGCGGCCGCCCGATCCGCGGCCTGCCCCCGCAGGTGGTCTCGGGGGCCACCTGCGACGCGGAGGCCGCCTGGCGCGGGGCCTTCCTGGCGCACGGCTCGCTCACCGAGCCCGGCCGCTCCTCCTCCCTGGAGGTGACCTGCCCGGGTCCCGAGGCCGCGCTCGCCCTGGTCGGCGCCGCCCGCCGGCTGTCGATCGCCGCCAAGGCCCGTGAGGTGCGCGGCGTGGACCGCGTGGTCGTGCGCGACGGCGACGCGATCGGCGCCCTGCTCACCCGCCTCGGCGCCCACGAGTCGGTGCTGGCCTGGGAGGAGCGCCGGATGCGCCGCGAGGTGCGGGCCACGGCGAACCGGCTCGCGAACTTCGACGACGCCAACCTGCGCCGCTCCGCCCGTGCCGCCGTCGCCGCGGGCGCCCGGGTCCAGCGCGCGCTGGAGATCCTCGGCGACGAGGTCCCCGAGCACCTCGCGGCCGCCGGACGGCTGCGCATGGACCACAAGCAGGCCTCCCTGGAGGAGCTGGGCGCGCTCGCCGACCCGCCGCTCACCAAGGACGCGGTGGCCGGCCGTATCCGCCGGCTGCTCGCGATGGCCGACAAGCGCGCCTCCGACCTCGGCATCCCGGGCACGGAGTCCAGCATCACCGAGGAGATGGCCGACAACCTGGTCGGCTGATCCCCCGAACAGCCCAACGCGCCGGTGCCGACGCCCACTTGGGAGTCGGCGCCGGTTTTTGACTGGCTTCGTGTCGCCCTTGACTCCGGTGTGAACTGGCATGAACCTGGCAGCAATTCGTCACCGTGACGAAATACGGCTAGGGGGGTTCATGAGACCCAGAGCGAGATCGATCCTCGCTGTCGGCGCGCTCCTGCTCGGCGGAGCGAGCCTCGCGCCCATCGCCCAGGCGCAGAACGGACCTTCACAGGGACAAGATCCCAACGAGGTCAACGTGTACCGGGCCGACGTCACCGCCAAGCAGGTGCCCCTGCTGCTGGCCGCCGGCCAGGACGGCCACGAACTCGGCGAGCAGATCCCCGCGAAGGGGAAGGCCACCGTCGAGGTCTACCTCACCGCCCAACAGGCGAAGTCCCTCGAGAAACAGGGCGTCGACCTCACCGAGCACACACTTTCGGCCAAGGCGGAGAAACGGGTCGGTGCCGCCGCCGAGGGCGTGTTCCGCCCGTACGGCGGAAGCGGTGATCTCAAGGAGGAGATCGTCCGGACCGGGCAGCAGCACCCCGACCTCACCAAGGTCGAGTCCATCGGCAAGACGATCAACGGCCAGGACATCCTCGCGCTCAAACTGACCAGGGGCGCGCGGAAGACCAAGGACGGCTCGAAGCCCTCCGTCCTCTACGTCTCCAACCAGCACGCGCGCGAGTGGATCACGCCGGAGATGACCCGCCGGCTGATGCACTACTACCTGGACAACTACAAGAAGGACAAGCGCGTCAGGAAGATCGTCGACTCCACCGAGCTGTGGTTCGTGCTCTCGGCCAACCCCGACGGCTACGACTACACCTTCAAGGACTCCGACACCCGTCTGTGGCGCAAGAACCTCCGGGACGTCAACGGCGACGGCGTCATCTCCGTCGGGGACGGTGTCGACCTCAACCGCAACTTCGGCTACAAGTGGGGCTACGACGACGAGGGTTCGTCCCCCAGCCCGACCAGCGAGACCTATCGCGGCCCGTCCCCGGAGTCCGAGCCCGAGACCAGGGCACTGGACAACTTCGAGAAGCGGATCGGCTTCTCCTACGGCGTCAACTACCACTCCGCCGCCCAGCTCCTCCTCTACGGCGTCGGCTGGCAGGTGGCCACCCCCACGCCCGACGACGTCATCTACAAGGCGCTCGCCGGCACACCCGCCAACTCCGCGATCCCGGGCTACCGCCCGCAGGTCTCCTCGGAGCTGTACACCACCAACGGCGAGGCGGACGGCCACGCGGCCAACGTCAACGGCATGTCGATGTTCACCCCGGAGATGTCGACCTGTCAGACCGCGTCGAACATCGACCCGAACGACCAGTGGAAGGCGGCCGACTGCCAGTCCGTCTTCAACTTCCCGGACGACGAGAAGCTGATCCAGCAGGAGTTCGAGAAGAACATCCCGTTCGCGCTCTCGGTCGCCGAGACCGCCGAGCACCCCGACGTCCCGTCCTCCTCGCTGGGCCTGAAGGCCGCGGACTTCACCCCGGCGACGTTCGCCACGTCGTACTCCCGCGGCGCCGACCAGGAGGTCTCGGTCGTCGTACGGAAGTCCGTGCGCGACAAGGAGCTCAAGTACCGCGTGAACGGCGGCCGTACGCAGGACCAGGACCTCAGGGCCTGGAAGGGCGGCCAGACCTACGGCGGTGACGACAACCTGCACTTCGACGAGTACCGGGCCAAGGTGAGGGACGGCGACCCGGGCGACAAGGTCGAGGTCTGGTTCACCGGCCGGAGCAGGGGCGGCAAGAAGGTCTCCAGTGAGCACTTCACCTACACCGTCGCCCAGCGGGCCAAGGCCGACACGCTCGTCGTCGCCGAGGAGGGCGCGGCCGCCACTCAGGCGCAGACGTACGTGGACGCGCTCAAGGCGGCCGGCCGCAAGGCCGTCGTCTGGGACGTCGCCACCCAGGGCGCGCCCGACGCGCTCGGTGTGCTCAAGCACTTCAGGACCGTCGTCCACTACACGGGCGCCGGTGTCCCCGGCAACGCCACCCAACTCCAGCTGCGCGCCTACCTCAACGAGGGCGGCAAGCTGATCGAGGCGGGCGAGCAGGCCGGCGGCAACGTCGACCTCGGCGGCGGCACCCTGTCGGACGACTTCAGCCAGTACTACCTGGGCGCCTACTCGCGCACGTCGACACCGGGGGCCAACGGCTTCACCGGCGCCGGCAAGCTCGACGGCGCCGGCGGCGCGCTGGGCGCGGCCACCGGCAACCCGCTCGACAAGGCGGGCACCTACGCCGTCACCTCCGACTCGCTGCCCGTCGACAAGTACCCGCAGTTCGCAAGCGCGGGCGCGGGCCAGTTCGCCGGGACGGTCAACCCGTACGGGCCCTACGCGGGCTCCTACATGGCGGCCGCCGTGCACACCGACGACTCGTACAAGCGCCTCACCCGCACCATCGACCTCAGCGGTGTGACCGCGGCCCAGAAGCCCACCCTGCGCAGCCGGCTGCTGTGGGACACCGAGCCCGGCTACGACCATGTCATCGTCGAGGCCCACACCACCGGCGCCGACGACTGGACGACCCTCCCGGAGGCGGGCGGCGCGACCAGCACGGCCGTGCCGCTGGACTGCGACGCGGGCTTCCTCGTCAACGAGCACCCGTGGCTCAAGCACTATCTGACCGTCAACACCGGCGGCTGCGCCGCGAGCGGCACCAGCGGCTCCTGGAACAGCCTCACCGGCGCCTCCAACGGCTGGCAGCAGGTCAATTACGACCTGAGCGCCTACGCCGGCAAGTCCGTCGAGGTCTCGATCAGCTACGTCACCGACCCGAGCACCGGCGGCCACGGCGTCCTCGCCGACGACGCCTCGCTCGTCGTGGGCGGCACGCCGACCCAGACCGAGGGCTTCGAGACGTCCCTGGGCTCCTGGAGCGTGCCCGGACCGCCCGCGGGCAGCCCGGCCGCCCTGGAGGACTGGGCGCGCACCGGGGCCCTGTTCAAGACATACGGCGCCGTCACCACCGACCGGACCGTGCTGCTGGGCTTCGGCCTGGAGCACGTTTCGTCGGCGGCCGACCGGGCCACCCTCGTCAAGAAGGCGCTCGCGGCCCTCGGAGGGTGAACTCCCCGGTCAATGATGACTAGCTCACCGTAGTCACATCGAGTGATACGACCTTCGGGCCGGGCGGTCCGTACCCCTACTGGCCGGTACGGACCGCCTGCCCGTGTATGCGGCATCTCGATGTCACCGCGGGGGCCTCAGGGGGGTAGGGTCGGGGGTGGTCGGGGACATCCCAAACAGAGCTCGCCGGCACCGCATGGCCGGCGTACCAACGAGGAGATCGGTTCGTGACGATCCGCGTAGGCATCAACGGCTTCGGTCGTATCGGTCGCAACTACTTCCGCGCGCTGCTGGAGCAGGGTGCTGACATCGAGATCGTGGCTGTCAACGACCTGGGTGACACCGCGACCACCGCCCACCTGCTCAAGTACGACACCATCCTGGGTCGCCTCAAGGCCGAGGTGTCGCACACCGCCGACACGATCACCGTCGACGGCCACACCATCAAGGTCCTGTCCGAGCGCAACCCGGCCGACATCCCGTGGGGCGAGCTGGGCGTCGACATCGTCGTCGAGTCGACCGGCATCTTCACCAAGAAGGCCGACGCCGAGAAGCACATCGCCGGCGGCGCCAAGAAGGTCCTCATCTCGGCTCCGGCCAAGGACGAGGACATCACCATCGTGATGGGCGTCAAC
>Ga0182008_10002924_pt1 | contig 10547 bp, 10 predicted proteins | sample Sormic07211129_1_FD_120482 | JGI IMG/M metagenome (GOLD analysis project Ga0182008, IMG submission 120482) | Rhizosphere microbial communities from Sorghum bicolor, Mead, Nebraska, USA - 072115-129_1 metaG | ecosystem: Host-associated > Plants > Roots > Rhizosphere | place: USA: Nebraska...
CATCGCCCTGGTCGGCGGCGATTTCGACGTACTGCTCCTGGTGCACACGCCCGACAACAAGGCGCTGCGCGAACTGGTCCTCACCCGGCTGCAGAACATGCCCGAGGTCCTCAGCACCCGCACACTGCTGGTGTTCGAGGAGGAGGACCTGGAACCGCAGAGCTGAACCCCCTCCGCGGCTGCCCGACTTCCTCGCTCAGGCCTCCTCGGTCGGGCCGCCTCGGTCGGGCCTGCTCGGTCGGGCCTGCTCGGTCGGGCAGCCTGCTCAGCCGTCCCGGGCTGCCTGCTCAGACCTCCCTGCGCAGCCCCCCGAAGACCAGCTGCACGACCGCGTCGGCCACTTCGCGCTCGTTCATCCCACGACCGTCGGGCCGGTACCACTCGACTATCGAGTTGATCATCCCGAAGACCAGCCGGGTCGCGAGCCGGACCTCCACGTCACCGCGCACGTCCCCCTCGGCGGCCGCCGCCTTCAGCAGCTCGGCCACCCGGTGGTCGAAGTCGCGGCGCCGCTCCAGTGCCCAGCGCTCGGTGTCCGTGTTTCCGCGCACGCGCAGCAGCAGGGTGACGTACGGGAGTTCCCCGATCAGCACCTCGACCATGCGCCGCACGACGTACTCCAGGCGGCCCGAGGCGCGCCCCACGCGCGCGTGCTCCTCGTCGAGGATGCCGAAGAGGCCGTCGAGCGCCCGGCTGACGGCCCGGCGCAGCAGCTCCTCCTTGCCGGCCACATGGTGGTAGATCGACGACTTGGAGATGCCGGCCGCCCTGGAGAGGTGCTCCATGGAGGTGCCGTCGTAGCCGCGCTCGTTGAACACCTGGACGGCGACGGACAGCAGCGTCTCCGGGGTGTAGGTGTCGCGCTTGGCGGTGGTCATGAGGTGCTGCCCTCCCGCTTGTCGGAGGCGTACGCGTGGCGGTACAGGGCCAGGGACGGCGCGTAGCGCCCGGAGGGGTCGCGCAGGTGCAGGTCGTCCAGGAGGGCGTAGGCCCAGTTCCGGCCGAGCTTGCGGCTCCACTCGAAGGGGCCCAGCGGGTAGTTGACGCCCATGCGCATCGCGGTGTCGATGTCCTCCTCGGTGGCCACGCCCTTGGCGACGGCGTCGTGCGCGAGGTCGATGATCCGGGCGACCGTACGGGCGACGATCATGCCGGGCACGTCACCGATGACGCTGACGTCCTTGCCGAGGGCCTGGAAGAGGCCGACGGCGTCGGTGAGGGTCTGCTGCGAGGTGTCCTGGGAGGCGGACAGGGCGATGCGGGTGGCGCGCCGGTAGTCCAGGGCGAGGTCGAAGTAGACGACGTCCCGGAACTCCACGGAGGTCTGGCCGTCGGCGAGCGCCAGCTGACCGCCGCCCGGCAGCACCAGCCGGGTGCCGTGGTCCTCTTCCTCCTCGCGCACCGGGATGCCCGCCTCGCGGATCAGCGCGAGCAGCTCGGCCGCGGGGCCCAGGTCGCCCTCGGCGACCACGTACGCGGGCCGCTGGGCGGGTTCCGCGGTGTGCGGCTCGGCGCGCTCGGCGCCGTCCGCGTAGTCGTACCAGCCGTGCCCGCTCTTGCGGCCGAGCCGGCCCGACTCGACCAGGCGGCGCTGGGCGAGGGACGGCGTGAAGCGCACGTCCTGGAAGAAGCTCTGCCACACCGAACGGGTGACGGACTCGTTGACGTCCTGCCCGATGAGGTCGGTCAGCTCGAAGGCGCCCATCCGGAAGCCGCCCGACTCGCGCAGGATCGCGTCGATGGTGGCGGGGTCGGCGCCCTGGGCCTCGTACACCGCGAAGGCCTCGGCGTAGAAGGGCCGGGCGAGGCGGTTGACGATGAAGCCGGGGGTGTCGGCGCAGGCGACCGGGGTCTTGCCCCAGGCGCGCGCCATCTCGTACGCGCGCGTGGCCGAGGTGACATCGGTTGCGAACCCGGAGACGACCTCGACCAGCGGCAGCAGCGGCGCGGGGTTGAAGAAGTGCAGGCCGACGAAACGCCCGGGAGTGCGCAGAGCGCCGCCGATCGCGGTGACCGACAGGGAGGAGGTGTTGGTGGCGAGCAGACAGTCCTCGTCGACGAGGTCCTCGAGCGCCCGGAACAGCTCCTGCTTGACGTCCAGCCGCTCCAGGACGGCCTCGACGACCAGCGAGCAGTCGGCCAGCTCGGCGAGCTCCTCGGCGGGCAGCAGACGCGCGCGTGCCGCGTCCCGGTCGGCGGCCGTGAGCCGGTCCTTCTCGACGAGCCGGTCGAGGCGGGCGCCGATCGTTTCGGCCGCTTCCCGGGCGCGCCCGGGGACGGCGTCGTACAGCCGTACGCGATGGCCGGCGACCAGCGCGACCTGGGCGATGCCCTGGCCCATGGTGCCGGTGCCGACGACGGCCACGGGGCTGCTGAGGTCGAGTGCTGTCATGTGCGCGATCCTCCCGCACGGGGTTTTCCACAGATGCGGCGGACCCCCTTGTCCCGACCGATCGTTCGGTTACTCTAACTCTGACCGGCTGTTCACGCCCCTGTTCCGCCGAGAGTTCCGCACAGACTTCCGCCAAGACTTCCGCCAAGACTTCCGCCAAGACTTCTGCCCAGGTCATGAGCTCGACGAAGAGTTCACAAGACGAGGAGTTGGTCCCGCATGGCCGCCGAACTGTCCGCGCACGAGCTGATCGCCAAGCACCGGCCCACCCTCGACCAGGCGCTGGAAGCGATCCGCACGCGTGCGTACTGGTCCCCGCACCCCGAGCATCCCAAGGCCTACGGCGAGAACGGCAGCCTGGACATGGCCGCGGGCAAGGCCGCCTTCGACGCCCTCCTGAACACCCCTCTCGACCTCGGCCAGCCCGGCACGGACGACTGGGTGGGCGGCGAGGTGTCGCCGTACGGCATCGAGCTGGGCGTCGAGTACCCGCACGCCGACGTGGACGTGCTGCTGCCCGCCATGAAGGCGGGCCAGAGGGCCTGGCGGGACGCGGGCGCGGAGGCGCGCGCGGTGGTCTGCCTGGAGATCCTCAAGCGGATCAGCGACCGGACGCACGAGTTCGCGCACGCGGTCATGCACACCTCCGGCCAGGCGTTCATGATGGCGTTCCAGGCGGGCGGCCCGCACGCGCAGGACCGCGGCCTAGAGGCGGTGGCCTACGCGTACGTGGAACAGGTCCGCACACCGGACACGGCGGAGTGGGTCAAACCGCAGGGCAAGCGGGACCCGCTGGCGCTCACCAAGCAGTTCACACCGGTGCCGCGCGGGATCGCGCTGCTGATCGGCTGCAACACCTTCCCGACGTGGAACGGCTATCCGGGCCTGTTCGCCTCCCTCGCGACCGGCAACGCGGTCCTGGTGAAGCCGCACCCGCGCGCGGTGCTGCCGCTCGCGCTCACCGTGCGGATCGCGCGCGAGGTCCTCGGTGAGGCCGGCTTCGACCCGAACCTGGTCGCGCTGGCCGCCGAGCGCCCCGGCGAGGGCATCGCCAAGACGCTGGCCACGCGCCCGGAGATCCGGATCATCGACTACACCGGCTCGACGGCGTTCGGCGACTGGCTGGAGGCCAACGCCCGCCAGGCGCAGGTCTACACGGAGAAGGCCGGCGTCAACACCGTGCTGGTGGAGTCGGCCGGCGACTACAAGGGGATGCTGGCCAACCTGGCCTTCTCGCTCTCCCTGTACAGCGGCCAGATGTGCACCACCCCGCAGAACCTGCTGATCCCCCGGGACGGCATCCGTACCGACGAGGGCCCCAAGACCTTCGACGAGGTGGTCGCGGACCTCGCCCGCTCCGTCGACGGCCTGCTCGGCGACGACGCGCGCGCGAACGGTCTGCTGGGCGCGATCGTCAACCCGGATGTGAAGGCGCGGCTGGAGGCGGCGGCGGGGCTCGGCGAAGTCGCCCTCGCGTCGAGGGAGATCAGCAATCCGGAGTTCCCGGGGGCGGTCGTGCGCACGCCGGTGATCGTGAAGCTCGACGGCGCCAAGCCGGACGACGAGGCCGCCTACATGAGCGAGTGCTTCGGTCCGGTCTCGTTCGCGGTGGCGGTCGACTCGGCGGCGGACGCGGTGGAGTTGCTGCGGCGGACGGTGCGCGAGAAGGGGGCGATGACGGTCGGGGCGTACACGACCGACGAGGAGTTCGAGCAGGCGGTGGAGGAGGTCTGCCTGGAGGAGGCGGCGCAGCTGTCGCTGAACCTGACCGGCGGGGTGTACGTCAACCAGACGGCCGCCTTCTCCGACTTCCACGGCTCGGGCGGCAACCCGGCCGCCAACGCCGCGCTGTGCGACGGGGCGTTCGTGGCCAACCGGTTCCGGGTCGTCGAGGTGCGGCGGGAGGCCTAGAAACCGCCGGCGCTCCAGTGGTAGAGCGTCATCGCCACGCTGGTCGCCAGGTTGTAGCTGGACACCTGGGGGCGCATCGGCAGCGCCACCAGGTGGTCCGTGCGCTCGCGCAGTTCGGGCGACAGACCGCTGCGTTCGGAGCCGAAGGCCAGGACGGCGTCGTCCGGGAGCTTGATGCCCCGGATGTCGTCGCCCTCGGGGTCGAGGGCGAACAGGGGCCCTGGGGGGAGTTCGGCCACCTCCAGGCGTTCGACGGCCGTCGCGAAGTGCAGGCCCGCGCCGCCGCGTACGACCGTGGGGTGCCAGGGGTCGAGGGTGCCGGTGGTGACCACGCCGGTCGCGCCGAAGCCGGCGGCCAGGCGGATCACGGCGCCCGCGTTGCCGAGGTTGCGCGGGTTGTCGAGGACCACGACCGGGGTGGTGCGGGGGGTGTGCGCCAGCCTCTCCAGATTGCCCGCGCGGGGCGGTCGTACGGCCAGGGCGGCCACGGCGGTGGGATGCGGGCGCGCCACCAGGGTGCGGTACGTCGGCTCCGGGATCTCCGTCAGGAGCGCGGCCAGCGGCTCCCGTACGTCGGGCGCGAGCTCTTCGGCGAGGGCCAGCGCCGCCCGTCGGTCGACGGTGACCGCGACCGGGATCTCGGCCCCGAAGCGCACGGCGTGCTTGAGGGCGTGGAAGCCGTCGAGCAGCACGGTGGTGTCGGCGAGGCGGCGCCAAGTGCTGAGCGGGTCGGGGGCGGGGTCGGTCATGGCGTGCAGCCTACGTGCGCGTGCGTTCGGGGCTGACCGGCTCGGGGCCCGGCTCAGGGCCCGGCTCGGGGTTCTGCGCGGCCCGCGGCTCGGGCAGGCCCGTGCGGCCGGTGCGGCCGGTGCGGGCGAGGACGCGGGCACGCGCGTGTGCCGTCCAGCCGCCCAGGCGGTGCAGGAACGTCGTCGGGAGGAAGACCCCGTCCGTCGCGATCATCGCCAGGGAGAAGAACGGCAGCCCCAGGACCACGGCGATCACCGCGTGCTCGATCATCATCAATGCCAGCAGGACGTTCTTGACCCGCCGGTTGAACAGCGTGAACGGGAAGGCGACCTGCACGATCACCGTCCCGTAGGTCACGAGCATCACCATGGTGCCGCTGGAGGACATCAGGTCGGCGAGGCCGGGCCAGGGCGAGAAGTAGTCCAGGTGGAGCGGGTAGTAGACCGCGGTGCCGTCCTGCCAGCGGGAGCCCTGGATCTTGTACCAGCCGGCCGTCGCGTAGATCAGACAGGCCTCGGCCATGATCACGAAGAGGGCGCCGTTGTGCACGACATTGGCGACGACGTCCACCAGGATCCGGGGCTCGGCGCTCCTCGCCCGGTGCCGCACCACCCAGGACACGCCCTGCGCCACCCACATCAGCCAGAGGATCACCGGCACGGCCGGGTCGATCCCGTCGAAGCGGCCCCCGGCCGTCACGGCGACCAGCGCGAACCCGAGCACGGCCCACAGGGCGGGACCCACCCGGTCCACCACGCGTTCGCCACGCGCGCGTGCCTCACGCGCGAGCCGGGCGCGTCGCGCGTCCAGCGACCAGACCTGACCGCACCGGGTGAAGACGAGGTAGATCGACATCAGGTGCAGGACGTTGTCGCCGCCGTCGCCCATGAAGACGCTGCGGTTCTGCAGCGAGAGCACGCCGACCATGAAGAGCACGGACATGGCGCGGGTGCGCCAGCCCAGCATCAGCAGGACGCTCGTCAGGGCGGCGAGGGCGTAGACGAACTCGAACCAGACGCTGCCGTCGCTCCACATCAGAGCCGTGAAGGCACCGTTGTCGGAGATCAGCTGCTGGGCCAGGCCCCAGCTCCACGGGGCGTCGGGGCCGTACATCTCCTGGCGGTGGGGGAACTCGCGCAGCAGGAACAGCAGCCAGGTCGCGCTGAAGCCGATGCGGACCACCGCGCTCTGGTACGGGCCGAGAGCGGACTCGGTGGCGCGAGCGATGCCGGCCGAGACCGACAGGGCGAAGCGGTTCACTCGGCGCCTCCGTCGGTGTCGGCGGCCGTGACGGGCCACCAGGGCAGCACTCGGTACATGGGCTGGTCCGAGATCTTCTCCCCGCTCCACTTCGGCGGGGGCACATTGGTGGTCCGGGAGCGGACCTGGACCCGTGCGATCGAGCCGCCCTTGCCGGCCGCGTCGTCGCGGTCCAGGCGCAGCACGACGATGCGCCGCAGATACGACTCGGACAGGGAGCCGCGCAGGCCGCTCGGCCGGTTGTCGTTGTCGTGGGTGGAGACGAAGAAGTCGAAGGCCCGGCGCAGCTCGTTCTGCTGGGTGTGGCTCGGCAGCAGATTGCCGTCGATGGCCCGGCCGTCCTCGGCGGACAGGTCGTACCAGCCCGTGGTGCGCACCCCGCCGTCCCCCATGCGCACCTCGGCCCGCACCTGGACGGCGATGTTCTGCTGCAGCGGGTTCGGCGCGAACAGTTTCCAGTTCTGCTCGAACTCCGGGTAGATCCAGTCGTCGACCGCCCTGCCATGCTCCTTGGTGAGCGTGTTCGCGGGCGCGACATGCAGAAAGACCATGCCGATGTGCACACAGACGACGACGCCGACGACCGCGACGGCCAGCGCCGCGCCTATCCGGTAACGCAGCGAGAGGGCGGCGACGCCGGTACGGGGCTCGGGGTACGGGGCCGTCGGCTCGGGGAGCTCGGGATACGGGGCGTTCGGCGCGGGGAGCTCGGGCGCGGCGGCCTGCGGCCGCGAGGGCCCCGGATCGACCGGTCGGTCGCCGGGGGCGTCCTCGGATCCTGTGTCGTGCGCGTCCATTCCGCCCCGTCTCCGATCCGGTCCCACTTCGCTCGAACGCGAACGGTACTCAGCCCCGCCCACGAGGCAAGCCCCAGTCCGCGTTGTCCACAGGCAATGCCCGCAGGTTGTCCACAGGCAACGCCCGCGGGTTGTCCACAGCGGTTGACACCTTACGGCGCCCGACCCACCATGGAACTCGACGGACCGAACGATCGGTCGGGAGCCGGTTCCGGCAGAGCACAGTTCGAGGGGGCCTCATGGCGACAGCAGCCGCGCACCAGACGTACGGCACCGAGGACGTGGACGACACCGCCGCGTACGAGCGTGCCTTCGACGCCGCCGTGGCCGCCGACGAGCGCATCGAGCCGCGGGACTGGATGCCGGACGCCTACCGCGCGACCCTGGTCCGCCAGATGGCGCAGCACGCCCACTCCGAGATCATCGGCATGCAGCCGGAGGCCAACTGGATCACCCGCGCGCCCTCCCTGCGCCGCAAGGCGATCCTGATGGCCAAGGTCCAGGACGAGGCCGGACACGGCCTCTACCTGTACAGCGCGGCCGAGACCCTCGGCACCGGCCGCGAGGAACTGCTCGACAAGCTCCACTCCGGCCGCCAGAAGTACTCCTCGATCTTCAACTACCCCACCCTGACCTGGGCGGACGTCGGCGCGATCGGCTGGCTGGTGGACGGCGCCGCGATCACCAACCAGGTCCCGCTGTGCCGCTGCTCCTACGGCCCCTACGCGCGCGCGATGGTCCGCATCTGCAAGGAGGAGTCCTTCCACCAGCGCCAGGGCTACGAGCTGCTGCTGGCCCTCAGCCGGGGCACCCCGGAGCAGCACGCGATGGCGCAGGACGCGGTGGACCGCTGGTGGTGGCCGTCCCTGATGATGTTCGGCCCGCCCGACGACGAGTCGGCGCACTCCGCGCAGTCGATGACCTGGAAGATCAAGCGGCATTCCAACGACGAACTGCGCCAGCGCTTCGTCGACATCTGCGTCCCCCAGGCCGAGTCTCTCGGCCTCACCCTCCCCGACCCGGACCTGCGGTGGAACGAGGAGCGGGGGCACCATGACTTCGGCCCCATCGACTGGGCGGAGTTCAAGGAGGTCCTCAGGGGCAACGGGCCGTGCAACGAGCAGCGGCTCACCCAGCGCAGGCGGGCCCACGAGGAGGGCGCCTGGGTGCGGGAGGCGGCCGCGGCCTACGCGGCGAAGCACAGCGGCAGGACCGGCGAGACAGGAGCGGCGCGAGCATGACGAACACCGACTGGCCCCTGTGGGAGGTCTTCGTGCGCTCGCGCCGGGGCCTGTCCCACACCCACGCCGGCAGCCTGCACGCGCCGGACGCGGAGTTCGCCCTGCGCAACGCCCGCGATCTGTACACCCGGCGCGGCGAGGGCGTCTCGATCTGGGTCGTCCCGTCCTCGGCGATCACCGCGTCCTCGCCGGACGAGAAGGACCCGTTCTTCGAGCCGGCCGCCGACAAGCCGTACCGGCACCCCACGTTCTACGAGATCCCGGAGGGGGTGAAGCACCTGTGACCGTCGACCTGACCACGAACGCCGCCGCCCTCGCCCTCGGCGACGACGCCCTGGTGCTCTCCCACCGCCTGGGGGAGTGGGCGGGCCACGCGCCGGTGCTGGAGGAGGAGGTCGCCCTCGCCAACATCGCGCTGGACCTGCTCGGCCAGGCCCGCGTCCTGCTGTCCATGGCCGGCGACGAGGACGAGCTGGCGTATCTGCGCGAGGAGCGCGCCTTCCGCAACCTCCAGCTGGTGGAACAGCCCAACGGCGACTTCGCCCACACCATCGCCCGCCAGCTGTACTTCTCCACCCACCAGCACCTGCTGTACGCGCGGCTGGCGGCCGGCGACGGCCCGTTCGCCGGGCTCGCCGCGAAGGCGGTCAAGGAGGTCGCCTACCACCGCGACCACGCCGAGCGGTGGACTCTGCGGCTGGGCGACGGCACCGAGGTCAGCCGACGGCGGATGCAGTCGGCGGTGGACGCCCTGTGGCGGTTCACCGGCGAGCTGTTCCAGCCGGTGGACGGGCTGGACGTCGACCCGGCGGCACTGGAGGCGACCTGGCTCGAGTCCGTCACGGACGTCCTGCGCCGGGCCACCCTGACGGTCCCCGAGGGGCGGCGGACCGGCGCCTGGAGGGCCGGCGCGGGCCGTCAGGGCCTGCACACCGAGTCCTTCGGGCGGATGCTCGCCGAGATGCAGCATCTGCACCGCAGCCACCCGGGGGCGTCATGGTGACGGCCACCGCCCTGGAGGCGGAGCTCCTCGACATCGCCGGTTCGGTCCCCGACCCCGAACTGCCGGTGCTGACCCTGCGGGAGCTCGGCGTCGTGCGCGCGGTGCATGTGCGCGGGGCCGACTCGGTCGAGGTCGAGCTGACCCCGACATACACCGGCTGCCCCGCGATGGAGGCGATGTCCCTGGACATAGAGCGGGCGCTGCACGCGCACGGCATGCGCGAGGTCGCGGTCCGTACGGTGCTGAGCCCGGCCTGGTCGACCGACGACATCACGGCCGAAGGGCGGCGCAAGCTGCGGGAGTTCGGGATCGCCCCACCGCGCGTCACGCGGGACCCCGGACCGGTGGCACTGCGGCTGGGCCCCACCCGCACGCTCGACAGGGAGGCGGGCGCGGACACGGATGCCGCGGCGGAGGCGGGCGTCGGCCGCGAGGCGAGCCTCCTCTCCGACCCCGTCCGCTGCCCCCACTGCGGCTCCCCCGACACCGAACTGCTCAGCCGCTTCTCCTCCACCGCGTGCAAGGCGCTGCGCCGCTGTCTCGACTGCCGGGAACCCTTCGACCACTTCAAGGAGCTGTAGATGGCCCGCTTCCACACGCTCCGGGTGGCGGCGGTCGACCGGCTCACCGACGACTCCGTCGCCCTCACCCTCACCGTCCCGCCGGAACTCCGCCAGGAGTACCGGCACGCCCCCGGCCAGCACCTCGCGCTGCGCCGGACGGTCGACGGCACGGAGATCCGGCGCACGTACTCGATCTGCTCCCCGGCGCCCGAAGCGGACGGCCCGCACACCCTGCGGGTCGGGGTGCGCCTGGTCGAGGGCGGGGCCTTCTCGACGTACGCGCTCAAGGAGATCGACGTCGGTGACGCCCTGGAGGTCATGACCCCGGCCGGCCGCTTCACGCTCGCCCCCGCGCCCGGTCTGTACGCGGCGGTCGTCGGCGGCAGTGGGATCACCCCGGTGCTGTCGATCGTCTCGACGCTGCTCGCGCGGGAGCCGCAGGCACGGTTCTGTCTGATCCGCAGCGACCGTACGGCCGCCTCGACGATGTTCCTGGAGGAGGTCGCGGACCTCAAGGACCGCCACCCCGACCGGCTGCAGCTGGTGACCGTGCTGTCCCGGGAGGAGCAGCAGGCGGGGCTGCCGTCCGGACGGCTCGACCAGGAGCGGCTGACGCAGCTGCTGCCGGCG
>Ga0182008_10002927_pt1 | contig 10536 bp, 10 predicted proteins | sample Sormic07211129_1_FD_120482 | JGI IMG/M metagenome (GOLD analysis project Ga0182008, IMG submission 120482) | Rhizosphere microbial communities from Sorghum bicolor, Mead, Nebraska, USA - 072115-129_1 metaG | ecosystem: Host-associated > Plants > Roots > Rhizosphere | place: USA: Nebraska...
AAATTATCTGACGAAAATCCACAGATTCAAACACTAGGGCTGTTTAAGATGAGCTAGATCTTTTAGGACCTATTACTTAGTAGGTAAAGTTCGATACAGTTTGCTAACGTCTTGATATGATAGATATACAAAGATCCGATATACAAAAAGCGATCAGGTCCTGTTTCAATATCAGTAATTTGCCCAAAATAGTCCAAAAATTGTTGGAGATATTTCGTTGTTTGCGTCCGCTACAAGATCAAAGACCATGGTATTTTCATTTGTGACCAAGAAGGTTTTGTCAAAAAATAATTTAATGAATGTCGTGAGGAAAGTTAAGTGGATATTTATTAGGTACGATACCGTAATAATATGGTACAATGATTGTAACGAGTATCAAGTTAGAAAAGGGATTGAACGGAAATTTATATTCAAAGCTGCTCCTAACAAATCTTTACTCTATAATACTTAGTATACTGGATAAGATATAAAACCACAAATATGGAGAGGTAGAACCTTTGAAAAAGAGAATATTCGTAGTCGATGACGAACCAGATACTAGTTTGACATTAAAAATATCTTTAGAAAATTATAATTATATAGTGGATTCCTTTGATGATCCAATTGTAGCTTTAAAAAATTTTAAAAGCGGCCTCTATGACTTGTTAATACTGGATATTCTCATGTCACAAATGAGCGGAATTAAATTGTACCAGGAAATAAGAAAAATAGACGAGCGAGTTAAGGTCTGTTTTCTGACTGCAGGTAGAATGAATTTATCGGGGATTGGTAATGTTTATGGTGATTCATCCGGAAGAATAATTATCCCAAAACCTATTGCAAACAAAGAATTAGTAAAGACTGTTGATATAATAATACACTCGAGATATTAAACTTGCGGTTACTAACGAATTAATGTTGGCGTCTACCGGCGCGTCGTTCAGGAAATTAGTCACTAGACAGTCCTAGCAAGATGACTTTCATTGATTAAGGTCGTCGCCTATCTTCTAATAGATTACGATTCTTTGTTACCCTATGAGTTTGTATTTGATTTTGCAGTTTAACTCTATCTATGCTCTCTACACTGTCCTGATTGGATTCTTTCATTGCTGGAAAGGCAATCAATGCTTCCACCCCAACATCAGGGACCTGATTCCATAATACATCAATGCTTTCATATTGGAGCGGTAAAGGTCTCCTTTGCACAAACGATTTCATCTCAATTCTACCAAGAAGTATAATACTTTTTACCTATTAGACCATATAAGTTTTTTCGATTCAATAGAATTTGATGTTTAAATTTTTATATATATTACAAGCTTAAACCTGCCCATTGATCCACATCATTCATTACTCTATTCAGAAATTGCTTTGAAATTCGCAACTAAGGTGGCTTTCTATGGATTCAGTGATATCTATATATTCCTAGCAATATTATTTTTTTTTATTGACGATATCTTTGAGACTGGTATCCACCAGTAGATCTCATAACATTAATACCGGAAGATAACAGCTGCATCAAAGCGAATGAGCACTTGGAAATCTCTGTCACGGTAGCTAAATTCGGTGGTAGCGCACTTGGAATAGATGGTGAATTAATTCCGAAAGTTATTAAGAGAATAATGGAACTGGGAAGTAAAGATAGAGTGGTAGCTGTTTTCTCTGCACCATTGACTTACTACGAAGACAAAAGGAGCTCGATGACCGATATTGCGATAAAAGTGGGAAAAAGTTACGCTGCATCTAATCCAGTTGAAGTTGAGGTTTTACGAGAAACCTACGAACGGATTGCGCGTAAACATGTAGCCGCGAAATATATTGATGATTTCCTGAAAGACCTAGATAACTTTTATCGACAAGTAATAATATCATTGAAACAGGCGGCTGAGAATAAGCGCTTTGTAGACGTAATTAGGTCAAGAACCCTTGCGTATAGCGGCGAAGTTACCATGTCATATCTAATGGATTATGTTATGAGAAGTTATGGAATTAAATCAAGTCATGTGGAAATAGAAGATTGGCCTATAGTAACAGACGATAACTTTGAAGCTGCTAATTTTATTATTGAAGAATCAAAACGTCATAAACACTATTTGATTGATCTTGTGGAGCACAATGAAGTAGTTTCTATTGGAGGTTTTGTTGGAAAGACTGTTGATGGATTGGAAACAACCTATGAACGTGGTGGTTCAGATAGAACCGCAGCTGATGCGGCGATACTTTTAAACGAACATTATGCTACGCGGCTCGATTTCGAAAAGGACAACGCTGTCTTGAGTGCAGATCCAAAGATTGTACAACATGATCTATCTTATGTAAAATACCTTTCATATAATGAAGCAAAGTTAGCAGGAATGTTTGGAATGAAGATTCTTGATCCTGTAGCCATAAAGGAGATAGACGATAATAATTTAGACATTCCAATCGCTATTACAAACATGAATGATGTAAACAACGTTACATCAATTCTGAAGAAATTGCCTCCACGTTCTGATGATATGAATCTGGTAAAGATTGTTACTGGAAAGAAGAACTGTGCTATTGTAAGAATTGAAAGCATCGCTGCGTCATATCTTATTGCTGCTCTTGAAAAAGATAAACACTATCATGATTTCATAAAATTATCTCCATACAAAAGGGACGACATTGAAATTACACGATTACTTTTTCTTGATGCAGACTATGTCAAAAGAAATGAGCGTCATTTTAGAGCGTATTATCAAAAAATAGAGGTAGTATACGGCAGAGGAGTTGTTACACTCATTGGTGATTTAATGTGGCGCATACCAAAAATCGCTTCGACGGCTAGTAGTACTGTTGGAGAACATGACATTAACATATTGAACTTAGATGCTCAAGAAGAGACTTCCCGAATACTCATAGTAGTCGAAGACAGGGACAACAACGTTGCTGAAGCAGTTAAGGCAATTCATGCTAAAAGAAGCCAGATACACAGAAGTAAGCTAATATGACTGAAGGAAAGATTTGGATGAATGGATCGCTTGTAGAATGGGATAAAGCTCAGATTCATATTCTTACTCATGCTTTACACTATGGTACAGGTGTGTTTGAAGGGATAAGATGTTATCACACTAGAGCGGGGCTCGCACTTTTCCGATTGTCCGATCATATTCAGAGATTAATAGATAGCGGAAAGATCTATTTCATGGACCTCGGCTACTCAAAACAACAATTACAAAGGGCGGTGCTTGATACTATTAATGCGAATAAATTAGAGGAATATTACATCAGACCCATTGCATATTATGGTTATGGTAAAATGGGTGTCAACCCACTCCCTAACAAAGTCTCGGTAGCGATAATAGCTTGGAAGTGGGATGAATACATAAAAAAAACTACTGATGAGGGACAAGGAATACGATTAACAGTTTCGTCTTGGATTCGCATCGACAATAGATCAATGCCTATTCATGCCAAGGCAACGGCAAACTATTCCAATTCTGCACTAGCAAGAGTAGAAGCCCTAAATAAGGGATATGACGAAGCGGTGTTGCTTAACTCGCAGGGAAACGTTACAGAAGCTAGTGCAGAAAACATTTTCATAGTAAAAGACAACACATTGGTTACCCCACCTATAAGTTCTGGAGCATTAGATGGCATAACAAGAGATACCATACTAGCAATTGCAAAACAGTCCAAAATCTCTTTTGAAGTACGTGACATCTCTCGGGACGAGCTCTATATAGCTGACGAAGTGTTCTTGACTGGGACTGCAGCTGGAGTGAAAGAAGTCGCTGAAATCGATAAAAGAATGATCGGGAATGGAAGGACAGGCGTAGTTACTGGAAGACTGAAAAGAGTTTTTGATTCACTAGTTCACGGCAATGACAGGAAATTCAGTAAAAGGTGGTTAACGCTTGTGAGGTAAGCTTGTCAAAATATAGGCTGAAGTTTCAACACCGGAGGTCTATTACGTATACTGTTACGTAGTACAAAATTTATAATGAATTATGTTGAAAGTGTTGGCAGTGACCTGCAAGTAAATAAACGACGACAAATTTTAATCAACGGCGCTTATCAACTACAGACTGGAAGTTAACGTAAGTAGAATAAATGAGTAAAAATATAGACAAGAAAAGCAGCATTCAGTATCATCTTATTGCTCTTAGAAAGCTTTTAACTATATCTTTTTGCTCTGGCAGCAATTTATCAAATGCTTCAATGAGTTGACATTCCACCGATATCTGCTTTGATACTGCTGTTTGGAATTTTCCAAGATCTATTGGAGATATTGCATCTATGGAACCGGTAGTGTATGCATAGATATACTCGCTAATAACTTTAATTACAAAAGCTGGCGCAAATCTTATCAAAAGCAAAATTCCATTATATAATATTTTTTCATTTTCGTCTTTAACCAGCATATTTCGAAAATATGTCTCTAGAATTTTCATTCTATCTTCGCCAATCTCTTCTATGGAGGAAGCAACAAGCAAGCCAGTTCCAGTTAATTCATAAAAAGGAACCCCCTCAAGCTGAAGAGCTTTGGGTCCACGCCTCAATGGCAGTCTGCCACATTCCCTCACTACACCTGAGGGAATCAGAACTTCATCCAGGTCCTTAAAAATCCCTGAATAGATATTTTGCCATAATATGCCGTGCTTTTTGGCGATGACATGTGCAATCGAAGTTCTAGTCCGCAACTCTGGACTTTGCTCCGTGGCAAGATGAGCAATTATTCCGCGCTGTCTCTTCGCTTCCCCAGTAAATTTGGCCCTTTGAGTCTTGAAGGTATCAAAGATTGCTATATTGTACGTTTCATTTTTCAAGTTGCTATCTCCTGAGGTTACGAATAGGTGACGGTTGAGCATAATATTATTTTAATTTGTTGGTTGGTCTGATAAGTCACAATACATGTAATGCTTAACGTCCAACATATGAACCATAGCGTCTACGTCATCAAAAGATCATGAAAACGCTTATAATCCTAGATATCAGATAGATTTCAATGGATATTGGATATTAAAGAAGGATTAACTTTTGATGACGTTTTGCTTGTTCCAAAACGGTCCCACATAATTTCTAGATCTCAGACTGATTTGAAAACCAGACTTTCGCGAAATATTTCTATTAATATACCGCTTATTAGTGCTAATATGGATTCGGTTACAGAATCAGGAATGGCCATTGCATTAGCCAGAGAAGGTGGTATCGGGATTATCCACAGATTTATGTCCATTCAAGATCAAGTTGATGAGGTCTTAAGGGTGAAACGTTCTGAGTCGGTGATGATTGAGCAGCCTTATACTATCAAAAAAACAAAAACTGTATTTGAAACTAGGAAGATAATGAATGAATTTGGAGTTTCAGGTCTGTTGGTCATCGAAGACGATACAAAAAAACTCAGTGGAATTATTACCACTAGGGATATTACCTTCGAGATGAATGGTAAGAGCAAGGTTTCGGACGTAATGCAAAAACATGTTATTACCGCAAAAGATGGAATAACCATAGACCAAGCCAAAGAAATCCTTCACAAGCATAGAATCGAAAAGTTACCGGTAGTTGATGATAAGGGACGAATACTGGGTCTTATTACTAGCAAAGACATATTAAAAATGGAGGAATATCCTTATGCATCTAAAGACAAGAAAGGGAGACTCATTGTAGGAGCCGCAGTTGGAGTAAAAGGCGATTTTCTGGAACGAACTGAGGAGCTTTTAAATGCCGGAGCTGATATAGTAGTGGTAGATATAGCGCATGGACATAGTGATAATGCCATCAACGCTGTCCATATGATCAAAAGAGCTTTTCCAAATTGTGAACTTATTGCAGGTAATGTTGCGACTGGCCACGGAGCCAAGGATCTCGTTCAGTCAGGTGTGGACGCAGTAAAAGTAGGAGTTGGTTCTGGATCAATCTGTATTACTCGGGTAATTACTGGATCTGGAGTTCCACAATTAACAGCGGTAATAGATAGCGTTAAAGTCGCGAAAGAATATAATGTTCCAGTAATATCTGATGGTGGAGTGAGAACTTCTGGAGATGCAACTAAAGCATTAGCAGCCGGTGCCTGTTCTGTCATGGTGGGGAGTTTATTTGGCGGAACTGATGAGAGCCCTGGTAAAACACTAGTTAAAAATGGTAAAAAATACAAAATGTATAGAGGAATGGCCTCATTTTATGCCAATCTAGGAAGAAAACTTAGAGAAGATGATTCGCGGGTATACGAATCCTACGATCTAAATGACTATGTTCCTGAAGGAGTAGAAGCCATGGTTTCATATAAGGGCAGTGTGGTAGACATTATTAGGCAGCTTGTAGGTGGATTGAGATCGGGTCTGAGTTACAGCGGATCGAAAACCATTTCAGAAATGCAACAAAATGCCGAATTCATCAAGATGACTTCTGCTGGTTACACTGAAAGCCAGCCCCATGATGTAGATGTACTCTAGTAGAATAAAGCGCTAAAAGTCCTACAAAATATCACTTTCCATTCCAAAACCCTTTCGAAGTCCATAAGAAGATTAGACTGACAGAGTGTTACTATATCTACTTAGGATGCCAGAGATATCAAAACGAATCTCTAGGTAGTGCTAATTACCGAAGTGCGACATCGGGACACTATCCGTAAATAAAATTCGGATCAAATGATAAATTAGCTTAAATTTATTGAAATAATCACTATCGCGACCTGAAACATAGCCGATAGATCTACAATATAGAATAGATAGTAGTAGCGGAGATCTATTAACTTGTTTGTCCAACTGCAAACTCTATCTGACCTCGATTAATCTTTCGTTAAATCCCTTTTTTATGAGTATGTCTTTAACATAAGGGCGTTGATCGCCCTGGAGAATAATTTGGCCATCCTTATAGGTACCTCCAGTTCCAGCCTTCATTTTTAATTCTCTAGTTATTAGTTCAACATCAGTTCTTCCTTGCAAACCATTTACTACAGTTACTATTTTTCTAAACCTTCGTATGTCTTTAGATATAATTATACGAGCATTCTCTTTATCTAATTCCTTTAGGATATCATCCATCGAATTGGTTGATTCATAACGATCTTCTGACACTGATATATGATATGACATGGATCTATAAAAAATGATGGAAACTGTGCTTTGAAGTATAGAGTCGAATCATAAACTATCATTAACTATTGTCTAACATGATCGTATTGATGCAAATAAATATGCTAAAACTGTTGTATGTATGTGGATTTTGAACATGCTCGCTGTTAAAAAGGGCCTATAGCGAACTTCACATTGATCCAAGATGATTAAGATATCAGGAAATTCACACTGAATCTTGTATTATATAGGACCTCTTGAGTAAGCCGTAATAAACTTGATTAACGGGTTAAACTAAGATTATATGAATAATGGGTATATTTCACCGAAAAAGGAACATCTGTGATGAGTGCGACGAAAAGTTTTCACATTATGAGGAATTAGTTGAACATGCTAGGCATATCCACCATCATGTGATCGTAAAATGCGATGGTTGTGGAAAACAATTCATTCATGAAAAAGATAGATTACATCATGTGAGGGAAGAACACGACAAGAAAGTAGATTACAGAACTCATAAGAATGAACACACACATAAAAAGAAAACTCCCTCTATACAAGAGCAGATAAATGAAAAAAACAGAAAATTTAGCGACAATTTTTGAAAACAACTATGTTTTGTCGCTTAAGATTTAATTAAATTATTACATATTTCACGCAGGGGGATATTCTGATGGCGTGGTTGACTTGGTATATTTGTGAGTACTGTGAACAAATGTATATATATATTTTCATGATGGTTTGATATGTGTATCCCGCACTGGTTTCTGAAAGAAAGATATACCCATGGGCCATTATCTCTCGCCTTCACTATTAGAAACTATCTTGAATATTCTTCCTTGGCCAATGGAAACCACATAGAGGTTGCCGTCAGGACCCACCTCTAAGTCGGATATACCACCAAACCCTTTTCCAAAAATTATTTGTTGAACGTCTGCAAGATTATTCGCTATTTTGTCCTGTAATGTCGTGGGAAGAGCTAACATTGTCCTATTGCTATTTAGGTGGAATAGATAGAGGTTCCCATTGTGAACATCTCCTACAAAGAGAGCATTTTCATATTCTGGTCCGAATTTATTAGAATTGAAAAATTTTATTCCGGTGGGACCGACAGTGTGGTTCCATGTAAATTTGGGTGGACTGTATACGCCTTTCCCTGCAAAATCCACCAAATCCTTGGGAATGGATGTCAGTTTGGGCGATTGTGTTATCGATTGCGAGTCGTCTGCTCCATAGACATGATTGTTTTTATTGTACTGATCTCTTGTAAACAACCCCTGTATTTTGCCCCACCCGCTATTAAATCCCGGCTGGACAAGATTTATTTCATCACCATAGCCGGGTCCATTTTCTGTATCCCAAAGCTCCCCTGTAACAGGGTCAAAATCTATACCAAAGCTGTTCCTTATTCCATAAGCATAATACAAATCTAATGGGTATGTATTTCCAAGTGGGTTATCTGATAAGGGGCTGCCATCCTGATTAATTCTGAGTATACCTCCAGTACCGTCCACTGGAGGACCGTTGTTAAAATTCTCCGACTGGGTTCTGTGACCATCAACATCCCCAATGGGCACGTACAAATCATTATCTGGCCCTATTATAATAGCCCCTCCATTATGACGAGGTCCGGGAAGAGCAGGTAAGTTCAGAAGTAGCACTGGATTTGTGAGTTTGTTGTTATCAATCATCTCATATCTGTAAAGACGATTGCCGATAGCAGGTCCACCATCTATTCCATCGGCTTCCGTATAATACAAGAAAACATAAGTTCTATTAAGATCATTCCTTGATATCGCAATCCCGCACATACATCTTTCTATTTGTGTGGCGACATTAACGTCAAGCAACGGTTGGGATAGCATCTTGCCATTCACGATCCTTATTACAGTGCCATTGTCTTTCTCCAATACTAACATGTCATCAGGTCCCAAAAAAGCGATGCTAGTAGGAAGCTTTAATCCATTAGCTATTATTTCTACTTTCAAGTGAGGGTCTTTGATTTGAGGCAACGAGTCTTGTTTTGAAAAGCGCAGTATTGGCACGTATGCGCTCGCTGTGGAAAAAGAAGTATAATAGTAAACCGCGAAAAGTACAATAAAAATAAACACTAATAGTGGTACAATAATATTCAAGATACTAGAAAACACTTCTCTCAAGTAGAAGATTCTGACGTTGAATTATATATGTTTGTAGCACGTCACCCAAATGATCGAATCGTAAGATTGTATTGTTCAAATTAATGGACAATCCCATCTAAGAACTTAGTTTCCACAATGCTTTATTATTCTTCTTTTTTCCCCACTATAGTCCCCGCTTGGATTGTCGTATTAGGATTAATATGTCTGCCAGGAAGAATTATAACTGATGCACCAATAGCGCAGTTATTGCCGACCAAGGCCCCAAAGTGATCAATTTTGGTATCTATTAGATCACCATCTCCTTTGTCATATCTTATGTTCTTTCTGGTTAGGAGAACATTCGCTGTTCCCGAGTACCCACCAAACCATACATTTTTTCCAATCAGACTATCAAGTATCACATTCTGATGTGCAATCTTATCATGACCCACAAAATATGACTTTCCTATTTCACAGTTAAATCCTATACGCGTATCATCGCCAAACATGCAATTTCGGATAAGGGAGGTCATCCCAATAAAACTATGATTACCTATGTAGGTGGGACCTTTTATTTTACAAAAATCATCGATTGTCACATTATCTTCTATTACACAAGGGCCCTCAACTACACACGATTTTGCGACAGTTGCATTTGGCGAGATAACAGTGCATTTTACTTCTTCATACATGACTTTTTGGGCTATATCTAAAAAATCCCATGGATACACGATAGAATCAATCAAAAGATTGTCAGCTGCTTGTGAGCGCCACAAAACTGCATTTAATGGAATTTCAAAAAAGCCGTCACTTCTATTAAGTGCAATATTTTTAATAATACTATTACCATCTGAAAACGAGGATTCACTATTAACACCAGTATGTCCCTCTGCTTGCGGCGTTGTTTTTCTTGTTTTTATAGGAGAATTGTCATCTTTAGTGACACCACCAGTACTCCGGGAGGGATCAGCAGGAACGTTCTTGGTTTCATCAGAGAATTCCTTAAGATTAATTGATGGAAAGTTTTCTTGAATTAGATCAGATGTAGAGCTAAATTCTGATGGAAGCATGATCGTGTCTATCTTAAAAAATTCTTCCAGAATTTTTATATTTCTTACTATTAGTGGTTTGCCCATTAATTCAAGTGAAGATGCTGGACAATCATTTTTACTGGTTATGGAATCTAAGTAATGTAGGTGATTTCGAAAAATTATATTCATGGCGCATCTTTATCTCCTGTTATGGTTAAATGCGGTCGAAGATAGCAAGCAAAATCTGGCATATTCAGCATACCGCGACGAACAATTAATAAAGTTTCGGAGATGCGAATTTCTGAACAATTTTATGAACAAATTTGGCTAAGATAGTTCCTTTTTATAATCGGGGATCTTGTGATATCA
>Ga0182008_10002928_pt1 | contig 10534 bp, 8 predicted proteins | sample Sormic07211129_1_FD_120482 | JGI IMG/M metagenome (GOLD analysis project Ga0182008, IMG submission 120482) | Rhizosphere microbial communities from Sorghum bicolor, Mead, Nebraska, USA - 072115-129_1 metaG | ecosystem: Host-associated > Plants > Roots > Rhizosphere | place: USA: Nebraska...
GCGGGTGTCGGCGGAGCGGCCGGCAGTGCCGTTGCCGCGCCCAAGAATAATCGTACCGAAGCGGCGGTAGGCGGTGGTTTGGGCGCGGCGGGTGGATCGGTGCTCGGCAACAGTCTTGGCGGTTCGACCGGATCGGCCATCGGTGCCGGTCTTGGCGGTGCAGCCGGCGGTGCGATCGGCAATGATCTGGGGGATGGCAGTGGCCATTCCCATTCCGGTGGCGGACATAAACACTCGAATAAGCACCACAAAAAGCATCACTGATTGAGTGAGGCAAACCATGACTCTGGAATCCGAAAGCACGGAAGACAAAGACCCAAGCGCACAGCCATCCATCAACGATCCCGGCAATGAAGATCCGGGATCGCTGATGGATGATGCGACGGTGCCGCTTAACGATGCTGATGACGCAGGCGATGTGGGGAATATCGAGTTTGATGTTGAGGAAGAGGACGAAGACTGATTCAGCCCAGATGCCGAATCAACCGATCGTCTACCGGGTCGAACGCGTCCATCGTACAGTCCTCGATATGTCATGACCTGCGCTTGAGGCCAGATGAGAGGTGCGATATGAACACTGATCCAAAGACCTTCGACGATGATGAAACGCCGGAGTACCCGCTGCCGTCACCTACCGATTCCTTGAGCCGCGACCAACGACCGCCGGACGACGATGCCGGCGTGGAGCAAGTGCCGAGCGACGAGAGCGACGAAAGTGTCGAGGCAGAACCGCACGATCGGCGCGATGCAGATATCGATGGCTCGGGAGACCCGGCTACTTCGAAGCGGCGATGAGGACATCCGGCGCTCGAATGCTTCCTGAGCGAATCGAGCCGAGGGGGTCGCCCGATCCCAGCGGATCCACCCACCCCATCGGGTTGCGGGTGTACCGATATGGGTTCAACCCACCGCCCGACCTGAGCGGATCCGGCGTCAGGAAGCGGCCGAAATCCGGATGGTAATAGCGATGCCGGTTGTAGTGCAGTCCACTCTCAGTATCGAAGTATTGCCCCTGAAACCGTAAGGGTTGTTCGAGCCCTTCGCCGCTCGACTCGCGGAGTTTGCCGTGGGCGGTGTATTGGGCCGACCAGACGATCGCACCGCCGTGCCCGGTCAGTTCCTGCGGGGTGCCGAGGTGGTCGAGTTGATAGTAGTACGGGCAGGTGTGTGCCCAGCCTTTGCCGTCGAGCAGCGCCAGCGGGCGGAAGCTACCGGGTTCGCCGGGCTCACTGCGTTCGTAGATGTAGCTGCGGTAGTGCCGGGTGCCGCTTTCAGCGACCAGCCGGTCGTCTTGCCAGAAGTATTGCGTGGTGTAGCCATCAACCGTTTTCTGGATGCGCCGGCCGAAAGCGTCGTAGCAATAGCTGACACTTTTACCGTCCGGGGAACTGACGCCGATCAGGCGGTGCTGGCTGTCGTAGGCGTATTCGGTGACCTGGGGCGGCAGGCCGCGGCGTTCGCGGATCAGATTGCCGAAGGCGTCGTAGTCGTAGTAGCTGCCGTCATTGCCACTGCCACTGCGCTGCAGGCGGTTGTCCTGGTAAACACATGGGCCGGAACGCCCGTGGATCAACAGGTTGCCGGCCGGGTCGTGGGTGAAGTGCTCTGCGCACTGGTCGAGGGGGTGACGTACGCCGGTCAGGCGGTCGAGTGCATCGTATTGATAGTGGCGTGAACCGTGGCGGCTGTCGGTAACCTTCAAGAGATTGCCCTTGGCGCTGTAGGCATACTTCCGGCAGTACAACGTTCGTTGTTTTTGGTTGATGACATGGGCCTGCAAACGGCCTTGCCCGTCGTAGGCGTAATCGCTGAGCAGAAGGCCCTGTTGGCGCTGCTGTTCGCGCCCGCCGACAAAACGATGGCGGGTCAGGGGTGTGCCGTTGAGGTCGATGGCCGTGAGGGCGCCTCCCTTGGCGTGGTGGTAGACGAGGATACAGGCGTCCGGCAGGTGCAGGCACTTGAGCCGACCGCAGACGTCGTAGTTGTAACGCAGGGTGCCCCAACCCTGATGCTCGGTGATCAGTCGGTCCTGAAGGTCGTATTTGAACTGCAAGGGAGGGGCCCGACCGTCATCGACGCTGACCAGTCGCCCGAGCGTGTCGTAGTGGTACTCGACCCTGACCCCATCAGGCAAGGTTTTGACCCGTAACCGCCCGGCGCTGTCACGCTGATAGCCGGTGACCAGCTGCGAACCGTCGTCGCCAAACTCGGTCTTCTTCAGCAATTGGCCATTGCGGTCGTAGCTGTAGGTGGTGCGGCGTCCATCGAAGGCGGTTTCCTGTTGGATCAATCCTCCCGGTGTGTAGTCCAGACGGTATGTCTCGCCCACCTCGTTTTCGATCTCGGTCAGCAACAATTGCGCATGGTCGTAGCGGTACTTCAGCGCGCTGCCATCGGGGTTGATCCGACGGCTGATCAAGTGCAGGTCGTCGGCGTATTCGTAACGGGTTACCCGTCCCAGTTCGTCGGTCTCGGCGGTGATCCGGCCGTAGGCGTTGTAGCGCCAGGCACGGCAGGCCCCCATGGGCAGCGTGGTCCGGCTCAGTCGACCGACGGCATCCCACTCATAACGGGTGATGGCACCGTGTTCGTCCTGCCCGGTCATCCGCCGCCCTAACGCATCGTAGGAAAACATGCGCTGAGAACCATCGGGCAAGGTTTCTTCCAGCAATTGCCCCAGGACGCTCCAGGCAAACCGGTGAATGCTCTGGTCTGGAAACCGGATCGTCAGCAAGCACCCCAGCGAGTCGTAGCCATAGTGGGTGATCTGTCCGTCGGGATCAGTGACGGCCGTGATGTCTCCCTGGGCATTGCGCTGGTAGCTCCACGTCGCCCGACCGCGGGTGCGGGTGTGCAGGAAACCGTGGTGATACTTGTAGGACGTGGGCGCCTCATCCGGCGCAAGCAGCGTGATCAGTCGCCCGGCTTCGTCATAATGGTATTGGGTGACGGCGCCGAGAGCGTCCTGCTCGAAGATCAACCGGCCCAGATTGTCGTAGGCCTTGTGCCGTTCGCCGCCGTCCAGCCCGATCTGGCGTACCAGTCGCGCGCTTGGGTCATGAACGTAAACCTCCTGGCTGCCGTCGGCGTTGTTGACCGTCACGGTGCCTTGATCGTCCCAGGTGTAACGCGCCTCCATCTGCACAAACGAGGCCCAATGATGGACGCAGCGGGCGGTTTTGCCGGAGCGTTCCCACGCCCAGAAGAAACTCGCGCCGCCCGCCAGTTGCCGTTGCAGGATCACGTGCTGCTCGTCGTAGTCATAACGCTCGCTTTCACCCGCGGCGTTGGTCACCTCGACCAGACGCTGGCGCGCGTCGTAGCGGTAGCTGGCCACTGTCTGTTCGGTGCGCCAGGTGTACGCCTGGGGCCCGCAGCGCTGAAACACCTGATAGTCGATGGCCACCAGGTGCTTGAGGTCATAACGCAGCAGCAAGGCACGATCGGCGCCGTTGTCCAGGCGCTGAATCCGTTCAAGGCCGTCCCGCTGCACCGTCAGGCGGTTGTCGTAGGCGTCGCTGATCACGGTCAGTCGGCCGTCGCGGAAATGAAAAAAACGCGCCACGTCGCCGGCCTGGGCGAGGATCAGTTCGCCCGATTCGTCGCCGAGGTAAATCGCCGCCCGCGACAGTCTGTTACGGATCAACGGGCGCGCCGTCGTCGGCCATGGAAATGGCGTGCGTCGGTTTTCGGCGTCGATCCACAGCACCTGCTCGCCGTGGAATTCCAGATGCTGGCACAGCGAGTGCCGCCAGCCGAAACCGAGCCCGCTGTCGAGTTCGACGGCACGGGTGCGATAGAAGCGGGTGAAGTCGAACGGCAGGATCCCGTCGAGGGTGCCGTCCGTCAGTGCCAGCGATACTTCACCGGTAACCATGGACACCGGGCCGTTGTGGGGGGCAGAGCGCTCAAGGGTATCGATGCTGGCGGCGAACCTGTGCGCCTGTGTCAGGGGACCGCTGGCGGGACATGCCAATACCTTTTGGGGATCGAACATCTGCAGACTTTCGCTTGGCGGAATGTAGGACGTGAGACTCTGCGTAGGATCTTCATGGAAAGAAGTCGGGAAAGTTGGCGTTTGATGTAGGGCGAATCGCTAAATTACGAGAGCCATTCGGCGTGGATCGGGATTTCATCGTTGCTCTGAGACAGCCGCGCTCGATATGCTGCTGAATCCTTTAATCCATTCGGGTGCGGGCCTCACCTGCGCCGCCCGGGATGCCTTGGAAAACGGATCAGATGCGATGAATGCACCGCTCAAAACATTCGGCCCGATCAAGGCCGTGATTTTCGATATGGACGGCTTGCTGCTGGACACCGAGGGCATCTACACCGAAGTCACGTCCATCATTGCCGCGCGTTACGGCCGCACGTTCGACTGGAGCATCAAGCAGAACATCATTGGTCGGGGCGCAGGGGATCTGGCGCGTTATGTGGTTGAAGCGCTCGACCTGCCGATTACCGCCGAAGAGTTTCTGGTGATCCGCGAACCGCTGATGCGCGAGCGTTTTCCTACAGCGCAAGCAATGCCTGGCGCACAGGAACTGGTACGGCATCTGAAGGCCAACCACATTCCCATTGCCGTGGGTACCAGTTCATCGAGCCAGTCGTTCGGCCAGAAAACCACCCTGCACCGCGACTGGTTCACCTTGTTCGACTTCATCGTCACCGCCGATGACCCCGAGGTGGGGGCAGCCAAACCGGCACCGGATATCTTCCTGACGGCGGCGCGGCGTCTGGGCGTCGCGCCCGAGGATTGCCTGGTGTTCGAGGATTCGCCCTTTGGTGTCACCGCGGCGAAAGCGGCGGGGATGACGGCGATTGCGATTCCGGATGCGGCAATGGCCGACGCCCGGTACGCACACGCCGATGGCATTCTTCGTACGTTGAAGGCGTTCGAGCCGGACGCCTTTGGTTTGCCTGCGCTTGAGTGGGCCTAGCTGAAAAGACGGGATGACTCTGGCAAATGTGGGAGCGAGCCTGCTCGCGAAAGCGGTGTTTCAGACAACATCAACGTGTCTGATACTCCCTCTTCGCGAGCAGGCTCGCTCCCACAGTTATTGCAGTTGACAGATATGCATCAGGCGCCGAAGCCACCATCGATGGTCAGGCTGGCCCCGGTGATGTAGCCGGCTTCCGGGCTGACGAGGTAGGCGACGAAGCTGGCGATCTCTTCGGCCTTGCCGTACCGGCCCACCGCCATCAACGGGATCAGGCTTTCCGCAAAGTCACCCTCGGCCGGGTTCATGTCAGTGTCGACCGGCCCCGGCTGCACGTTATTGATGGTGATGCCTTGCGGGCCGAGGTCACGGGCCAGGCCTTTGGTCAGGCCGACCAGCGCCGACTTGCTCATGGCGTACGGGCCGCCACCGGCAAAGGGCATGCGGTCGGCGTTGGTGCTGCCGATGTTGATGATGCGACCGCCTTCGGTCATGTGTTTGGCGGCGGCCTGGGTAGCAACGAACACGCTGCGCACGTTGATGGCCAGGGTCTGGTCGAAGTCTTCGAGTTTGAACTCGGCCAGCGGTGCGACGGCCAGTACGCCTGCATTGTTGACCAGGATATCCAGGCGACCGAAGGCCTCCACCGTGGCGGACACGGCGCCGCGGATCGCTTCCGCGTCGGCGCTGTCGGCCTTGATGGCCAGGGCTTTGCCGCCCTGGGCGGTGATGCTGTGTTGCAACTCTTCAGCTTTGGCTGTCGAGCTGACATAAGTGAAGGCAACGGTGGCGCCTTCAGCGGCCAGGCGCTTGACGATGGCTGCACCGATACCGCGGGAACCACCTTGAATCAATGCCACTTTGCCGCTGAGGTTCTGAGTAGTCATGTCGATCTCCAAGTCCCGAGGCGAGATGTCCCGGTTGATGGAGCCTAGTATTGATTCCGGATTACGAGCTGTGTAGACCCTGATTGCGATAGTCTATGTAAACCAAAAGTTTATAGTGGCGCCTATGGAAACCTTCAGCAGTATCGAATGCTTTGTGCGCAGCGCCGAGGTCGGCAGCTTCGCCGAAGCGGCACGACGTTTGAGCCTGACACCGGCGGCGGTGGGCAAGAGCGTTGCCAAGCTTGAGGCGCGCCTGGGCGTCAGATTGTTTCAACGCAGCACGCGCAGCCTGACGCTGACCGAGGCCGGTCAGTTGTTTCTCGGCGAAGTCAGCACCAGCCTGCACACCATCCAGAATGCCGTGGCCAATCTCGCCAGCGCCGGTGGGCAGCCAGCGGGTACATTGAAGGTCAGCATGGGAACGGTATTCGGTTGCCTGTACATAGTGCCGATGCTCGGCGAGTTTCTGCGGCGATTCCCGGCGATCAACCCGGACTGGCACTTCGACAACCGCCAGGTCGATCTGATCGGGCAGGGGTTCGACGCGGCCATCGGCGGCGGCTTCGAATTACCCCAGGGCGTAGTCGCGCGCAAGCTGAGTCCGGCGCATCGGGTATTGGTGGCCTCGCCGGATTACCTGGAGGCACATGCGTCAATCACCGAGCCGGACGACCTCAAGCACCACGACGGGATTCTGATTCGCTCGCCACAAACCGGTCGCGTGCGCTCCTGGCAATTGACCCATCGCAATCAGCAACACAGCCCGTTGACGCTCAAGGCGCGGATGACCATGAGCGATTCCGAGGCCGCATGCGTCACGGCCGCGCAGGGGCTGGGCATCGCGCTGGTGAGCATGCCGTTTGCTGCGGGCTATCTGGAAACGGGAAGGTTGCAGCGGGTGTTGCCGGACTGGTACATCGACGACGGTTACACCTCCATCTATTACGCCGAACACAAACTGCTGCCGGGCAAGACCCGGGCATTTGTCGATTTCATCATCGAGCAGTTTGCCGAGCGGGGGTTGGGGCAGAGGTTCAGTGCGGTTTGAGTCAGGCTCGGGACCGAGGTGCTGCATTCGCGAGCAAGCCCGCTCCCACAAGGGGGTTGTGAGCGGCGCAGATCCAGTGTGGGAGCGGGCTTGCTCGCGAAGGGGGCGCCGCGGTCTACCGGGCAAACCGCCCCGGCCAGCCAATGATGTTTTTCGGACGCGGCGTCGCATAGGTCCGCACCTTCGAGGTCGACAACCCCAGCCGCACCAGCGATTCGGCAATGGTCACCGCCGCCGTCACCCCATCCACCACCGGTACCCCGGTACGCCGGCGAATCTGCTCGTCCAGCCCGGCCATGCCACCGCAACCGAGGCAAATCACTTCGGCCTTGTCCTGGCTCACCGCCAGTTCGGCCTGATGCACGATGGCTTCCAGTGCGCGCTGCGGTTCGTGTTCCAGCTCCAGCACCGCCAGGCCACTGGCCCGTACCGAGGCGCAACGGTCCCACAGGCCGGAGAGCTTGAGGCGGTCCTCGATCAGCGGCACGGTGCGGTCGAGGGTGGTGACCACGGAATAGGCGTGACCGAGAAACATCGCCGTGCTGGCGGCGGCATCGGTGATGTCCACCACCGGTACGTTGAGCAATTCCTGCAAGCCTTCACGGCCGTGTTCGCCGTAGCCGGCCTGGATCACGGCGTCGAACGGCTGGTCGTAGGACATCACCCGGTCCATGACCGCGATGGCCGCCAGGTAGCTTTCGAAGTTGCCCTCGATGGAGTCGGCGCCGAAGTGCGGGGTGAGGCCGACGATTTCCGTGCCGGGCGACGCGACGGCCTGTGCCGAGCGGGCGATGGCCTGGGTGATGGATTCGGTGGTGTTGACGTTGACCACGAGAATGCGCATGGGGAGTCCTTATTGCGGATGGTTCGGCGGCCCGACTTTGTCGGGCCGCCTTGGAGTTAATGGCTGACGTTTTCGACCGCGATGGCTTCGCCGCTGACATCGGCGTAGTGCGATTGGCGCTTGGCGATGATCAGGTAGAGCATTCCGGCGATGCCGGCACCCACGAGCCAGGAGAACGGCGACACGCTGTGGAACCCCGGCACCAGGGCCAGGACGATGGCGATCAGGGCGGCGGGAACGAACGCCGCCACGGCGCGCAAATTGACCCCGCGGCTGTAGTAATAAGGGCCGTTGGGGTCTTCGCTGTACAACTGCGGCACGTTGACCTGGCCTTTTCGAACCAGCCAGTAGTCGACCATGATCACGCCGTACAACGGGCCGAGCAGGGCACCGAGGCCGGACAGGAAGTACACGATCACCAGCGGGCTGTTGTAGAGGTTCCACGGCAGGATCAGCACGGCGATGGTCGCGCTGATCAGTCCGGCGCGACGGAACGTCAGGTACTTCGGCGCCAGGTTACTGAGGACGAACGCCGGGGCGACGAAGTTGGCCATGATGTTCACCGCCACGGTGACGATCAGGAACGCCAGGCAACCGAGTACCAGGAAGAAGGTGTTGGGGATCGAGGCGATGATTTCGGTCGGGCTTTCGATGATCCGGCCGTTGATCTGAAACTGCGCGCCGCACAGCAGGACAGTGATGCTGGCGAACACCAGGATATTCACCGGCAAGCCCCAGAAATTTCCGACCTTGATGGTCTTGCGGCACGGTGAAGAGCGGGCGAAGTCGCAGAAGTTGAGGATCAAGGTGCCGTAGATCGCCAGCCACAGTGCGCCACCGGCAAAGATGTTGCGCCACATCTCACCACCGCTCAGCGGCTCACGGATCGACCAGGCAATGGTCGCGTTGGCCTGCAAGTACATCCACGCGGCGAGGGCGGCAACGGTCAGCAGAATCACCGGGCCGGCAAACGCCTCATAGCGCCGCACCATCTCCATGCCATAGGCCAGGATCGCCAGTTGCACGAACCAGATCGCGACGAAACACACCCAGCCCAGGGTCGACAGGCCGAGGATCGAGTCGTGGTCGTAGTCGGCGAATCCGGGATGGATCGCGGTCAATAGCACGCGAAAGACGACGGACGCGAGGTACGTCTGAATACCGAACCAGGCGATGGCGATCACGGCGCGGATCAACGCGGGAATCTGCGCCCCGTGAATGCCGAAACTGATCCGGCTGATGACCGGAAACGGAACCCCGGTTTTTTGTCCCATGTAGCCGGACAGGTTCATGAAGCAATACACCAGCGCCGCTCCGATCCCCAGGGACAACAGGATCTGCCAGCCACCCAGGCCCAGGGCATACAGGCCGATGGCGAAGGAGTAGTTGGCAATGTTGTGAACGTCATTGGTCCACAAGGCAAAGATGCTGTAGCGCCCCCAGCGCCGGCCTTCGGTCTTGGTCGGTGCGAGGTCTTTGTTGTGCAGTCGGGGACTGAGCACCACGGGGGAGTGATGCGCCTGATGGTCGGCGGTGTGGGTGGAATGGGAGGAGGGTAGATCCAGCGCGATATTGTTATTGGAGAGACGATTACGCATTCCGGCAGGCTCCTGATGCTCGACGCCGCGATGACTGTGCATGAGCCTTGGCTCGACAAATCTTCGTCGCGGGTGGCGAATATCATTGGTTACGGGGCATCTGCAGCCTGTACGGGATAGGGCGCTTCAGGCTTGCGGATCTAAAGTGTGTGTATGTTTTGATTTGATTGTATACAAAACATGTATGCACTTAAGCCAGATCCATGCCAGTCGAGCGTTCTATGAACGGCGCTGTTCATTTCGTTTTGTTATGGCTTTTCGCCAAGTTATTGAAAAATTGACAATATAAATTGACCGTTTGAACAGGTATTTATTTTGAAGGGGGGATTCAGGAGGGCGTGGCGGCGCACGTCGGGGGGAGGAATGTAACTTTTGGGGGCGTGGAAACAAGAAGTGCACACAAAAATGGCACCTATGGTGACAATCGTGTGTACACGTTTTTTGAAGCTGCAGATAACACTGTAGGAGCGAGCCTGCTCGCGATGAACCCGAGAACACAGCGGGGTACCAGGCACCCCGCGTTATCGTTGACGACCATCGCGAGCAGGCTCGCTCCTACAGTGGGTTTACGCTTTGGACTTGCTGATGATATTCCCCGCGTGCAACCCGCATTCCTTCTGCGTCGCTTCTTCCCACCACCAACGGCCTTCGCGCTCATGCTGGTTCGGCAGTACCGGGCGGGTGCAGGGTTCGCAGCCGATGCTGATGAAGCCGCGTTCGTGCAGGCTGTTGTACGGCAACTCCAGCATGCGGATGTAGCCCCAGATCTCTTCGCTGGTCATTTGCGCCAGCGGGTTGAACTTGTACAAGGTGCGTTCCGGGGTGGAGAACGCGGTGTCGATTTCCATCACTGCGACGGCGCTGCGGGTGCCGGGGCTCTGGTCCCGACGCTGGCCGGTGGCCCAGGCTTTCACGCCAGACAGCTTGCGGCGCAGCGGTTCGATCTTGCGGATGCCGCAGCATTCGCCATGGCCGTCCTTGTAGAAGCTGAACAGGCCTTTTTCCTTCACGAAGGGTTCGAGTTTCGTGTAGTCCGGCGACACCAGCTCAATGTCGATCTTGTAGTGCTCGCGTACCTGATCGATGAAGCGGTAGGTCTCTGGGTGCAACCGGCCGGTGTCGAGGCTGAACACCTTGACGTTCTTGTTCAGCTTCCAGGCCATGTCCACCAGCACCACGTCCTCGGCGCCGCTGAAAGATATCCACAGGTCATCGCC
>Ga0182008_10002930_pt1 | contig 10528 bp, 12 predicted proteins | sample Sormic07211129_1_FD_120482 | JGI IMG/M metagenome (GOLD analysis project Ga0182008, IMG submission 120482) | Rhizosphere microbial communities from Sorghum bicolor, Mead, Nebraska, USA - 072115-129_1 metaG | ecosystem: Host-associated > Plants > Roots > Rhizosphere | place: USA: Nebraska...
CAGAGCACCGCCAAGGTCGAGCTGGACGGCGACAAGGACGCGATCGCCAAGCTGCACGAAGCGAAGCAACTGGGCATCTGAGAGGCGCGCGATGATCAAGGTCGCGATGACCAGCGTGTACGTCGACGACGTCACCAAGGCACATGCCTTCTACACGGACGTCCTCGGCTTCGAGACCCGCACCCACATGGACCTGGGCGGCGGCACGCTGTTCGTCACGGTGGGGGCGGCCGAGGGGGCCCAGCCGGACCTCCAGCTGCTGCTGGAGCCCGGCCAGGGCCCCATCGCGGAGCCGTACCGCAAGGCGGTGTACGAGGCGGGGCTGCCGTGCATCGTCTTCTCCGTGGACGACATCGAGGCGGAGTACGAGCGCCTGCGGGGCCTCGGGGTGCGCTTCACCCAGGGGCCGCAGGAGCAGGGGCCGGTGATCACGGCGGTGCTCGACGACACCGTTGGCAACCTGGTCCAGCTGGCGCAGCGCAAGTAAGCCCCGGCCACCAGGTGGGCGGGGCTTACCCGACGGTTCGGTGTGTCACCGTACGGGGTGTCCCGCGGCTCGCAGGACGTCCTTGACCTGGCCGATCCGCAGGTCGCCGAAGTGGAAGACGGAAGCCGCCAGCACGGCGTCCGCACCCGCCTCGATGGCCGGTGGGAAGTCGGCCAGTCGGCCCGCGCCGCCGGAGGCGATCACCGGGACCGTCACATGCTTGCGGACGGCGGCGATCATCTCCAGGTCGTAGCCGTCCTTCGTGCCGTCCGCGTCCATCGAGTTGAGCAGGATCTCTCCGGCGCCCAGTTCGGCGGCCCGGTGCGCCCACTCGACCGCGTCGATGCCGGTGCCCTTGCGGCCGCCGTGGGTCGTCACCTCGAAGGTGCCCCGGGGGGTGCGCCGCGCGTCCACCGAGAGGACCAGCACCTGCCGGCCGAACCGCTCGGCGATCTCCCGGATGAGTTCGGGCCGCGCGATGGCCGCCGTGTTGACGCCCACCTTGTCGGCGCCGGCCCGCAGCAGCTTGTCCACGTCCTCGGCCGTGCGCACACCGCCGCCGACCGTCAGCGGGATGAACACCTGCTCGGCCGTGCGGCGCACCACGTCGTACGTGGTCTCGCGGTTGCCGGACGACGCGGTGATGTCCAGGAACGTCAGCTCGTCGGCGCCCTCGGTGTCGTAGACCTTGGCCATCTCGACGGGGTCGCCCGCGTCGCGCAGGTTCTGGAAGTTGACTCCCTTGACGACCCGGCCGTTGTCCACGTCCAGGCAGGGGATGACTCGGACCGCCAGGGTCATGAATCCACGGCTCCTATCGTCCTGAATGCTTCAGGGTCCTCTGAATGCTTCTACTTCGACTTCGACCAGGATGCGCGGGTCGACGAAGCCCTCCACGATCAGCAGGGTCGAGACCGGGCGCACCGTGTCGAACAACTCCTTGTGGGCCCGCCCCACGTCGTCGACGTCCCGCGCGTGGGTCAGGTACATCCGCGTGCGGAGCACGGACTCCACGCCGATCCCGAACTCGCCGATCGCCTCGATCGCGCTGGTGAACGCCACCTTGGCCTGCTCGTACGGGTCGCCCTCCCCGTACAGCACGCTGCCCTTGAAGGACGTCGTGCCGGCCACCAGCACACGGTCGCCCGCCGCCACGGCGCGTGCGAAACCGAAGGACTCTTCCCAGGGACTTCCGCTCTGCACACGCCGTACGGCTTCGGATGTCATGACGCCACAGCCTCCAAGGCCTCTTCCAGGGTGAACGCCTTCGCGTACAGGGCCTTCCCGACGATGGAGCCCTCGACACCGAGAGGTACCAGCTCGGCGATGGCGCGCAGGTCGTCCAGGGACGACACGCCGCCGGAGGCCACGACCGGGCGGTCGGTCACCGCGCAGACGTTCTTCAGGAGCTCCAGGTTGGGGCCCTGGAGCGTGCCGTCCTTGGCGATGTCGGTGACCACGTACCGCGCGCAGCCCTCCTTGTCGAGGCGCTCCAGCGTCTCGTAGAGGTCGCCGCCGTCGCGGGTCCAGCCGCGGCCGCGCAGGGTCGTGCCGCGGACGTCGAGGCCCACCGCGATCCTGTCGCCGTGCTCGGCGATGATCTTGGCGACCCACTCCGGGGTCTCCAGGGCGGCCGTGCCGAGGTTCACGCGGGTGCAGCCGGTGGCGAGGGCGGCGGCGAGGGTGTCGTCGTCGCGGATGCCGCCGGAGAGTTCCACCTTGATGTCCATCGCCTTGGTGACCTCGGCGATCAGCGCGCGGTTGTCCCCGGTGCCGAACGCGGCGTCCAGGTCGACCAGGTGCAGCCACTCGGCGCCCGACCGCTGCCAGGCGAGAGCGGCCTCCAGGGGGGAGCCGTAGGAGGTCTCGGTCCCGGACTCGCCGTGCACGAGGCGGACGGCCTGGCCGTCGCGGACGTCGACGGCGGGGAGGAGTTCGAGCTTGGCCATGGTCTAAAGGGTTCCGATCCAGTTGGTGAGCAGCTGCGCTCCGGCGTCGCCGGACTTCTCGGGGTGGAACTGGGTGGCCCACAGGGCGCCGTTCTCGACGGCCGCGACGAAGGGCTTGCCGTGCGTCGACCAGGTCACCCTGGGCGCGTGCATGGTCGGGTTGTGCACTTCGAGGGACCAGTCGTGGACCGCGTAGGAGTGCACGAAGTAGAAGCGGGCGTCCGCGTCCAGGCCGGCGAACAGCTGGGAACCGGCCGGTGCCTCGACGGTGTTCCAGCCCATGTGGGGCACGATCTCGGCCTGGAGCGGTTCGACGGAGCCGGGCCACTCGTCGAGGCCCTCGGTCTCCACGCCGTGCTCGATGCCGCGGGCGAACAGGATCTGCATACCGACGCAGATGCCCATCACCGGGCGCCCGCCGGACAGCCGGCGGTCGATGATCCAGTCGCCGCGCGCCTCCTTGAGCCCCCGCATACAGGCGGCGAAGGCGCCGACGCCCGGCACCAGCAGGCCGTCGGCGTTCATCGCCCGGTCGAAGTCACGCGTTATCTCGACGTCGGCCCCGGCGCGGGTGAGGGCGCGCTCGGCGGACCGCACGTTCCCGAAGCCGTAGTCGAAGACGACGACCTTCTTGGACGGAACCTTGGACGGACCCTTGGACGGAGCGCTCAATTCCACACCTCCAGCCGCATGATCCCGGCGACCAGGCACATCGCGGCGCCGATCGACAGCAGCACGATCAGCTGCTTCGGCATCCCCTGCTTGACGAAGGAGATGATGCCGCCGACCAGGAAGAGGCCGACGACGATGAGGACGGTCGACAGCCCGGTCACAGCGCGCCCTTCGTGGAGGGGAGGATGCCGGCGGCCCGGGGGTCGCGCTCGCTCGCGTACCGCAGCGCCCTCGCCAGCGCCTTGAACTGGCACTCCACGATGTGGTGGGCGTTTCGACCGTACGGCACGTGCACGTGCAGCGCGATCTGGGCCTGGGCGACGAAGGACTCCAGGATGTGCCGGGTCATGGTGGTGTCGTACTCGCCGATCATCGGCGCCATGTTCTCGGGTTCGGTGTGCACGAGGTACGGGCGGCCGGACAGGTCGACGGTCACCTGGGCCAGGGACTCGTCCAGCGGGACCGTGCAGTTCCCGAAGCGGTAGATCCCCACCTTGTCGCCGAGCGCCTGCTTGAAGGCGGCGCCGAGGGCGAGGGCGGTGTCCTCGATGGTGTGGTGCGAGTCGATGTGCAGATCGCCCTCGGTCTTCACGGTCAGGTCGAACAGACCGTGCCGGCCGAGCTGGTCGAGCATGTGGTCGTAGAAGCCGACGCCTGTCGACACATCGACCTTGCCGCTGCCGTCGAGATCGATCTCGACGAGCACCGACGTCTCCTTGGTGACCCGTTCCACGCGTCCTACGCGGCTCATGAACTCTGCTCCTTCTTCCATGCACGGACCGCGTCGAGGAACGCGTCGTTCTCCTCCGGGGTTCCGGCGGACACCCGCAGCCACCCCGGAATGCCGTTGTCCCGGACCAGCACCCCGTGGTCGAGGATCTTCTGCCAGGCGGCGTGCGAACCGCCCTCGCCCTCGAACCGCCCGAACTGCACGAAGTTCGCGTCCGACTCCACGACCTCGTATCCGGCCGCCCGCAGCTCCGCGACCAGCCGGTCGCGCTCCGACTTCAGCTGCTCGACGTACTTCAGCAGGGTGTCGGTGTGCTCCAGGGCGGCCAGCGCGGTCGCCTGGGTGACGGACGAGAGGTGGTAGGGCAGCCGTACGAGCTGGACGGCGTCGACCACGGCCGGGTGCGCGGCGAGGTAGCCGAGGCGGAGACCGGCGGCGCCGAACGCCTTGGACATGGTCCGCGAGACGACGAGATGCGGCCGGCCTTCGAGCAGCGGCAGCAGCGAGTCGCCGTGGCTGAACTCGATGTAGGCCTCGTCCACGATCACCATCGACGGCTTCGCGGCCTGCGCGGCCTCGTAGAGCGCGAGGACCGTCTCGCGCGGAACCGCGTTGCCGGTGGGGTTGTTGGGGGTGGTGATGAAGACGACGTCCGGCCGGTGCTCGGCGATCGCCTGCCGCGCCGCGGCCAGGTCGATGGTGAAGTCGGCGTTGCGCGGACCGGAGATCCAGCCCGTGCCCGTACCCCGCGCGATCAGACCGTGCATCGAGTACGACGGTTCGAAGCCGATCGCCGTACGGCCCGGTCCGCCGAAGGTCTGCAGCAGCTGCTGGATGACCTCGTTGGAGCCGTTCGCCGCCCAGACGTCGGCGAGGCCCACCTCGTGGCCGGAGGTGTTCGTCAGGTACTCGGCCAGCCGGGTGCGCAGTTCGACCGCGTCCCGGTCCGGGTAGCGGTTGAGGTCGCGGGCGGCCTCGCGGACGCGCTCGGCGATGCGCTCGACCAGCGCCTCGGGCAGCCGGTAGGGGTTCTCGTTGGTGTTCAGCCGTACGGGCACGTCCAACTGGGGCGCGCCATAAGGGGACTTGCCGCGCAGCTCGTCCCGTACGGGAAGATCGTCGATTCCGAGGTTCACTTGCTCGCCGGTACCTTCCACCCGAACCTTGCCTTGATCGCCGCCCCGTGGGCCGGCAGGTCCTCCGCCTCCGCCAGCGTGACCACGTGGTGCGCGACCTCGGCCAGCGCCTCCCGCGTGTAGTCGACGATGTGGATGCCGCGCAGGAAGGACTGGACGGACAGGCCCGAGGAGTGGCAGGCGCAACCGCCGGTGGGCAGGACGTGGTTGGACCCGGCCGCGTAGTCGCCGAGCGAGACCGGCGCCCAGGGGCCGATGAAGATCGCGCCCGCGTTCCTCACCCGGTCGGCCACCGCGGCGGCGTCCGCCGTCTGGATCTCCAGGTGCTCGGCGCCGTACGCGTCGACGACCCGGAGCCCCTCCTCGACACCGTCCACCAGGACGATCGCGGACTGCCGGCCCTTCAGGGCGGGCACGATCCGGTCCTCGACGTGCCTGGTGGCCGCGACCTGCGACTCCAGTTCCTTCTCGACCGCGTCCGCGAGCGCGACGGAGTCGGTGACCAGGACGGCGGCGGCCAGCGGGTCGTGCTCGGCCTGGCTGATCAGGTCGGCGGCGACGTGCACCGGATCGGCGGACTCGTCGGCCAGGACCGCGATCTCGGTCGGGCCGGCCTCGGCGTCGATGCCGATCTTGCCGGTGAAGTAGCGCTTGGCCGCGGCGACCCAGATGTTGCCGGGGCCGGTGACCATGTTGGCGGGCGGGCAGGACTCGGTGCCGTACGCGAACATCGCGACGGCGGTCGCGCCGCCTGCGGCGTACACCTCGTCGACGCCGAGCAGCGCGCAGGCGGCGAGGATCGTCGGGTGCGGCAGACCGCCGGCTGGGTCATTTTCAAAAGCGGGGGCCTGGGCGGGCGAGGCGAGGGCGATGGACTCGACGCCTGCCTCCTGGGCCGGGACGACGTTCATGACCACGGACGACGGGTACACCGACCGGCCGCCCGGCGCGTACAGCCCGACGCGCTCGACCGGCACCCACTTCTCGGTGACCGTGCCGCCCGGCACGACCTGGGTCGTGTGGGTCGTACGGCGCTGCTCGCGGTGGACGAGACGGGCGCGGCGGATGGACTCCTCCAGGGCCGCGCGCACGGCCGGGTCGAGCTCGTCGAGCGCCGCGGCCAGCGCCTCGGCGGGCACCCGGACCTGCTCCAGCCTGACCCCGTCGAACTTCTCCGCGAAGTCGATCAGCGCCGCGTCGCCCCGATGATGCACGGCCTCGCAGATCGGACGCACCTTCTCGAGGGCGGCCTGGACGTCGAAGTCGGCTCGGGGCAGCAGGTCACGCAGGGCGGGCCCTTCGGGGAGGGCGTCGCCGCGCAGATCGATTCGCGAGATCACGGGATCAATTCTCTCAGACCGGCCTCAGGCGCCGTCCGCGCGTATCAATGGCTGATACAGAACCCCGCCGCCGCCCCTCGCCGGAACCCGGAAGATCGTCCTCACGTCCAGTGATTCGGGTGTGACGCAACGGGCATGAACAGGTGTGCGAACACAGGACTGGAGGAGTAGTGACCGAGGGGGCCGGTGTACGCACCGGAGAGCTGCCGGACGATCTGACCGCCGCCGAGGCCGGTATGTGGCAGGCCTTCCGCAACGGCAGCGTGTACGACCTGAGCAGCGGGGACCCGGTCGTCGACGATCCGCACGGCGGGCACCCCTGGGGGCCCGGGCGGACCGTGCGGGCGCGGATCGTGTGCTGGCTGCTGCTGGACGGGCCGCCGGCCCTCGCGGGCCGGGTGTCCTCGCTGAAGCTGGTCGGTGTGCAGATCAGCGGCACGATGGATCTGGCGGGCGGGATCGTGGTGCCGTACATGGAGCTGCGCGGCTGCCGTTTCGAGCGGGACGTCCTGCTCCCGGAGGCCCGCTTCACGACCATGCGGATGGTCGACTGCTCGGTGCCCCGGCTGGAGGCGGCCCGGGTGCACACGGAGGGCGATCTGCATCTGCCGCGCTGCCGGTTCCACAACGGCGTACGGCTCACCGACGCGCACATCGGCACGGATCTGATGCTGAACCAGGCGATCGTCCGCCGGGACCGCTCCGGGCGTTCGATCGCCGCCGACGGCATGACGGTCGGCCAGGACCTCCAGGGCGAGCTGCTGGAGTCGGAGGGCGAACTGAGCCTGCGCAGCGCCAAGGTCGGGGTGTCGCTGAGCCTGCGCGGCGCCCGCCTCATAAACCCCTACGGCAGGCTCGCGCTGAACGCGCCCCAGCTGACCGTGGGGCGCACGCTGTACCTGACCCCGGCCGGTGTCGGGGCGTCGATGCTGAGCGGGGCGACACCCGCGCGCGGGACCCGCATCCAGCGGTTCGAGGCCCAGGGCGGGGTGCGCCTGGACGACGGGCGGTTCGGGGACGCGGTCGACCTGGAGCGGGCGCGGTTCGCCTTCACCGACGACCAGGAGCTGTCGCTGCGCCGCGTCCAGACGCCGGAACTGCGGTTCCTCGGCGAGAAGCCGCAGCGCGGCAAGATCGTCCTGTCGGGTGCGCGAGTGGTCAACCTGATCGACCGCTCCAGCGCCTGGCCGGCCCCGGGCAATCTGCACATGGGCGGCTTCCAGTACGAGAACCTCGTACCGCAGGGGCCCTTCCCGCTGGAGGAGCGGCTGGAGTGGGTGGCCGCGGCGACCGCCGAGTACAACCCGGAGCCGTACGAGCGCCTGGCCGCCGTACTGCGGGCGGGCGGTGAGGACGAGGACGCGCGCGAGGTGCTGCTGGCCAAACAGCGCCGGCGCCGGGAGAGCCTGCCGTTCGCCGCCAAGCTGTGGGGGTACGCCCAGGACTGGACGGTGGCCTACGGGTACCAGCCGGGGCGGGCCGCGGTGTGGATGGCGGTGCTGTGGGCGGCGGGCTCGCTGGCCTTCGCGCACGCGAGCCATCCGCCGCTGCAGTCGGGGGCGCATCCGCCGTGGAACCCGGCGCTGTTCGCGCTGGACCTGCTGCTGCCGGTCGTCGACCTGGGGCAGGTCGGGGTCTGGCAGCTGAGCGGCGGCTGGCAGTGGCTGGCCGCGATGATGATCCTGCTGGGCTGGGTGCTGGCGACGACGGTGGCGGCCGGGGCGACGCGACTGCTCCGCCGTAACTGAGCCGATCATCACAGGAGCTCCACGTACCGGGCGGTAGTTGAACATAAAACCTTTACGGTCTCTTGACCCGCGTGCGTACAACTTTCGACGAGTTGTCCCCAGCGGCTGGCGCACCCCTGAACTGCGGCCTTTCAATGGTCGACACCATGGCACTGCTGCACCCCTTCAGTCGCACGGGCCGGACCACCCGGACCGCTCAGCGCCCCGCCGCCTCCGCGCAGCCCGCGGAGGCCTTCGGCCTGCCGGCCGACGACGAGGTGCTGCTCGACGCGCCCGACGACCGCCTGGGCCCCGCGCTGGTGGCCGCCGCCCGCGGCGAGTACGGCCCGGTGTCCACGCTGCTGACCGCCACCCGCACGCTGGGCGAGTGGGAGTACCGCGACCGCTACGCCAGACGGCTGACGGCCTTCGCCCGCTCGCGCGTGGAGTGGCTGGAGCAGTGGTACGCGGACGCGCCCCAGGACCCGGACGTCCTGATGCTGCGGGCCCAGCTCGCGGTGGACCGCGCCTGGGAATCCCCGGCGCGCGCGGAGCTGCTGCGCGATGTGAGCCCGATGATCACGGCCGCGGCGCGGGCCCACGACCCCGACCCGGTGCCGTGGCGGATCGCGCTGGACCACGCGCGCGGCACGGGCGCCGGCCACAAGTACTTCGGCGAGCTCTGGGAGGCGGCGCTGCGCCGCGCCCCGCACCACTACGGCTGCCACACGGCCGCCCTGCGCTATCTGGCGGCCTCCTGGAAGGGCTCGTACCGCGAGTGCTTCGACTTCGCCGACCGGGCCGCGCAGGACGCCCAGGGCGACTCGCTCCTGCAGGCACTGCCGTCCCGGGCGGCCTTCGCCTGTCTGGCCGGTGGCGGCGGCGCCCAGGTGCCGCGCGAGCGGCTGGAGGCGGCGGCCGACCGGGCGATCGCGCTCTCGGCCCGCTTCCCGGCGGCGACGCCCTGGCCGGCCGAGATGCGCAACAAACTGGTGTACGTCCTCGTGCGCCTGGGCCGCCGGCAGGACGCGCTCGCCCAGCTCCGGCTGATCGGCCCGTACGCCACGTCGTTCCCGTGGGACCATCTGTCGGACGATCCGCTGGCGCTCTTCCTGGAGGTGCGCGCGGGGGTCGTCGCCCACTGCTCCGAGGGTCTTTCAGCCCCTCCTCGGGAGCCGGTCGGTGACCATGGCGGACGCGCCCGCTCCGCCGACCATTAGGCTCTTGCGCCGTGACCACCGTCCGTCTCCCGCTCTTCCCCCTGAACTCGGTGCTGTTCCCGGGGTTGGTGCTCCCGCTGAACGTCTTCGAGGAGCGTTATCGCGCCATGATGCGCGACCTGCTCAAGACCCCCGAGGAGGAACCGCGCCGATTCGCCGTCGTGGCGATCCGCGACGGCCATGAGGTGGCGCCGAGCGCGCCCGGCATGCCGGACCCCACGGCGGTGCCGGAACGCGGCCCGTCGGCCGGCTTCGGCACCGACCCGCTGAAGTCCTTCCACGGGGTGGGCTGTGTGGCGGACGCGGCGACGATCCGCGAGCGGGAGGACGGCACGTACGAGGTCCTGGCGACGGGCACCACCCGTGTCCGTGTCGTCTCCGTCGATGCCTCGGGCCCCTATCTCACGGCCGAACTCGAGGAGCTCCCGGAGGAGCGCGGCGACGAGGCGGGCGCGCTCGCCGAGGGCGTGCTGCGCGCCTTCCGCCAGTACCAGAAGCGCCTGGCGGGCGCGCGGGAGCGGTCGCTGTCCACCGGCGCCGACCTCCCCGACGAACCGGCGGTGGTCTCCTACCTGGTCGCGGCGGCGATGATGCTGGACACCCCCACCAAGCAACGCCTCCTCCAGGCCCCCGACACCGCGTCCCGGCTCCGCGACGAACTGAAACTCCTTCGCTCCGAGACGGCCATCATCCGTAGCCTGCCGTCACTGCCCGCGTCGGACCTGACGCGCGGCCGGACGAGCCTCAACTGACGTCACTTGCGAAGGCCGGGATGGCGAAGAAGTCGAAGAAACAGCAGCAGGGCGGCACACCGGCCACGGTGGCCCTCACCGCGGCGGGCGTGCCCTTCACGATCCACGCCTACGACCACGACCCCGCGCACCCCTCGTACGGCGAGGAGGCGGCGCAGGCCATGGGCGTGTCACCGGACCGGGTCTTCAAGACGCTGGTGGCGGAGGTGGACGGCGCCCTGACCGTGGCCGTGGTCCCTGTCGCCGGCACCCTGGACCTCAAGTCCCTGGCCACGGCGGTGGGCGGCAAACGGGCGGCGATGGCCGACCCCACCCTCGCCGAACGCACCACGGGCTACGTCCGGGGCGGCATCTCCCCCCTCGGCCAGCGCAGGAGACTCCCCACGGTCCTGGACGCCTCCGCCGCCACCCACGCCACGATCTGCATCTCGGCGGGCCGCAGAGGCCTGGAGGTCGAACTGTCCCCCGAGGACCTCGCGAAGCTCACGGAAGCGGTGATCGCGCCCATCGGCCGC
>Ga0182008_10002935_pt1 | contig 10505 bp, 4 predicted proteins | sample Sormic07211129_1_FD_120482 | JGI IMG/M metagenome (GOLD analysis project Ga0182008, IMG submission 120482) | Rhizosphere microbial communities from Sorghum bicolor, Mead, Nebraska, USA - 072115-129_1 metaG | ecosystem: Host-associated > Plants > Roots > Rhizosphere | place: USA: Nebraska...
TAATGGGCGTGGGCAGCGGGTAGTTGAACTTAGTGGCGAAGCCTACTTTGAAATATTTAAGAATAAACTCCAACCTTTTGTAGTGAAATCCAAAAATCAGGAGGTTACTGTATTGGGTACGCATTTTAATATCAACAGCTATACCGATGAACCCGGTACTAAAACGACGTTGTTGGAAGGAAGTGTAAGAGTGAACGACGCAACCCTCAAACCTGGCCAGCAAGCAACGCTAACCAATAACCAGATTAAGATAGCCGAAGTCAACACAGATGAAGCTATTGCCTGGAAAAACGGTCTGTTTGCTTATAAAAACACACCGCTTCAAAATGTAATGCGGCAAATAGCCCGATGGTACGACGTAGACATCATTTACCAAAACAACGACTTGCCGCAAAAGCTGCTCAGTGGTTCTGTGTCCAGATACGACCAGGTATCTGGTATTTTAAAAGCCATAGAATCTACAGGAACTGCTAAATTTAAAATAGAAGGAAGAAAAATAACTGTATTACCCTAAAAATGAATCATCAAAATGGGTCTAACCAGCTCATAAATAACCATATCAACTAATATTAACCGACAAAAAAAATGAAAAAGATTAAAAGCAAAGGAAGTTAATACGACCGCGGTTTAGAAGAAAAAAGCCATGAAAGTGTGACTAGCACCCTCATGGCAAATATTCTGAGTTAACCCTTAAAAACAAATTGTTAGATCCATTTACGTATTAACCCAAAACACTAAAGTATGAATAAATATGCTTTTAACCAAGGCATGCCGTATTGTTGGCTGCCGCCAAAAATACTATTGATTATGAAATTGATCATAGTGATGATGACCACCTGCCTGATGCAGGTAACCGCCGCTACCTTTGCCCAGAAACTTACCTACAGTAAGAAAGGCGCCAGCCTGGAGGAGATTTTTAAAGAGATCAAAAAACAGACCGGATATAACGTATTGTATTCACCAGAAAAAGTAGACGATACCAAGAAAATAGATGTGTATTTTAAAGAAGCTGCCTTACCAGAAGTACTGGAAAAAGTAGTGAGCGGCCAAGCCTTAGAATACACGATCAATGATAAGAATATCAGTTTAAAGCCTAAAGAGTCCACCTTTCTGGAACGCCTGGCTAATCGCTGGGCTAGCATTGACGCTTCTGGGCGTGTGGTGGATTCGGAGAATCGTCCGCTCCCAGGCGCGAGTGTGAAGGTTAAGAAAACAGGGAAGGGTGTGAGTACGGATAAGGACGGAAGGTTCTTTTTGAGGGGAGTTGAAGAGGGGGCAGTGCTGGTGGTGAGTTTTATCGGGTATTTGCCAAAGGAAGTGAATGCTTCGACAAATATGGGAAACATTGTACTGGAGCAGAGTTTGTCGAAGCTTGATGAAGTTCAGGTGATTGCTTATGGTACGACTACGCAGAGGCTTTCTACGGGTAATGTGACGACGATTAAGGCGGATGTGATTGAGAAGCAGCCGGTGAATAATCCGCTTTTGGCCTTGCAGGGAAGGGTGCCGGGCTTGTTTATTGAGCAGGCGACTGGATTTGCAGGGACAGGGGTGAAGGTCAGGATACAGGGAACTAACAGTTTGGCAAATGGTAATGAACCTTTATATGTTGTGGATGGAATTCCTTTCCCTTCTCAATTAATTGGAGGAACCGGTAATAATATTTTAAACGGATCCGGAGTTGAGGGCTTTACAAGTAGTAATGGAAGCCCGCTTAACTATTTGAACCCCTCAGATATTGAGAGCATTGATATCCTTAAGGATGCAGACGCTACTGCGATTTATGGATCACGAGCTGCTAATGGCGCGATACTGATCACTACAAAAAAAGGTAAGGCCGGTGAGATTCGAGTGAATGCAAATCTGCAGGCTGGTTTGGGTAAAGTTGGAAGGAGGCTTGATCTTATGAATAGGGATCAGTATCTCGAGATGAGGAATGAGGCTTTAAAAAATGGTGGCTTAACTACCCCTAGAAGTACAGATTATGATCTGAACGGAGTTTGGGATAATAGCCACGAGACGGACTGGCAGAGGGAATTGATCGGTGGCACAGCAAAATATAGGGACCTGCAGACTTCCGTATCAGGCGGTAATGCCACCACGACCTTTTTGGTCGGTGCGATGTACCATAAGGAGGGAAATGTGTTTCCAGGTAACTACGAGAATCAAAAGAACTCTGTCCATTTTAATATCAATAGCACATCTAATAACCAGAGATTTAAGTTACAGCTTTCGGGTTCTTATCTTAAGGATAACAATTCATTGCCACAGGTAGACTTAACCTCTTCTGCAATGACTTTGGCTCCGGTTGCCCCCAGTTTATTCAATGCGGAAGGAGGCCTCAACTGGCAGCCTGGCCCGGGGTTTGTATCAACCTTTACTTCCAACCCCATGCAATATATTTATTCAAAATTTAATAATAAGACCAGCAACTTAATTGCAAATAGTACATTAAGTTACCAGATCCTTCCAGGATTTGAGGTCAAAAGTAATTTTGGATATAATAACATTGGATCAAAAATAATTTCTTATAAAACTTCGAAGGCAATGATTCCCGAGTATGGCATCTATAGAACATCGGATTTTGCCGACATCAGAATGGAATCTTGGTCTGTAGAACCACAGCTTACTTATACTAAGATAGTGCAAAAGCACAAGATTGACTTATTACTTGGAATGACTATCCAGCAGAAAAATCAAGATGCAACTACAATAAACGGCGGAGGGTTTGGAAGTGATCAGATTATGGAAGATATTAAATCTGCAACAGTACTGACACCTTTAAGTTCAATCAACTCCAGATATAAATATCATGCAGTTTTCGCACGGGTCAATTACAATTGGCAGGATAAGTACATCCTAAACCTGACAGGCCGACGTGATGGAAGTTCAAGATTTGGATCTGAAAATCGGTTTCACAATTTTGGAGCGATGGGAGCCGCCTGGATATTCTCGCAGGAACAGTTATTTGCCCGGCATTTTAGCTTCCTGAGCTATGGAAAATTGAGAGCAAGTTATGGCATAACTGGGAACGATCAAATTCCGGATTATCAATTCCTCAATCTTTATGATGCAGTGAGCGCAACAGTTCCTTATCAGGGAGCTATTGGATATAGACCGACAGGTCTTACCAATCCATTTCTTCAGTGGGAAGAAACCCGTAAACTGCAATTTGGATTAGATCTGGGGTTTTTAAAAGACAGAATCTTATTCTCCGGAAATTACAATCGTAACCTTTCCTCAAATCAATTGCAATTTTTTGCGTTGCCCATTACTACTGGATTTTTGGGCGCACAGACTAATTTTCCTGCAAAGGTAGAGAACACTGGCTGGGAGCTTACACTGTCCAGTAAAAATATAAATAAGAGAAGCTTTCAGTGGTCCAGTAGTTTCAACCTAACAGTGCCAAAAAATAAATTACTTGAATATCCAGGCTATGATTTCTCGGGCAGTTATAGTGAATATCTTCTTGGACAATCAGTTAACATTCACCAGTTTTACCATTTTTTGGGTATAGACCCTGCCAATAGTGCATATAACTTTAAGAGTCGAAGTGGAAATACTATAACTACTATAAACGATCCATCCAACAGGTATATATTGATTAATCCAGATCCAAAATTCTATGGGGGTTTCCAAAATACATTTGTATATAAAGGAATTCAGCTTGATGTTTTGTTTCAATTTACCAAACAGACGGGAAGAGATTATTTTTTGGGACCCAACCCAGCAGGACTTTTTGTGGCAGGAGCCAACAATCAGCCTGTGTGGCAACTAGATCGCTGGCAGAAGCCAGGAGATGAAAAAAACTATCCCAAATATATTTCTAGCGGCAGTACGCTTTTTTACAGAAACATCAAGTCTAACAGTGACGCCGTGTGGTCTGATGCTTCTTATATCAAGCTAAAGAACTTATCATTATCATGTCAATTACCTCAAAAATGGAAAAGCGCGGCCCATTTATCGAGTTGTAAATTATATGTGCAAGGACAGAATTTATTAACCATCACGAATTATAAAGGTCTTGATCCAGAATCTAAGAGCTCATTGTCGTTACCACCTTTAAGAGTGATAACAATCGGTGTACAAGTTGGCTTGTAACAGGGATTTTAACTTTCAAAAATTGAATTATGGAAAAGATAGAACACAAACATATATCGTACAAAGAGCTAAGCTTGTTAATTTTAGTTATCCCCTTGCTGATTCTATGCTCATGTAAAAAACTAGTGGAAGTTGACGGCCCTTCAACAAGCCTAAACTCGGCGAATATTTATGAAAACAGCAATACAGCCGCTTCGGTGTTAACAAGTGTATATACAAATTTAAGTGCGGAGAATCTTCAAAGCGGCAGCTTGCCAAGCATGTCATATTTGGGAGGATTATCGTCAGACGAGCTGGTGATGTATAATCCATCATCCGCGGCAAATTTAAATGGCTACTATATAAATGATCTGGGTGTAAATGTTGCAGGCTATGAATTCTGGAACAGTACTTATCCTAATATATATATCGCTAATGCTGCTATAGAAGGGCTTTCAAGTTCTAAGACACTGGAACAATCCGTTAAGCAACAATTAATAGGAGAAGCGAAATTCATCCGGGCATTTTGTTTCTTCTATCTTGTTAATTTGTATGGCGATGTCCCTCTGACACTAACTACAGATTTTAAAACGAATGCATCTATGGCGCGCACACCTAAAGACCAGGTGTGGCAGCAGATAATAACAGACCTTAAAGATGCACAGTCCTTGTTGAGCGCAGATTATAAGGATGCTACATTATCCGCGCTCAGTCTTGAAAGAGTTCGTCCGACAAAGGCAGCTGCAACAGCACTTCTCGCACGGGCTTATTTGTATACAAACGACTGGCAAAATGCAGAGGTTCAAGCTACAAGTCTCCTTGCAAATCCTTCCTATAGCTTGGTGGATCTAAACGATGCTTTTAAGCGAAACAATAAAGAAGCCATCTGGCAGTTGCAACCAGTCATTAAGGGAAATACACTGGAAGGTCAGGCTTTTATAATTGTTAGCCTGATGGACGCTTCAGTTTACCTCAGTCAGGGACTTTTAAATTCCTTTGATCCCGGCGATATGAGAAAAACAAAATGGATTGCTGACTTTAATGCCAACGGAACAGTATATCCATATGCTAACAAATATAAAATACCTTATAATCCTGAAGCAACTGTAGAGGAATACGCTACTGTTTTCCGGCTCGCTGAACAATACCTCATTCGGGCTGAGGCAAGGGTACACCTGGGAAAAATTCCTGAAGGAATCTCCGACCTCAATATATTGCGTGACCGAGCAAGTGATAAGACCGGGAATTTGCCTTCACGGCTGAAAGCATTATCACCTAATCTTTCAGGAAATGCAGCTTTATCGGCTGTTGAAAAAGAAAGGCGGACTGAACTGTTCGCAGAATGGGGCCATCGATGGCTGGACTTAAAGCGCACTGGCCGGATAGATGATGTAATGTCGGTTGCGACAGTAGAAAAAGATCCAATTGCAAGCTGGAAAAATACTAGTCAATTGTTTCCTATTCCCATTAACGATTTAAAAAACAATCCCAGACTTGTTCAAAACCCAGGGTACTGATCAGTTGCCATTTAAAATACACAAATGAAAAACCTTTTTTTGATGCTCCTTACAATATGGAGCATAATCCCTACGTATGGCCAAAAACGGACAATAGACTCATCGGCATATAACAAGTTTCCTGCCCTTGTGCCTCCTATTCTCAGTAATGACGGTAAACATGTTGCTTTTATCAGCAAATTAGAAAACACACGTACATCCCACTATCGATTGACAGTGAAGTCGGTTGTGAGAGTTGACAGCCTTACTATAACTATTGCAAAGCGTGATGTTAAAATGACAGGAGATAGCAGATATTGTTTATTTATGGCTCAAAATGATAAGGTTGGAGTTGTGGATCTCCATTCAAAAACAGTTAATTACATTCCAAACGTTTCAAGATTTGAAATACCTAAAGAAGGGGGGGCAGAATGTTTGTTGTATCCAACAAATGATACAGAAAATCAGGTAATCTTTTTAAACCTGTGCTCAAAAAAAGAACAGCGATTTGAGGGGATTACCCAGTTAAGTCCAGATGGTAAGATTTTGGTCGTCCATAAAAACATTAGTAAAAACCAAACAATCGATTGGATCAATCTTATCAACGGACGTAAAATCAATATATGGAAAGGAAATCAACTAAAAGGATATGTTAGCTGCGATTTTATTCACAACCAGTTGGCATTTCAATCGGGCGACTCCATCTTCTATTACAAAACAGGAATGAAGAGCCCTAGGTATCTAATAAATATACAGAAAATAGCCAATGATTCCAAGTTTACTTTTGGCTCAATTAACAGATTCAGTAAAAGTGGTAGAGATTTACTCGTCAACTTAGAGACAAAGATTCATCGAAAAATATCAGTTCCAAAAAGTGAGACTGTGGAGGTTTGGAGTTATACTGATAAAAAATTACAATCCGTGCAGCAATATGAACTGGGCAATTCTGATCATTCGGTTTTAGGCTTGATTAATCTTGATAGCCGTGTAATGATTCAACTTCAGAGATATGAAAGCGAACAATTCCACCAGGAAATTGGAGATAACTTTCTTTCTTCTCATTCTGTTGGCAATGGTGAACTGGGTGAAAGGACCTGGAATTCTAGTGGCCAACTAGTTTATGATTTAATCAATATTAAAACCGGAAAAAGAAAGGAACTCAATTGGTTAAACGGAGGTGATTGGTCGCTACCAACATTATCACCAAGTGGCAGATACATTATATATTATGATACAACTCAGCATTCTTATTGTAGCTACGATATTGACCTAGATGAAATCTCTTATTTAAGAGCTCCTTTGAAATCAAAAAATGCATGGTTGTTCCAAGGACTGGAAGGATATATTTATACAGCATTGAGGGGGATAGCCGGTTGGATGACAACTGACGATGAGCGGGTATTAATTTATGATTCCTTTGACATTTGGGTATTTGATCTATCCGGCAAACATAAAGCCCTAAACCTAACCAATGGTTATGGTGCTAGACATAATATTGTTTTTACGGTGGGGTTGAATTCCGAGTCAAAGATAATTCCTAATGAAGAGCCCCTCATCTTAAATGCTTTTAATGTTAAAAATAAGCAGAATGGTTTTTTTGCAAAATTGCCCCGGACGACAGGAGATCCTCAAATATTATCTATGGGGTCATTTATCTATAAAGTGTACAGGAATTCTTTACACATGGACTACGATTTTACACCAATAAGAGCGAAGAATTCGGACACCTATATCGTGATGAGAATGTCAGCAACGGATGCCCCGAATTATTTTTCTACAAATGATTTTAGAACCTTCAGAAGGCTAACAAATGATCAACCACAAAAAGATTACAACTGGTATACTACTGAACTTCATTCATGGAAATCACTAGATGGCCATGATCTGCAAGGTATATTGTATAAACCGGAAAACTTTAATCCGACTAAAAAGTATCCTGTTATTTTCAATTGTTACGAAAGAGTTTCTGACGGTCTGAATTCATTTATTCAACCAACAAGCTCAATGGGCAATCTGGATGTTCCAACATATACAAGCAATGGTTATCTGGTCTTTAGCCCCGACATCTATTACAAGACAGGTGATCCAATGCAGGGAACCTATGATGCCGTGGTGTCAGCAGCCAATTATGTATCTGGCCTCAGCTATGTAAACCCAAAAAAAATGGGGATTCAGGGGCAAAGTTGGGGTGCAATGCAAACGAATTCCTTAATTACTAGAACTAACGTTTTTGCAGCGGCTTGCTCGTCATCCAGCATGGCAGATTGGGTGGCTGGTTACGGAAGTATTGGTTTAGTAACTGGACATGGTCAAGCAATGGGGACAGAAAAGGGGCAACTCAGAATGGGGACTACTTTATGGGAGAGCTTATCGGGTTATCTAAAGAATTCACCAATTCTATTTGCAGACAAAGTGACGACCCCACTTTTAATGAAACATGGAAAACTGGATGAGGGGGCGACATCTTTTTCTAATGCACTGGAATTTTTCCTTGGTCTGCGAAGATTAGGAAAGAAGGTCTGGTTATTGACCTATCCCAAAGCTGGTCATGTAGTGCAGGGAGATAACTCAAAGGATTTTACATTTCGAATGGCCCAGTTTTTTGATTTTTATTTAAAAGATAAGCCAGCACCATACTGGATGCTGGATGGTATTCCTGCTATCAAAAGAGGAATTGACTCAGGTTTTGAACTCGACAAGTCCGGTAGGGTTCCAGGTAAGGGGATATTAACTGCTGAACAACAGAAAATGGTTGATTCGCTCATGACTAAAAGACCAACTACTATAACGTTTAACTAAAAAAACATATGAAAAAATTATCTTTAAGTTTAATTTTTATAGGCTTTACTATTCTGGCTTATACCCAAGAAAAGGGAATCAGGTTTGAAACCAATCAAACATGGGCTCAAATTAAAGAGAAAGCAAAAAAGGAAAGAAAGTTCATTTTTCTAGATGCCTATGCAACCTGGTGCGGACCATGTAAATTCATGGATAGTATTTATAAAAGGGAAATAGTCGGGTCATTTATGAATGACAGGTTCATTTCTGTAAAAGTGCAAATGGATTCTACTAAAAACGATGACGCCGATGTAAGGGGCTGGTATAGCACTGCAAAACAGATGATGACAGACTATAAAATCACTGGCTTCCCTAGCTTGCTGTTTTTTGATCCTAATGGAATCCTTGTGCATAAGCGTACAGGTGCTAGATTCGACACAACCTTCGTGAAAATTGCTAGTATGGCATTAAAGTTGGAAACACAGTATTATACCAAATTAAGAACTTTCAAGAGTGGCAAGTTGAGTTTTGACCGAATGCCTGCGCTCGCCAAGGAGGCTCGAGAACAACAGGAGTACGTCGAATCAAGTGAGATAGCAGAATACTATATTAATAATTTTCTTCTCAGACTCAATGAACGTGATCTCCTTACGAATGAGCACCTAAGCTTTATTGGCGAATACATTTCTCCAGAAACAGATGGATTTAAATTGTTTATGAAAAATAGAAAAAAAGTGAACATTGTGCTTGGCGAAAACAAAGCAGAATATCTTTTGAGAAATGCAATCTCTGAAAAATATATTCCCAGCTCAGCAAGCTGGAAAGTCAGTAAGCCAAACTGGGCAGCCCTAGAAAAAACTATGAAATCAAAATTTGGGGATCTCGGGCTTGAAGTTTTGTACGGAAAGAAGATGATTTTTTACTCGAAAATTGAAGATTGGACGAATTTCGGGAAATACTACGTCCTTTATTTTGAAAAAGCATTAAAACGGCCAGAATATTATATTAATAACATAAGTTGGATGGTATTCTTAAATGTGAGAGATGCTAAGGTCCTTAATTTCGCCTGCAATGTAGTCATGAAATATGCAATGGAAGAGTGGTATTCGTCATTTATTCCTGCTTATGACACTTACGCAAATCTACTTTATAAAGCAGGTATAACATCCGAAGCAATTCAGTGGGAACAAAGGGCATTAAAAGCTGAGAAAGGCGGGTCCCTCGAAAAAATATATAGTGAAATATTGACCAAAATGAAGAAGGGAGAACCCACCTGGCTTTCGGAAGCAAAGAAATAATCAGCCATGAAGAACATATTATTAATTTTATTATCCCTCTTGCTGTTAAATCATATAACAAGAGCTCAAATGGAATTACCGCTTTACCCCGACAGTATACCCGGAAATACTGTCAAACTCTCCAAAGAAGAAGCGCCAACCCTAACCCTATATCTACCCATTAAAGAAAAAGCTACGGGAACTGCAATCCTGGTCATTCCCGGAGGAGCATACGGCTTCCTTGCCTTTGAAGAAGAAGGCATTGCGATAGCCAAAGCCTTTACAGAAAAAGGAATTGCAGCCTTCGTACTCAAATATCGGTTGCCAAAAAGGGAAACCATGTGGGACAAAAGCTACGGGCCATTAATGGATGCACAGCAAGCTATGAAAGTGATCCGGTCTAATGCGGTAAACTGGAATCTCAATCCTGCTAAAGTTGGTGTGATTGGCTACAGTGCAGGAGGTCATTTGGCAAGTACTTTAGGCACACATTTCTCCAAAAGCTATATCCCTAATAAAGACAACATCGCCCTCCGGCCAGACTTTATGATCCTGGTTTATCCTGTGATCAGCATGAATGATCAGTTGACGCATATAGGGTCTAAGATCAACCTGCTCGGTATGGAACCTAGCAAAGAAAAAGTGGACTTGTTCTCCAATGAACTGCAGGTAAGCAAAGAAACACCACCAACGTATTTGACCCATTGTGGTGATGATCAGGTAGTGGATGTAAACAACAGCATTGTGTTTTACCAGGCTTTACAGAAGAATGGGGTTGATGCGGAACTGCATCTGTTCCCCAAGGGGAATCATGGGTTTACGCAGCGGTTGCCTGTGAGCGAGTGGATGGAGCCGATGCTGGGGTTTATGAAAA
>Ga0182008_10002936_pt1 | contig 10505 bp, 7 predicted proteins | sample Sormic07211129_1_FD_120482 | JGI IMG/M metagenome (GOLD analysis project Ga0182008, IMG submission 120482) | Rhizosphere microbial communities from Sorghum bicolor, Mead, Nebraska, USA - 072115-129_1 metaG | ecosystem: Host-associated > Plants > Roots > Rhizosphere | place: USA: Nebraska...
GCCGGGACCTGGCGTCGGAGCCGGTACGCCCGCTGCTGGCGTCGCTGAGCCCGAAGGGCCGGACGGCGGGGACCCGAGTGCCCGCCCGCACCGCCCGGTTGAGACTGACGGCCACCCTGCGCAGCTCCACCGGGCCGGGGATCACGACGGACGTCACGGCCACGCTGGAGGACTCCTACGGGACGCCGTACGAGGTGCGGGCGGGTCAACTCCCCGCCGACGGACGCACCCACACGCTCGACCTGCCCGTCTCCCCCGGTCCGCTGACCCTCACGGGCCTGCAGCTCGCCATGGCCCAGCCCGCCACGCAGCCGGAGCAACACCGGCTCGCACTCGGCGACTTGACGGCCGTGGGCAGCGACGGAACGGTACGGCGCCTGGCGTGGCCCACCGGCTGGAAGGCGACCTCGCACCTCGACGGTCAGGTGTCCTCGCCGGACCAGCGCACCCACCCGACCGAGCCGACGACGAGCGGGTCCCGGTCGCCGACGGTCGAGTACGGCACCGGGTCCACACCGGACGGGGACACCTGGAACATCTCGACACTGACGGTGCAGCTGCGGGTTCCGCGGCCGGTGCCGTCCGAGATCCCCGCCGTCGTCACCGACCGCTATCTCGACTCGGCCGGTGCGCACACCGGGCAGCGCGTGGACGTGCCGATCGGCGGGCAGACCGTGCCGGTGCGGATCGTCCGCGCGGTACGGGAGCTGCCGACGACGGGGGACTCGGCCGGGGGCGCCCTGGTGGTCGATCTGCGGTCCGTGAACCGGCTGCTGGGGGCCCGGTACGCGGAGAGCGTCCCGCCCACCGAGTGGTGGCTGCGGACCGCGCCGGGCGACACGGCCCGCGTCGCGCGGGCGCTGCGCGCCCTGCCCGACCTGGACCCCGCGCAGGTCGTGGTGCGGGACGAGACGGCCCTGCGCCTGCGGGACGACCCGTTCGGGGCGGGCCCGGAGGCGGCCTTCGCGGCGGCGGCCGCGGTGGCGGCGGCGCTGGCCGCGGTCGGCTTCGCGGTGAGCGCCGCCGGCTCCCTCGGCGAGCGGCGCGCCGAACTGGCGGTGCTGCGCGCGCTGGGCGCGCCGCGCCGCCGGCTGGCCCGCATGATCGCCGTCGAGCAGGGCGCGCTGGTGACCCTGGCCCTGGTGGTGGGAGCGGCGCTGGGGACGGTGCTGACGCGGGCGGTGGTCCCGCTGATCGTCCTGACGGCGCAGGCGACCCGGCCCGTGCCGCGGGTGCTGGTCGAACTGCCGGTGCCGCGGGTCGCCGTACTGCTGGCGGCGGTCGCGGTCGCGCCGCTGCTGGTGATCACGGGGCTGGCCCTGCGGCGCGCGGATCCGGTGGTGTCGTTGCGGGACCAGGGGGGTGAGTGAGGTGAACCGGGTGCCGATGCCCTGGGTCCGTACACGGCTGCGGACCGCCCCGGCCGCCGCCTGTGCGCTGGCCCTGCTGGTCGCGCTGACCGCGTGTCTGGCGGCGGCGTTCCCGCGGGCGGTGGACCGCTACGAGGACGCGGGGCTGCGCCGGGCCGTCGAGCGGACGCGGCCCGACGCGACCGGCGTGAGCGTGTACGCCGGTCAGCCCGACCCGCTGCCGTCCCAGCCGGTGCTGGAGGAGGCGCTGCGCCCGGGCCCGCTCGCCGCGCAGTACGCACGGCTCCTGCCCGCCGTCCCGCGTCCGCTCTCCGTCGACCGCGGCCGGTCGACGTACGGGGTGCGCACGGCCGAAGGGCGGCCGGTGCCGGATCCCTGGCTGCCCCGGCCGAGCGGTATCCCGGCGAAGATCGAGATCGCCGCCCAGCAGGGACTGGCCGCACACGCGACGGTCAGGTCCGGCCGTCTGCCCCGGGCCGACGGTCCGGTCACCGCGGCGACGCCCTCGGTGGAGGCCGCGGTCAGCGTGGCGACGGCCAAGAGCCTGCGCATCAAGGTCGGTTCGGTGATCCACTTCCCCGGCGCGGGCCGTGGGCCGCTCGTCGTCCGGGTCACCGGCGTCGTCGCCCCGCGCGACCCCGAGGGCGCCTACTGGTCCGGCCATCTCCTGCTGCGCACACCCAGCCTGATCACGGTCCCGGACACCGAACGCGACAAGTACTGGCTCGGCGCCCTGCTGATCGCCCCCGAGGCGGCCCCCGCACTGCTCGGCACACCCGCGGACCCGGTGCGGTACTGGCAGTTGGCCCCGGCCACCGAGCACCTCCACTCCTACGAACTGGGCCGCCTCAGGTCCGCCGTCGCCTCCCTCAAGGGCGGGCCGGCCATGCAGGAGATGCGCTCGGTCACCGACCCCTCGACGGATGTGAGCACCGGCCTCGACGACGTGCTCACCGCGTACGCGGGTCTGCGCAGCGGCGTACGCCCGCTGGTCGCCGTCGCCGCCTTCGGCACCGGCACGGTCGCCGCCGTGGTCCTGCTGATGGCGGGCGGCCTCGCCGCGGACCGCCGCCGCGCCGAACTCGCCCTGCTGCGCGCCCGCGGCGCCTCCCTACGGGGGCTGACGGGCCGCCTGTTCGCGGAGACCGCGGTGGTCGCGCTGCCGGCGGGCGCGCTCGGTCTGACGGCCGCGCTGCTCGCGCTCCCCGGCAACCGCCTCCTCTACGCGACGGCGGCGGCCACCGCGGTCACGCTCGCCGCCTGTGCGGCCCTACCGCTGCGCGCGGCGGCCGCCCACCGCGTGGTGCGCGTCCACGGCGCCCGCGCGGACGTCGCCTCCGCGCGGCCGTCCAGGCGCCGTACGGTCGTGGAACTCACCCTCGTCGTGGTGACCCTGGCCGCCGTGGAGACACTCCGCAGACGAGGCACCTCGGGCGATCAACTGACCTCTCTGGCACCGGTGTTGGTGGGCGTGGCCGCGGCCCTGCTCCTGGTCCGCCTCTATCCGCTTCCGCTACGGGGTCTGGCCCGCCCGGCGGCCCGGCTGCGCGGCGCGGTGGGCCATCTGTCGCTGGCCCGCGCGGGCCGTACGTCCGCCTCCGCGGTCCTGCCGCTGCTGGCGCTGCTGACCGCCCTGACCACGGCGGCCTTCGGCGGCTCGGTCCTGGCGGGGGTGGCCCAGGCCCGCGACCACGCGGCGCTCCTCCTGGTCGGCGCCGACGCCCGCGTCGAGTCGTCGGCGCCGCTGCCGTCGGGCCTGGCGGACCGCGTCCGCCGGATACCGGGGGTACGGACGCTGGCCACGCTGAGCATCACCTACCAGGCCCGGCCGAACGACGAGACGCAGTCGCTGCGGCTGGTGGGCGTCGACCCCGGGGACTACGCGGAGTTGGCGCGGCAGACGGGCCTCGGGGCCTTCGCGCCCGGGGAGTTGAGGCGCGCGTCGGCCGACGGGGCGCTTCCGGCGGTGGCCTCCCCCTGCGGTCGCGTCGCGGTTCGGCGGCCGGACCCTGCCGGTGCGTCTGGAGGACGGCAGCACGGTCCCCGTCCGCGTCGCCACCGTCCGCGACAGCACTCCGGCCGTCAACGGCGAGGACTTCCTGGTCGTGGACCGCGCCGGCCTGGACGCGAGGGCGGCCCGCCCGACCGCACTGCTGCTGACCGGCTCCTCGGTGGACGGTGCCGCGCTGCGCCGAGCGGCGGGAGCGCCCGCGGGCGTCCATCTGCGCTCCGAGGAACGGGCCCGGTTCGTCGACTCCCCCCTCCAGTCCGGCGCGGAACGCGTCTACACGGCCGGCGTGGCCGCGGGCGCGGGCTACGCCGTCCTCGCCCTTCTGCTCTCCCTCCTGCGCGCCGCCCCGGAGCGAGCGGCCCTGCTCGCCCGGCTGCGCACCATGGGCCTGACCCGCGCGCAGGGCCGCCGCCTTCTGGTCCTGGAGTCCCTGCCCCAGGCCGTACTGGCGGCCGCCGGGGGCGCGTTGACGGGCTGGGCGACGATCCGTCTGCTCTCCCCGGGCGTGGACCTGACGACGATCGCACTGGCCTCGGCCCAGACCCCGGCCGGTGAAGCCGAGTTGCACACCGATCCGATGTCGCTGCTGATACCGGCCACGGCGATCGTCCTGGTGACGGTGGGAGTGGCCGGGGTCCAGGCCTGGTGGACGGGGCGGCGGGGAGCGGTGGCGGAGTTGAGGGTGGGGGACGCCCGATGACCGGCGCTGACGAGCGAACCGTCCCCGAAGCCGACCCCAGGGCCACTGTCGACGACCGGACGCCGAGGAGAACCCGATGACCACGACCGACCCCACCCTCGCCGACCTCGCGAACCGCGCCGCGGCCACCCGCGACCGCCCCGCCTACGGCCACGACGCCCTCATCACCTGCGACCGCCTGGTCCGGATCTTCACCACGGACGGCATAGAGGTCCAGGCCCTCCAGGGGCTCGACCTCCTCGTCCGCGAGGGCGAACTCATGGCCCTGGTCGGCGCGTCCGGCAGCGGCAAGTCCACCCTCATGAACATCCTCGCCGGACTCGACACCCCCACCGCGGGCAGAGCCCGGGTGGCCGGCCACGACCTCCTCACCATGACCGCGAAGGACCGCCTGGCCTACCGCCGCACCACCGTCGGCTTCGTCTGGCAGCAGACCTCACGCAATCTGCTCCCCTACCTCACCGCGGCCCAGAACATCGCCCTCCCGATGCAGCTCGCCGGCCCCCGCAAACGCCGAGCCCAGTCCGAACGTGCCCTGGAACTTCTGGAGTTGCTCGACATCCCGGACTGCCGGGACCGCCGCCCGCACCAGCTCTCCGGCGGCCAGCAACAACGCGTGGCCGTCGCCGTGGCCCTCGCCAACAACCCCGCGGTCCTGCTCGCCGACGAACCCACCGGCGAACTCGACTCCCACACCGCGGAACAGGTCTTCGCCGCCTTCCGCACCGCCAACGAGCGCCTCGGCACGACCATCGTGATCGTCACCCATGACCAGGCGGTGGCCGACCAGGTCCGCCGCACGGTCGCCATCCGTGACGGCCGCACCTCCACCGAGGTCCTGCGGCGCAGCGAGGTCGACGAGACGACCGGCCACGAGACCGTCGTCGCCCGCGAGTACGCCATGCTCGACCGCGCCGGCCGCCTCCAGCTCCCCGCCGAGTACACCGAGGCCCTGGGCATGCGCGACCGCGTGGCCCTGGAACTGGAGCGGGACCACATCGCGGTATGGCCGGACGACAGCGGGGAGGGGTGAGCGGGGGGCGTGCGTTGAGGGGCGGCTGAGAGAGGGGCTGAGAGGGCGACGGAGAGGGGGGCCGCGGCCGGTCAGCGGACGCTGACGTCCAACGCCCCGAGTCCCGCCCGTCGTACGGCGATCGAGCCGTAGGCGGTACGCAGCCGCAGCCACGCGCCCGACGAGAACAGCGCCAGCTCCCCGGCGCCCTCCCCGCCCCGCAGGAACCCGAGCGACTGTGCCGCGTGCAGGGCCCGCACCGGGAGGCGGGTCTCACCGACCGTCCGGGACCAGATCTCCCGTCCGATCGCGTCGAGTTCGGCTCTGGTACGCCGCTCGGGCGCCAACTCCTGTGTCCGCGCCCGGAATTCCGCGACAGCCGCACTCACGGTCGCCCGCAGCCGGTCCGGCGCCGGCAGCCCCGGGACCCCCTGCCAGCCACCTCGGGGCGGCAGCACCCCCGCCCACGGCGGTCCGGTCACCGCCCCCGGCACGGCGGCGGTCGCGGCGGACTCGTCGACGGACTCCAGCAACTCGCCCGCGGACACGGTCACATCGAGGGTGACGTCCAGCCCGTCCTCGTAGGGTTTGGCGAGTCGCGCCGCCCGGATCGCGAGGACCTCGAAGGACGGCGGCCGTCCGAAGACGGCGAGCGCGGTGCCGGCCGCCTGCAGGCGGACCGCCGCCGAACGGTCGTAGTGGAGCAGCCGGGAGAGGAAGGCCGCGAGGTCCGCCGCCTCCCCCTCGTCGGCGAGGTGGAAGACCGTCATGCGGCGACGGCCTCCTCCTCGTCATCCATGTAGCCCTGGAGGAACTCGCGTTCCTCCTGGGTGATCCGGCGCGGGCGCTGTGCCTCGAAGTCGAACGGCACGACCACCGTCGAGGCCCGTACATAGACCTGGTCCTCGTCCTTCACCTCACAGGTGATGGTGAAGGACGCGGCCCGTATCTGCGTGATCCACAGCTCGATGTCCACCGGGTGGTGCCGGTGGACGAGCTGCCGCTTGTAGTCGATCTCGTGCCGCGCCACCACCGACCCCTGCTGGAAGTCCTTCTCCGGGCGGAAGAGGAAGTCGATACGGGCCTCCTCCAGGTAGCGGACGAACACCGCGTTGTTGACGTGGCCGTACGCGTCCATGTCGGACCAGCGGAGGGGGCAGCGGTAGATATGACGCAAGATCGATCAGCCCCGGGTCAGCTTCTTGTAGGTGGCACGGTGCGGACGCGCGGCGTCCGGGCCGAGCCGCTCGATCTTGTTCTTCTCGTACGACTCGAAGTTGCCCTCGAACCAGAACCACTTGGACTCGCCCTCGTAGGCGAGGATGTGGGTGGCGACGCGGTCCAGGAACCAGCGGTCGTGGGAGACGACCACGGCGCAGCCGGGGAACTCCAGCAGCGCGTTCTCCAGGCTGCTGAGGGTCTCCACGTCCAGGTCGTTGGTCGGCTCGTCGAGGAGCAGCAGGTTGCCGCCCTGCTTGAGGGTGAGCGCGAGGTTGAGGCGGTTGCGCTCACCGCCGGAGAGGACGCCGGCCGGCTTCTGCTGGTCGGGGCCCTTGAACCCGAAGGCCGACACATAGGCGCGGCTCGGCATCTCGACCTGGCCGACATTGATGTAGTCGAGCTCGTCGCTCACGACGGCCCAGAGGGTCTTCTTGGGGTCGATGTTCTCGCGGCTCTGGTCCACGTAGGAGATCTTGACGGTCTCACCGACCTTGATGGAGCCGGAGTCGGGCTCCTCGAACCCCTGGATCATCTTGAAGAGGGTGGTCTTGCCGGCGCCGTTGGGGCCGATGACGCCGACGATGCCGTTGCGCGGCAGCGTGAAGCTGAGGTCCTCGATGAGGACCTTGTCGCCGAAGGCCTTGTTGAGGTTGTTGACCTCCACGACGATGCTGCCGAGCCGCGGGCCCGGCGGGATCTGGATCTCCTCGAAGTCCAGCTTCCGCATCTTCTCGGCCTCGGCGGCCATCTCCTCGTAGCGAGCGAGACGGGCCTTGGACTTGGCCTGCCGCCCCTTGGCGTTGGAGCGGACCCACTCGAGCTCTTCCTTGAGCCGCTTCGCCCGCTTGGCGTCCTTCTGCCCCTCGACCTTGAGACGGGTCTGCTTGGTCTCCAGGTAGGTGGAGTAGTTGCCCTCGTACGGGTAGGCACGCCCGCGGTCGAGCTCCAGGATCCACTCGGCGACGTTGTCGAGGAAGTACCGGTCGTGGGTGATGGCCACGACGGTCCCCGCGTACTTGGCGAGGTGCTGCTCCAGCCAGTTCACCGACTCGGCGTCGAGGTGGTTGGTGGGCTCGTCGAGCAGCAGCAGGTCAGGAGCTTCGAGCAGCAGCTTGCACAGCGCCACACGCCGCCTCTCACCACCGGAGAGCTTGGTGACGGCCCAGTCGCCGGGCGGGCACCCAAGGGCGTCCATCGCCTGCTCCAGCTGCGCGTCGAGGTCCCAGGCGTTGGCGTGGTCGAGGTCCTCCTGCAGCTTGCCCATCTCGTCGAGGAGCGCGTCGGAGTAGTCGGTGGCCATCAGCTCGGCGATCTCGTTGAACCGGTCGAGCTTGCCCTTGATCGCCGCGACACCCTCCTGGACGTTCTCCAGGACGGTCTTCTCCTCGTTCAGCGGGGGCTCCTGCAGCAGGATCCCGACGCTGTAACCGGGCGAAAGGAAGGCATCACCGTTCGACGGCTGCTCCAGCCCCGCCATGATCTTCAGAACGGTCGACTTACCGGCACCGTTCGGGCCGACGACGCCGATCTTCGCTCCGGGGAGGAAGTTCAGGGTGACGTCGTCGAGGATCACCTTGTCGCCGTGCGCTTTGCGCGCCTTGCGCATGGTGTAAATGAACTCAGCCAAGAGAAACCGTCCGGCAGCTTGAGATCTGGCAGTGGGCAGATACACCCCATCTTGCCCGACGTCCACCCCGCGACGGAAACCCGTATAAGAGCAGCCCTCTGACCTGCTGTTTTTACTACCGGCGTCGGGACAGCAGCAGGGCGGTCGCCGCAAGGGCGCCCGCCGCGCCGACGGCCCCCGCCGAGCGGAAGGCGCGGGTCGAGCGCCAGCTCAGGATCGACCAGCGGGACTGGGCGGAGAGTACGGAGCCCGTGCTCAGCCAGGAGCCCGCCGAGATCAGGGACAGGGCGGAGCCGATGGAGCCGACGGAGAGGGTGCTGCCCACGGACCCGATGGACAGCGCCGAGCCGACGGAGCCGATGGACAGGACAGAGCCCACCGAGCCGATCGAGAGGACCGAGTCCTGCGACCAGAGGGACAGTCGGGAGCCCGAGGACGTGCAGGGTGCCGGGAGTGCGGCCGGATCGGTCATGAGGGCATCCTGCCCCCGGCCCGACCGGCCCGCACCCGGTACGGTCGATTCCCTTGCCGTGACTCGCTGTTGAGTTGCCAAGGATCGGTCCTGCCTGCTGTCTCAGCCCCGCGTCCGCGCCTGTGCCTCCTCCTTCTTGCGGACCACGACCAGTGCCGCCCCGCCGATCACCACGAACCCGATGGCGACGCCCGCGATCAACGGCGTCGTGCTGGAGCCGCCGGTCGCGGCGAGGTTGGTGCCGTCGGCCGTGCCGCCCACCGTGGCCGGGCTCGGCTCGCTGAGGATCTGGACCGCGTCGCCACTGCTCACGCTGCCCTGCGTCTTGCAGTCGAGGATGCCGGTGAAGCGCTGGTCGAGTCCGTTCGGGCCGGTGATCGTGAAGTCGTAGGGCTGGTCCTCCTGCAAGGGGATCGTCACCGTGTGCGACTCCCTGGCCGGGATCTCGTAGTCGGCCCCCATCAGGGAGAACGTGAACGCCTCGTCGCCCTGGTTGGCCGCGGTGATGTCGACGCCGCTCTTCGCGCAGTTCCGCGCCGCGGAGAGTGCCGGTATGGCCCCCTGCTTCGCCCAGGACGCACTCGCCGTCGCCGAGACCGTGGACTCGCTGGAGCCGGCCAGGATCTGCGTCTGGCTGCGGCTCTCGGAGGCGAAGGCCCGGCCGACCGGCACGGTGGTCGAGGCCTGCACGGTCAGCTCGGCCGAGCCGGCCGGCGCGTCCTCGGGCACGTCGAAGAAGACCTGGCTGCCGTCGGCCGCCGCGGTGAGCGGCTTGCCGTCCTTGCCGACGATCCGCACGCCCGTGGTGGCCGCGTCCGTCGGCGGGGTCAGCGTGACGCCGGCCGCGTTGGTGTGCACGGTCACCGGGCCGACCAGTTCACCGGGGTGACCGGAGACCGCGGGCGGGTCGAGCGTGAGGGAGGCCTTGGGCTCCGCCACGTCGGCGGCGCTCTTCTGGAGGTAGTCCGCGAGCCGCTCGGCCTGCGGGTCGACGGCGTCGACGTCCGCCCCGTCCGAGTAGCGCCAGATGGCCACCTGGGTGCCGGCCGCCGCGTCCTGCTCGGTCAGCCCGCCCTGGACACCCGCCTTGGCGGCGAGTGCGGCGAGATCGTTGACCTGCGGATACGAGTTCTCCAGGATCCAACGGATCTTGCCGGCGTCCTTGTTGGCGCCCAGCGAGGTCCCGCTCCACGGTGTCTCGTGGTACCGGGCGTCCCGCTGGGTGGGGTTGTGCAGGTCGACGCAGTACGTCTGCAGGGTGCCGCCGCCGTCGACGGACATCTCGAACAGGCCTGCCGAGACCTGCTGGTCCCCCGCGGTTCTGTCGTGGATCACGGCGGTGCCGTACACCTTGAGCCCGCCTATGGTGGCGGTCGCCCCGCCCTGGGTCTGTGTCGTCTCCTCGGCGGCGGCCGTACCGGCACCGGTCAGCGCACCGGCCGCCACGAGCCCGGAGACCACCATCGCGGAGGCGAGCCGGGCCGCGGCCTCTCGCCTGCGCGCACACCGCGCAGAGAACGAAGCAAACACGCATTCCCCTTCGAGCAGGACCGGTTGACGTGGGGGGCGGTCCCACCAGCAGAATCGGCAGCCCCGGGCGCCCCAGGAGCCATGCCCGGCATCCTAGGGATCCGGCGCGGCACACTTGACAAGTCGGATGATCTGACGGCCGATCCGACTCGGAATCGTTATCGCCGGGACGGCCCATGACCACCAGGAAGGTCTCAGCAAGACCCCAGCAAGGCCCCAGCAACGCCCCAGCAACGCCCCCGGAACATCCCTGAGCAGGACTTATCGACAAATCCATCGGGGTGTTGGGGATGCATTCGCCGATAAGCCACAGTCCTGTTCAGCTCGGGGCGTGACCTGACATCACGTCACCGCCGCTGGTTCCGGCCTCCGTTGCCCCCTTGCGGGGTCCAAATCACCTGGCGGAGTCTCCCAGTTGGGCTCAGGCTGCGGCGCCGTAGCGGCCTGCTCGGTCCTGACCGCCCGCCGGAAGGCCGACGTACCGCGCGACAGATCGTGGCCGATGGCCATCGCGTCGAGATCGGCCGAGCTCCGGTTCTGCCCCTCGCGCGACTCGCTGCGC
>Ga0182008_10002937_pt1 | contig 10502 bp, 9 predicted proteins | sample Sormic07211129_1_FD_120482 | JGI IMG/M metagenome (GOLD analysis project Ga0182008, IMG submission 120482) | Rhizosphere microbial communities from Sorghum bicolor, Mead, Nebraska, USA - 072115-129_1 metaG | ecosystem: Host-associated > Plants > Roots > Rhizosphere | place: USA: Nebraska...
GCTCTAGAAGGCAAGTTGTATAGTAGATCCATCCCATAAGATGGCAGCAACAGCAGATACTTCAAAAATTGAATTGGTCTTGATAGGCCATCTTTCTTTTTTATTTTATTTTATTATATAATAACACTTTTACAATATCGATCTAATAATCAAGTTATTGTTTTATGGCGTTATCATCATCTGGAATAAAATTATCTTTTTCTTGTTCGACCAGTGGAATCACTTTTTCCATTATCACTTCCTCAAAATTTTTTAGTTCGACATCTAATGCTATAAGCAGATAATAATAATCATTTATTGGTATAGTTGCCCTATTCAATTTTTGATATCGACCCGCTGCGTAAATTAGCTTACCCACTTTCGGCTCAAATTTAGTTCTTGTCTTGTGTCTAGTTACTGTAAGTGATGCATAATCTTCATTCTCTTCCTCGGTCAGAAAAGGTTTCAAGCCTTCTCTGTGTTCTGTATTGAGAAGAACACCAAAACTATTAGCAATACCGACCCACCTTATATTTTTATCAAGATTTAGTACTTCTTTGCCAAAGGCGTAAAGCAACTCATAGTCTATCATATGGTGCTAATATACGAGAGTGAACTTTAATAAGGATATTCTTCCGATTGATCGCAAATAACTCTGGTAGTAAGACTTACTCCCTCAATTACATATCTTTGGGAGGATTGGCAAAAGCGTTTCCACGATTTGTGTGATATTCTACCGATAAGCTGGGATCCTTTTGCCTCCCTGTTAGGATACCTACTACCACATCATCTCTCTTGATAACTTCTTCCTGTCGAAGCTTTCGAACTGCAGCGGGGACTGCGCCGGAAGCCATCTCGCAATCGAAGCCGTTTAAACCAACCAGACTCATACCATCGCTCATATCTTTGTCATTAACTTCTACAACTATTCCGTTAGTGAAATCAATTGCTCGGAGCGCCTTCACTATGTTAGCAGGCTTTCCAATCTGGATAGCAGTGGCGCTTGTCTTTGGCCGAATGCCTCGCTCATCCTTTGATGCATAATAACGTTCAATCATTTTTAAATCGGGTTTACCATTATTCCATTTTAGTTCACAATTCTCAAATAGGCCGTTGACAAGTTCATAGAATGTATTAGCGCCTTCAGAGTTAACTACAATGATTCTTGGAACCTTTTTTATCCAACCCCATTCACGTAGTTCAATTAAAGCCTTACCGCAGCTTGACGTATTTCCTAAAGCACCGCCTGGATATACTATCCAATCTGGTGACTCCCAATTCAGATGTTCCATTACCCTGTAAACAATAGTTTTTTGACCTTCAAGGCGGAACGGATTTACTGAATTTACTGTGTATCCTCCATTCTCTTTGGCTTTTCTTAAGGATATTGATAGCGCATCGTCGAAATTGCCATCAACTTGTATTACTTGGGCACCGAATTGAAATGCCTGCCCAAGTTTTCCAGGGGCAATTTCTCCCTTTGGGATGTAAACATCACATTCCATACCCTCGTTTGCTGCATACATCGATGCCGAGGCAGAAGTATTACCTGTGGAAGCGCAAACCAATCTTTTGACCTTCAACATTTTCGCGTGGCTGAGAGCTGTTGACATTCCATTATCCTTGAAAGATCCACTAGGATTGTATCCCTCTGGCTGCAAAAGAAAAGAATCATGATCCATATTGGCGTAATCGGCAACTTTACTCATTTTATAAGGCCTAGATAGTCGTCCCTCTGCACCATCCATAGATACCAGTAATTTTGCACACTCATCGAAATTCTCGGTGTCGATTCCTAAAAAATTTATCAGATCACGGAAACGCCAAACTCCACTCTCATTATATATGTTCCTTCCATGGTTTCTCCTTTCAAAAAACACGTCGATAAGAGTTCGGGGTTTGGTTTCACTGTATTTTATGTCAAGCAGTGAACCACAAGAACACCTGTAGATATCATTATTTATTTCATATGATAAACCGCAGGAACGATTAATACATTTCTTTGTAACACCAGGGATTGTCATCATTTAGAGATGACTCGTTTATTATTATCATTATTATTTAGACCTTATTATATTACTTGAATCAAGGTTTTTTGTGTATAGGAGATCTAAGAATTCCTCGACTAACTAATGACAGAAAAGTTCAAAACACGTTTGATAACAAAAGGCGCCGTTGGTAGACTTCTGTTTGAATTTATACCCTAAGATCTCTGAGAGGTTTTTTCATACATCCTGAGCAACTGTTGTATCACTCCATCCATGTCCTCTTCTCTCACCTCCGGAGAGATCGCATGTTTTAGAAGACTATTCACAGTAGTAGATATCTCTGAACTAACTTCATCAAAACTATCCATGTCGCTATAACTCTGCTGATAAAGTCTCCTCAATCTCATGGTATACATTTGAGTTTGCTCATTCATGGTCACATTGTAATTGTGATCATTAACTTTGATTTTCTCTTTTATCATTCAAGTCTTTACCATCATATGGTGTTTAAAAACTTGCCTCAAATTGCATCGTTTAGAAATGGATGTAAAATAAACGTATATATTAGAATATGGATCTTTCTTTTTTCTTAATATTATCCATACCATAATGAATAAAAATAACGAGTAGGAGATTATACCTCTGTCGAATGAGAGCTGCGGAAAGCTAAATTCAATGTTGAATATGAGTGTCACGAGAAATCATGCTGATGCACTCTTGCTCTCTGGCGGACTGGACAGCAGTATTCTCGCATGTATCTTGAAACCAGCAATGTCTCTGACAATTTCCCTTGGCCAGAACGCTCCTGATGTTGAACCGGCTACAATAGTAGCAGGCATGTATAGTGAAGGTCATAAGGTGATTAGACTTGGCTACGAAAGATTGCTGGAAATAATAGGACAACTGATCAGCATTTTTAGGACTTTTGATCCTATCGAAATCAGAAATTCAAGTGTACTACTCGCAGGAATAAGATCAGCACAAGAGGAAGGCTATAAGAAACTAATGACGGGCGATGGTGGAGATGAATTATTTGCAGGTTACAATTATCTTAAACGTTATTATACGGACCTCCCTGCTCTCGATGATCAATTACATAAACTTTGGCAGTCTATGCGCTTTTCTTCATCGCTAATAGGTAAAATAATAGGCATGGATATTAAAACGCCTTTTCTGGACAACAAATTTCTTACATATGCCAAATCGATTGATATACATGAAAAAATAGGTGAATATTCTGGACAAAAGTGGGGTAAATTTATTTTAAGAAGATGTTACGAATCCAAACTCGGCAAACAAATAGCATGGAGATCGAAATTAGCTCAAGAGGAAGGGGCAGGAATTACAAACATAAAAGATTTCATTTCAAGGATGACTGCCGATCGAGATTTTCACTTGGGAATAAAAAAAGCACTATCTGAGGGCGTAACAATCAGGGATAAAGAACACCTTTATTATTATATTCTATTCCGAAAACATTTTCCGGCTCCAAAAGATGAACCTTGCCTATATCTTCGCTGCCCAGAGTGTAAAGGCTGTTTTGAGTCTGCTACTCAATATTGTAACATTTGTGGGGCATTTCCTGTTATCCCTCAAACAATTTAAGGTCATACAAGATATCAAATTATAAGGAAAATAGTTCTTTTAATTATATGACGAGTAATGAATCTTGGTCCATCCAGTATGAAATGGGCATGGAATAAGTAGAATTTGTAATACTTATTAAGTTCGACGCTTTTCCCGGTCGCAGTTACTCAGCCCTAACTAGATCGAAGAAAAGAATAAATTGAAAATAACACATGTTTTGAATGGGTTTACGCAAGCTTTGAAAATCTTCCGGAACATTCCGTCGGTCCTAATTGCCTCTATAATACCTCATACTAACATTTCTTAAATCCTGGAATTTCATTTGCTAATCGTCATATAGAGGAGTTTACAAACGAAAGTGTATCCATCTATATCAGTCACTCCAGTGACAGATATAGATGGGACACTTCTCTTTTTATCTTATTCACCTAATCGATACTAGGTGCTATAATATTATAATGTCATTCGGTAATAAGTGGATAAAACCACAAGGCGAAAGTGTGAGCAATAAGCTTCTGGAAGGAATCAAACCCCATGCGCCCTTGAAACCCAGGATTGAAGAAGCACAACACAAACTACAGCTCCAAATTTCGAAGTTAGATTCAATATCGTCGAAGATGCAAGAAAAGGATCAAGTCATTTTCAAACGTGTAGTACAGGCTCTGCAGAACCATGAAACTCAATATGCTAAAATATTATCCGGTGAACTGTCACAGGTTCGTAAGATGAATAAAATGGCCTCTTCAGCTAGATTGGCTCTAGAACAAATAGAACTAAGGCTGAACACAATTACAGAGTTAGGCGATGTGGTGGTAACGTTAAGTCCAGCGATGTCTGTAATAAAGGGAATACAAGGAGGACTCTCATCGATGATGCCTGAGGCTGATCAGTCATTTGGACAGATATCGGACCTGCTAGGCAGTATTATGACAGACTCTGGCCAGATATCCAATACGGAAATAAATGGATTCAATGGCAGCTCAGATGAAGATTCTATGAAAATAATAGAAGAAGCCACAGCAATTGTAGAACAAAACATGAAGGATAAATTCCCAGATCTTCCCACAAGCAACTTGGAAAGTGGAAGGGCAGAAGCTTCGATGTATTGAAATATAACAAGAATCCCTCCTATTTGTTCGCGACAATTTCCAGAACTTTTTTTATTCTGGAGATCGTTGGGTAGCTATAGCCTTTTTCTCTGTATGCCTTTATCATAGATTTCCAGTTATTCAATCTCCATTTTGCTTGATTATGGCTTAAAAGATGCGTCTCTCTTTTCACCATACTTTTTCTTCCAGGCATAAGGTATCCTCCAGATATTGCTATGTAACGCCTGTATGCGAATCGTAATCCAAATAGAATCATCTCTGTCGTTAGAGAATCAAGGTACATACGAATCTCCCTATACTCATCATTCGTCAGTTTCAAGTTTATCGCAATATCCTTCGCCATGATTATTCAATAATTTGCGTTCGTGAGCTTTTAATAGGTTTCATTCATCCAATTTACAGATATCTGGTGAAGAAATGGCTAAAGGCAAAAAAAATCCGAGATAGTGGCGTTAATCCTTATGTCATTCGAACAGCAAGCCGTATCCTTTCAGCGGAACATCAAAAACTTCAACAGCTCAGGAAGGGTCATGTATATCAATCATACAACGAAAAACAAAAAATGCCAAAACATTATTTGCCAGCCACCCTTAAACCAATGCCGAGCACGTTAGTAGACAATCCCGTTCGTGAGAAAATTTGGCAATCAAATGATTATGAGTTTTTTCCCCACAGTTCCAAATGAGTCTATAGCAGAGCTCAGTTGAGTTCTGTCATGTAAAGCCGTAAGAGATATCCTCAACCTTGCTGATCCTTTTTTTACTGTGGGATATCGAACGGCTTGAACAAAGATACCATTATCTAGTAGTTGTTTTGAAAACTCAATAGCTGTCTTTTCATCTCCCATAAAAACAGGTATTATTTGGCTGCTACTTGATTTTCCTGCTAGTCTGAGACCAAGTTGTGATAATTTTCTGAACATAAAGTCAATATTGTCAAATAACTTTTTTTGTAAGTTTCCCTTTGTCGCTATAGGTATGGCAGTTAATGCAGAAACGCATAAGTGTTCTGGTAATGCAGAGGTGTAAATAAAATGTCGTGATTTGTTTATAAGAAGTTCCCTTATTTGTCTTGTTGAAGCAACATATCCACCAAAGCATCCTAAACCTTTGCTTAAACTGCTGGTATAAACATCAATGTCATTATTGACTCCAAGATATGAAGGGATGCCAGAAAAACGAGACGATGATGATGCCAATGCCTCTCCAAATATAAAATCACCATGGGCATCGTCAACAACTGTTATTGCATTCTGTTCTTTCGCAATCCTACATATTTGTTGTAAATTAGAAATGTCACCATCCATGCTGAAAAGTCCCTCTGTAACTACAATTTTTTTTCTCCAGCAGGATACTGTCTTGAATAAATGTTCAAGTTGTTCCATATCATTGTGGCGAAAAACCTTGATATTTGCACCGCTTAGTCTACAACCGTCTACTATGCTGGCATGGTTAAGTTCATCACTTAGTATTGTAGTATACTTATCTGCCAGCGTGGTAATGACGCCTAGGTTTGCCATATATCCAGTGGGGTAAACTAATGTAGATTCAGTTTCACAATGTTCGGCAAGCTTCTCCTCAAGGCTTATTAAATTTGGATCATTTCCTGCAATTAATCTGGAGCTACACTGCGATATCTGCTTAATGGATATAATCGCTTTTTTTAAAATATTTTGGTTGTGAGATAATCCAAGATAATCGTTTGAACATAAATTGATGACATTCTCTTTTCCGTCGACTGTTGCTGTTGTGGTTCTTCTTTCGACTGAAACTAATTTTAATCTCCGATACAAGTTATTCTTTTCTAGCCTGGCAAGCTCATCTTCAATAAAATTATAATAATTATTGTGCCTGAAGGCCAATCTCTCGTATCATCGTAATATCCTTGTTAGCGCTATTTCCACCTGTTGTAAGATAACCTCCCGTAATTATGCCATTTGCTCCCGCTTTTAGGGCAATTCTTTCTTTATCTTTCAAATGTACTTCTCTTCCTCCTGCTATCTTTAAAATTGTCTTTGGCATTATAAATCTCCAAACTGCAATCGTTTTTATTGCTTCCATTGGATCTAGGGGAGCTAGATTTTCAAACGGTGTTCCTTTTCTAGAAATTAAAATATTGACAGGAACCTCATCTGGTTGAAGCGATTTAATGGAAAATGCAAGTTCTAATCTCTGTCTTGGGCTCTCTCCCATGCCTATGATACCACCACAACACAGTTCCAAACCTTCTTCTTTAACAATTTTGGCAGTCTTTACTCTATCAGCAAAATCATGGGTTTTGCAAATTTGAGAAAAGTACGTTTCAGACGTCTCCAGATTATGGTTGTATCGCTTGACCCCAAGAGACTTTAATCTCCTTGCCCTTTCATGAGTCATAAATCCAAGAGACACATTGACATCCATCATTACGTTCTTTTTGATCTCATTAATGGTTTCACAGATTTGCTCAAAATCCCTCTCAGGAGGAGATTTATAAGCACATACAAGACAGAAACTTGTTGAACCTGTTTCTTTTGCTTTCTGTGCCTGCTCCAGAATTACTCCTTTTGGTAAAAGAGGATATTTGTTTATGCCTGTATCATAAAAGGATGATTGAGCACAAAACGAACAATCTTCCGGACACCTGCCAGATTTTGCATTAATCAAAGTCTCAACATCTACGGTATCACCATTAAAGGTTCTAGTAATATTGTTTGCACAAGTAGATAAGGTAATCATGTCATTTGTGGAAAGTAGCCGCTCGGCATCTTCGAAGGTGATTTGTTTGTACTTTAAAACTCTATTCATTGCATCGTTAATGAAAATTGAAGAATCGTCAGCAGACATTTTGATGAAAGAATATGTGACGGAGTAGATAATTAATCTTTGGTTATAAAAATAAAAAACAAAATGTTTCTAAACTCGAATTTAGAGATATATGGAAAAAATGGCTAGATCTTATGTCGAACCTATTTACCATTATTTGGTAAAAGGATTAATAATGTCTTAACAATTTGTTGTTTTTAATTGTTCTGAATCAATACAATAATTAACTTTCTAGCACGCATATAGGGGGTTCAACACTGCCTAGCTGTGGATGATGACGCTGCAATTAACGATAAGTCGCATTTTGATACATTTTCATACACAGCTCTTGAACGACCTCTGATCACTCTGACCCTTCAAATCAGTCCTTCCGATAGCCATGGCACTCTTAACAGTATCTACGCTAACCTCGGCCGCCGGATTTCCTACAGCTGAGTTATTGCACAGTAATGAAAGACTATTAGAATGTTCTTCGAATATGTTATCAACTAGCCGATGAATGTCAAGGTATTAGAATCAGGAATGAATCGGGCATTGTCTGATAATATAAGAATTAGAGATAAAGAACACCTTTATTATTATATGGGATTTTAGAAAGTATTTTTGCGCTCCAAAAGATGAACAATGCGGCGATTTTTGTTGCCGAGATTGTAAAGGCTTTCGATGCATTAGAAAATTACTTCCACAAGTATTTGTCAGAATATAATACAAGACCAGATAGGGTGAAATGATCCTGTAATATCTGACTAACGATATATTCTCACAAAAAGCCTCCTACTGCGATCATTAATATTTTGCAGGATTCTAGTAACATATCCCCTCTAACATGAAAGGAAGGTCGAAGATCCTGAATAAAGAAGACAACAAAGCATAGGCATAGCGACTCAAGACGTGCGTATTACCATAAAAGCTTACAGTGCTATAAACCGGTATCAATTGGCATTAAATGCTTATGATTACTAGCTTAATGTTCGCCAGACGACCTAAGACGCATGATCCATTTGTTTATCCTGTTATCATTTTTCTCAATGGTTGTTGTCTCAACATTTTTTTGGCTGAAATCAAAAACGAACGAAAAACAAACCAATCAACGAAGAGAGAAAAAAAGACAGATAGAAAATAATATTTATTATTTGTTAGTTCCATTAGAGGTACTGTTTAACCTTATTATATTTGCAAAAGTATTTTCACCGTGATTACTTTCCTAATGACCCGTTTTGTTTGTCTACCGGATAACAGCTACATTGCTATTACTAGATGCGGCAAATACTATTATTACGTATTAAACATTCTGCAAGGTATAGTCTAGTATCTGTTATAGATGGTAAGATTAATCCTGTAACAACTAATACTTCAGTAGGCAGATTCATATTATTAAATATGGAATGATACAAGATTTAAGATTAAGTTAAGGTGACTTGAAAATATCAAGCAGATCTGTTGATCTTTTATTGTCGAAGAATTAATCATCGTTTGATTCAGATCATCTACTTAAAAAGAATTAAGGTATATGAAGACCTGTTTTTCATGACAACAATCTTAATAAAAAAAGAATACCTCGTAGGAGATCGGCAATTATGGAATAAGGATTGCTGGCACACTGCTGCAGGATGATATCAAAAAAGTATTACAAACCCTTCTGCTAAAATTTATATTTCTCAACATGCCCTCCTTGGTTATAGGAAAAGTTACATAATATTTCTAAATTCGAGTTTAGAAAGATAATAAAGAAATATTAAAATTCACGTGTTATCAATTGCTAACAAGTACCTTTGAAGGAGCCAGATAACTATACGTCTAGATTGATGAACTACCGATTATAACCGGAAATGCATTATAAGTTTGGTTCTTCTACGGTACCGCATAAAACTGATTGATTCTGGACAATCTTAATCGGCAATATATCTTGATCTACAAATTATATTATAATCAGAAACGCAAAATCTCGGAGCGAAATAATTAAATCTTATATGGTTCTGGATTGAGATAAGTCCATGTTGATACTTCACCAATTTCTATCGATGCTTGTCATAAAGATATACTCAGGTCGTCTGACGTTTAATGTGAAAAACCATCAAATCCAACCAAAGGCTCATTGCAACAAATACTTGACTATAAACTCTCCCTGTAGTACCATTATGAGCGTATTTTGCTCAGGCCGATGTACAAGACAATCAAATGTATCTTGCAATAAAATTCTCACTTTCGCGAGCAGTACGTTACACGGCAGCAGCTGACTCTGAATATAATTTGAGCATAACGGGAGGATTTAATCTACTATGAGATCACATTTCCAGCGACAATTACAGTTGATACATTTTTACGGGTCCGAATTAGGATAAGTAATTCATGGTTGGAGTTTGTATCGCTGAATATTATTCATTCAAATCATTGTATCTTGTAATTGTAGGACATGGAAAGAACGTTCCAACGCAGACAAACACGTATGAAGAAGTTAAACAACAACAAACTGCTTGATCGATTAACAACCACCATTATTGCTTACTGACTCATTCATTAGAATAACATATTTCTTTGTGCATTGCTTATTAACAAACATCCCACCATTTCGATCACCTTGCATATCCGATATTTCACAACTCGAGTTCAGAAAGAAAGGGCACAGAATAGCGACGCGATCAACTATCAACAATCGCTGAAAAATAGCAGGGTATGGGGGCATTTATGCCCCAAAAATACGAGTCATTGATAGATAGATCAGATATATGCTCGAAAGGAGGAAGCGATTACCGATAAACAAGCTTATCGTTTGTAGAAGATGGCCCAAGCGATATTTTGTTGGACGATAGCAAATTAAGATACAAGGCAGTCTACTTTTGTTCACCTTTTCCACCATAAACAGTTCTCCTTTTTTGCACAACAACGAATTCCGTCTTTCTGCAAATTTTCCGAACAGTTTGAAAAAGGACCCATAAGTATACCTTCCATAAAGGAGAACCTTTTTTTTACTTTCGAATGACACTTATTAATTAATTAACGTTCAATAACTTTATGACACCCTTTTTAACACCTTA
>Ga0182008_10002941_pt1 | contig 10494 bp, 8 predicted proteins | sample Sormic07211129_1_FD_120482 | JGI IMG/M metagenome (GOLD analysis project Ga0182008, IMG submission 120482) | Rhizosphere microbial communities from Sorghum bicolor, Mead, Nebraska, USA - 072115-129_1 metaG | ecosystem: Host-associated > Plants > Roots > Rhizosphere | place: USA: Nebraska...
CGGATCCGGCACCTCGCCCGTCCATCCGAAGGAGCGAAACTCCTCGCGTCGTCCCCTGCGAACGGCTTCGGCGAGATCGTGATCCTCGTGACTGACGAAATACAGGAACGGCGACGTCTCACCGTACTCCTCGCCCATGAACAGCATGGGCACATAGGGCGAGAGCAGGAGCAGCGCGGCCGCGAGCCTCAGCGCGTCGGGCGGCACGAGCGCGCCGAGTCGATCGCCAGTCGCGCGGTTGCCCACCTGATCGTGATTCTGGATGGCGATGATGAAGTGATCCGCCGAAATGTGCATCGCGGGCGCGCCGTGTCGGCGCCGGCGATGCGGTGCGTACTGCCCCTGGAACACGAATCGCCGTGCGAGCGCATCCGCGATCGCCTGGATGTCACCGTAGTGCGCGAAGCCTTCGTAGTATCCGGCGCTCTCGCCCGTGAGCGCGACGTGCACCGCGTGGTGGAAGTCGTCGCTCCACTGCGCATCCATGTCGTACCCACCTTTTTCCACGGAGCGCAGCAGTCGCGGATCGTTGAGATCACTCTCGGCGATCACCTTCACCTTGCGGCCGAGCTCCGACGCGAGCGCGTGCACGCGCGCCGTGAGCTCCGCCAACACGTGGCGCGCCTGGAAATCGAAGATCCCGTGGATCGCGTCGAGCCTGAGCGCGTCGATGTGGAAGTCGGCGATCCAGTAGCAGGCGTTTTCGATGACGAATCGGCGCACCTCGTCGCTGTCGGGCCCATCGTAGTTCACGGCGGAGCCCCACGGTGTGCGATACACGTCCGTGAAGTACGGCGCGAACTCGGCGAGATAATTCCCCTCGGGGCCGACATGGTTGTAGACCACATCGAGCACGACGGCGAGGTCGTGCGCATGCGCGGCATTCACGAGTCGTTTGAGCGCCTCCGGCCCACCATAGCTGTTCTGCGGGGCGTACAGAGCCACGCCATCGTATCCCCAGTTTCGCTCACCGGGGAATTGCGCAACGGGCATCAGCTCGATGGCGGAAATCCCGAGCTCGCGCAAAGAGGCGAGTCGCGGAATCACCGCATCGAAGGTGCCTTCGGGCGTGAACGTGCCCACGTGGAGCTCGTAGATGACGTAGTCCGCCATCTCGATTCCCTTCCATGCGTGATCGCTCCACTCGAAGGCGTCCTGATCGACGACGCGCGACGCGCCGTGCACGCCGTGGGGTTGCCACTGCGAGGCGGGATCGGGACGCTCGGGTCCTCCGTCCAGGCGATACGCATAGTCATCGCCGGGCCGCACGCCCGGGACGGTTGCGGAGAAGACTCCGTGCTCGCCTCGCGCGAGTGGATGTTCGCCCGCGGCGCTGCCCGTGTGCACGCGAACCGAGAGCTCGCGTGCCTTGGGGGCCCATACCACGAAGCGTGTGGCGCCGTCCTGTGGACGTGCGCCGTACGTGGGTGCAATCACCGCTATCGGAGCAATCAAACGACGCTCGGCGCCAGCATCTTCTCGATCCCGAGCAGTGGAATCCACGCCCACGTGGGGCGGTTGTTCAGCTCGTACGCCAGCTCGTAGAAGAGCTTCTCGAGCTCGAACAGCTCGATGAGCGCGGGTGCACTCGTGTCGCCGTAACCGCGAAGAAACGCGGCACGCGCCATCGCCTCCCACTGTGCGGCCCGATCGCGATCCGCATCGTTGTGCGAGGCTGCGGTGGCGGCGGCGTATGCGAACGAGCGAAGCATTCCCGCGACGTCGCGCGCAGGGCTGTTGAGCGCGCGGCGCTCCGCTAGCGGCCGCGCGGGCTCCCCCTCGAAATCGATGATCATCCAGTCGTGCTCGGTGCGGAGCACCTGCCCGAGATGGTAATCGCCATGGTGGCGCGAGAGGATCCCTGCGGCCGATGGTCCGCCGAGCGCGTGGAGGATGTCATCGAGTTTCGCGAATGCATCCATGCGCCGGCTGCACGCGGCGAGGGCGAGGGGGCGCGAGCGTGCGTCGAGCGACGGCGCGAGCCGGCCCAGCAGCGCGAAACCCTGGTCCACCGAGCGACGAACACCGCCGGCCCAGCGCGCGACGTCTGCCGCGGTCGCCTCCCGCGGCGCGAATGCGGGATCGTCCGTTGGCGTCGCGAGCGCGCGATGGAGCTCGGCCGTTATCGCGCCCAGTTGCTTCGCTTCGGCTTCGAACGGATCGTGACGCACATCCCCTTCACCGTGCGTGAACGCACGAGCGCGTGCGAGTGCGTGCGCCCAACCGTCCATCGCGCCGGCGACGAGTCGCGAGAGCATGCCGGCGACCGAGCGCTCACCGTGGTGCTCGAGAACGAGCACGGCATACAGCTCGGGCGTGTGGCGGAATTGTGTGTGCGCGGTGAGATAGCGCGCGATCTCGACGTCCGGGCTCTCTCCGCGCTCGAGCCGGCGAAACAGCTTGAAGATCGCGGCCTCGCCGAAGATGATCGAGCTGTTGCTCTGCTCTCCCCCGATGACGTGTGAGGCGCCGCTGACGCGCGGACCGGTGCGCGCGACGCGCTCGGCGCGGAGCGTGGCGCCGTCGCCAGGAAATTGCTCTCCTTCGGAAAGCGCGCGTGCGATGCGCGCCCGGAATGCGGGGTCATCGATTGCGTCGAAGAGCAACCCCTTCACGACCGGAGACTCGACGAGCTCGAGTACCGCCGCCGGCGCGTGCGCGCGGCTCATCTCGCGTTCGCGCACGGAAAGCGGGAGCTGATAGCTCGCGACCGAGCCATCCTCGAGGCCAACCTCGATGCGCACGATCGCCCAGCGCTGCCCTTCGCCGGACACCGGAATGACATCGACGATGCGCGCCTCGAACGACTGAGCCGACTTCTCACCGAACCAGCGACGCTCGCGGAGAAAGTGCGCGAGCGTCGCCGAGTCGATGGACCTCAGCGCATCGGGCTCGAGCGCATTTTCCAGTGCGCCCGTTATGGTGAGCGTCACTTTCTGTACACCCCGCGCCGCTCGGGCGCTTCTTCCGCCGGTGTGAGTCTGAACCAGTAGAAGTTGTGCGGCCCGAGCGCGAAGAGGTACGGATTCTCGGTGATGGGCGGGAAGCGAATGTTCCCGATCATCTCCACCGGAACCATCCCGATGAAGCGCTGCAGATTGATGCGCGCGGGCTGCACGAAGCGCGAGAGATTGTTGACGCAGAGAATCGTCTCGTCTTCGTAGGACCGAAGATAGGCGAGCACTGCACGATTCTCGGGGAGGAGCATCTCGAACGTGCCGCGCCCGAATGCGCGATGCTGCGTGCGCACCTTCACGATGCGCCGCATCCAGCGCAGCAGCGACGTTTGCGTGCGCTCCTGTGCGGCGACGTTCACACCCTGATAGCCGTACGGCGGGTCCATGATCAGCGGGAAGTAGAGCGCCTGCTGATCCGCTTCCGAGAAGCCCGAATTCCATCCCCCGTTCCACTGCATCGGCGTGCGCACGCCGTTCCGATCACCCAGGAAGATGTTGTCCCCCATGCCGATCTCGTCCCCGTAGTAGATGATCGGCGTGCCCGGCATCGTGAGCAGTAGCGCATTCATGAGCTCGATCTGCCGGCGGCCGTTGTCGAGCAGCGATGCGAGGCGGCGACGGATGCCGAGGTTGATGCGCATGCGCGATTGGCTCGCGTACTCGCGATACATGTAGTCGCGCTCCTCATCCGTCACCATTTCGAGCGTGAGCTCGTCGTGGTTGCGGAGGAAGATCGCCCACTGGCACTCGTCGGGAATCGGCGGCGTCTGCGCGAGGATCTCGACGATCGGGCTCCGATCCTCCTTGCGGATCGCCATGTACATGCGCGGCATGAGCGGAAAGTGGAATGCCATATGGCACTCCTTTCCGTTGCCGAAGTACGGGATCACATCGCTCGGCCACTGGTTCGCCTCGGCGAGCAGCAGCCGGTTCTGGAACTCGGCATCGAGCGCCGCGCGAATCTCGCGCAGCACCTCGTGCGTCTCGGGGAGATTCTCGCAGTTCGTTCCGTCGCGCTCGATGAGATAGGGAATCGCGTCCAGCCGCATCCCATCCACGCCCATGCGGAACCAGAAGCGCATCACCTCGATGACCGCGGCGCGAACCTCCGGATTGTCGAAGTTGAGATCGGGCTGATGGCTGAAGAAGCGATGCCAGTAGAACTGCTCGGCCACCGGGTCCCACGTCCAGTTCGAGACTTCGGTGTCGGTGAAGATGATTCGCGCATCCTTGTACTTCGTGGGGTCGTCGGACCACACGTACCAGTTGCGCTCGGGTGAGCCGCGCGGCGAGGTGCGTGCACGCTGGAACCACGCGTGCTGATCTGACGTGTGATTGATGACGAGCTCCGTGATGACCCGGATATCGCGCGAGTGCGCCTCGTCGAGCAGCCGCTGGAAATCCTCGATCGTGCCGTATTGCGGGTGCACCGATTCGTACTCGGAAATGTCGTAGCCATCATCCCGCAGCGGCGAGGGATAGAATGGCAGCAGCCAGAGCGTGTTGACGTTGAGGGACTGGATGTAGTCCAGCTTCTGAATCAACCCCGGAAAATCGCCGAAGCCATCGGCGTTGCTGTCGCGAAAGGCCTTGACGTGCAGCTGGTAGATGATCGCGTCCTTGTACCAGAGTGGATCGTTGGCGGAGATGGGTCGCGCGGAGCGGTCGGGCATCGGAGGGGGTTGAGGGCGATTGGTCGAGATCAGCGCTGCAGCCGGAGTATGTGCCCCGGCTGAAGATTCGGGTCGAGTCGCACGTAGTTGCGGGCACCGCGCCAGCTGTACCTCGCGCCGGTGAACAGATCCTCGACCACGTACGGGATGTCGGCATCGAGTCCCAGCTCGGCGAGCGGCACGGTCACGACGGTTTCCTGCGCGCGCGATGGATCGAGATTCACGATGATGAGCAGATCGTTCCGCCATCCGGGCGCCGTCTTCGTGAAGAAGAGAATCTGCGTGTTCTCGGAATCGCGAAAGACGAGATTGTCCATGCGGTGCAGCGCCGGATTGTCGCGCCGGATCGCGTTGAGCAGCGCGATGTCGGCGTTGAGATTTCCCGGGGCATCCCAGTCGCGCACGCGAATCTGATACTTCTCCGAGTCGAGATACTCCTCGCTCCCCGCGCGCACCGGAACGTTCTCGGCGAGCTCGAAGCCGCTGTAGATGCCGTAGAGCGGAGACATCGTCGCCGCGAGCATGAGGCGCACGCGAAACGCCGGGCGGCCGCCCGCTTGCAGGTACTCGTGGAGAATGTCGGGCGTGTTGGCGAAGAGATTGCCGCGCATGTATTCGAGCGCCGCGGGGTTGTGCATCTCCGCCCACCACGAGCGCAGCTCGCTCGCGGTGTTCTTCCACGTGAAGTACGTGTACGACTGCGTGAAGCCGAGCTTGGCGAGCAGCTTCATCGTGCGAGGCCTCGTGAACGCCTCGGCGAGGAAGACGACGTCGGGGTATCGCGCGTGCACCGCGTTGATCACCCACTCCCAGAACGCGAACGGCTTCGTGTGCGGGTTGTCGACGCGAAACGTTCGCACACCATGCTCGGCCCAAAAGAGAAAAATGTCGCGGCACGCGTTCCAGAGTCCGTCGCGATCCTCGCACCAGAAGTTGAGCGGATAGATGTCCTGATACTTCTTCGGCGGATTCTCCGCGTACTTGATCGTGCCGTCAGGGCGCACGAAGAACCACTCGGGGTGCGCCTTGAGCCACGGATGGTCGGGCGAGCACTGAAGCGCGTAGTCGAGCGCGATCTCGAGCCCCAGCTCGGCCGCCGCAGCGACGAGCGCATCGAACTCCTCGAGCGTGCCGAGCTTCGGCTCCACCGATGTGTGCCCGCCCACCTCGTTGCCGATCGCCCATGGACTTCCCGGATCGCTGGGCCCAGCGGCGAGGGAGTTGTTGGGCCCCTTTCGCGCGGAGATGCCCACGGGATGGATGGGAGGGAGATAGACGACATCGAATCCGAGCGCTGCGATGCGGGGAAGTGCGCGCGCGGTGCTGAGGAACGTGCCGTGCACGCGTGGATCGCTGGTCTGCGAGCGAGGGAAGAGCTCGTACCAGCTCGCGAATGCGGCGCGCTCGCGATCGACCCACACCTCGAGCTCGCGCGAGTATGACGTGAGATCGAGCGGAGAATAATTCTCCTCGAACAGCGTGTGCAGACTGCCATCGAGCGCGGCCGCGATGCGTTCGGGCGCGGGCAGATATGTGTCGCGGATTTTCAGCGCCGCCGCGCGCAGCGCGTTGCGCGCATCGCCGAATCGCGCGCGCCGAGCGGCCGCGTCAACGAGCTCCGCCCCCTCGAGGAGCTCGGACGATACATCCTGCCCTGCGCTCACCTTCTTCTGGAGCTCGCTGCGCCACGTGCCGAAGCGATCGGTCCATGCCTCGACCGTATACAGCCACCGCCCAGTCCGGTCGACCTTGAAACCGCCAACCCATTGGTCGGCGTTCTGCTCGTAATGCATCGGCACGGTGCGCCAATCCTCGTCCGCGGGTCCGCTGTACCGGATGCGGGCCGAGAGGAGATCGTGACCGTCTTTCAGAATGTCGGCGCGAACTTCGAAGGCGTCACCAACCACACGCTTGACGGGATATCGGCCCGCGTCGAGCTCCGGCCGTACACATTCGATCACCAGGGGCGCGGGCGAACGTGGCGTCGTCACCTTGGTCGAGCGTCGTCGGTTGGTCGTGGAGGCCATTTCGGAGTTCGGGAATGCGAGATCGCGGCAGAGGACACGCGAGGGGAAAGATAGACGAATCCCGACTGCGGCGACGGGGGTAGCTTTCGCAAGACGCAGGCCCTCTGCCGGTCACCATGGGAACGAGGAGTATCACGAATGCGGGGGATTCTTGTCAGGCGGTACGGCGGCGCCGAGGTGCTCGAGCATGGTGAGCTTCCCGATCCCGTGCCGGGTGCCGGCGAGGCGCTCATTCGCGTGCGTGTGGCGGGAGTCAACTTCACGGACGTGTATCAGCGCACGGGCGCGTATCCGGGATCGCTACCATTCACGCCGGGTGTCGAGGGCGTTGGGATGGTGGAGAAGCTCGGGCCGGGAGTGACGAGCGTGAAGGTGGGCGATCGCGTGGGCTGGGTGATGATCAAGGGCGGCTATGCCGAGCTCGCGGTGATTCCGGCGGATCGGCTCGTGCCGATTCCGGCGAGCATCGATGATCGCACCGCGGTCGCGATTCTGTTGCAGGGGATGACCGCGCACTTTCTGCTGCGCGATTGCTATCGCGTGACGAAGGACGAGTGGATTCTCATCCACGCGGCGGCGGGCGGGGTGGGGCTGCTGATGGACCAGATCGCGCACAGGATCGGTGCGCGCATTATCGGGACGACGTCGACGGAGGAGAAGGCGGCGCTCGCGCGAGAGGCGGGCGCGGACGAGATCGTGCTCTACACGAAGGAGGATTTTCAGCAGGCCGCGCGGCGCATCACGGGCGGTGCGGGCGTGAGCGTCGTATACGATTCGGTGGGGAAGACGACGTTCGACAAGAGCCTCGATTCCCTTCGACCGCGCGGCTACATGGTATTGTTCGGCGCGTCGAGCGGTGCGGTGCCGCCGCTCGATCCGCAGGTGCTGAATCGAAAGGGGTCGCTCTATCTGACACGGCCGACGCTGGGAAATTACATCAGCACACGTGAGGAGCTGTTGGCGCGTGCGGCCGACATTTTCGACTGGGTGTCGAAGGGCGAGCTAAGAGTTCGCGCGGAGCACGAGTATCCGCTCGCGAACGCCGCGCAGGCGCACGCGGATCTGGAGGGAAGGAAGACGACGGGTAAGGTATTGCTCACCATCTGAGGATCGCGCACGTGCACGACTCGAGTGGAGTTCCCCCGGCTCTGCAATACCTGATCTACTGGGGGGTCATCGGCCTGCTGGGATATATCCAGGAAAAGACTCGACTAGTTCCGCGAGCGTCCAACTTGAAGAGCTTGCGAGACCCGCCTCGCCGAACCGTCATGGAGGCCACGGTGCAGGCGCGGCACGCGGAGATCGTTCGACTTGCATACTCGAATCTGCCGACCATTGTGCCTGGCCTCATTCGCTCCGAGCTCAAGGATCGGGCGATTCTCTCACTGCCGGTGGTTCTTCATGAATGTCGACGGCCACGGCGAATCCTGTCATCCGGCAGCCTCGCGCGGAGAACCATGATCTGGCCACACCGCGCGAGGGGCAGGACCGTGTCTCTACCAATCGTGGATCACGGCACGCTCTACCTGACACGAGAGGAATTCGTGTTTGCGAGCGCGACACGGCGACGCAAATATTCGCTCGACGAGTTGACGCATCTTTCTTCGACGGCATCGGGCGTCGCACTGGCGACCCAGGGAAGTGGTGCTATTTCGTTCTTCAGGGGAGTCGACAACACGACCATCAGATTTTCTGTGGAGCCGGGACCCGGGGAATATTGGCCAGGGATCGTTTTTGAGCTCCGCTTCACTGGTTACGAGGTCGAGGAAATCGTTCACCTTCTGCGGTCTTCATCGAAGCTGGCGTTCACGTAGTGTCACCCGATCTCTCCCACCCACTTCTCGCGCTTCCGCTGCTCTTCGTCGCGGGCGTGCTGACCAGCCTCACCCCGTGCGTCTACCCGATGATCCCGATCACCGTGGCACTGGTGGGCGGCGAGAGCGCGGGCGCACGCTCGCGTTGGCGGCCGTTCGCACTCACACTCGCGTATGCGATCGGGCTCGCGCTCGTGTACGCGCTGCTCGGCGTGCTCGCGGGACTCTCGGGCACGCTCTTCGGAAGCGTGAGCACGAACCCGTGGCTGCTGTTCGCGATGGGGAACCTGCTCCTGCTCTTCGCGCTCGTGATGCTCGACGCGCTCCCGCTGCCGATCCCCGCGTGGGTGATGGCGAAGGCCGCGAGCGCAGGGCGCGGCGGCGGTCTCGGTGGCGCGTTCGGGATGGGTGCGGCATCCGGCGTGGTCGCCGCGCCCTGCGGCGCACCGGTCATGGCCGCCGTGCTCACGTGGGTCGGCAGCACGCGCAGCGGCACGCTCGGCTTCCTCTATCTCTTCGTCTTCTCGTTCGGGATGACGGCGTTGCTCATCGTGGTGGGCACGTTTTCGGGTGCCCTCGCACGATTGCCCAAGGCCGGTGTATGGATGGTGTGGGTGAAGCGACTCTTCGCGCTGCTGATGATCGGGGCGGCCGAGTACTATTTCGTGATCATGGGACAGGTGCTGCTGTGATTGCAAGAATGCGGATGGTTTCCCTGTGTGCGGCCGGCGCGCTGTCATTCATCTTTGCGGGTGCGCTTCGCGCGCAGGATCCGATGGGACTTCCCGTCGGCGCAAAGGCGCCCGGCGCCGTGGTGCAGACGCTCGACGGCAAGCGAATCGATCTCGCGAGCTACATCGGCAAGAGCCCGGTCGTGCTCGAGTTCTGGGCGCTCTGGTGCGGCAACTGCAAGGAGCTCGAGCCGCAGCTCAAGGCGCTCACCGCGAAGTACGCGGGGAAGGTGACGTTCGTGTCCGTAGCCGTGAGCGTGAACGAGTCCCCGGAGCGAGTGAAGCTCTACGCGCAGAAGTACGGCCTGACCCAGCAGCTTGTATTCGACGCCGACGGGGCGGCGACCGATGCCTACTCGGCGCCCGCAACGTCGTACGTCGTGGTGGTGGATCGGAGCGGAAAGATCGTCTACACGGGGCTGGGCGGGGGTCAAAAGCTCGAAGAGGCGGTGCAGAAGGGATTGTAGGCGGCGGAACATGCGAAACGCCGATCGAACAGGCGGCGCAGCCGTGCGGCATCTCTATACTCCCTCCAACCGCAGCTCCAACACCCTCGTGCTCGGCTGCGGGTGCGGCGTCGAGTAGAACTGCAGCGCCGAGATCACCACATCATCCTCTATTCGCACCGCCAATAATCGCTTGAGCATCTCCGCGCTCATTCGCGGATAGAAGCTCAGAGTCGCATGAGGCGAGAACTGGAATCGCGCGCGCTCGAACGGCAGTCCCGTCGCCGTCATGCGCTCGTGCAGCGTGCGCAGCGGGCCATGCGGATCGAGCGGGAGCACGATGATGTCCGTCTGCATGAAGCGGTGCGGGCGCTCGAAGCGCATCGTGATCGGCGGCGTGTCGCGCGTGATCGGCTCGATGCGCTCGCGCAGGAGCTCCACCGGTGTGCCGAGCGGCAGTGGTCCCACGCCGGACGATCCCGCCATCGTGATGTGCGGCGGCGTTCCCGCGGCGAGGCGTGGATCCGCCCAGCGCTGCACCTCGAGAATCTTCTCGCGCACCGGCTCGTTCAGCTCCGCGACGACGAAAATGCCAGCCTTCATGTCGCGAAAGATAGAACGTCACGAGGGAGCACGGTCAGCGCTTGGGACCGTGCTCCTCCAGGGACAGCTTCGCGATGCTCGCTTTCGGAGTACGATCCGCGTAGAGAAGACCGTTCGCCTCCTGGTACGTGTCCGTCAGCTGCGTGTAGCAGAAGCCGGCGAGCAATGGGAGCTCGCTCACGGTATTCACGAGTGCGCGATAGCGCAGCACGAGCTCCGCCTCGCTTCTCGCCCACGAATAGC
>Ga0182008_10002942_pt1 | contig 10494 bp, 5 predicted proteins | sample Sormic07211129_1_FD_120482 | JGI IMG/M metagenome (GOLD analysis project Ga0182008, IMG submission 120482) | Rhizosphere microbial communities from Sorghum bicolor, Mead, Nebraska, USA - 072115-129_1 metaG | ecosystem: Host-associated > Plants > Roots > Rhizosphere | place: USA: Nebraska...
TCAACCCGTCCCAGGCGCCGATCATGGTGCTGTCGCTGACCTCGGACGTATTGCAGAAGGGCCAGCTGTACGACCTGGCGTCCACCATCCTGTCCCAGAGCCTGTCCCAGGTGCCGGGGGTGGGCGAGGTGCAGATCGGCGGCAGCTCCTTGCCGGCGGTGCGCGTCGAACTGGAACCCAAGGCCCTCGACCAGTACGGCGTGGCCCTGGACGATGTGCGCAACACCATCGCCAATGCCAACCAGCGCCGGCCCAAGGGCTCGCTGGAAGACAGCGAACGCAACTGGCAGATCCAAGCCAATGACCAGCTGGAAAAGGCCAAGGACTACGAGCCGCTGCTGATTCGCTACCAGAACGGCGCGGCTTTGCGCCTGGGGGATGTGGCCAGGATCAGCGACGGCGTGGAAGACCGCTACAACAGTGGTTTCTTCAACAACGATGCGGCCGTTTTGCTGGTGATCAACCGCCAGTCCGGGGCCAACATTATCGAGACCGTGCGCCAGATCAAGGCGCAATTGCCGGCGCTGCAGGCGGTGCTGCCCTCCAGCGTCAAGCTCAGCCTGGCCATGGACCGCTCGCCGGTGATCACCGCCACCCTGCACGAAGCGGAGATGACCCTGCTGATCGCGGTGGGGCTGGTGATTCTTGTGGTGTACCTGTTCCTCGGCAATTTCCGCGCTTCGCTGATCCCGACCCTGGCGGTGCCGGTATCGCTGGTGGGCACGTTCGCGGTGATGTACCTGTACGGGTTCTCGTTGAACAACTTTTCGTTGATGGCGTTGATCCTGGCCACCGGTCTGGTGGTGGACGATGCCATTGTGGTGCTGGAGAACATCTCCCGGCATATCGATGACGGCGTGCCGCCGATGAAGGCGGCCTATCTGGGCGCCCAGGAAGTCGGGTTTACGCTGTTGTCGATGAACGTGTCGCTGGTGGCGGTGTTCCTGTCGATCCTGTTTATGGGCGGGATCGTCACCAACCTGTTCCGCGAGTTTTCCATCACCCTGTCGGCGGCGATCATTGTGTCGCTGGTGGTGTCGCTGACCCTGACGCCGATGCTCTGCGCGCGCTGGCTCAGGCCCCACGTCAAAGGCCATATGACCGGTCTGCAGCGGTGGAGCCACAGGATCAACGAGCGCATGGTCGCCGGCTACGCCCGCAGCCTGGACTGGGTGCTGCGCCATCGGCGCCTGACCTTGCTCAGCCTGTTGCTGACCATCGGCGTCAATGTGGCGCTGTACATCGTGGTGCCGAAAACCTTTATGCCGCAGCAGGACACCGGGCAGTTGATCGGCTTTGTGCGCGGCGACGACGGCCTGTCGTTCAGCGTGATGCAACCGAAGATGGAAATCTTTCGCCAGGCCGTGCTCAAGGACCCCGCAGTGCTCAGCGTGGCCGGCTTTATCGGTGGCAACAACGGCACCAACAACGCCGTGATGCTGGTGCGGCTCAAACCCATCAAAGAGCGCAAGGTCTCGGCCCAGGCGGTGATCGAGCGGCTGCGCAAGAACGTGCCGCCGGTGCCGGGCGGGCGCCTGTTCCTGATGGCCGACCAGGACCTGCAGTTCGGCGGCAGTCGCGACCAGACCAGCGCTCAGTATTCCTACATCCTGCAAAGCGGTGACCTGGCCGCGCTGCGCCTGTGGTACCCGAAAGTGGTTGGCGCGCTGCGCGAGCTGCCGGAATTGACCGCCATCGACGCCCGCGAAGGCCGGGGGGCGGCGCAGGTCACGCTGGTGGTCGATCGCGACCAGGCCAAGCGCCTGGGCATCGACATGAACATGGTCACGGGGGTGCTGAACAACGCCTACAGCCAGCGGCAGATTTCCACGATCTACGACAGCCTCAACCAGTACCAGGTGGTGATGGAGGTCAATCCCAAATATGCCCAGGACCCGATCACCCTGAACCAGGTGCAGGTCATTACCGCCGACGGCGCACGGGTACCGTTGTCCACCATCGCCCATTACGAGAACAGCCTGGCGGACGACCGCGTCAGCCATGAAGGCCAGTTCGCCTCGGAAAATATTGCTTTCGACATCGCTCCCGGGTTCACGGTGGAGCAGGGCACAGCCGCCATCGAACGGGCGATTGCCAAGGTTGGCCTGCCGGAGGATGTGATCGCCAAGATGGCCGGCACCGCCGATGCCTTTGCGGCGACGCAGAAGGGCCAGCCGTTCATGGTCCTCGGCGCGCTGGTGGCGGTGTACCTGGTGCTGGGGATTCTCTACGAGAGCTATATCCACCCATTGACGATCCTGTCGACGTTGCCCTCGGCCGGTGTCGGTGCATTGCTGTCGATCTACCTGCTGGGTGGCGAGTTCAGCCTGATCTCATTGCTGGGCCTGTTCCTGCTGATCGGGGTGGTGAAGAAAAACGCGATCCTGATGATCGACCTGGCGCTGCAATTGGAACGCCATGACGGCATGAGCCCGCTCGAGTCGATCCGCAGCGCTTGCCTGCTGCGTCTGCGGCCGATCCTGATGACCACCCTGGCCGCCATCCTCGGCGCCTTGCCGCTGCTGCTCGGCGCCGGCGACGGCGCGGAAATGCGTCAGCCCCTGGGCTTGACCATCATTGGCGGCCTGGTGTTCAGCCAGATCCTGACCCTTTACACCACCCCGGTGGTTTACCTTTACCTCGACCGCGCGCGCCACCGCTTCAATGCCTGGCGCGGCGTACGGACCGATGCTGCCCTGGACACTGCGCTATGACCGATTCATCCCTCGCCCCGAAAAAGCTGTTGGCAGCGGCACTCTGCGGTCTGTTGCTCAGCGCCTGCGCCATCGGCCCGGATTATCAGCGCCCGCAGGTCATCGAACCCGCGCAGTTCAAGCAAGCGCAAGGCTGGCGCCAGGCCACGCCAAGCGACTCACTGGCCCGTGGCGCCTGGTGGGAATTGTATGGCGATCGTCAGCTCAATGACCTGGTCGCGCGCCTGAACAATGCCAACCAGACCGTGGCCCAGGCCGAGGCGCGCTTTCGCCAGGCCCAGGCATTGGTGCGCAGCTCACGCGGCGCGTTCTACCCCAGCGTCGACCTCAGCGTGGGCAAGACCCGCGCCAGCCAGGGCACCGGCAGCAGCAGTGCCAGCCTCAGCAGCTCCAGCAGTGGCATCCGCGACACCCTCAACGCGCAGTTGGGCGTGAGCTGGGAGGCGGATGTCTGGGGCAAGTTGCGCCGTGGCCTGGAGGCCAACGAGGCCAGCGCCGAAGCCAGCTCGGCGGACCTGGCCGCGATGCGCCTGAGCCAGCAATCGGAACTGGTGCAAAGCTACCTGCAACTGCGCGTGATGGATGAACAGACGCGGCTGCTGCAGGCAACCCTCGACACCTATCAGCGCTCCCTGCAAATGACCGAGAACCAGTACCGCGCCGGAGTCTCGGGCAAAGAAGCGGTGGCCCAGGCACAGACACAGCTCAAGACCACCCAGGCCAGCCTGATCGACCTGATCTGGCAGCGCGCTCAGCTGGAAAATGCCATCGCGGTACTGATCGGCGAGGCGCCGGCCAACTTCAACCTGGCCGTGAGCAAGGACATTCCGCAGTTGCCGCAGATCCCGGTCGGCCTGCCGTCGCAGTTACTCGAACGCCGCCCGGACATCGCCTCGGCCGAACGCGCGGTGATCGCCGCCAACGCCAATATCGGTGTGGCCAAGGCGGCCTATTATCCGGACCTGACCCTGAGCCTGGCCGGTGGCTATTCCAGCAGTACCTATGCCGACTGGATCAGCCTGCCCAACCGCTTCTGGTCGGTGGGGCCGAAACTGGCCATGACCCTGTTCGACGGTGGCCAGCGCTCGGCGGAAGTCGACCGCACCGTGGCATCCTATGACGAAACCGTGGCCAAGTACCGTCAGACCGTGCTGGATGGCTTCCGCGAAGTGGAGAACTACATGGTTCAACTCAAGGTGCTGGAGGACGAAGCCGTGGTCAGCAACGAAGCGCTGGAGGCGGCACGCGAGTCATTGCGCCTGACCCAGAACCAGTACAAGGCCGGGCTGATCGCTTACCTGGACGTGGTCACCGTACAGGCTACCGCTCTGAGTAACGAACGCAGTGTGTTGACCTTGCTGCAGTCGCGCCTGGTGGCCAGCGTGCAATTGATTGCCGCACTGGGGGGCGGCTGGGATGGGCAGACGCCGATCGATGCCAAGGATTAAGCCGCAGCACTCGCGCTTGCTATCGCGGACAGCTGGATACACAAGGCCGCGCACGGGGCGTTTTTGAGCCGGCGGATTGACGTCAAAAAGCCCATGATGGCCTTGTGATAATTATTCAACTGTCGCCGAATATTTATCGCTACAATCCGCCGCTTTGCCACTCGGTACGGGCGTTCCAGCTCGTCGCCCGCGAGACTCGTCATGCTTATCGGTAGCTATTCCCCTTCGCTGGTCGTGATCTCGCTGTTCGTTGCGATCCTGGCTTCCTACACGGCACTCGACCTGTCCGGCCGCATCGCCACCGCCCAGGGGCGCGCTGTCTACCTGTGGATCGCCGGCGGAGCGCTGGCGATGGGGGTAGGGGTGTGGTCGATGCACTTTATCGGCATGTTGGCGCTGCGTTTGCCGTTCGCCCTGGGGTTCGACGTCGGCATCACTGCGTGGTCGCTGTTGATCGCGGTGCTGTCCAGTGGCTTCGCCCTGTGGCTGGTCAGCCAGGCCCGTTTACCCGCCTGGCAATTGCTGTTCGGCGCGCTGGTGATGGGCGCCGGCATCAGTTGCATGCATTACACCGGCATGGCCGCGATGCGCATGACCCCAGGCATCGACTACGACCCGACCTTGTTCGGCGCTTCGCTGCTGATTGCGGTGGCGGCCTCGGGCGCGGCCCTGCTGATCGCGTTCAACCTGCGGCGCAACACCCCCCATGTGCGCCTGCTGCGCGGTGGTGCCGCAGTGGTGATGGGCGTGGCCATCGTCGGCATGCATTACACCGGGATGGCGGCGGCCAGTTTTGCCGATGACAGCTACTGCGCCGCCGCGCTGGACGGTCTGAGCGGCAACGGCCTGGACAACCTGGTGCTGGTCACCACCCTGGCGGTGCTTGCCATCGCCTTGCTGACTTCATTGCTCGACGCCCGCCTGGAAGCGCGCACCGCCGTGCTCGCCACGTCCCTGACCCAGGCCAACCAGGAGCTGACCCACCTGGCCCTGCACGACATGCTGACCGGTCTGCCCAATCGCAGCCTGCTCGCCGATCGCATTCAACAGGCCATGCAGGCGGTGGAGGAACAAGGCGGTTGCTTTGCGCTGATGTTTATCGACCTGGATGGCTTCAAGCCGGTCAACGATGCCTTTGGTCATCATCTGGGCGACCAATTGCTGCGCGAGGTGGGCCTGCGCCTGCGCGAGGACTTGCGCAGCCACGACACCCTGGCGCGCATTGGCGGTGACGAGTTTGTACTGCTGGTGCAACTCAACCAGCCGGACGACGCCCTCGGTCTTGCCGAGCGCCAGGTGCAATTGATCAACCGCGCGTTCCAGGTGGCCGAACACGAACTGAAAATCTCTGCCAGTGTCGGTATCGCGTTGTTCCCCGGCAACGGCGGTACCCCGCAGGACCTGTTGATGAATGCCGACGCGGCGATGTACCACGCCAAGGGGCTGGGCAAGAACGGCTATAGCTTTTTCGATGTGTCGATGAACACCAATGCGCGCAAACAACTGCAGCTGTTGCAGGACCTGCGCAATGCCGTGGAGCAGCAGCAGTTTCGCTTGTATTACCAGCCCAAGTTCGATGCCGCCAGCGGCATTGCGGTGGGCGCCGAAGCCTTGTTGCGCTGGGAGCATCCGCAACAGGGTCTGTTGATGCCCGCGACGTTTATCGACCTGGCGGAAAAAACCGGGCTGATCATTCCCATCGGCGAATGGGTGCTGAACGAAGCCTGCCGCCAGATGCGCGTGTGGTACGTGCAGGGTTATGAAGAGTGGCGCATTGCGGTGAACTTGTCCGCGTTGCAGTTTTGCCATGCCGGGCTGGTCGACAGCGTCGCTGCCGCGCTTGAACGCCATCAGTTGCCGCCTAACAGCCTGACCCTGGAAATCACCGAAACCACCGCCATGAGCGATGCCGACGCGAGCATGAACGTGTTGCAGCAGCTATCCGACATGGGTGTCGACCTGTCGATTGATGACTTCGGCACCGGCTATTCCAGCCTGATGTACCTCAAGCGCCTGCCGGCCAACGAGCTGAAGATCGACCGGGGCTTTGTGCGTGATCTGGAACACGACAGCGACGACGCCGCCATCGTCTCGGCCATCGTCGCCCTCGGCCAGGCCTTGGGGCTGCGGATCGTGGCCGAAGGTGTGGAAACCGACCGGCAGCAGGATTTTCTGACGCGCCTGGGCTGTAACTCCCTGCAAGGCTACTTACTGGGCCATCCGCTGCCGGCAGACGGTTTCATGGCCGATATTCGCCGTGCCGAAGACGCCGCGGCGCCTGACAAAAACCTGGGATGAGGGGGGCTCAAAAACGCTTCGCCCCACTCGGCACCTCGCTCAGGCTGGGTGTGCCCGTAATCCGGCCAGCCTGGTTAGCGGGGCGCCTGAGGTCAAAAGCAAGAGCGGCTCGCTTCGCATCGTGGTTAGGGTTGGTGGCTGCACATCTTCGGTAAAAACATAGCCTTGGAAAATGAGGTTCTGGTGGTGGGCAGGCTTTCTGTAGTGAGGCGCTTGTTGTGGTGAGCGGGCTTGCCCCGCGTTGGGCTGCGAAGCGGCCCTATCTCAGGCGATGTGGTTTAGCTGACACACCGAGTTGCCTGGGTTTGGGGCTGCTTCGCAGCCCAGCGCGGGGCAAGCCCGCTCACCATAACAAGCCCGCTATCACAAAGTTATTTGTCAGACTTTAAGAATATCTATGCCGCCGATGGCGGCCTCACAGCCGACCAGGATGCTACCAATGCGCTCATATCCACACATAACGCAGCGCGGCATAACCTTTACTGGAAAACTCGCTGAGCAGGCTGGCTTCGGATTTTAGTCGGATGCCGTAGCCCGCATTGAAAAAACCGTCGATCTGCCCGTTGCGGGTCCGACTGTCGCTCAGATACCTGTCGTCGGCGTTGTCTATGAACCGCAGTACCTTTTCCAGGTTATACGCGGCATCGGCCCTGGCGTCCGGGTTGGGGTTCGCCTCGGTCCAGTCGCCGACCTGCCACTTGAGCGCGTCGGCGAGCGGGTAGTGATCACGGCTTTCCAGGAAGCGCGACAGGACCGCGCTTTGCTCGATAATCCTCTCTGCCGATCGATGATCGCCGTCCGGACGGCGTACGGGGCCTGTCATCTCGCGCAGTTGATTGCGTTCAGCGGTGCGCATGTAGTTGGGGGGCACGGGTAATGGCTTGATGCCTGCGGGCAGGACAGAGTTCATAGGAAATCTCGACGTTGAGCAGCAGGGGGCTTTCTTTAATGAGCACATAGCCTGGGTGGTCCGGCTGACGCTTCGGTTCCAGTCAAAACGACCGCGCAATCCTCCCCAGCGTCTCCATCGCTTTTTCCGACGCTTCTGTCCAGGGGCTGCCGTAATTCAAGCGGATGCAATTCCTGAATCGCTGGGTTGCGGAGAAGATCGGCCCCGGCGCGATGCTGATGCCTTGGGCCAATGCCATCTGGAACAGTTTTAACGAGTCGATCTGTTCCGGCAGTTCCAGCCACAGGAAGTAACCACCGGCCGGTTGGCTGACGCGGGTTTGTGCCGGGAAGTAGCGGCCGATGGCAGCGAGCATGGCGCTTTGCTGTTCCTCCAGGGCATAGCGCAATTTGCGCAGGTGCCGGTCGTAGCCGCCGTGTTGCAGGTAGTCGGCTATCGCCGCCTGCGCCGGCATCGATGGGCACAGTGAGGTCATCAGCTTCAAACGCTCGACTTTTTGCGCATAGCGCCCGGCGGCAACCCATCCCACCCGATACCCCGGCGCGAGGCTCTTGGCGAAGGAGCCGCAGTGCATCACCAGGCCTTGGGTGTCGAAGGCCTTGGCCGGCTTGGGCGCGTGCTGGCCGTAGTACAACTCGGCGTACACATCGTCTTCGATCAACGGCACCTGGTGGCTGCGCAGCAGTTCCACCAGCGCTTGTTTTTTGGTTTCGGGCAGGGTGGCGCCCATGGGGTTCTGGAAACTGGTCATGCTCCAGCACGCCTTGATCGGGTAGCGCGCAAGGCTTTGCGCCAGGGCATTGAGATCGATGCCGTCGCGCGGGTGCACCGGGATCTCCACCGCCTTGAGCTTCAAACGCTCCAGCACCTGCAGGCAGGCATAGAACGCCGGTGCTTCGATGGCCACCAGGTCGCCCGGCTCGGTCACGGCCTGCAGGCACAGGTTCAGCGCTTCGAGGGCGCCGTTGGTGATCAGCAGTTCTTCCATGGGCAGCATCAGGCCGCCGACCATATAGCGCAGGGCAATCTGCCGACGCAATTGCGGGTTGCCCGGCGACATGTCGGTAACCACCAGGCGCGGGTCCATCTCCCGGCTGGCGCTGGCCAGGGAGCGGGCCAGGCGCGGTAACGGGAACAGCATCGGGCTGGGAAACGCCGAACCGAAGGGCACGGTGTTGGGGTCTTTGATCGAGTCGAGCACCGAGAACACCAGTTCGCTCACATCCACCTCGGTGGATTCATGCACCTGCTCGCTCACCACCGGCTCGGAAAACGGGCGCGGTGCGTGGGTATTGACGAAATACCCGGAACGCGGACGGGCGCGGATCAGTCCACGGCGTTCCAGCAGGTAATAAGCCTGGAACACCGTAGAGGGACTGACGCCGTACGTCTGGCTGGCATAACGCACCGACGGCACGCGCTGGCCAGGCCCCAGGACACCGGAGCGGATCAGTTCGGCGATGTCGTCGGCGAATTTTTCGTAGCGTTTCATGGGGGCCTTAAACTTATGTTTTTTATATGAGTGCAGATCCCACATTGGATCATCATCATTTTTCGATACCGCGCGCTCAGCGGTTGAGCGGCGCCACGAAGCGGCTTTCAGCCGCGCTGTAGACCCACGGCTCATCCACATCCGTCACCTTGAAGCGCAGCGTCTGCGAACTGCTCGCCGGCTTGTCCGCCAGCAGTGTGACCGACACCGGCACATCGACGATCTCCCCCGGCGCCAGGCTCAGTTCGGTCTTGCCTTGCAGTTGGAAACCGTCGGCTTCCACCAGCTCCACCCGGTATTGCTGGCGCTGCTGGGTCTTGTTGATGACCTTGAGACTGTAGATGTTTTCAATCAGGCCCTGGCTGTTTTCGCGGAACAGGCCACGGTCCTTGGTCACGTCCAGCGACACCATCGGCCGTTGCATCAGGGCCACCACCAGCGCGGCGATCATCACCAGCAGCACGGCACTGTAGCCGATCAGGCGAGGGCGTAGCAGGTGTGTCTTGCCGCCCTGCAGTTGATGTTCGCTGGTGTACCGCACCAGGCCGCGCGCATAGCCCATCTTGTCCATGATCGAATCGCAGGCGTCGACGCAGGCCGCGCAGCCGATGCATTCCATTTGCAGGCCGTCGCGGATGTCGATGCCGGTGGGGCACACCTGAACGCACAGCTGGCAGTCGATGCAATCGCCCAGGCCGAGGTCGGCCGGCCTGGCCTCGCGTTTACGCGGGCCGCGCTGCTCGCCACGCGCGGCGTCGTAAGAGATGGTGAGGGTGTCTTTATCGAACATCACACTCTGGAAACGCGCGTAGGGGCACATGTGCATGCACACCGCTTCACGCAGCCAGCCGGCGTTGAGGTAGGTCGCGGCGGTAAAGAACAGTACCCAGAACAGGCTGACGCCGCCCATCTGCCAGGTCAGCAGTTCCGTCGCCAGCGGGCGGATGGGGGTGAAATAACCGACAAAGGTCAGACCGGTCAGCACACTGATGCCCAGCCACAACGTGTGCTTGGCCGAGCGCCGCGCCAGTTTGTTCAGGCTCCAGGGCGCCGCTTGCAGCTTGATGCGCTGGTTGCGCTCGCCCTCGGTGACTTTTTCGCACCACATGAACAGCCAGGTGAACGAGCTTTGCGGGCAGGTGTAGCCGCACCAGACGCGCCCGGCGAAGACCGTAATGGCAAACAGGCCGAAGGCACAGATGATCAACAGCGCCGATAAGAGGATGAAGTCCTGGGGCCAGAACGTCGCACCGAAAATGTGGAACTTGCTTTGCGCCAGGTCCCATAGCACGGCTTGCCGGCCGCTCCAGTTCAGCCACACGGTGCCGAAGAAGGCCACGAACAGAAAGCCGGCACCGAACACGCGCAAGGTGCGGAACAGCCCGGTGAAGCTGCGGGTATGGATCAGGGTGTCGCTGGATTTGGCCTTGACCTTCTTTGGGTGCACAGGCTCAAACATTTCCACGGTAGGGATTCGTTCGCTCATGGTCGTTCGCTCATCAGCCTCCATCAGGCCAATGGACTATGCGCGGCAAGCTGTTTGCAGAACAGACTCAGCTGTAACGATAAAAAGCGGATCAGATGCCCTGCAGATGCAGGCCTGCGACAGTGTGCTGCACCCCAGGGCTATCA